>Ga0101944_10001423_pt2 | contig 39304 bp, 34 predicted proteins | sample DewCreD2012metaG_FD_75245 | JGI IMG/M metagenome (GOLD analysis project Ga0101944, IMG submission 75245) | Hot spring sediment bacterial and archeal communities from British Columbia, Canada, to study Microbial Dark Matter (Phase II) - Dewar... ... | reverse complement strand
GTGAAGTTTAGCATGGCGCCTTTTTTGACGTAGATTTCAGATATACCCAAATGTGCGGCGTTGGGAACGGTTGAGTGCTGTAGGCAACTGGTGATTATGTGTGCTTTGGAGTCTTCTTCGGCGATTATGATGTTGTGAACTCGTTGCTCTAAATTCCGTTGTGTTATCAGAAGACAAGACTGTAAGGGAAACGCGATTTCAGCGCCTTTTAGGATACGAATGAAGTAGCCGCCACTATAGTCCTCCGCCACCTTTTTAGTGTACTCGTCTTTGTCTTTGTTAACCAGCTTCCAGCGGTATTCCTCAAGCCACGGGTATTTTTTGAGTGCGGCTTTGATGTCCATCAGTTCCAGTTTGCCTTCATAGAGCTCGTTAACCTTGGATGCCACGGTTTGCTGGTTTAGGTGCATAAATGTGCCTGAACGGTTCTTCTCTTCGAGTTCAAGCCCTGCCCTTTGAGCTTCTTGGAGGATTTCATGTGGGATTTTAGTTAAGTCGCTTTCTTTACTCATTTTTTCCAGCCCTCGCTTGTGCGTATTCTACATGCTACGCATTCTTCGTAGCCCAAGTTTTTGATGTCATCGTATATACGCATCGGATCTCGGAAACAGTGAAATTGTCCCTTGAGTAGTATGCAGCCGTATGTGGCTTTGATTTTCTCCATAATGTCCCCTTTATGAGTGATGATTAAAGCTGAGGCACCTGTTTGTTCAACGTACTTTTGGATTTCTGTCGATATCATACGTAAACTTTCTACGTCAACGCCTGAGTCAGGCTCATCCAGCAAAAGCAACTTGGGCTTAAGGAAAATCAACTGCAAAATTTCAGAGCGTTTCCTTTCGCCGCCGCTGAAACCTAGATTCACATCCCGATTCAAGAAGCTGGTCAATCGGAATGCTTCTATCTGCGCCATCTCTTCTGGGCTAAACTCTTCTGTTGAGGATTTACCCAAACAGAGCTTGAGCAAATCGCCCAGTTTCACACCTGTAATTTCAGGGGGGTTTTGGAAGCTTACGATTATGCCCAGTTTTGCTCTCTCATCTACGCCTTTGTTGGTTATGTCGATTCCCTGGAAGAGGATTTGCCCTGAGACTACTTCGTAGCCAGGTAACCCCATTAGGGTGCTTATCAGAGTGGTTTTTCCTGAACCGTTAGGTCCAAAAAGGATGTGGCTTGCGCCTTCTTTTAGGGTAAACGTTAAGTCGTTTAGGATGGTTTTTCCTTCGACTTTAACGGTTAAGCCCTTAACTTCAAGAATGTCCATGACAAAAGAAGTGTTAACCAAATAAAATAACCTTGTGATAACTAACAGGATTTGTTTAGAAACATACTTAAACCAACTTCACCCCTCCTCTAACAGAAACAAAGCAGCCGTTTTGGTAAAGAAATACGTTTACGGGGGAAGTTATGGTTAACTGGGCAGCGGACAAAACAAAACGCGTAAGCACACTCAGATTCATTACTCAGTGCATCTTTTTGCTAATCATTTTCTACGTCGCCATAATCGGCATCTGGAAAGGACTGCTGCTACTTCTGATATTTGGGGCAACATTCTTGCTTGGGCGACTTTTCTGTGGTTGGATGTGTCCATTCGGATTATACATGGACACAGTGACATTGCTTCGAAGAGCACTCAAGGTTCCCCATTGGTCGCTGCCAAACAGACTCAACTTGGCGCTGCACAAAAGTCGCTACATCACCGTCGCATGCATCTTCGCGCTGGTGATTCCAATTTTTCTGCTGGGTACTGGTTCATCTTTTGAGTTTTCAAATTTTCTGTGGATGCGACCCCCCTTCTCAGTTTACGCTTTTCTATTGGAGCCCTTGCAAACCCCTGTTTTACCCTGGAACCCACCGTTTGGCGCGTTGTTTGAAATAAATGGGAGCTATTGGACTTTTCCCTATGTAGGCGAAATCTTGCTGTACTTAAGAGATACAGGCATCGCTTTGCCTCTGTCTTATGTTTTTGTGGTCGCAGTTTTGGCTGCGTCGTTTAAGGTTCGACGTTTCTGGTGCCGCTTCTGCCCCACAGGCATATCCTTTGGCGCATTAAACAGGTTCCGAGCGCTCCGCTGGCTGCCGCTTCTGAGTTTAAGCAAAAACGGCGAAAAATGCACCAAATGCGGTATCTGCCAAAGAGTCTGCCCCCTACAAGTCACCGAAGTGTACGAGAAAAAAGACGGCTCCATACAAACAACAATGTGCACCGTTTGTTTGCGGTGTGTTGAGATGTGCCCAGAGCAGGAGTGTTTGAGTGTATGTTTTTCTTCGCGGCGGATTTGGAGTTCAAGGAACTGGTTAGATCAGTCGAACAGGTGATTAATTTTCTTAGACAATAGCTTGGGTAATGTTGTTAGCGTTTGTTGGTATAGTTATCAGAAATGTGGTTCCCTTCTTGGAGGTTTTCTCCACATTGATTGAGCCTCCGTGTGCTTCGAGGATTCGTTTACAGATAGCCAAACCAAAACCCATCCCCTGAGCTTTAGTTGTAACCAAAGGCGCAAACAGTTTAGGCACGACTTCTTTGGGAATTCCACAGCCATTATCGGTTATCCTGAATTCTAAGCATCCGTTGTTTTGGGCACTGCCAAGAGTTATTATTCCACCGTTTGGCAGCACATCGATTGCGTTTTTTATTAAATTAATGAATACTCTCTGCAGTTTATCTTCGTCAACTTTGATGGGGTATCGATCGGTTACCCTATTTCGGATCTTAACTTTTGGGGGCACTTCAACAGCAGCTAAACTCTTAGCTACCAACCTTTGCGGCGTGGTTTCATTGATTTCTAAATGAATCTCCCTTGAATAATCCAGCAAGTCGTTAATTATTTTGTTTGAACTCTCGATACACCTATCGATTGTCTGAAGCATCTCAGAAAATTGCTTAGGCTCGATGGCTACTCCTTTCTTTTTGAGAAAATACGCCGAATTTTTGATCCCTGAAAGCGGGTTACGCAGGTCGTGCCCAATCATCCCCGCCAACTCGCCGATGGCTGCAAGCCGCTCAGACTTAATCAAACGCAACTGCACATCCTCTAATTGTTTTGTCCGAGTATCAACCAGCATCTCCAGCCTCTTTGAATACTCCTCAAGTTTAGCTTGCATATCCTTCTTTTCAGTGATGTCTAAGACGACCTCTACAGCGGAAACTACGTTTCCTGTTTCATCTTTAACGGGTGTAGCTATGAGTTCTATCCACTGGGGATGCCCGTTACTATCAGCATAGCAGCATTGATGAATGTCGATGCTTACACCTCTTTCGAAGACCTTTTTGACGCCACACTTTGAGCACATATTTTTGCGGTTATGAAGGGCGGAATAGCATTTTTTGCCTAAAAACTCCTTTAGCTCTTCAGAGGCCAGTTTGTTTATCCAAGTTATCTTGAAATCTTTGTCGATAACAACCACACCTGTTCCGAGGCTTTGTGTGATTGCGTCTAGCTTTTTCTTTTCTTGAATAAGTTCGCGGTCTTTTTCCTTGCTTTCAGTGATGTCTATACCATAAACGTTAACATAACCTTCTTTCGGAAAAGGGGCAAACGTAAAAAGATATGTTTTTTCTTTGTGGCTAAATTCTACGGTTCGGCGTCTCCCTGTTTGAATCGTTTTTTGGACGTTTTGAGTGATTTGGCTTAGCTCATTGTTTTGCAAGAAAAACTTGGATGCTCTATTAGCGTAGAGAATTTTGCCATTCTCTGCAACTCTAAGCACGGGGTTTGGGTCCTCTTCGGGAAATTTTGCTAAATTATTGATTTCTTCTTCAGCTTTTTTGCGCTCAGAAATATCGCGGAAAACCAGCACTACACCCGAAATCTCGCCAGAATCCCCCCGAATCGGCGCTCCGCTGTCATCTATGGGGGTTTCGTCGCCGTTCTTGCGGATCAGCACAGTATGGTTAGCCAACCCGACAATAACGCCTTTCTCGAGTACTTTTACAACTGGATTCTTAACCGCTTTACGGGTCTTTTCATTTACTATACGGAAGACTTCTTGCAGGGGCTTTTGTTTTGCCTCTGAAAAAGTCCAACCTGTTAACTTTTCAGCCACATGGTTCATGAAAGTGATATGTGCATCGGTATCCGTTGCGATAACTGCATCTCCGATGCTGGAAAGAGTAGCAGCCCAACGCCTCTCGCTTCTAGCAAGCTCCATTTCAGCTTTTTTACGCTGGGTAATGTCCTGTGATAAAACAAAAATGCCTTCCGCAACAGGCTGTACACTTAACTCAAACCAGCCCCTCTCTCCATTTGGAAACAAAAACTCGTTTTCCATAACTAACGAGATTTTTTCATCCATACATTTCTGCAGCTTTTGGAACATAGCTGTTTTTTCGACGCCTGGATAAACGTCAGTCATCTTCTTTCCTATCAATTGATTTACAGTTGCACGGCCCTGTTTTGCAGCCGCCTCATTAACGTAGATGTATCGCCAGTCACGCCCGATAATCTGAAAACCTTCCAATAAACCGTTGAGTGTTTCTCGAAAGCGGCTTTCCCAAGCTTGGGTTTGTTTCTCGGCTTCTTTGCGGTCAGTTACATCGCGGTTACTGGTTCGGCGACCCAAAAACTCGCCTTTTTCACCAAAAACGGGTTGACAAGCATGGGAAATCCAGCGTACTTCGCCGTTTGGTTTGACGATGCGGAAATCGTAGGTGTGCATTTCAGCCTTTGTTACGTTTCCAAAATGTTCAGCTATCCACGGTTTATCGTCGGGGTGGATTATTTCTGTTAACAATTTAGGGTTACTTATGAATTCCTCGGCGCTGTAACCTGTTATGCGTTTGCATGAGGGAGAAACAAACAATAATTTGCCGTCGGGAGCAATCCAGTACTCCCAATCAAACAAGAAATCAGCAATAACATGAAATTCCAAGTCCCCTTCTCGGCTAGTCACCATAAACAGAGTCCCTTTACCAAGTTTTCGCTTGGTCGTTTTTATAAGTTTTTTGCTAGAGACAATTATAAAAAACGAAAAGGTGCTGGAAAAAAATCAAATAATTCATTTGACGGATTGATATAATGCTGGACTTCGCAGAATAAATAATCTGAGTCATCCTTTTAATATTATAGGTGCAAAAATTCGGTTTAAAAAAAGAAAACAGCTAGCAGATGTAATTGGTCATTAATAATTGAATTCTGGAAAAACTATTTATCAAACCAAATACTCCCCAAGACTTAGTTAGTTGTGTATCAGATGGGTGCATTAAACAGAACCTGCACCATTCTCTGGGTAGTTTCATTTTCTTTGCTGCTTATCTTGCCTGCCGACTCTTCAATACCGAGTCAAAGCGCCGCAACAACCTATGAAGCGCACTATACCCTTCTAAACCAACCCCTTGTTGTTTCAACCCCGCCCTCCCTCTATGAATATTACAACAACCTATCACACGTCATAAAAAACGACGCAGAATACGCAAAATTCATAACACCTCAAATAGTTCAACCAATCGCAGATACTATCCGAAACCTAACTCAAGGGTTACCATATCCAGAAGAGCAATTCGCCAACGAAGTACTCGATTTTGTCCATCAAATACCCTACAAGATCACTGGCGCCAAATACCCCGTTGAAACCCTTATAGGAAATGAGGGCGACTGCGGCGCCGTTTCACTGCTGGCTGCTTCCATCATGAAAGCCGGCGGATTAGATGTAATTTTGATAAAATATACCGCGTCAGATTTTGCCCACATGAACGTCGGAGTTAATTTACCTCAAGAACCCGTTTACAAAACCCTGTTTTTTTCATCCACCAGCGTGGAATTTAACAATAAAACTTACTGGACTGCAGAAGCCACCCCTTTAGCAAACTGGAAAGTAGGCGACCAACCGGCCCGCATGGCGGAGACAGTTTACCAAGTCATCCCTATAGAGGACTGCGAGCAGTCATCGCCAGGCCAGGTTTCATGCAGTCTATCAACATTATTGCCCATCAAAGTAAGCATTGATTTTTCTTCAGCTCCAAAAGAAACTAATCGCTCTCTGCTGATTTGGGGAACAATAGAGCCAAACATCCCCAACTGCAACGTCACAATCTACGTCAAGAGCGAGGGAAACATACAATACAACAAAACCATCACAGATGAAAATGGAAATTACGCTTTCCTTTGGAATTTCACAAAAGACGGAACCTACTACATTAGTGCAACCTGTAGCGGCAACCAAACATACGCAGGCGCCGACAGCGAAAAAGTTGCTGTCTTGATCGGTCCGCCCCAGCTTTTGCAGTTCCAATCTGAAACCTACAATTATGTCGTCGGTATACCCGTTAGCGACATAGCAATTCGCCCCTACATGGGTGTTAAGGATTTTCTAGCTGCCCCAATAGAAGTTAACAGTTCTTTTAGTTACAGCTTTAACGTTCTCTCCACAGGGCAGAGCACTTCAGAGGTAAAAACTATGACTCTGACTTTGCCCGCAACAGAGCACACAATCAGAAGCCGAAACCGAATCATACAAACCATCCAAGTGCCCGCCAAAACAATCGTGGTTCCAGAGAACATACCACCGGGTTTGCAACCGCTTGCGTTACCCAACGATTTCAACGATACCATAAACAACCAATTCTGCTTTATCTTAAAGAAAACCGCCACTGGACAGTACAATTTTACTGCTCAAGGCTTAGCCAACCGTGACATAACCGCGTTAAAACAAGGCAACCTAAGCACGGTTTTCTTCAATGCCACAGATGCCATAAACATAGGCGAATGGTACACGGTTTTTACTGAAATTTCCAAAGACAGCTTAACGATAAAAGTCCAAGATAAAGAGGGAACAAGTCAACTATCTGAACCAATAAACACACTTGACAACGACCAAGTAGTATTGATAATGGCAAACAACGTGGACAGCGCTGTTGCATTGAAGAATTTTCAAGTTGGTGGCACAACAGAAAAAGCGGATCCCACCACTCAAATAGTTCGCTTTCCGACGCCTCCGCCAAAATCACTGTTGTTCTTTGGTGTTGCAGTAGTCATCATTGCGGCTGTAATGATCGTAACAGGTGCAGCTATTCATGTTAAGAAAAGCAAAGCGAACAGAAAGAGTGGTGGGGCCGCTGGTTTTCACCACTCTGGTGGCGGATTTGAACCGCCTTTTTCTCATTTTCCTCTTTGATATTTTCGAGATGATATGCCGCTATGCCGTCGAAAACTCAAGTAGACCACTAATTGAATGGAAAAGGAGCAACTTGGTTCTTCAGATATTCTTTTAAGGATGAAGCTATATCTACTGCGGCGTTATTTGGGCGAGCGCCAGCTCCAAGGCTATTTCAAGTTTCGCCCCCTTCACCCAAACGTTGGGAGTGCGGCTTTCTAAATTGACACATAAACGTGGTAGACGAAGTGCTAAATCAATAGAGATTCGCAGCCAATGGCAGGCAGCACGCAAATACGTGCAGGATCAAGCCTTCTACGACCGCGTCAAAGGAGAATCTGTTTGCCGCTCAACATCCGGCGATGTCGCCGACTACTTAGCTGAAGCTTTTGGGCAGCCGCTTCCTGAGGCAATTCCCAATGTGGAGCACGGCTCGGTTCTAACTGACTCAAGGGGTGAAGGAGCTTTCCAGCTGCAAATTACTTGCCCAGCAATCGCTGACTAGCAGGTGAGAGGTTATTGGAGGAAAACAAAGAAGAAATCTGCCCTGATGCCAATAAGAACCCAACTTGCCCGTACATTGCTGACATCCACGCAAACACTGCCCAAGTCAGCCGCATAGAGAAAGCCCTTGTCGGCGACGACTTGCAGTCAGGGCTGGTTGCTAAGGTGCATCAGCTTGAGGTTACCCAGAAAATCCTAGTAGCTTTAGGCAGCGCCAGCCTTGCCGGCTTGATTGGCCTTGCCATATTCCTGTTTGAGAGGTTAGTTGCAAGCTAATGTCGATTGTTATTCCAGCCGCTGAAACCGTAAAACTCAGCGAACTCAAAACTGACGGGGAAAACCCCAACAAGATGAGCAAAGAGCAGCTGGAGCGCCTCAAAGCATCCATTAAGAAATGGGGCTTTATCGTGCCCATAATTACAAACAAGGATCTCTTGATCGCAGACGGCGAACAGCGCTATACCGCAGCTCAAGCCCTCGGAATGATTGAGGTTTCGGTTATTCGCCTGCCCGTGGAAGATGTTGACCGCCGATTGCTAAGACAGGTCCTCAACAAGCTCAAAGGTAAACATGAAAAAGAGCTTGACCAAGCCGAGTATGAACGCATTATCCAAGCTGGCAAAGAAGAGGACCTCAAATACCTGCTTATGCTGTCGGATGAAAAACTCGAGAGCCTTCTAAGCGGGGAAGAAGAGGGCGTTTCCTTTAATGCGTCTTTTGAGGTTGTGGTTGAATGCGAAGACGAGCAGCATCAGGAAGCAGTCTTCAATAAGTTGACAGGTGAGGGCTACAAGTGCCGTGTTTTGACTTTGTGAAAACGTGGAGTAAACCCGCCAGTTTCCGTGCTCAGTCGGTTATCGGCAGCTTTGCCCTTGTTGACTGCAAAATGGAGAAACGCTTCACAGGACAACTTCCAATCGAAAATGACCCCTGGCAAATCGGTGTTATCGTCGGCCGCAGTGGTACGGGCAAAACAAGCATAGCCAAACCTCTCTTTCCTGACAGCTACATCAAAGCCTTCCCTTATACTCATGAGTCGATTTTAGATGATTTCCCCGAAAGCTTACAAGTCAACGAGATAACCAAAACCCTCTGCAGTGTCGGCTTTGCCTCTCCCCCAGATTGGCTCAAAAGCTACGAGGCACTCAGCCAAGGCGAAAAGATGCGGGTAGACATTGCAAGGGCGCTAAGCTTAGACCAGCCGCTCATAGTCTTCGATGAGTTCACCAGCGTAGTTGACCGAGAGATCGCCAAGGTCAGCGCTTACGCTATCAGCAAAGCTATTCGGCGAACAACCAAGAAATTTATCGCAGTCACATGCCACTATGACGTCATCGACTGGTTAGACCCAGATTGGGTTTTCTGCACTGACACGATGGAGTTTAGCCGAAAAAAAGAAGTCGGCCGCCCGTTGAACTCGCGGTTTATCGGTGCGGCGCTGCCATGTGGCAAACCTTTAGGCAATATCACTATCTAAACGGCAAACTCGGGGCAGGCGTCCGCTGCTACGTCGCCATGTACCAGTTCAAGCCTGTTGCATTCATCGCCGTCGCTCATATCCGCATGAAGTCCCATTATTATCGTGTTAGCCGTCTTGTGGTGTTGCCTGACTATCAGGGTATTGGAATCGGCAAGCGCCTGCTAAACTTTGTCGCTGAGCTTTATACTTCCAAAACGAAGCTGCCGTTCTACTTAGTTACGAGCAATCCTCAGCTGGTTAGGGGCGACTTGGGCAACTGGGTTATCAAGCGTGTTGGGCATGGCAGCCACGGAAAAGGCGACACAAGAATAAACCGGGGAATAGTAAAATCGAATAGCAGAGGACGCTTAACGGTGTCTCTCAAGTATGTGCCTAAGAGGTAATTTTCCAGAGAACTTGGAAAAGGGCGATTTTCTTGAATGCTAATACGTTTGAAAGACGCTTAGAATTGTTAAAGGACGAAGGAAACGGCTTAAACAAGCGTGAAATCGTCCAAGATTTAACCCAAAAATTCCGTTGCTCAGACAGCACAGTATACAACGATTTTGCCACTCGGTCCACTTGGCAGCCGCTTGTGCAGGAAATCACGGCTTCTCTGTTTAAGATACAGAATCGCCATGAGCAGCTCTACCGCAAAGCCAGCTTCATGTACAGCCAAGCGAAAAGCGACCGCGCGCGGATTGCTGCTTTGAATCTTATGCGCCAAATAAACATTGAACTCGCAGAGCTCAGCGGCGCTAAACCAACCGAGCAGACAGCGACTGAAGAAATTCGCATCCGATGGGAAGACCCTGAAGTATGCAAAAAACAATACTCATCCACTACAAACCCCACCCTGGGCAGCGTCAATTCCACTTTTGTCCTGCCCGGTTCCGAGTGCTTAATTGCGGCAGACGCTGGGGTAAAACCGTCTGTGGCGCCAACGAATTCATAAGGCAAATGTGGCAGCAAGGCGAAGGCAGAGAAAAGGAGGGCATCGTCGGTTTTGCTGTGGCTCCGACTTATTGGCATACGCAGCGGCAGTGGAGTGAATTCTTCAACTACTGCCCCGCCGAGCTTATCGAGGAAATTCACCGAGCCGACCGCCATGTGCTCCTGAAGGGCAAGCGTAACATCTGGTTTAAGAGCGCCGACAACCCCGACTCGCTAAGAAGCCAAGGCATCAAAGTCCTATGGGTCGATGAGGGCGCGCAGATTGCCGAGGAAGCTTGGACTTTAGCGCTTAGGCCTGCGTTGATGGATGAGAAAGGCATCGCGTTCTTCACCGGCACCCCACGGGGACACAACTGGTACTTCCAACTCTGGACACGCGGACAAGACCCCTCACAGAAGGATTATAAAAGCTGGAGCTTCCCATCTGCCAGCAACCCATACCTTGATCCAGCAGAGATTGCCGCTTTCGCCCGTGACATGCCCGAGTTGGCTTACCGCCAAGAGGTCCTCGCCGAATTTCTCGAAGATGTGGGCAGCGTCTTCCGAGGCGTTGACCGCATAGTAAAAGGCACCTTTGAGCCGCCGAACCGCTTCAAGCAATATGTCATGGGCGCCGACCTTGCCAAACTCGAAGACTTCACAGTCCTATGCATCCTCGATGCTGACGGCCATCTGGTGGCTTTTGACCGCTTCAGCGAACTCGACTGGGTTTTCCAGCGCAAACGCATCGTTCAACTTGCCCAGCGCTATGACGCGCGGCTGCTGATTGACAGCACAGGAGTCGGCGACCCAATATGCGATGAACTCTACCGAGAAAACGTGCGAGTAGAGGGCTATAAGTTCACCAACGCCACCAAGAAAGACCTCATCGAAAATTTGAGCATAATGATTGAGAACCAGCAGCTAACCATCCCCAACATCCCCGAACTAATCAACGAACTAAAACTGTATGGCTACAAGGCCACGGCTAGCGGCAACGTGCAGTATGGAGCGCCTGAGGGTTACCATGACGACTGTGTTGTGGCTTTGGCGCTGGCAGCTTGGCAACTGAAGCGTTCTCCACCTCCGGGAATAGGCGCAGGCTTCGTTCCCCACTAATTGCCTGAATACCAATCGCTAATTCCGCAAAGCAATAGCGAAAGAATTAAGCAGTTCATTTCGCTTTTGCGGACTAAAATCTCTTGCATTCGGATGTAGAGAGAAAATAACAGTCGTGGGCTCTCCATCAACTTGTATCTTACAGAAACAGCCATGCAAGTCTGTTATTATGTCTCTCTCAGGGCTGCCATAGTATTTCTTAACGTTCCCTTGGTTGATTCTATAAGTGTTCTTCATCAACTTGTCTCTGAACCGAGCCTGAAACCATTGCATTGGAATCCATCCGACGCTTACAATAACCTTTGGCTTGACTAACTTCAGGTAATTAACAAAGTATTGTTCAGCGCAAATGTATCTATCTAGACTGTACTTCTTGTAGAGATTGTTTGGTTTATCCCTATAGAAGATGTTTGCATCTTTGCTGCCGCACATAAACAACTCTGCTGCACTGCTCTTGACCCCTAAACTCCATGACCCATCCACTTTCCAAAGGCATTGTTTGTATAAATCATAATATGGGTCGTTAAAAAGAAACTTGGGGTTGCCATAGGAATCCAAGTATTTCCCATCGGTGGAGAACTGGACAAAATTCCTTTCGCTCGATAGAGCGTACCGATAGAAATCCTCATCTTCAGTTCCCATATTGCACCTGGGATTGGTACCCACGAAAAGGATTTGCCCCTTGTAACCGCTCCCTATAGGCGGTAAGCAAGTTCTTGTAAAACCACTAAGCTTTGAAAACTTGTATTTAGAAAAGCATTTGGCGCAAGCGTTTTGCTTGCTCTTTATGCTACTGAAAATTCCTTTGATAAAGCTTCTCTTTTCTTCATCCTGAGCAACCAAAGACATAGTCAGACAGTTGGCTCGTTAAATTAATTAAACTTGTTAACCCCCGCTCCTAAATTGCGATTTAATGGTGATTCAATGACTGAAGAAACAATCTTAACTGCAACCGACCAGACTGCGCCTCAAGTCAAAGCCTTAGGCTTAGCATTAAACTGCAAAGCTGCCGATTTACATGTCTACTTGGACGGCGTCGACATAACCAAGAACGTGGTCTGGGGCGAGCTAAAAATTACTTTCGAGAAAAAGCAGTAGCGTTTGTTGGTTTTAGTTTATGCCTCATAGAAGTCTTGTTAGCAGTAGCCCTTTGCTGGCCAACCGTGAAGTCCCCGCAAACGTCAGTCTAAAGCAGATGCAGCAGGAGATTCCTTACAACTGGAAAGACGACGATGTCCTCTGGGGCTACATGAACCAGTTCAAAATCAGCGCTTCTGGTGCAGGCTTCATCTCGCCGCCTTACACAGCGTTTTGGGACCGCGTTTGGGGCGCAACACCCGTCGAGGACCTGCCCAAATACAAGGACCTCTACAACTTCACGCCTTACATCAAAGCCAGCATCGACGTAACAGTCAACCTAACCCTAAGCAACGGGTTCGAGCTGGAAGGCAGCACACCAGAAATCAGGCAATGGCTCACTGATTGGCTGGACGAGCATGATTTCCTGCAGACTGCACGAATCACCCTCACTGATGAGTTGGTGTTCGGGAATGGCGAGTTTGAGATTTGCCGAGACAAAGACCAAAACGGCAACGTCATTACGCCGCCTGAGGATTGGTGGCTCAAAAGCTTGGACCCAGTCCACATCCGCGTTCGCCGAGACCAGTACGGCAACATCTTCGGCTACATCCAGCTGCTGACGTTTCCCCCTGTGGCTTTCCCCGCTCAAGACATTGTCCACTATAAGTACGGCGCTAAGAGCTGGTGGTATGAATACAGCTACGGCACAAGCCTATTGCGTCCTCTGTTGTTGATTCAGGCTTACATCGACAGTTTCCAGCGGGACATGGCAACCATAATGGCCGTCTACACCAAACCCATGCTCGTAATCAAGGCAGGCACACCTGAACGCCCCTTCACCGACCCGCAGCGTGAAGCGCTCCAAGAAACCTTCGCCAAACGTGGACCGGCAACAGACGTGGTCGTGAGAGGCGACATTGACGTTAGTAGTATGCAGAGCATGACCCGCCAAATCAATGTTGACTGGTGGATAAAGTATCTGCATGACCAGCGGCAAGCCGTATTGGGTGTCCCAAAAATCTTCTTAGGCGAAAGCGAAGGCACCAACAGAGCCACAGCCGACATAGTCATGCAAGAATACGTCTCCCGTCTGCGGATGCTGCAGGAGAATTTTGGGGACACAACCGAAACCCGCCTCTTCAAAGAGTTGGTTGACGCCAAATTCGGCGAGGGCAAAGAGATTCCACACATAAAGTGGCGCCCCATTTGGGAGCCAAGCCTTGCAGAGAAAGCAAAACTGCTCACTGACCTGGCAGCCAGAAATATCATCGCTAGAAGTGAAGCCCGAGCCCAGCTTGGGTTCGCTGAGGCTTTGCCTGCTGACCTGAAAGATAATTCAGCCACAGCTTTACCAACACAGTCAGCAAATCAGTGATACCAATTATTGGCGAGTAGCCCTCTTCCATTTTGTCAGTAATGCGATTAAAGTAGCAGTTGTCAAGAGAACGGCAGGAGCTATCCACCACTGTAACTCGGCAACTGAAGGCGATGGAGATGGAGAAGTGCTTTCGGTAGTGCTCGGCTGCGGCTGGATAATGGTGCCATTGTAACCTGCGGGTACGTATTGCTCGGTTAATTCATAAAAGCCCTCGTTTGCTTGCGCTATTCCACCCACTGTGAATATGGTGTCGTTGACATTGGCAGCAGCCAAGTATTCTGTTACATAGTCATGCGTTGTTGGGAAAGCGGCACCACTTGTCCACTCGTCAATTGCAGGGTCGTAGATTTGCGTTGCATCTATTGGCCCATTCAGCCGACCGCCAATGACATAGATACGTTTGGGCGCATTCACCCCAGTCGTTGCCCCAGAGACAGCTTGGACCGTAAGTACTGGAAGAGACTTGCCTGTGCTCCAGCTGTTATTGTCGACATCGTATATTTGCAGAGCAGTGGTGAAAGGTGACTGCTCGCCAGCTTGCTTTTCTCCGCCTACGATGTATATTTTGTTGTCCAAAACAGCAGAGGCATAAGAAAAAACAGGGGTAGAAATTGGCGCTGCAATAGTCCAAGAGTTATTGGTGGGGTCATAAACCTCAGTGACGTCTGTAAGAGCTGGACCACTTGGCGCCAAATTATCTACTAACCCGCTTATCACGTAGATTTTTCCATTTACTGTGTTGGCTTGCATTGAAGTTCGAGGCGTAGGCATAGATGCCTTAGTTGTCCAAGTATCAGTGGCAGCATCATACATTTCATTTGTACCTGTTATCAGCGATTTACCGCTGCTTGAATCGTAGCCGGTAATGCCGCCAATAGCATAGACCTTATCCTGATATTGGGCTATCGTGAATCTTACACGGGAGGTTGGCATTGGCGTTTTCAAAGTCCAACTGTCAGTTTTAGGGTTATAGGCATAAGTAAGCGCTTTTTGATGGTCATCTACACCGAAAGCGTAGATTTGCCCGTTAATATCAGCCAAACCATAAACATTCATCGCCACTGGAATAGGCGCTCTTGCTACCCAATAGTCATCAGAAGCACTTGCAGGTTCGACAATAATTACGGCTGAGATAGCGAAAAGAAGGATGATTGTGACTATCGCTTTTCTCAAACTATTGTCCCCCCTAAAAATGGAATATGAAATTGTTAATAAAATTTAAGGAAATAAAAGGGAATGATCGGTTTCTCAGAAAATGAGCAGATAATAAAATTCACTGTGCTTGAAAGCAGCAGAGAGCTTGAAAGAAGCAAACTCAAACCCTTAACGGCGGGCGTGCAGGTGATGTTCTGCCGCTTCCGAAGCTGCCAACGATGGGAAATCCAAGCCTTCCTATTCGACAAAGCCGTCTTCAAAAGCCAGCAGGAAGCCAGGGCATTTCTAGATAAGCACTTCAAAACCGAGATTTCCAGCCTCCTTGATTACCAAGCGTTCAACGAGAAGCGCCGCCGATTGCTCAACGCATGGATGAAAACCAGCGAGCTAAAACAAAGCTAGGAGTGAGAGCATGACTTTTCAACTGAAGTATTATGTGCCTTTCAAAGCAGCCGAAGGCATAAACACGGACCTAGCGCTCAAAGAAGGTATTTTGCCAATTGAGGGCACGGCTATTGATACTTCGGTTAATGCTAACAAGTGGCAAGTGCCGCCTGAAGACTTAGACTTCTTCACTGCGTCACTCAAGGGAGCCCAGCTAAGAATTGATCACGCCGAGTCCGTTTTGAGCATCGTCGGTAAGGTTCCTGAGGCTATTCGCAGCGGCAACCAAGTCTTCTTCCAAGCGGAAGTTGGCGAACCTTCAATCATTCCTAAAATTCTGCGAGGCTACGTTAACCATGTTAGTGTTCAGGTGGACAGCGACGACACAGAATGCAGCGTCTGCGGCAAGCAGACCCGCATAGAAGGCATCTTAACGCATCTGTGCGCTGGCGCCTGGGAGATTGTCCACAAACCCCGCGTCCGCGAACTCAGCATAGTGGCCAGCCCAGCCTACAAGAACACAGCTTTTCACCCTGTGGGGTTCGCGGCGGCTATGGCTCTTTCACAGTTATCGAGAGGTAACAAAGATGTGGGTTCTAAGGGAGACCTGCAAGAACCTGAAAACAAACCAGAAAGCAAAGACGACAAGGTGAAGCAAATGTCTCAAGCACAAACCCCTGAGGCAAATGCTTCGACCGTTCAAGCGCTAACACAGCCATCGAGCTTAACTGCTGGAAAGAAAACAGGCGACTTGACCTATCAGGAGTTAATGGATCAGATGCAGAGCCTCAACAAACAAATTGAGACGGCTTCTGACGCCGAAATCGAAGCCATCAAGTCCAAGATTGCAGAGATTGACGCTGAAGTCGGCAAACGTGCCACCAAAAAGGCGTTAACTCAAAAACTAAACGAGATGTCCCGTAAACTCAGCGAATCCGCAGAAGACACAGCGGAAGACGCATGCAACAAGCCAGCTGCATCTAAGCAGGCTCCGAAAGGCAACGGCATAATCGCAACGCAGGAGCCAGTTCAAGGCGCTAATCTTGGCTGGTTCCAAGACCTGCTCAAAGCCAACAGCAAACTCAAAGGCATGCAATAGGTGACCCACATGAGTTTAGAAGGAACAACCGCCCTCATCAGCGACCGCTACCTCATCACAGCTGAAGTCGATTCTGGAGCAACAGTCACTGCAGGGAACGTTGTCTACATCAGCGCCGCAGGCTACATCCCCAAAGTCAAAGCAACCGACGGCGTCCGAAAAGATGTCATAGGCGTAGCTTTAACAAGTGGAACTGCTGGCAAAAAGATAACTGTTGTCTGCAGGGGCTTAGTCCGAGTTACTGTTTCTGGCGCTGTCTCCGCAGGCCAACGAATCACAAGTTGGGCAAACGGCGCAGTGGCTGGAATTGCCGCCATGACTGCCCCGGCATCTTACGTTCAAGCTACCGTACAGACTGAACTCGACAAGACTGAGCAGTGGATCGGCAGGGCATTAACTTCTGGCACTGACACCGTCATCTACGCTTTGCTCAGTTGCCTTCCCTAGGTGATTTTGTATGTCTATGATTAGAGACGCTTTCACATGGGTGGACACTGGAGCTATTGCGTATCCGCAGCTGCACGCCAAAATCTTGGAGCTCACAATGCCCGCCTTGGTAGTCAAGAACCTATTCCCAGAGTTCCCACTGGTTCAGGGCAAAACCGCCAGCTTTGTGAAGCAGAAGGGCAGCCGCAGCGCCGCGATTGGCGAGGTTGCGGAGGGCGCAGAGATGCCCCTTGACTTCACACCCTACGACTACGCCACAGTAACACCCTACAAGAAGGCACTAAGAGAACGCATCACCCGCGAAAACATTGAAGACCTCTACATCCCCGTCATCGAAGACCAACTCCGCAGACTAGCCAGACGCATGGCCTACACAATCGACAGCGACTGTTTAACCGTCATCGCTAACAGTGCAGGCTTTAGCATATCAGCCACAGGAAAAACCATGGGCGCCACAGGCACCGAAATAACCATCGCAAACACGGTAGGTAGCAAAGACGTCTTGGCAGCGGAAGCTAAAATCAAGAGCGCCAACTTCATCCCCGACGGCCTACTTATGAACCCCATCAACACTAGGGACCTCAAGTACCTGCCAACCTTCACGCTCTACAGTCAATACGGCGACCCAGTGGTCCAGAACGGAGCAATTGGCAAAGTCTACGGATATGACATCTACGAATCCAACGTGGTTCCAGCAGGCACAGCCTACATGGTTTCAACTGGCAAGAACCTAAGCGCCAGCTACTCCCCCATGGGCTACTTCGTAATCAAACGCCCATTGGCAAGCGACACAGAACTCAAAAAAGAATTCGACTCCGTAGACGTCCTGCTGAGCACCAGGTATGCGCCAGTTGTCTTGAACGGCGAATGCATCTGCGCAATCACGGGCCTAGCAACAAGCTAAACTACCAATCGAATCCTGTTTTAGTTCCCCATTTTTTGATACCTTTTATGTTTGGGGCGTTTGAAAAATAGGACTACTGTTGCAATGAGTAGTGCTAAGAATAACCATCCGAAAAATCCTGTTAGTGCGCCATACAACCAAACATTCGAGTTACTGTAATGCTCAACTTGGAAAAGGACGCCGTACCACCAGATGTCTGAATCTCCGGGTTTGAAAAAGAATAGAACTATCAGTATAGCGAAAACTGCCAACGTAAGTATAGACACAAAACGAAATAACCTACTTGCTGACATAGAATCCCTTCTATTTTTGACGAAATATAAGCGTTCTTTAAATTAAGGTGCTAAATAATGGCGACAGTTTACGTTACCATAGTAGATGTTCAAGGGCACCTAAATGCATCAGGTGCTGATTCGAGTGGTAACTATACCGTTTTTGGTTTAGCGGTCTCCCAAACATCCCTCCAAACACATGTAGACTACGCCAACCTCTACGTTAACTCGATAGTGGGTCAGAGCATCACTGAGGCGGATAGTCGCTTTAACGGGGCAAAAATGGTTGCCCTCAATCTTGCTTGCCTTCGAGTCTTAGTGGCTGCCAGTGGCGGCTTACTCATGGGAGCTTTCGATTACCGCTTAGGCGACCTATTCATCACTAAATCTTCGTCGGGTAGGTTAGCTTTTGAGACAGCGGTTCAAGCCCTCCGAAGTGACCTTCTTAGGGCTATGATGAACTTTACGTCGCCAGCTAAGGGATTTGATTCCACAAGATGTGTTCCTCATTATAGAGGGCCATCACTTGAGCCTTAGAATCATTTGTTCCAGAGTTCCAACTGTTCCAGACTTGCACAGTGTCAAGGGGTTTAAAGCCAAAACGTAAGTCTTAGAAAATAGCTCCGGTTTCTAAAAGAAGCTCGATTTTAAGAGGCGAAAAAGCGGAAAAACTTCGCTTACGCTCTGAAACTTTGGAACCTCTGGAACTCTGGAACAAACCACTTATCACTAACAAAAGGTGTAACCGTTTGAGAAAACGAAAACTTAGGCTTCTGTTCCTTCCCATCGCCGTGCCGTTGTTCTTGGTTGGCTGGCTACTGTACTTCTTCGGTCGAAAGTCTAAGTCTCAATCTTCCTTAAAAGTTAAAGTAAAAAGGAGTTGACAAACTTGGGAATTGTACCGCAAGCATACTACGATTTCATTCTGCAGTTTGCACCATACCTCTATGTTATTCCCCCTGATGTCCCCGACCCAGCGTATGGAAAAGGCGTTATGTCGGCTGCTTTCGCCATAAACTTTCTATCCCAAGCCTACGCCTCAAGCCAGTTTGCCAGCAAGCAAACGGAAATCCGAAGCAAAATCGTGGAACTAGCCGATTGGACCTTAACCCAGCAGTGCCTCGACCCGGAACGCAAAGCGTATGGCGGCTTCAAAAGCGGCGAAAACAGCACATACTACTACAGCGTTGATGCTGGCAGATGCATTCCTGCACTCCTAGAAGCCTACCAAATCACGGGTAACACAGCGTATTTGGATGCAGCTAAGCTTGCGGGCGGAACCTTCCTCAAGACGATGCAGGACCAGCAGAGCTTTGGCGGCTTCGCCAGAGCTGTATCGATTGATGACGCATGGCTTTTGGAATTGGATGTTGAATGCCTCTACTGCTTAATCGGTCTCCAAATGCTCATGGGCATCGACGCCGAGCATGCCTCGCTTTATCGGGGCATCACAGACAAAGCGGTTGCCTTCTTGAGGGCTGGTTTTGAGGGGCTTTGGCTTTACTTTGAGCCTTCAGAAAGCCAGTGGCACCGAGTTGGCTTAAGCGAGAACCACATTTATGATGACTCATTCAGCTTCGCCCTACTCGGGCTTTTCACCTATGAGGGTTGGAGCGATAGCTGCAAAGCCGTCTATGGCAGCCTTCAGGGCATCAAAGCCGCCGAGTACCCAGCCTATAACCCAGCAGTCGGGTGGCCAGGATACATAGACGTCAAAGACCGTTGCCCCGCATGCGCCTACTACGACGACATCACAAGCGGGATTCTGTGGCGAATCAGAGCAGCCCATGACAAGCCCAGCCTCGCGTTTAGCATGCAAATCGTAGAGAAATACCAGAATGAATTCATGAATTGGGGGCCACTCTTCACTGACTACAGCCCAATCACGCCAGCCAAAGCCATGGCAAATGTCAGCTGGCTTGCTCAGCTCTTCCTAAACTACGCAGAACCGGCAACAGACCTGAATCAAATCTTAGCTCTTAACGGCGAGAATTTGACGCTTTTTCCTCTGCTCGACGTCGGAGACAGAACCACTTATGCGGATGGCTTACCGCTAAAAGCCATAGTTGCCACGGGAACTGCCGGTGAGCTCGTGTTTGAAGTCGGCTACGCCATGCAGGACTACATCACGGTTTACAGCTTTATGCCCCTACGTGTGCATGATAAAGTTAGACGGGCAAACGTCGACTACGAAGTGCAAACCGTCCAGCCCTTTGCCGTCAGCGGCGACCCGCAGTATTTCAAGAGTGTTTGCAGGAGGCTTCTTGGCACATGAGCAGCGTGGACATTGTCGAGACGCTGGTTTCTTTCTTGCAGACCAACATTCGGCTAGTGAAGGGTGACGAATCATTGGGCAAAGTCGCGGTATGTCGCGAGTGGCTTGACCGGGAACTCCTCAAAACCTATGACGCACAAGTCACAGTCGGATTAGGCAGCGTTATAGACCGTAAACTTGGGCTTTCGGCTGCGCAACGGCTAATCGTGGGCTCGCCAAAAGTCAACGTTTGGGTAACTGAGAAGGGCAGCGCCGAGTCGGGACAGAGCATTCGCCAAAAGATGCGTTTGGAAATCAACCGCGTCATCCGAGAAAACCGCACCAAGATTCCAGGCTTAGCGTATGTGGATGTGGTTTCTTTCCGAGACGTCGACCGGGTGGATGTGAAGCCGTTTGTTTGGCGAACCGAGTTTACCCTGAAAACCTGGTTTTTCGAGTACGTCACAGTCACTTAAGTGACATCGAGGTGAAAAAAGAAAAATGTCGTATGGAGCGCATGAAACCAAAATCTACTACGTGCAAGAATCAAGTTACGGAGTAACTCCAACAAACCCTGCTATGCTGGGGCTGGCTACAGCTGATAATGTTGAGCCTTCTTTAGACCCGGGGCTGATTAAGGTTCGGGGTGTTGGCTCAAGAGACCCCGCCACTCTTCGCAAAGGCTTAAGAAAAGTTGGCTTAAAAGTGTCCTATGCCCTGCCAGCGGATGCTCCGATTAATTTTTTGCAGTTAGTTTCGACGCTGAACTCCGCCAGCATCGAAGTCATCTACTACAAGGGCGTGTTCTCTTCTCCGATTAGCGTTGTGGATTTGCTGCATACCGGCTGCAGGATGGACAAGGTAACTGTTGAATGCTCAATCGAAGACGTCATAAAAGCATCGGCGGACTTAATCGGGCAAAACGTGACGGCGGGCACTGCCAAAATTAGCGGTGCCTCATACGCTGACTATGCGAGCGCTGTGCCCTTCTACGAAAGCTATGTGCAAAAGGGCGCTGGGGATGGTTCCAGCCTTGTTGCTGTTGACCGTGTGACCGACTGGAAATTCACTGTCGAAAACAATCTCAAAGCCCTGCCCGTTATCGGGTCTACAGGTTACCTGCTGAAGTATCTGCAGGAAAAGCATCGGGGACTCTCAGGGGAGTTGACCTTTGAGTTTGAGAGCAAACAAGAATACGACGACATCGTCAACGACAGCGAGTTTAGCCTCAAATTCGGCTTAGGCGCAACCAACAGTGCCCTCTTCAAGTACTGCAAATGGGATAAAGCCAGCATCCCCGCGAAGGCAGAGGACCTTGTTAGCTTGAAAGCCAGCTTTACCGCCCGTGACCTAATCATAAGCTAAACTGTGAGGTGAAAAACTTGAAAACTGAAGTTTTAGAGGTGGACGAACGCTTTGGCAAAGAATACGCTGGAAAATATCTCTTCACTGAGCTAACGTGGGCTAAGCGTAGCCGCATTATCCAGAAGCACACCAAATATCACCCCTCAACAGGGCAAGTTGTCAGCAACGACTTTATCGCCATCCAAGCAGAAACCATCTGGGCAAGCCTCAAAGAGCAACCGCAAAACAACCCCATCACACTTGAGAAGCTTCTAAGCGAACATGAAGACGGAATCCCCATCGCCCTCGGAGAACTGCTAAGCAAGGTCGTGAACAGGTTAAATGTTGTCTCGTTTGAGGAAACAAAAAACTGTTAAGGGCGATGAGACGCGGCAAGCCTCATCCTTCAGTCACCGAGTTTAGGTTCTGTAAAGAGTTCGGTTGGACTCCCCGTCAACTCGCCAAGCAACCAGCCAAAAAACTGCAGGAGTTCCTTGTTATCCTCGGCGAAGTGGACCGCCAGACTAAAGAAGAACTTGAGAGGGCACGACGTTGAGGTATTCAGGCTTGAACTCGAGATTTGGAGGGCTTCTTTGTTTTCCTTGCCCATGTGGTTGCTTCATCTACAAGTTTTTCCACGTCAATACCTTCTTCTTGGATTGTACTGCAAAGCCTGTCAGATACTTCTTCGAAGGATAAGTCTGTGGTCTTCATCTTTTTCGGCGTTATGCTTTAAGTCCACTTAGTCTTTCGTTGAGTGCGTCAAAGATTAGTTGTTTTTTCTCTTTACTCAGATGCAAGAGGACCTTTGAAGTCATCTCTTCTGAGACTGTGAAGATGTAGTTTAGTTTTATGACGCTGTCTTTTATGGCGCCTTCACTTTTGGTGAGCGGTATCCCCTTCATCTTTAGGTTGCTGGTTACACCAGCTATTACGACGTTGCCTAGCTCTTCGAACAGAACTACTGCTGGTCTCGTCTTGATTTCAGAGCTGTCCGCAAATTGGACACTTGTAAGGACGACGTCTCCGGGTTTAGGCGTGTTCCCAAGCCTCGTCTTCTTCGTTATCCCATAGTTCTTTCATTTTTGCCTGTTGAACTGTGTGGAGAAACTCGTCGTACTGTCTTCGGCTTTTGTGTTCCTTTGCAAGTTTTATGAGGTTGGAGATGGTTTCGTTGTAGGTTTCTCTTGGATACCGTCTAATGCTTTTTAATTCTTTGACGATGGATTTTTTGAGTTGTATGGTTGTTGATTCTTCTTCAGCCATTATACATCAACTATAACAATTGTATAACTGCCTATAATATTTTGCTTGTGGAAGGGAATTTTATCAGCCTTGGATTCTCAATAGTGCAGAACCTCGATGATTTCAACGCCAGAAGCACAAAACTAGACAAGGCTACGCAAAACTATATCCAAGACGTTTTAGTGCAGGCAGCCCAAGCAATCGTCCTTCGACTCCCAGTTAGAACATCCAAGCGTTTTCTAAGCAATTAAGAGGGGCACTATTTCAAACGGAGAAGCACTCTGGCTATGGCTTTCTCTTAGTTATGTCTAAAAACATCAGTTTCTGTTCTTCTTTCTCTTGCTTCGGAGCTAAAATGAAGCCATAATTTTCATAGAACTTAACTGCCGATTCCAAAGCATCTACAACTAGAAACCTGCAGCCCACTCTTTGTGACAACTTGATAGCTCTATCAAAACAGAAGTCGCAAATGTAGGTGCCTATACCGTTGCCTTGATGTGCGCCGCACACGCCTAACTGGCCGATTAATAGAGCAGGGTAACTAGCGATAGGCTCTGATAATCGATTTTCTGATGCCATTTTTTGCCTGTTAATATGCGCCGTGCATAGGGTTGCAAACCCGATTACGTCTGTACCATGCTTGAAAAGGTATGTGACGCCAAGGAGTTGCTCTTGAAAACCAAGAGCCTGTTTTTGAATAAACTCATCGATTTCTTTCTTGCCGCAAGTAAACTTGCTAGTGTCATCATTTCTATCTAAAATTTTGGGGAAAGATAGTTCCTGAGGCTTTAACGATGGCTTAGCAGGCATGAAACAGGTTAATTATAGTGGACAATTCTTAAAAGTTTCCGTTGCCCGTCTGTATCGCAGCTCATCTGCTTTCGTTGGCTTCCGCTTGATTTCTTTCTGAACAGCTTTCCACTGTTCCGAATCAAGCGCTGGAATTGGTTTAGGCAACATTTGAACTCACCTTTTCTGGAAATACTACTTTCAATACCCGAAACTTGGGACACTTACTACTAAGGCAGGTCTTCTAATAAAATTTGTGCAGTGTATACGCATATTATGTGTATATCTGCAAGCGGATAAGGGGGATGTCAACCTCTTTTTCTGCGGTGCTTTCCGATTAGCTTTCAGTCTTTATTTAAACAGGTGGTTTGTGTGAGCCTTGACTTTACCATAGAATTTGACGACCTAGACTTCATTTATAGACTCGAAAAGATAGATCAGGCTACGCAAGACAGTGTCCAAGACGCCCTAGTGCAAGCGGCAAATGCGGTTGTGTTTCGTGCCCGACAATTGGCTCCAGTTAAAACGGGGCAACTTATGCAGAGCATCTACGCCGTCGATGCAGGAGTGTGGGCCGTCGAAGTCGGCGCTTACGCTGGCTACGCTCTTTTTCAGGAATTCGGCACCAGCCACATCCAACCGCGCTACTTTTTGACTCGGGCACTGCAGGAATGTGCACCGCAACTTCTCATAGCCATCAGCGTAGCGGTTCAACGTGCCGTTGAGGAGGCGTCCCAATGAGTTTAGGCGAGATAAGCGGAACCATCCGCATGGTTAACGAGGCATCCCCAACCTTCGAGGCGATTAGCGCTGACGCAGTCAGCATGGGCGAAAGCATCAGGGCAACCTCCACGGGAGCACAGGTGAGTTTTAACCAGGTTGGTGTAGCCGCGACTGAAATGGGCGCTAACCTGCGCAGTGCAAGTTCCAGTTTTAACACGATGCAGACCGAAGCAGAGGCAACAACCGTTAGCTTAACCAAAGTGGCGGGTGGTATTCGGGAAACTGCCCTTATGGGTAGTCAGTTGACTTCTCTTGCTCAGGACTTCGGCGTGCTTGATTCGCAGTCTAGCAAGTACATTCGCACGGTTCTGCTTATGGTTCAAGTTGTCTCTAGCTGCGCTAGGATGTACAATTTCTTAACGGTTATGACTACTGGGCAGACTGTGGCTGTTGCCGTTCAAGGCGCAACCGAGACCGCTACCGCTGGCGCCGTAGCAGCTTCAGGCAACGCACTCGGCGTCAAATCAGCCATAACCTCGGTGGCAACGGGAATCCAAAACGCCCTAAACATCAGCCAAGCAACCTTTCTCGCCTTGACAGGGGTGGGTATAGGCGTGATTATTGCCGCTGCTGCCGCCATGGCCTACTTTGCCTCACAAATGAATAAGGCAACTGATAGCGTCAACGCCTACAATTCCGCTGCTTCCCAAACCCCAACCCAAACCAAGAGCATCATCCGCGCGGGGGAGCAATCATTGTATCGCAGGGGTGTTGAGTAGATGGCTGCTCCAAGTGTTGGCATCCCCAAGATGACTATTGCGCTGGGCAGCGTCGGAGTTCCTCAGGCTGATGTGGTCGATTGCACGGTGCATCTTGGCGCTACTAAAGAGGTTAGCAGCTGGGAGCTTACACTGCAGAATTTTGACGGCAAATACAGCCCCGGCGGCGCTTACCCGCTTAGCGTGGGGCAGGACGGCTACATCTGCATCGGCAGAGGCGTCAACGTTCCTCAAATCATAACAACGCGGACGGAGAGCGTTTCCTATCAGGTCACACCCACCGAGAGCTACGTTAAAGTTTCGGGCAGATGCTGGGGTGAACGGCTTTTCCGTCGAGTCGTCACCAAAACCTACAGCACCCAAAAAGGAGAAGCCATAGTCAAGGACCTGCTGGATTATTTTGCAGGGATAAGCCATAACCGCAGCGGCGCAGAGCTGGTTGAAGACACCGACACCACATATACGCTTTTGGAGTACACGGATTCGCCTGTCTGGGACATTCTCAAATACATCGCCCAATCCGCCGACAAAGCAGGCGTCATCGGCTACGATTTCCGTGTGGCGCCAGACGGCAGGTTCGAGTTTTTCCCCATGTACAGCAAAACCAACCCTACCGACTTGACGGATAGGCTGGAGCAGGTTGAGGACCGCACAGACATAACCCGCGTCCGAAACAAAATCACCATTTACGGCTTAGCCGACAAAAGCGTCCCAACCGATAAAGTCAGCTGGACTCGCAGCCTCACCCCCTCGGATGGCGTTTGGCAGCGGGACACGGGCACGCTCTCGGTTGATTCTACGGGTGCACCGGACGGCGGCGCCTGCATCAAAAACTCGGTCGGCAGCAACTATTGGGGCGGCTGCTACTTCGAGCTCAACTCGGGCAAAGAGGTTAACTGTGAACTGTACCCAACCCTTGACGTCCAAGCAAAACTCGCAGATACCTACTCTGGGACTGGCTTGGTAATTCTCTTCGATACTGCCAGCCGTTCAGCAAGCAAGAAAATCTCCGTCGCCCCGGGAGACGGCCAATTCCACGGGGTAGAAGTAGGTGTCGGCTCAGCCTACGCTAACCAATGGGACTATGTTCAGTCGGGCTTTGATTGGATGCATGTTAAAACTGTAAGGTTCACTTGGTATTTTTCGCAGGGCGTCGGCAGCGGTGATTTTTGGTTGCATGGACTCTATTTTGGTGGGCGCAGGTACTCTGCAGTCTTGGAAGATGCGGCTAGCCAGGCTGCTTATGGGTTGCGGGAGTACAGCGAGACCGACGAGGAATTGTGGAGCGATAACGAATGCACCCTGAGAGCAAGGGCGCTGCTGGCTTATCTCAAATCGCCAGCCGTCTACTTGACTGTCACAAGCACGGTCATCGACTATGGTAACACGCCGATTCTAGCCGCGGATAAGCTGTTTGTGCCTTTTCTGAACGCTTATTTCCGTGTTGACAGCGTCGAGTACAAAGTGGACGCGGCAACTCAAACGCTTCAGTTAACAATCAATTTTGAGAAGGAGCCGCCCCAACTAGCTGATTATCTCTATGGCTTAAGAACCTTCACGGTTAACGTTGAGAAGCTCAGCCGAACTAAACTTGGCAGAAGAGGCATCCCAATTTCTACGGGAGGCGGCGGAGGCTCAGGTAGCAGCATTTTTGCCAGCAACGTGGAAATCGACAAAACCTCGCCATGCCTAAACCTGCTCACGGGGCGAACGCTAAAAGCCGCGTTTGGCTTTGACGGCGCCAACGTCTTTGTCGTCACCTATGGTGGTGATCTGATTCTGTACTCTGCAAACCATCTAGTTCGCCCCATCACGGACGGCAGCGACGACTTAGGCAACGGAGCTTTCCGCTTTGGTTCAGCCTACCTCAAAAACAACCTCTATGTGGCTGGGTGGGAAGTCGTCGCCAACACGGGCAGAATCAACATGTCCTCGATGCCCCGCGACGCTGCGGGCTTGGTTTTGGAAGCTCAGGGCAATGATTTCTATCCCATGTATGTTAACCCTAACGGCAGGTATATGCCCGCTTGGCATGAAAACCACTACAACCTCTGGCCTGCCGGCGGCTCAGGCACGGGCTACTGCGGCAGCACATCGAATTATTGGGCGTGTGTTGCGGGCGACAGCGTCTGGTACAATGCCCTTGGACACATGGACTACATGGATGACCTAGCCGTAATCAAAGGCATCAGGATGAGCAGGAAAGTCGACAAACAAGGCGTGCCCTTAATCGACAACAAAAGCTTACCGGAAGCGATGCGCTCAAAAGAAGGCTTAGTTCATGGCGGGCACCTTCTGGGGTTAGCTCTTGGCGCCATAAAGCAGCTGAACGCCAAAGTTGAGGCTCTGCAGAAAGAGTTAGCGAAAATGCAAGGCACTAATTCCTGATTAAAGGGAGGTGAAACTCGGTGGATTTGCAGACTTTGCTTGGACCCTACTTTCCCTACGTCGTCAGCGTCGTTATTACGTTGATGTATACTACGTTGGGCAAAACGTCTAGCGGGGAACCCTTCGACGCAAAAAAGTTTCTGACAACGCTGGCTGTTCAGGCGGCTGCCATGGTCAGCATCGGCTTCGCAGGCGAACCAACCATCACAGCGTTAGCGCCCTCGGTCTTCACGGTGCTGTTCATGAAAGGCTACAGCATAATCAAAAAACAGAAAGTGAGCAGAGCAGCGGCTTCTTAGCGGAGTTTCCTTCTTTTCCTATTTGGGTCGATGGTTGCGGAGATGTCAAAATGTATCCGTTCCAAGTCGCCCTCCGTGAGCAGGTCCTCTTTTGTGCGTTCAGTAATGGCGTCTTCTGCCATATCCATTAGGAGGCATTCGCAGACTACACAGCGGTAAATGCCTTTTAACTCGTCTCGGAACAGCTTGGTTTTTGCCTCAACCATAACGGCGTCGTCTCTGTCGGCGGCTAAGTGTGGGATTTCGGGGCTTAATTTTTCAAGAAGGGCTTTTACTTCTTGCTCGGTTCTACGACATATCCAGCACTGCTTTTCTTTACTCATCCAACATTTCACCTAATCCCCAATGTTTTGATTTTCTTAATTACTCTTTGGCAACTAAGGTTAAGTAGACTGCTTGGTCAGGTTTCAAGTAGGACTAACAATAGAGCGGTTGCGTAGTGCGGCCCTTATCTTAATGGCTTCCAGTCCACAGGTGCGGGCATCATTGCCTCGGACAGGACTTACTCGCAAATCTTGTAGTTATTCAGAGGTGACCTTCAAAGTGTTATGCTTTGATGTAACCTTTGCCTTTTTCCAGTTTTAGCGTGAATGCGTATTTTCCGTCTCTTTTGTATTCTCTGAATTGGGTTTTACAGTTTGGGCAAGAGAAAGCTTGCACTTGGAACCTCCCGTATTTCCAAGTTTTATTTACCCTTTGTGTTGCTTGTTTGCAGTTTGGGCATGATGGCATAGATTTGTCTTATCTCGATTTGCTTTTAACGTTATTGGTTTTTAGGCTTCAAGGGTTAATTCTTTGAAGTCTTCTCTGCTGAGGAACATGTAGGCGACTACTTCGAGGTCTTGTGGTTGGATGGTTTTTGGCTTTCGTTTTTCTCTGATATCAATTCTGTATTTTTGGAATAGTTGCTCTAGTGAGGTTAACATTTCGTCGATGTTTTGTGTTCTTCTGTATTCATCCATGTATTCGCCAAATTCGTCTTCCCATGCGACTAGGTTTTCTTTGTTTAGGATTTCGTAGATGGGGAGTGCTTTTTCTTTTGCGACTTTGCCGCTGGTGTAGGCGTTGAGTATTTCTTGGGTGAGTTCTCTTTGGTGTCGGGGTTTGATTTTTTGGGCTTGGCGGGCGACCAGTGGAGAGTTTACTGCTGTGAGGATTTCTTGTCTTGCCTTGGTGTCAATTAGGCTGAATTGTCTGAAGCCTTCGTAGCCTGTTATTGGCATGACTAGTGGTTCTTCTTCGGTGCTTTCTATTTTGCGGAACAGCCATGTAACGTCGTTGTAGTGGTCAAATCTTCCTGTTTTGAAGTCGTAGAGTGTTATATGCATGCCTTCCGGGTTTGCTTTTTCTCGGTAGAAAATTACGAGGCCGTTTATGTCTGAGTGTTTGCCGCTTCTTCTTCCAAGCCGGATCGATTCTAGGTTTTTGGCTCCGACTTTTTTAAGGTAAGCAAGGATGAATTGGAAGGGTGTTTCTGTTGGCAGCAACTCCATGTTTCTTTCCATGTCGTCTAGGAGTTTGGAGTCTTCTTGGGTTATGCGGACGGCTGCGTTGAAGTTTTTGGGGTTTTCTTTTTCCCCTAGAATTGTGGATTCTATGCCTATGGTGTCTGCGACTTTTTGGATTTTTGATTCGAGTTTTTCTAGCAGTTTAAGCAGGTCTTCGAGTTCTTGTTCGGGTATGAATACGGCTGATGTTGCTGTGTCAAATCTGCTTCCGAGTCTGTCAACTCTGCCGGCGCGTTGAACGATTTTCATGGGGTTCCATGGTAGGTCGTAGTTGATGACGTAGTTTGCGTCTTGGAGGTTTTGTCCTTCGCTTAGTACGTCGGTGCAGATTAGAACGTCAACTTCTCTTGTTGGTGGGCTTTCTGCCTTGTTGGCGATTGGGGCGAAGTCTTTTAGGATGCGGCTGCGGGTGTCATCTTTGGTTTCTCCTGTTAGGAGTTCAACTCTTTTGTCGGTTAATGCGGCTTTCAGGTCGTCTCGAACGTATTTTGCGGTGTCTACGAATTGAGTGAAGATGACGACTTTTTTGCCGTCTTTTTCGAAGACTTGGTCTTTGACGAGTTGTTCTTTGAGGGCGATTAGTTTTCTGTCCGCATACGGTTTTATTCGGTTTAGGCTCTGTTTTAGGGGTTCGATGAGTTTTTTGTCTTCTTGGATGTCTTTTTTCATGGCGCGTTTATTGTATTCAGCTGTTAGCGGTACTAGGGGGATTTTTTGTAGGTCTTCGTAGAATTTTTCTACGTTGTCTTCGTCTTCTCGCTCGCTCATTTCTTGTAGTAGTCGATGGAAGGATTTGCTGTCGAGGATTTTGTTTTGGTCAAGGGCCTGCTCGAAATAGATGTAGAATTTTTCTAGGCGCTGGATGCTTTGTCGTATGGCTTCAACGCTGCTTTCGAACCTTTTGAGTAAGCCTATTTTTTGGAGTGTTGCTCTGTTTTCTACTTCTTTCTTTTCTTGTTCTTCTATTGCTATGTTGTATGAGTCTACTTGGTAGGGGACAAGGTGGAGTTTGTCTATTGTGTCGAGGACTTGGCTGTAGACGTTTCCGCCGAAGAGTGCGCAGAGGCTGTATTCGACTTTTCTTAGAAGTCTTTTTGGGAATCGGACTGGTTGGCCGTTTAGGAGGGCTTCTGAGTAGTTTTCGATGATGAATTGTCTTGTTCTGCGGATCATGAGTTCGTCGAGGAGGCGGATGATGTCTTCTATTCCTTGTGTGAGTTGTTTTCTGTCGGCTGCTAAGAAGTAGCGTTTTAGGTCGGTGATTCCTAGGTCTGCGAAGTGGGTGTCGTCGCCTGCAGTGATTAGTGAAAGTTGGTTGTATAGGTCTAGGAGTGAGTTGTGGATGGGTGTGGCTGTTAGGAGTATGACTTGTTTCTTTTTGCCTGAGGCGAGGAGTTTCATTAGGTTTTTGTAGCGGTTGGTTGATGCGTTTCGGTAGTTGTGGCTTTCGTCGATTAAAACTACGTCTATGTTTAGGTAGTCTTCTGGGTGGAAGTTTTCTGTGCCTGTGCTTTCTAGGGTTACGTCTTTGGTTTTTATGCTTTCTTCGAAAAGTTTTGGTCCCCACACTGTGTGGATGACTTGTGAGGGGGCGATTAGCATGGCTTTTTTCCGTTTAACCGCTACCAGTTCCCGTAGGAGTTCGAGTCCAATGTGTGTTTTTCCTAAGCCTGTGGAGTCGGCGATGAGGACGCCGTTGTATTTGTGTAGGATTCTCATGGCGGTGTGGACGGCGTCTTCTTGGAAGCTTGTTAATTCTATGACTCTGCCGCGTTCTCTTTCCAGTTCCTCTAGTCGGGGTTTGTAGTATTCGTAGAGGAATTTCATGTACATTTTATAGGGTTCAAGGGGTAAGCCGAACTTGGAGGATTCAAGTAGTTCTAGTAGCTCGTTTTTTGCGTCTTGACCTTCTTGCCATCTTCGCTCGAACCATTCTTGGACTTTTTCTTGGGCTGAGGGTTGGTAGAGGACTGCGTTTAATTCGATGTTGTGTTCTAATCCTGCTCCTGTAAAGTTGCTTGAGCCGACTGCTGCGGCTTCGTCGAATATGTAGCATTTTGCGTGGTTGAAGCGTTTAGGGTTCTTTCTTACTTGCACGGTGTCTTGTTTGAGGAAGCTGATTAGGTCATCTATTAGGTGCGCGGTTTGTTCTGTTATGGCGAGGTTTGTGAGTTCTTCGTTTAATGTTTTGTCTTTGCCGTCGCAATCTATGGTTTCGGGGGTTTCGTTTATTTGGGCTTCTCTGCCAAAAAGCAGGCGCATGTTAAAGCCCGGCTGCTTTGAGGTTGCCCAGAGTTCATTTTTTATTTTGGCGAAGCCTGACACGTTAAAGAAGCCAGAGGCAACATCAAACTTTCTAGTCGTCGGCAAAGATTCTCTTATGAAATTTGCCATGGTATAACTGTCTGATTCGTTATCTACGATTTCCTTCTTCATTTAATTCTTCACTCCACTTTCCTCAACAGTAAGTTGATCAAAGTATGGTAGCACACGCTTCCTAACTTCACCATTAAACTTACGAATAAGCGCATCATTCCAAACCACTTCCTTCAAATTAACCAACTCTTTATCCTCTTCAAACCCCTCAAAAGAATCAAGAATAACTTCAAGTTGTTCACGATTCAAACCGTAATGTTTTGCTACTAAAGCATTAAGCTTAGCCGTTAACTCCACATATTCCTTGATTGTCAGAGGACCGCATTCAACGCCCATTAATGCGGCAAATTCTTTGAATCTATCGTCGATTGAACTTAGGCGAGCCGAGATTCTTTGGATTTGTTTTGCATCGCTGGTATCTATTGATAGAGGTACAGGTGTCTGGTATACGTAAAAGAAACTGACGTTCATCGAGTTCCTAGTCCGTAATAGAAAGTCGAAAATCATTGAGTTAAGAATACCTGACAGATAAGATGTAACCTCTAAATAGCGCCTTCCGGTTAAGACCTTTTCATTCGATTTAGGTAAAACTATGGCAACTGAATGAGGAGAAAAACATCTTGGCGGCAAAATGCACGCCATCATACTTCTAACGTTAGTGCTGCTTGCCACATTTCTGAATGCTAATCTGGGATTCTTGTGAACTTCCTCGTTTACACCATAATATTCTCTATGTTTTGCGGTTCTTTTTAAGCCGTCAGATGGGTTCACTGTAAACAGAGTTTTTTCATAGCATGGTAAAAATTGGTGAAAGTGTTTGCCTTCTACTAAGGGCCAACCTTTTCCGTCTGACCTGAAAAGATCGCTGTCGTTTGTGCGATCAAGCTCCCTAATCAACGAAATGCTCCATCCTTTTTTCTTATCGCTAAGAAGTGGGTTGTTTTGATATAGCCAAAGAAATACGGCGAGTTGTTGTTTGTTTCTCACTTCTGGAATTGAGAGGCTTTCAGGGGCTGAAACTCTAATCAAGTTAACTGGGACATCGACGAATTTCTGTTTCTCTGTTTTTCCTTCGAGTGCTTCGACTTCATGGAGGTAGAATGCTGCTGGAAAACTTTTTGCTGGTTGTGCTTTGTCGGCGACAAGGAGTACAAACTTGTAGCTTCGGTGAACATCTTGGAAGATGCCGTTTTTATTTTCGAACTCGTACAATAGTCTTATTCTACCTTTAAATAATGCTTCTCTTAGTTGTCTGCCGCCTTCGTCGGTAACTATGCCTGATGGTATTACTATTGAGAAGCTACCGTTTTCGCTTGCAAGTTTTAGGGCTCTTTCTAAGAATAGCTTCCAGAGGTTAGTGTCGCCGCTTCCTCTTAGCACATATTCTTTTGATTGCTTGAAGAAGTTGACTTTATCTTCTATCTTTTTGCGGTATTCCTCATAGGCTTGGGCTATCTTTGCATCTTTGAGGATTGTCTTCATTATTTTCTGCTTTTCAGGCTTGCTCTTTATGCGCCTAAACTTGGGATAATAAACAGAGAAGAAATCATCATCTTCCGGCTTGACTGCATCCCAAGGAGGATTCATCACAACCAAGTCGAAGCCTTTTCTTTGACTATTAAAAGCATCGGGAAATTCAAGCTCCCAATGGAAAAACCCGTACTTTTCACTTAAGCGGCAGGTTTCTTCAATATATGTCCACCAAGAAGGCTTCCGACCCTTAGCCTTGGCTGTCTCCTCGATAAGACTTAGATTATTAGGTAACCTCTTGCCAAGTTCTGGGTCGATTATGCTTGCACAAAACATATCCAGCATTATGGCGAAAGACTTGGTTTTAGCCCTGACAGCTTCATAAGCTTCTTGACTCAACGTCACTTCCTCCACCGTCAAGTCTGCAGGCATAACCACTGCTTCAACCAAATTTTCTCCAGCCCTCTCAAGTGTACCAGTCCACTTCTCCAGAGTAGTTTCAAAAACCTTAGGCGCAATATTCGCTAGCCAAAGACCAATAAGACTATCGCCCGGGCGTATATGGTGATTCAAAAACGTAAGCGGCGTCCCAATTGTAAACGAATCCAGCCACAGGGAAACCTTGGCTAACTCAACTGCCAGCGGGTTAATGTCTACGCCGTAAACGCACCGTTTCATAACCATACGCTTCAAAATCACTGTATCAGTCAACAGGTCCTCGTCAAGTCTGATGCCCTTCTTTCGTTGCGACTCAATGATGCCTCTTCTAAATTCTTCTATCTCGTTCATCAACGGCGCATTAGGATACTCATGAAGCAAATCGATAACCCAGCGGGTAATTTCGTTAACCACAGCCACCAAAAAGTGACCACTACCCATCGCGGGGTCAACAACCCTCAAACCCAACAAGTCATCAGTACATTTCTTCTCTAACTCTAAATCACGAGGCTTACCAACAGGCGGAAGCAGCTGCAAATCAGCCTTAAACTGCATCTCTCGGGCTTTAAAGTGCGGTTCAAGCCCCTTCTTAACCAAAAAAGTCACAATCTCATCAGGCGTATAGTAGCTGCCACTTCCCTTCCTCGCAAGACCCCTAGCAGAAAGATACAAGTCCCCTTTCTTGATGAATCCAAGAGGTTTCTGCTTCATATCGTCAGCAAACTTGGCATCCAAAATCTCATCCTTATACATAACCAGTGACTGCTGAGCCTGCCTCACCGAATACTCCAGCAAAGCCTCATAGAGGGAACCAAGATGACGCACACCCAAATTCTGATAATCAATCCCGCGGCCATCAGTCTGCATCAAATCCCGCAGGGCAGGAACAATAAAGCGGTTTTTCACCGCAAGCCCATCAAGCGCCGGGTCCTTAGCAAACAAGTCGCCGTCATACTGCGGCAAATTAGCATCCACATCGCCCAAGCTAATCATTTCAAAAAGCTGTTTCAGAATCTTCCAGACACTGGTGTCATCAGGCTTCTTCTCAAAAGCATCCAGCTTCGAGGGCAAACTCTCCAACGCAAACTGCTTATACTTGATATTATCAACGGGTAAAAGCTTCCGCGACTCAGCATACAAAACAAACAGCAGCCTATAGAGAAGCTTTAAAGCCACCGCCTTAGCAGCATCCAACTCCTCTTGAGAATAAACCTTAGAAGAAGAATGATTCAGAACAGACTTAACCAAATTAACGAACAAGTCACCATCGAACACTTTACGCCTAAGATCATCCTCAACCCCATGAGCATGCCTAATGCCTTCATCATAAACTAAATCAACATCCGCAGCTCCATCATGAACCAGAAAAGCCGAAGCAGAAAACAAAGAGGTAAAGTAAACAAGCCGCTGATCAGTCTCCGCCGCAACGTTTTCCAAGTCAACCTCAAAATAATTCGTGCTAGCAGAAGCCACCTTAGACGAATACAGCCGCCACAACCGCCCATTCGTCAAAATAACCCAACTGTACCCTTTCAGAGCAGAAACAGCCTGATAACTCGGCGCCGCCCTGTTACCTGTCTTTACATCTAAAGACTCAACATTCGCAACTACACAGCAAACATCCAACAACCTACCATGAGACCGAAGCTTATACTCAGGATAACGCAAATTCACATCAAAAGCCGTCTTCTCCGCACTGTAACCTAAAACGTCTAAAACGCGGTCAACAGAATCAACCCCAATCGGGAACTCACCGCCCAACTTACCCAACAAACCGCTGCCCTCTTTGGACGGCGACCGACCACGTTTCGAAAGACAATCAGATAAACGTTCCTTGAGGAAATAGTTAGAAAACAGGCCACGATTTACAAAGTGCCGCTCAGCACCAGCCTTCAGCAAATCGACCAAACTGGACAGCGAAGAATGTGCAGTTAGAACGTCGGAAACAAAATTAAACTTGTTTACCGCTCCAATAACCTTCTCGAAATCGTCCTCTTTCCGCAGAGGAATCAGCAGAGGACCATTATCATCCTTCTTTGAACGGCGAAGAGCAAGAAACACTTCGTCACCACAAACCGCCACCAACCCAAAATTTTCTTTACTAATCCCTGAAGCCAAAGCCCTAATTTGAGATAAAGTAGCCCCAGGCGCCACAACGTAATAGAACTCCCATTCCAAATCAAAACTATACGCTTTCCACTCTGCAGGCGCCGCTTTAGAGGAAAAAGCAAAAGAAATCAATCTTGGAGATTTTCCGCCAAGCCCAAAAGCCTCAAGCAACCGATTTGATGCAGCAGTCCCCTCAACGCCTTTCACAGTCACAGCTAATCACTCTTTGTAAACAAGCATAAGCACGCTAACATTATAAAAAGTTTAAGAAACCCACGCTTCCACGCTATACTAATCAGATTCTTAAGCAGCGAAACCATAAATCCTCAGGGGAGGAACCAACACTGGCAAAACTCACCTTTTATGGCGGAGTTAACGAAATCGGCGGTAACAAAATCCTGCTGCAAGACCACAAAACAAGAGTACTGTTTGATTTTGGGCAGTCTTTCACGTTTGGCGCCGACTACTTTGCAGGCTACCTATCGCCTCGCGCCGTTAACGGTTTAGGTGACTACTTAGCTTTTGGCCTGCTTCCGAGGATTGAGGGTTTGTATTCTAAGGAGATGCTTGCTTACTGTGACTTGCCTTACTGCAAGCCCAAGATTGATGCCGTGTTTGTTTCTCACGCGCACTTTGACCACATTAATCATCTGCAGTTTCTTGACCCAGCCATCCCCGTCTATTTAGGATATGGCACCAAACTGTTCATGGAATGCATGGAAGAAACAGGCTTCAGCTGCAACTACGGAGACCACGAATTTCACCAGTTCCGAACAGGCGACAAAATCAAAGTCGGCAGCCTAACCGTCGAACCCATACACGTCGACCACTCTATCCCGGCAGCCTACGGCTTCATCATAGAAACCTCAGAAGGCAACATAGTGTACACAGGTGACCTGCGAAGGCATGGACCCAGAAGCGACCTAACAGAAGACTTTATCGAGAAAGCCAAAACAGCAGACCCAGTCGCCATGATATGTGAAGGCACCAGAATGACAACCTCAGAGAAACGCCAAAACATCGGCGAACCCGACGTCAAAAAATACGCACAACAAGTCATAGAAGGCACAGACAAAATCGTCTTTGCAACACACTACAGTCGAGACATAGACCGCTTCAACAGCTTCTACAAGGCAGCCAAAAAGGCCAACCGCAAACTAGTCATAACCCCAAAAACCGCGCACCTGCTGACTAAGCTCTTGGATGATAAGCACCTAAAAGTGCCTGACCCAATGAAAGACGACAACCTGCTCGTTTACTATAAGCGTAAGAAAAGCGGCAATCACGACGACAAAGACTACTTCCTCTGGGAAAGAGCATTCATGGATAAAATGATAACCTACGACTATGTTCATAAGCACCAGAAAGAGCTGGTTATGGACTTGGATTTCTACCAATTCACAGAACTAATCGACATCAAACCAGAAGCCGGCAGCCACTTTATCCACAGTATGAGCGAACCCTTCAGCGAAGAAGACATAGAAGACCAAGTGATGCACAACTGGACAGACCACTTCAAACTGCAATTCCATCAAATGCACGCCTCAGGACACATGAACAAAGAACAGCTAGCCGAAATGATCAACTACATAAAACCGAAACGCCTCTTTCCGGTCCATACTGAAAACCCGATCCTCTTCAAGACTTACTATAGCAATACGCAACAAATAGAACAGGCTAGGGAATACTCAATCTAAGCAACTGTTTAGCTTAAATATACCATACAATCAAACTAACATTATGGAATATGCTGGCATAACCAAGAAAGCGCAAGAATACGAAAAAAGCGAAACAGGAATCGAAGAAAAAGAACGCCTAAATATAGCATGGGAAAAACATAGGGAATTCCTGAAAATTTACCCGTTTAGAACCAATCCAGCAGAAATAGATAACCTTACTCCTGACATGATATTTAATCCTGGACAAGATTATTTCCTAAAATGGATCGAACACAAACTTGTTGACTTATGTCACATAGGAACAGGAAGCGCCTATTACGCAATCAATGCCAAAAAAGACATTAAAACCTTCAAGGAACTCCTACACATCCTTGTTGACGATTCAAAGCCAATTTGGCAAAAAATCGACCCGTGGGATGCTATCAAGTTCTGGGGAGGAGACCGCCAAATCGCGAAGAAAATACTTTTTTGCTATTATCCTGAAACTATCCTACCAGTTCTCAATCAATCCCACTTAGTTAATTTTGCACAGGCCTTAGGACTCGATTATGAACACGAGGCAATACTTCAGTTTAAACAGAAATACAGCGTTCTCTCTATCGGCCGACAGTTTCAAGTAATAAACAAATTACTGCTCGAATTAAAGAATAGCACACCCACCGTAAAAGATTGGGACAACGCTTATTTCATGAGCTTTCTGTATACAACCTATCCTCAAACAAAAGCCAATCTCAACTATAACTCCAAAAGCGTACTCAATAACCATGAGCAGTCGATTTTACTTAAGAAATTTAAAGATAATAAAGTAACTGAAAAAGAAGTTTTGGAAGCCTTCCAAAAAAACTCTGCCGATACTATCGTCATTAAAGCACTCAATTCTTTAGGAATTAAAAATATACCTGATTACGAAAATGATGTCGTAGCTCTCTTTTCAAAGATACATAAAGAATTAGGCTTCCCGATGTTAGTCGAAGTCCAGCCGATGTTTCCTGATGTAATCGCAGAAGACACTCAAGGGCAACAGAAAAAAATAGAATTAGAGCTCTTTGCATCTGGCTTTGACCATGACCCCAAGGGATGTGACTACATCGTCTGCTGGGAAAACGACCTTGACATTGAGTCAACTAAGAACCTTCCAGAAATCATATCGCTAAAGAAATACTTGCTCGAAAAGATGTAGGTCACATTAGTTCGTCAAACATGCTGTCGGCTTCTTCTGTCAACCGGTCGTCCCAGCATTCCCAACACATCCCGTCGTGGTCTTCGTATTCGTCTTTGGAGATTTCTCTGCCGCACACGGTGCACTCATACTTTTTAGCGGGCGGCATTCTCTTGGCTCCTCTCAATCAAATCGTTTATTACGTCGTTGAAGGTTTGAGCTTTCCCCGTTTTAGCCATCAGTTCACCCAGCAGGCGAGTAAGCTTTTTGTGGGTTTCATCGGAGACACGAACAGTCTTCAATTCCCTACACCCTTGACGTTGTATTAGCGAATCAGTTATAATTCATTTTCACTCTAACGCCGAACCACAAGGAGGTAGATAGCACAGGAAAACAGCAAGCCCTACATCGACTGGCTTAGATGTTAAACAGGAACCCGTGAAAAATTGTTAAACCAACGAGTCTCCTTTATGGTTGCATCAAGTATACATGTTGGAGGGCGCAGACGTGGTTAGGTTTCAGAGACGCTGGGCGAGCAAACGCTACAAAGGAAAGAGACTCCGCTACCCAATCTACTCAGTGAACTTTCCAACCGAGCTAAATGAGAAGGTTGAGGCTAAACGCCAAAAAGACTACACACTAAACTGGGTTGAACAGGAAACAGAACAGGAAGAGGTAATCACCTTAACCTTCACCCGAAACAAACAACAACCGCAGTGAAACGGTCTCGCCCGCCACAAAAACGTCTTCGGCTGCAGGCTGGTTTGTTTAGGCTAGAAATGCAGTGGGAAAAACGTTTCTAGCGCTAGAAAGGTCCTCGGCAAAACCCGAGCAAAAACCAACCGAAAACTGCGAATTCAGCTGATTTTTTACGTAAAAGTGTCAATTTTGGCAACATGGCACCTTTCAGTAGGTTTT
>Ga0101944_10001834_pt1 | contig 39488 bp, 32 predicted proteins | sample DewCreD2012metaG_FD_75245 | JGI IMG/M metagenome (GOLD analysis project Ga0101944, IMG submission 75245) | Hot spring sediment bacterial and archeal communities from British Columbia, Canada, to study Microbial Dark Matter (Phase II) - Dewar... ... | reverse complement strand
CCTATCATGTTGTAAGTCGCCTCATTGAATGCCGTAACATGATGGAAGATGACATTATCAAAGCCTTATTTGAATACTGTATAACGTTAGCATTGGAAAAATATCCGTTTGAACTTATCAATTATCAGATTATGGATAACCATGTTCACTTGCTCATCCGTACAGTGGAAGGTGGAGCATCTATATCCCGTATTGTGCAGTACATAAAGTCACGGTTTGCTCAACGCTTTAACCGCATGATGCAGCGGACAGGTCCTGTATGGAATGAGCGGTTTAAAGACAGCATTGTTGAGTTTGCAGATAATCCGCGGATGTATTTATTGAACTTAATCTGGTATTTTGCCAACAATCCGGTGCGTGCGGGCAAGGTACAAAGTCCATATGAAAGTTACTTTGGCGGATCAAAGGCCTACTTTGACAGTAACTATCGCCCAAATATAAAGATAACGCTGCACCAGTATTTTTTAGAATTAGGTGATACAGTGGAGGAGTGCATTGCTTTATTTGTAGCCCATGTTAAAGGGGAAATGCTCTGAGTTTACATAAAACTGACTTTACAAAATTGACATCTGGCTAATGACTAGATATTTATATCTATTTCATCAAAATGATGTTTGTTTAATAATGTGTCCGTAACCATTATAAAAATTAGACTGAATATCATTTGACCCAAAAAAGTTAATATATACAATATATAAATTATTTTAAATGGTTTAATACAATGGAAAATCTTTTCAGAAAATCTCAATTACGTATTCATATGATCGGAATTTGTGGTGTGGGGATGAGTGCTCTGGCTGGCATGCTAATGGAACAAGGACACAAAGTTTCAGGCTCTGACACTGAAATGTATCCTCCCATCAGCACTCAGCTCGGAATGTTAAACATACCTCTTTTTAAAGGCTATAGCTCTGACACCGTTGAAAAAATACAACCTGATCTTGTTATTATTGGCAATGCTATTAGCCGCGGAAATCCAGAAGTTGAAATTGTGCTTAACAAACGTATTCAGTATTTTTCAATGGCTCAAAGCTTATATAATTTTTTTCTTTTTAATAAGGAAGTCATAGGTGTTGCAGGCACTCACGGAAAGACAACAACAACATCACTACTTGCATATATACTTGACCAGGCTGGTATGCAGCCATCTTTTTTTATTGGCGGTATTCCCAAAAATTATGGAAAAAATTATCACGTAGGCAAGGGGAACTATTTTGTCATTGAAGCTGATGAGTATGATTCAGCCTATTTTGAAAAAGTACCCAAATTCATGGTGTACCGACCAACACATTGCATTATGACATCTCTAGAGTTTGATCATGCAGATATATACAAAAATTTTGATGAGATAGTATTATGGTTTACACGCCTTAAAAACCTTATCCCTGGAAATGGATGCATTGTGTATAATAGCATGTATCCGCATTTAAGTACAATTAATAGTAAGCCACTATCGGTTACCAAAAGTTATGGTAGACTTGGGGCTGATTGTACTTATCATTATGAAAATGAAATCCTCACAATTTCCATGGATGGCAAGCAAGTGCAGGCAAAGCCAAAGATTTTTGGTCATTTTAATTATCAGAATATTGCTGCAGCGGTAGCAATGGCTCTGACCCTGGGGGTATCTCTTGGGGCGATAGTTACCGCTATTGAGTCATTTGAAGGAGTAAAACGCAGGCAGGAGATACTCTATTCCGGTAACTATCTCACAATTATTGAAGATTTTGCTCATCATCCAACAGCAATTAAAAATGTTTTGCACGAGGTGTCAGAGCGCTATCCGGAATCACACATCATTGCTATTTATGAACCACGTTCAGCAACCAGCAGGCGCAATGTATTCCAGAACGAACTACCCCTGGCTTTTTCAGATGCAGATTATGTCTTCATGAAGCGGCCATACCGTTTGGACAAGGTTCCAGAGCATGAGCAGATTGATATTGAAAAGGTAATTGATGATATAAGGGGTCAGAGCATTCCAGCTATTGTATGTGATGCTGTTGATGAAATAGTTCATGAAACATTTAAACAGATACATAATAAACATACGGTTATGGTGGTCATGAGTAATGGAGGGTTTGATGGCATTTATGGTCTTCTGGTTTCACAGGCTAAAAAGCAGTTTGGATCAGATTAAATGCCGGTAATTAAAAAAATTCTTGACATTTGTTTCATGTTTCATGCATTGTTTATGATGTAATAATTTACGAGTTATATACATGATAGTGGGTAAACTTAACATAACTATTTTGATTTGGTGGTGGTGGCGCCAGGATAACATATATCCGGGCGCTTGAGGAAAATTATTTACATACGAAATCCTTAAAGGCTACGGATACTATATGTTAACCGTAGCCTTTTTATTTGTATAAAGCACTATTTTTAAAATCAAATGATTCCCAAAGGAGGATAAAATGGCAAAGGATTCAACTAAAATACAGTTACCCGAAAAGGAGATGCCGCGGCAATGGTATAATATTCTGGCTGATTTACCCAAACCCATGGATCCGCCCATAAGCCCTGCTACAGGAAAACCGGTAACACCAGATGAACTGCATGCGATCTTTCCTATGGGGTTAATTGAGCAGGAAGTCAGTCCTAAACAATATATTGATATTCCTGAAGATATATTGCATATTTACCGTTTGTGGAGGCCTGCACCGCTATTTAGAGCCCGCCGTCTTGAAGCAGCATTAGGTACCCCAGCCAATATTTATTATAAGTATGAGGGCGTTTCTCCTGCAGGAAGCCATAAGCTAAACACAGCAGTTGCCCAGGCATACTATAATAAACTTGAGGGTATAAAAAAATTAGCAACTGAAACCGGTGCCGGTCAATGGGGCAGTGCTCTGTCACTAGCTGGAAATTTCTTTGGCATTGATGTGCATGTGTATATGGTACGGGTGAGCTATGAACAGAAACCATACCGAAAGTTTATGATGGAAACGTGGGGAGCAACAGTTACACCAAGCCCAAGCAATCTTACTAATAGTGGCAGGGAAATACTAAAGCAGGATCCTGATAGCCCCGGTAGTTTGGGTATTGCAATAAGCGAAGCTGTTGAAGAAGCTGCCAGTAACAAAGATACAAATTATTCGCTGGGCAGTGTTTTAAACCATGTATGCCTGCACCAGACAATTATTGGCCTTGAAACATTAAAGCAATTTGAGATGGTTGATGATTATCCCGATGTTGTTATCGGCTGCGTTGGTGGTGGTTCAAATTTTGCCGGACTTGCATTCCCATTTGTCAGAGATAAGATGAACGGCAAGAAGATTGATATTATTGCAGTAGAACCTGCAGCATGCCCTACATTGACAAAAGGATTGTATACGTATGATTACGGCGATGTTGCAAAACTCACACCAATCATGCCAATGTATACGTTGGGGCACTCATTTATGCCTCCTTCAATCCATGCTGGCGGATTGCGGTACCATGGTATGTCGCCACTGGTGAGTTTCCTGTACCATGAAGGATTAATATCAGCAATGGCATTGCATCAAAAAGAATGCTTTGAAGCAGCGATTTTATTCTCAAAGACTGAAGGGATTATCCCTGCACCTGAATCATCTCACGCAATCAGGGCAGCCATAATTGAAGCACAGAAGGCAAAAGAAGAAGGTAAACAAAAAACTATCGTATTTAATTTAAGTGGCCACGGGCATTTTGACCTGGCATCGTATGATAAGTTTTTATCTGGCCAGTTGGAGGATTACGAATATCCTAAAGAATTAATTGATAAAGCATTGCACGACTTGCCTAAAGTTGGGAAATAATGTTCTATGGGGGCGCATTGCGATGCGCCCCACATACTATAATATGAAAAGAATAATTTTCATCCTGCTTTTTATTATTGGCTGTTCGCAACAATTCCCTGATTACAAGCCCTTTACTGCCCAGCTCATTTATGATCAGTCGCACAACAATGTATGGGGATTATGGGACCATGGCTATTGCGGATATTCGCATATTGCAATGTTTGTAAAACAATATGGGATTATTCCGTCAGTTGCTATCAAACATCTGGATGAATGCCTTGGTACTGTTAAATCTTCTGGTTATCAGCAAACAATACTCATGATATCAGTGGCAAAGTATCAGGAATTTGATAGCAGGGAAATTGATGCCATCTGCAACTTTGTTCACAGTGGTGGACTTCTTTTTGTTATAGCTGAACATGATAACATGTACAATTGCGCAACGTTTTTGAATGCAGTAACCCAGAAAATTGGCATCACAATTAATAGCTCTGCCGCTGGAAAAGATAATGAAAATGTAGCGTCACTTGATGCGTTGAATAACAGGGCGTATTCAAAAAAATTCAAAATAAAAAATGTTTTGCACATGCTTTCGGCTTCGCTTTCTGCAATGACTAATTCATTTGAGGTGTTGTTACGTGATGATGAAACGGATGCCGTTATTGCTGCCGGATGCGCGTACGGCAAAGGCAAAATGCTTGTCATAGGCGACAGCGAGATGTTGTGGAATGGCGATGGGAAGGTTGGCATACATGCTGGCCAAAACATGTCTTTTTTTAAACATTGCATTGAATGGCTTTTGGAAAAACACTTGATGCATACTGTACATCATGCTGCCCCTGTATCATATTTTGACACTGAAAATTCATGTGTTGGCATTGATAATTCACCTTCGGGTGTACAGCATTTCATCAATACGCTTACGAACATAAACTCTTCATTACAGCACGATGCGTCAATTAATATAATCGTAATTCCAAAACCTGATGCTTCTATCCACAAAACAAAACGAAACATCATCTTTATTGAACCCTATCAAAAGCTTCTGCCATCAACGGTATGGGGCAAGCGCCTTGTTGCGTTGGGAGCAGTTAATACACAAGCATATTCTTTTTTGGGCGATAGTAACCTGGAGATAGTCCCTTGCTTTATCACTGATGGCAATAGAAACTTTTTTGATGTTGTAATTTCCCAAAGAAAAAAATGTCTTCATTTTCACAGGCTTGCTGGGATTAGTAAGAAAGGAAACGCCGGCATTCTACTACACATACCTTCATCACTGTGGGGCGAGGCAAGCCATCCTGGTTTGGAAGTATTAAATGACGGAATCCCTTTATATCAGCCAAATGATTATGACAATGTGGGCTTTTTGTATGCAGACAGGAACCTTTTGGTGGTTGGAGATGCTGATGCTATCGCCAATCAAAACCAGGATACCCAAACATTTCATGAGATAGTTACCCTGATTTCACGCTGGATAAAAACAGGATGTGTAGAATAACATTTTTATCTTGACTGTGCATGTGTTGTATCATAGGTGTTGGTTACTGTATTTAATGTATATAAAAGGGGAAATTATGAAAACAATTAAAATTATGCCATGCCTTGACATGAAAGAAGGAAGGGTTGTCAAGGGTGTTAATTTTGTCAATATTAAAGATGCAGGTGATCCTGTAGAAAATGCTGCATTTTATCAGGCAGAAGGCGCTGATGAACTGGCAATGCTTGATATAGCTGCCACTGTTGAGAACCGCAAAACACGCCTGGAATGGGTAAAAAATGTTGCCAGGGCCATCAGCATACCTTTAACAGTTGGTGGTGGTATTGGCAGTTTAGAAGACATTGCGCTTGTGCTTGAGGCTGGTGCATCAAAGGTATCAATGAACAGTGCTGCAGTCAAAAATCCTGCTCTTATTGATGAGGCTGTAAAACAATTTGGCTCTGACACCATAACCATTGCTATTGACGGGAAGCGGAATGATAAACTCCCTTCTGGTTTTGAGGTGGTGGTTGCCGGAGGCACCAAATCAACCGGGAAAGATGCGGTTAAGTGGGCTGTTGAATGTCAAAAGCGTGGTGCGGGCGTCCTTCTTCCTACAAGCATGGATGGCGATGGCACTTTAAAAGGTTATGACATCCCATTTACCAGGGCAATTGCTGATGCTGTAACTATACCGGTGGTTGCATCGGGTGGTGCTGGTACACTTGAACATTTTTATGAAGCAGTGGTGGAAGGGAAAGCACAAATCCTGTTAGCTGCATCAGTGTTCCATTTTAGAACATTTACAGTACGGCAGGTTAAGGAATATTTAAAGAATAAGGGTATTTCTGTTAATCTATAAAATATTAGTTTTATGTATTGCCTTTTATTAATTAATTCTATAAAAGAGTATATAAGTATTTATACATTACATTTTACATTAAACCAATACTATAATTATAATAATGTCAGGATTAATACAATGAATGATAGGGATTATGCGTTAGCTTATGAATTAAAAAAAGCTATAGAGAAACACGTAAATGTTTTGGATTTTAAAGTGTTTGGTTCCAGGGCAAAAGGAATAAATGATGAATATAGCGATTTAGATATTCTTATTGTAGTAGATGAATTGACAAAACCAAAAAAAGACATAATCTATGACTTAGCCTGGGAAATAGGATTTAAAAATGATATATTTATCTCGCCTTTGATTGTCGATGAATATGAATTAACTGAAACACCTGTGAAATACGCACCTATTATAGAAAATATATATAACGAAGGCATTACTATATGAATTATAGGGAAACGCTAATAAATTATAGGTTACAGCAGGCAAAAGAGACCATAGAAGAAATTGATAAAATGATAGAATCAAAATTTTCAGGAAGGTCAATAATTAATAGAACTTATTATGCAATGTTTTATGCCATATCAGCATTATTCATTAAATATAATATTAATCTTAATACGTCAAAACACACAGGAATAATTACAATATTTGATAAAGAATTTATTAAAACAGGAATTATAAGTATTGAATATTCAAAAAAATTGCATAAAATATTTAATTTGCGCTTGGAGGGCGATTATAAAGAATTTGCAAAAATTAGTATGGATGAAGTAATAGAGTATGCAAATGTATCAAAAGAATTTGTTGAAATGGTTGAAAAAATGGTTGGGAACACGGATTAAATTTATATTTGTTTTTTAATGAGCGGGTGATGGGAATCGAACCCACGCTATCAGCTTGGAAGGCTGAAGTTCTACCATTGAACTACACCCGCTTATTCTGGCGACAGGATTGTGCATGGGTTTCTTTTTGTCAATAAATTAATATGCACTCCCGGCAAAGACACTGGTAACTATCGCCAATAAAAATAAAAAAATACTTGTAAAACAATCTTTATAATTTTATAATACCATTATAGTAAAAAATCAAAAAATTATTTTTATTTTTGATTATTTTATATATAGCCATTGCCATTAGTGCATTCTTACAAAATTTTCAAAAAGAGGGAAATCCATGGAAACAACATTTTATGCGTTAGCTACTAAAGCTAGTTTTAATAAGGCGTTAAATCACTTCTTTAGCGTCAATGATATTGTTGATGAGGTTGAAGGGGGAAGGAATTTTGCTGATGTGGCAAACATCATGCTATCCGAAGGGGATTTAATGGTGGATCAGGTATTGCCTATGGTTGGGGCTATTTTGCGTGATAAATACCAGTACACGTACGATTCATATAACGTGCCGGTCACAATGAATGATTTCAGCAAAATGGTTGAGGAAACATCAAAATGGACAGCTCTGGATATTGTTATAGTGTATTTCAGTGTTAATGGTGAGCCGTTACTTATAAATCCTAAAAATGCAGCCCACTGGGAAAGGGTTCGTGAAATTGTCCGTGACCAGCTTATGGTCATTTATGTAAAGAAGAAAAAAGAAGCAAACCCAAAGGTTGAAAAAGAAGCAATAAATGCTATTGAAGAAATGATTGCCGGAAAGGATGTGTTTATAAACAAAGAGTTTATTGATGAAACTGTTGCTGTTAAAGAAGTGAAAAAGCCAACTCCAGCGGCTGTTGCGGCTGCCGGTAAAAAGAATATGACACCAAAATACGCTGTTACGGTTACCAATGAGCTGTTTCACAATGGTAATGTTGAAGCGTGGAAGCGTATTATTGAAAGCTTCAAGGTTTCTCATCCGGATTTAGATGTGTTAATATTCCATGAAGGTGAAAAGATAAATGATATCAATTCTCTGTTTAAATGGGGGAAGGTAAAACACGGTGACCCAATATTCTTCCAGGTAGCAGGTGAAAATATACGCGATGTGTCTAAATTGCAGAAGTACTTGTTTGAAGGTGCTTCGCCACGGTTTGAACAGTTTTTAAAGATTGCTGTTGGGAAAGTACTGAATCTTTTCTAATACCATATGAAACAAATTAAAAAGAGAGGGTAGTATGGAAAATATAGTTTTTTTTAATAAAGATTTTACCGGTGTAGATGATAAGCAATACAAGAAATTTGGTATCAGGGGCCGCAGGGCTGCTGATTTAGCAAAAATGGGGTTACCGATAGCTCCGGGATTTATTATAGATGCAGACCTAACCATGAAATTGCCAAAGGTTAATGTAAAACAGTTGATAAAGACATTTGTTGATAAAATTGAAAAAGACATGAAAAAAGGGTATGGCGATAGCGAAAAGCCATTGCTTTTAAAAGTAGTTTTAAGTTCAGATTTAAATGTTCCGTTTTTCCCATCCATTCACAATGTTGGTTTAAATGACAAGGTTGTTACCGGTTTTGCAAAATTTACCGGTGAAGACTTTGCCTGGGGTGAGTACAGGTTTTTGCTACGCAGCATTGCTTCAAAGATTTATGGCATTGATGAAAAAGAACTGGATGAACTGGAAGGGAAGCTCCCCAAAAATGCAAAAGCAAAAGAGTATAAAGAAGTAGTTGCTAAATATAAAAAGTTTTTAGGTGATAAGTTTAGTGAAGATGTATATGATCAGTTAGGCCTTATTTTGAAAGGGGCTGCTGCACGGTATTGTGATTCGGATATTGATGTTGACAATTCTTTGGCTATAACTATTCAGGCAATGGTGTATGGCAACTTTGGCCCTAATTCCTTTGCAGGAAATTATTTTACCCGCAATATTATTACCGGTGATGCACTTATTCAGGGCGAGTTTTTGCAGAATGAGTTTGATGTTGACCGTGGCACTCCCAAGGATATTGCCAAAATTGATAAGAAATATTACGACAAGTTAGTTGAAATAGCAAAGAAAGTGGAAGACAATTTTAAGGAAATACGTAATATAAAATTTACTATTGAAGAAGGTAATTTTTGGCTTATTGAACAGCGTGAAGTTGATGAAAAGTCAACACAGGCACATATCAAGACATTGCTTGATCTTCATACACGCAAAGTTGTAACACCAGAATTCTTAATTGAATCCATAAAGCCAAGCCAGCTTAACGAACTACTGCACCCGGTCATTGACCCACGCACAACAAAGAATGTGAAATCAATCAAAGGTGGGATTGCCGGTTCAACTGGTGCTGCTATCGGCAGGGTCTTCTTTTCAACTGACAGGCTGCTTGAAGAATACAAACGCGCAGTGATGCATGGTGGGGATACCAACCTTATACTGGTTATGCCTGCAACCTATGCTGAGGATGTCAAGGCCATTGAGGTTGCACGGGGAGTTATCACATCAGAGGGTGGATTCTCTTCGCATGCTCCGGTTGTAGCACGGAGCTTGGGCAAGGTGGCAATGGTGCAGCCTGAGATGAAGATTAGAGGGAATTCTTTTACACTGGCAGGGAAAACCATAAAAGAAGGTGATTATGTTTCAATCAATGTTCCGTACTATGAGCCACCAACAATTTATTTAGACAAAGTGGGCTTAATTGAGCCTGATTTTGAAAAGAATGGTTTAATTGACTTTTTAAAGATAGTTCAGAGTTACATTAAAGACTTTGATGTACGGGCAAATGCTGACCAGCCGCGTGATGCTAAAGTAGCCAATATGTTCTTTGCCGATGGTATAGGACTGTGCCGCACTGAGCATATGTTCTTTAATGAAAAACGCATCATGAAGTTCAGGGAAATGATACTTTCTGAAACCGAAGCAGAACGGCGAAAAGCATTAGATGACCTTAAACCTATGCAGAGGAGTGACTTCTATGAACTGTTCAAGATAATGCAGGGTCATCCTGTCACTATTCGTTTGCTGGATGCACCGCTTCATGAATTCTTGCCACGTACAGAAGACAGTATGAAAGAATTCATCCAATATATGAAGGGGCGTAAGAAAGGATTGACTGATGCTGAAATCCGTGCACGGTGTGAAGAGCTTTCAGAAATGAACCCAATGCTTGGGCACAGGGGTTGCCGTGTTGCCATCACATATCCTGAAATTTACGAAATGCAGTGCAGGGCAATTTTTGAAGCAGCATGCATGCTGAAAAAAGAAGGCATCAATGTTGTCCCTGAGATTATGATACCAATAGTTATGACCGAAACTGAAATCAAGTTTATAAAAAATGGCAAAAAGATTGAAGGAAAGACGGTTAAAGGTATCCGTGATATTAAGGATGAGGTGGTGGAAGAATATGGCATTGATGATTTAGAGTATGAAGTGGGTACTATGATTGAATTGCCTGCTGCTGCAGTGGGTGCCGGCCGTATTGCACAGTATGCTGAGTTTTTTAGCTTTGGTACCAACGACTTGACGCAAACCACCTATGGATTGTCGCGCGATGATATTAACTCGTTTTTCCCAAGCTATTCGTTGTATGACCTGATTCCGCATAATCCGTTTAAGGTATTGGGGCGCGAGGTTAAGGAGCTAATTGAAATTGCAGCAACACGTGGAAAGCTTACACGGCCTGATATAACCATGGGGCTTTGTGGAGAGCATGGCGCTGACCCTGATAACATTGAATTCTGTATGAATGTGGGTTTGAACTATGTTTCCTGTTCACCGTATGCAATTCCATTATCAAAATTGGCGATAGCTCAGTTGAATATAAAACAGGCAAAGAGTAAATAAGTTACCGATAGTTACTGTACAGCAACTATCGCCCATACTAAAATAAAAAGGCTGCTTTAAATAAGCGGCCTTTTTATTGCTTACAGATTTTACAATGTGGGTTCTTTTCTAATGTTATTTTGGAGAAGCGCATGGAAAGGCCATCAAATAAAAGAAGCTGATTTGCTGTAATGGTGCCTAATCCTGTTACAAGTTTAATTACTTCAAGGGCTTGAAGTGTGCCCATAATACCAGGTGCAACGCCTGCTACCGGAATAGGCTTCTTGATGCTTTTCTTTGGCAGAAAACACGATAAGCATGGAGTTTGGCCGGGAAGTATGACTGTAAGCTGGCCGCTGAATCCTTCCACACCAGCATGGATTAATGGCTTTTTTTGTTGTACGCATGCCTTGTTTAGAATATGGCGTGTTTCAAAGTTATCCAGGCAGTCAAGAATGATGTGTGCTTTTTCAATGAGGGTATGGATGTTTTTTTGTGTAATTTTTGTGTTCTGGATATTTAACTGAATATATGGATTTACCTGCGTTAATGTTGCATAAGCTGAATCAACCTTGTGCATGCCTATTCTGGTATGGTTGTGAAGTATCTGACGGTTTAGGTTGGATAGCGCAATGGTGTCATAATCGCAGAGAGTAATTGTACCAAACCCGGCTACTGCACAGTACAACGAAGCAGAACTAGCAAGCCCACCAGCTCCTGCAATAAAGATGAGGGTTTTCTTTATTTTTTCCTGAGATTCTTTGCCCCAGCCTTTAATAATGAGCTGACGATGGTATAATTCAAGTTCTTCTGGTGTTAGCATGACGAAACCTTATGATATGAATTAAATTAATTTTTAATGTTTTGGGTTCCAAAATTGATTTGTTACTTAACAAAAGTGTTCAATATAAGAAAAGTCAATGATATTTTAAATTCTTTTTGAAGAATCCAAATAAAAATGACATGGGAAAAAAGGCAAACTATTTGATGTAAGTTACTTGAAGATATGTATAACGTAATTATGAAAACAACAATATTGTTGTTTTGAAAAGTTGTGATAATATATATTTTTAATATGTAATTCTTTAACCTTGAATAAAGTGAGAAAAAGTGAAATGATGGGAAAAGGTAATGTAAAAAAATTCCTCCAAGTACAACTGTAAATACTTTTAAGTAAGAATTTAGTAGTTGACTTTATTGTTGCTGAATAAAATTTGGAAATATTAACAAATTTTACTTCTAGTTTTCTTAATTCATTTCTATAGTTTAAAATAACTTAAAAGAAAGGAGAATTTTATTAATGCCTGTAAAAGCAAAATACGATTTTAATGACCTCACCCAGAAACTTGGTGGCCCAAAGATGCCTCTGTGTAATTTTTGTGGCACCTGTATTGGGATATGCCCGTCAGGGGCTTTGACCAGTGATTATGAATCAGGCAGGCCTGTATTTGATGAATCAAAATGTACCCAGTGCAGTCTTTGTTATCTGCATTGTCAGGGAATAAAGGTGGATTTTTCAGAATTAGATACACAATTTAAAGGTGGAGATAAATTTGATAACTATCTCAAAAGCTATAAAAAATGCTTTTTGGGACATTCAATAGATGATCAGGTAAGAATCAAAGGTGCGTCAGGCGGGAGCGTTACACGATTGCTGGTATATATGCTTGAAAAAAAACTTGTTGATGGAGTAATACTTCCAAGGAATAAACCTGACCAGAAGTGGTTGTTCAGGCCGGAGATAGTTACTGACATTAAAACTGTAAAAGCTTCTTCGCAATCAAAATATTGCCTTATTCCAACAAATGAAATTTTAAAGACACTCAAAGACCAAAAGGGAAAATATGCAATAGTTGCCCTTCCATGCCAGATACATAGTTTGAGAAAACTACAGAGTGAAGGCAATAAACATGCTAAAAAAATTGAATATATACTGGCTTTGATTTGTGGGCATAACATGGAATATGGCGCTACAACGTTTGGCATGAAGAAGCTTAAAATAAATAAAGAAGATGTTGTTGATGTCAAATACAGGGAGCATGGTGACTGGCCTGGTGGATTATCATTTCATCTTAAAAATGGTGAAAGAAAAGGCATTAATTTTTTTAACTATCATTATCTTAATGCTGTCTATTTGCCAAACAGGTGCAGATTATGCCCTGATTATTATGGCAACTATTCAGATATCAGCTTTGGCGATTCATGGTTGGTAAGATTATTAGGCCGTGGAATGAATGAAAGAGGATTACCCAAAGGTTGGTCAAGTATTATTGTAAGAACCCAAAAAGGCTTATCCTTAATTGAATCAGCTCAGAAAGATGGTGCCATGCATCTTGAAGAAATTGACCCGGCAGAAATCCATGAATCATTCCCGTTTAACATATCCTATAAACTGAATGGAATTTTTATACGATTGAAGTTAGCAAGGAGAAAACCTGAATTTATTGGATTACAAAAACCTGAAAAATTAGACCGCTATGTTTATCATATCATTTATAACATAGTATTAATTTTTGGTGCCTCACGTGCTTTCAGGTTATTCCTGAGTATCATGCCTTTAAACTTTAACCTTTTTCTCATTAAAAATTTTAAGAAACTCATGGGATATAAACCTAATGCGCGGGATATTGTTTTGCAATATAATGAAAAATCAAATGTTTAAAATAAGGGAACTTCTAAAAACTGTATTATCGGATGTTCCCTTGTGGGCACAATATATAGGTTAAAACCGCTTTTTTTAATTGCTAAAATTCGGAAAAAAGCGGTTTTTAGAGGTGCCCATAATTTTTTGCGATAGTTAATAAAAAATTAATGTATATCTGGATATTAAAATGAGTGAACAATATTATTTTACACTCAAGGGTTTCTGGAAAAGAGCCAAACAGGAATATGATTACTACACAAAAAGGCCATGGACATTAGAGCAGGTTGGCCAATTCTGGGATACTGTTGAAGATTATGATGCTGTAAATGAAGAACTGTATACATATTTCAGGCGATTCACCAATTCGTATGACCTGGCTATCAAGCATATGAAAAAAGAAAAATATATAATGATTGATATACAGGCTCGTAGCGGGAAAGGAACCCTGTTTTGGCATCAAAAGGGGAAGGTAAAAAGTTCTGTATGTGTTGATTTCTCCGATTTTTTGATTTCTCTTGCTGATAGAAGGTTAAAAGGCAGTGGATTGAAATATAAAATCGTAAAAGTACTGGATTTTCCCTTGCCTTTCAAAGATGGGCAATTTGACCTTGTTTGTTCCTATGAAACTATTGAACATATTTATGATTACAATACTTTTTTTGATGAACTGGCCAGAATACTCAGCAAAGATGGCATAATGATTCTAACCTGCCCAAACCGGTTATGGGAATGGGTGCACTGGTTGACAGCAGCAATCAATATAAATCATAGTGAGGGACCACACAGATTTTTAAAACGTAAAGAATTACTTAATTGTATAAAAAGAAATAACATGAAAATCCTTGAAGAGAATAGCACCATCATTCTTCCATTTAACAATAAAGTGTCAATAGCAATTGATAGATTTCTTGAAAAATACTTACCAGAATATATTAAACGGCATATAGCCTTACGAAGAACTTTTGTTTTGTGTAAAGGAGTTTAATTTAAACCTTTGAAAAAGATTATTGTATTACTTACCGGATTTTTTATTATATACTTATTTTTTTTCCTTTTTCTCTATAGTTATTTAGATGAACGTTATTCAATAAAAATTCTCCCTTTAAATACAGCTTTTGATGCAGCCGTTGTCTTTTATGGTGGATTTGATAACTCAGGAAATCCGGATAAAGAATCAATGCGAAGGCTTTCACTTGCAGTCAATTTATACCGTAAAGGTATGATTAATAATATCATATTTGCAGGTGGATGGAGGCCTTCAAAAAATATTTCAGGTTCGGAATTGATGGCTCAAAAAGCAGCTTTTTTTGGTATAAAAGCAAATAATATCTTTATTGACACACATTCACGCGATAGTATACAGAATTGGCACGAAGCAGAAAAGATTATAAACAAAAATAAGTTTAAACACATACTATTAATTTCATCTCCATTCCATCTATTCAGGTTGCAACATTTAATTGGTAATAACAATGATATAAGTATATTTTATGGAACATATAGTAAAATGGATGCTTTCCCCTATAAATCTTTTATGGAGAATATTATTGACTATAATTATCATATGATTTCATTTGTCACATACTTATTAATACCTTCGGAATGGTATCAGTTTTTGATAGAAAAAATAAGAAAGTAAACTTAGATGGGTTTCAAAAAAATATAGTACTTTTAACAGGTGATTGCATTGAAAGATAAGATTAAATACTTAAATTTTATTGGCATAGTACTATTTGTAGTTATTCTATGGAAAATTGATTTAAAACAGTTGTTCCATTATTTAAAGACTGCTGATTATTGGTATTTGATACTGGCTTACCCATTTTTGCTGATGCTGATATTCTTTAAAGCAATACGATGGAATGTTTTAATGAGAAGCCAGAATGTCAAAACATCAATTTTTGAAACATTTTATGTTTATCTGTGGGCTTTTTACTTTGGCGCTGTAACCCCCGGTAGAATTGGGGAGATTTCAAAAGCAATCTATTTTCAGGATAAATTTGACAATCTTGGAAGGGCATTTGTCTCTGTAGTTATAGATAGGCTTTATGATGTTGGTATACGGGTTGCTGCACTGTTTTTGCTTTATCCCTTTTTCAGCCATCTTTTTGCTTTTAATTATATTGGGTTTCTCTTTATCATTCTATCAGTGCTGACAGCCATAGTCATTCTTATAAAATTTAAGTCCATTCACAATATCATTGCAAGGTTCAGTAAATTTATCCTGCCCAAGAAGTACTATCCTGTTATTCAGCAAAATATTTCCGGTTTTATTAATGATGTAGTCATGATGTTAACCAGTATACGATATATAACACTATCAACAGTTTTAACCATCCCAAGCTTCATGTGTTATTGTCTTGTTGCATACTTAATTCTAAAAAGTTTTTCCATAGAAATGCCTTTCAGCTATACAGTATTCTGCCTGGTTTTATCAAGTTTTTCTGTGGCGGTTCCTATTTCGGTTTCAGGTTTAGGGGTCAGGGAAGCTATTATGATATTTCTATTCAAGAGTGTAGGATTAGGAAGTGAAGCGGCTGTTTTATTTTCATTATCAATTTTTGCATTAAGCCCTGTACTGGGATTTCACGGTTGGTTTGTAAATATTATGATGATTATATATGGCTATTTTAAGAAAAAGAAAGTTGATGTAAAGCTTCCTGAAGGCACTGCGGATTAAAACATACAAACGGAGTAAAATATCTTGACATAAATAAATGTAATTATTCATTTATATGAACCATATTATTGTTAAAATATAAAAATCAGAGGAAGTCATGAAACAGGGATTAACGCTTATTGTACCGGTTTATAACGAAATTAGTGCTATTGAAAATAGTATTATTCATCTAAAAGCAATAAAAAAAAATTGTAAGGAGTTTAATGTAGAAATTATATTGGTCAATGACGGCTCTACTGATGGGACAGAAAAAATTTTGCAAAGTGTTGTAAACGATAAGGATTTAAAAGTTATACATCATGCTCAAAATCGTGGTTACGGCGCGGCACTGAAGACTGGCATTAAAGCTGCAAAATATGACTATGTTGCTATTACCGATGCTGATGCTACTTATCCTGATGAACGTATTCCTGAATTTTTTAAGGATGTAATTGCTAATGATATAGATATGTTAGTTGGTGCAAGGATAGGCGAATCAGTTAATATCCCTTTAATACGAAAATTCCCTAAATGGGTAATAAACCAGCTGGCAAATTATATGGTAGGGACAAAAATCCCTGATCTTAATTCAGGCATGCGGATAATGAAAAAGTCAGTAGTTGAAAAATTTATGAGAATTCTCCCTGAGGGCTTTTCTTTTACCTCTACAATCACTATAGCTATGCTTGCCAACGGATACCAGGTAAAATATGTTCCTATTGATTATCACCAGAGAAAAGGCAAATCCAAAATAAGGCCTTTTTATGATACGTTGAATTTTGTCAGGCTTATTGTGCGAACTGTTATGTTTTTTGATCCCTTAAAAGTTTTCCTGCCTATAAGTCTCCCATTGCTTTTGTGTGGAATTGTAATAATCCTGATAGAAGGAATACTATATAGAAATATTAATACAGTTTCAGTACTTATCACACTGTCAGGATTAAATATCCTGACAGTTGGCATGCTTGCAGAAATGATTGCTCATAAGGAATAATGTTCGTTCATTTCCCAAAAACAATGTATTTGGAACCCAGGAAATTAATCAATAATCCTCCCATAATGCCAATAAACACAGCCAGCAGATAAAATTCCTTAAAGTATGGATATGTGGAATACAGATAAACAGAAATAAACCAGTTGAAAAGACCACCTATGCTGCAGACGATGAAGAAATTTCTGTATTGAATAAAAATATTTTTTTGTGGTGAATCAGGGAATGTAAGTTTCCTGTTAAGAAAAAAGTTCCAGGTTAATGCAATAATAAACCCAACAGCACGTGCAATCTTAAAGTTAATATGTAACAATCCGTATGTAACAAAAACTGTGGTCATATCCACAATCATGCCTGTTGATCCAATAAATGAAAAAAACAAAAACTGATATAACGATGGATATTTAAAATGAAACAGCCGTTTCAAGTGTAAAATATATAGTATTTGTTCACGCAAAGACAGTTTACTTTCACCATATAACCGTTCTCTGAATGATATTGGTACTTCAATAATTGTTTTTGGATTGCATTTTACAATGATTTCTAAACCAATTTTAAAACCAAGTGGATTTAATAATGACAATATTTCAGGTGTCAGTAATTTTGCATTAAATGCAAAATAGCCTGCCATAGGATCTTTTATCCTTGTAAATGGGCGCGCTAACATCTTGGATACCCATGCATTGAGCTTTCGGTACCAGTTAAAATGCTCAGCTGAGCCACCTTTAACAAATCTGCTGCCAACAACTATTTCAGCCCTGCCATTAAGTATAGGCTCTACAATTTCAGGTAATTTTTCGGGTGGATGGCTTAAATCAGCATCCATAACACAGTAGATAGTACCTTTAGCAAGCCTAAATCCTTCAATAACAGCAGAGGAAAGCCCACGTTCATGTATCCGAACCTTGATGGAGACAGGGTAGCCTTTTTTCTTGAGTGTTTTAACGTTATCTTCAATTCCATCTCTGGAATTATCATCCACAATAATAACTTCGTAATCAAGCCTGTTCTGCTTCATTGCTTTATCAATTGATTCAATGAGAACAGGAATATTTTTTGCTTCTTTATAGGTTGGAACAATGATGGAAATGAGATGTTTCATATGATATTCCTCTTAATTTTAATGGGAAATAAATTGCAAAACATTCTGCTTACAAAGTAAAGATTAAAATTCAAACTGTAAGCGTAAACACTAATTAATGAAATTGAAGTACAATACAACTTGAAATACCTGATAAAAAACTTATTGACTACAGCACATGCATTTACACACTATTTTCGTATCCAAAATAGTCAAACGATTTATGGAGAAATTACTTGTCACGCAATAATCCTGTCAAATATTTTTATGAAATCTTTCAGCGCCCTAAGCTTTTCACTTTTTTGTTTGTAGCGATAGTTACAGTTATATTACGGCTGCCTTCAGTAATCATTGATTTTATTCATGTAGATGTCCTTACATCTTACTTGCTTGCAAAGAGAGAATTGCTGGGACTATCGTTTACAATGAATAAAGGATGGTTGTACCATCAATTAATGAAATTTTCAATCACCTATATTGCTGATACACCTTCATCATTTCATTTTATTGGGCTTTTATTTATATTGGGAACAATGTACGGAATTTATCTTTTAGGAAAAAAAATTTATGATACCAGGGTTGGATTATTTGCTTCTTTTTTATATGGCATTGTTATTTCATGTTATCACACTGAATATTTAGCAGCAAATGGGGAAATATTTTATAATTTGTTCAATGTATTTGCATTATATTTCTATTACTGTGCAGTATATGAAAAAAAGAAATTGTATATAATATTAGTTCTTATAAATGTTGTTGCTTCTTATCTCATAAAGTTTCAGGGCATTTTTATTCTTCCTGTTATTCTTTTTCATTTTATTGTTGTGTATCCACTGAACTTTGATAAAGAAAAATATGTACAATTTTATAAATACATAGGTGTGTTCATTATAAGTGCGATAGTTACCGGGATAGGATTTGCATTTGTTTTAAAAACATACTATACAATAGACATTGTTGAAAAAATCTTTTCAGCAGTTTCAGGAATGTATTCATATGTTGCTAACAGAGGTTTTAATCCATTATTAATCCTTGTAAAGCTGTTGTGGAGGGTTTATCAGTTTTCAATTTTTCATGCATTTTTCTGGTATGCTGCTATTATTTTGATTATAAGTTTTATCAAAAATATTCGTGATAATAAATTTGATAGTAGCACTGCTTTTCTTGTATATAGTGCGCTGTGTTTTTTTATCCTTGTTTTTGTGGCGGGCTCAAGGGTTTCGGTACATTACTTTATTCCCATCATGCCTGCGATCGCGGCGCTATCGGCAAAACAAATTCTTGATGTTTGTACTGAAAAAGGTAAAAGGCTTGTATGCGTACAGATTATGTTCACAATTTTGTTTTTTCTGTTTTGGCATTACCGGGATTTATATATATACACGTGTAACCATAATCTAAAGCATAATGAAAGTAAGCTTACGGAAATATTCAGGATATCTGTTGTAGGCTCTTATGGTGAATACTTATTTCCACATAAAAGCCTTTTGCCCGTTATAGATTACATAAATACCAACTATCCTGACAGGACCATGCTGATTTGGCCAATGGGAACAGAAATAGATTATTTCACAAAAGGGCAATCTGTGGTGCCTTCGTACTGGTTTAATGAAGGAGCGCTTTTTGCGATAGTTCAAAGGGAAAAGGGAAATGGTGCATATATACATCAACATGAGAAAAGCATCATTAATATTATTCGTGAAAAAAAACCCGACCTGTTTGTTGATGTTGGCTCTACAGATATGATTAAAAAGGTAATGGTTTACAGAAAAAAAGGTGAGCCTGCATTTTATTTTAATATTCATGAAACACCAATAGTAAGTTTAGGGAGATTTGCCAGTTTAGATGATTTTCCGGAAATTATAAACTATCTTAATATTCATTATGAGTTTAAGGGATATTTTGGGAAGGCACGGCTATGGTTGAGAAAATAATAAAAAATAAAAATTATTTATTCGTGTTGATGTTTTTATTAATACTGTTTCTTCGCATTCCTGCTTTATATCATACTATTATAGATATTGATGAAGCTGCCTTTGCAGAATTTGCCAATAAGTGGTTGGGTGGAGCTGTTCCCTATGTTGGTGTTTATGATAACAAGCCCATACTAACCTATTTTTTTTATTATATCATCTTTTATTTATTTGGTATTAATAACCTCTTTGCAGTTCATGTTGCTACAATATTTCTGGTCTTTGTATCTGCTATTGTTATCTATTGGTTTATTGAAAAGATTACGGGAATACATGAAGCTATAGCAGCCAGTATGTTCTTCATATTTTTAATGCACACGTACGAGCCAAAATACATTGCAACAAATACAGAAACTCTCTATACTCTCCCTGTCTTACTGGCATTTGTATGGTATTATCTTGTTTTATGGGAAAAGAAGAATTTACTATATGCTATACTATCGGGTATTTGCGTGGGCATTTCATTTTTAATTAATTATAAAGCTGGTATTATACTGGCTGCCTTTGGTATATTTGGCATCTATTTGCTGTTTATGGCCAGTGATAAAAAAGATGAGCTGCTGCGACAAATAAAAATTTTAGGTTCTATGTGTATTGGATTTCTTATTCCTGTATGTATTGCCATATTGTATTTTTATAACAAAGGAGCATTGAGTGAATTTATTAACTTAGGCTTCTTGTACAATTTCAAATACATACAAAGCGGTATGGCTACTGTCCCGTATCTTAAAGCTATTGCAAGGCTTTTATTGTTTGTTTTATGCAGTTTACCACTATGGATTATTATAAAGCAACTGTGGGTTAGGAAAAGCAAACTCAAAACTGATAAAAATATTCTATTAATTTTAATATGGATTGCTTTAAGCATTTTTGCAGTAATGCTGGGATGGCGTGCCTATGGCCATTATTTTATTCAATTGGCATTGCCTCTTTCGCTGTTGGGGGGATTAAGCATTCGCCATGTGCCCACAATATACATAAAAAGGTCATATGTGTATTTAACAGTAATGGCTATTATATTTATGTTATCCCGTATTAATATTCCGCTAACGTACCATTATTTGGGCGATAGTAATGCATTATCAGATTTTGCCTATAAAAAAGTTGCATCAAAAGTACAATCACTAACATCGCCTGAAGATACAATGTTTGTATGGGGCTCGGGTGCTGTGGCTTATATTTATGCAAACAGGCGGTGTTCGTCCAAAATTATTATAACTGATTATGTGTCAGGACGACAATTTGGAGTCACCAATGAGGATATGGGTGAAAATATGAATAAATATATAAGCTATTTGCGACATGAATTTATATATGAATTTATGAAATATCCTCCAGCTATTTTTATTGATACTGCGCCGTCAGGGTATTACGGCTATGATAAATTCCCATTAGAAAAATTTCAGGAACTCAATGCTATAATACAGAAAAATTATACTTTTCATATAACTATTGACAATATGAATATTTATGTATTAAATGAATATATAAAAAAGCGATAGCCCGAGCTATTATTTTTATGAAAAATTATTGACACATTTGCTATATTTACTATTAAGGTTTTCATGTTCTGCTGGCGTAGCTCAATCGGTAGAGCAGCTGATTTGTAATCAGCGGGTTGGGGGTTCGATTCCTCTCGCCAGCTTTAAAGGGTGAGGTTCCCGAGCGGCCAAAGGGGGCAGACTGTAAATCTGTTGGCGAAGCCTTCGGTGGTTCGAATCCACCCCTCACCAATGCAAAAAGCTATCGTTTTATTGTAAACGATAGCTTTTTTATTTGGGTAATATCCAGAAATGTCAGTGTAATGAATTGACTGGTTATTTATTACACAGCTTTATTTAATTTTTCCAGCATTTCATTTATTTGTGTATCAGTTAATCCGTGTGCTTTTCCACCCTGTTCAATAGTTTCATAAATTCCAATATGGCAGCCAATGCAATGGAGTCCATAAGAAGCAAGAACCTGTGCTGCTGCAGGATATTTTTGGACAAGTTCTCCAAATGTCATATCTTTTGTTATTGTGTTTTTCATTGTAATAACCTCATATGTGAAAATTTACTTAGGTGAATACATTATAGCATTGGATGTATTTATTTTCAGAATTATTATTTGACCTGATAATTTTATATATTATTTTCATCAGGAACTATCGAAAAACAAATTAAAGATTACCAATGATAGTATACCAATATACTTTTTTTAATTGAATATAATTCTATCATTATATAAGATGGCAGAAAGTTAATTATTAAAGTAATTTTATTAAATGTAATAAACATCCATAAAAAAGATTAATGACTTCATTTGCAAGGATATGGATTTATATATGAAACGGATGATATTGTTTGGTTCCTGGCTATATATATTACTTATTGTATTAGATATCCTTCTTGTTACGCCTGATGAAATGTTGTATGCAGATAATTATACAAATGCAAATTTATCTGATTGTTTGCAGATGGCTATGCAAAATAACATAAATATTAAAATGGCCATGGAAGATGTCAACGCCGCATCACTTAATCTTCAAATAACAAAAGGCAGTAATAGTATTCAGGTAAATGGTACGGTCCAGACTGTTGAGATATTAAAATCAGAATCTGTGAATAGTTCATTTAATGTACCAGGGAAGGATACCCTTATAGGATTATTTGTTGGTGCTGCCGCAAGTTACAAACTTTATGATGCCAATAAAAATAATTATGAACGATTGCGGATCCTGGAATATAATAATGTGGCTTTAACGGCTTTGAAGGTCAAAAATGCCGTAATCCGTGATGTAAAAATTGCATTTTATCAGTTAGCATTTGCAAAAAAGAAAAGTGAATTGCTGGAAAAATTAATTAAAAGTTTTGAAATTAAATATGCTAATGTTGAGCAATTATTTAAAAATGGTCAACGAACCATGCTCGACATCTCACGGGCACAGGTGGATCTCACCAATGCACGTCTGAATTATCAAAGGGCTCTCAATGAGGTTGCTGTTGCCAAAAGCAAGTTATTATCACTGATGGGCATACAAATTGACACATTTGATATAAATATTGAAGATTTTGAGGTTGATAGTAATATAAAAGAAATATCATATAATTTGGATGAATTGTTTGAAATAGCCTTACAGTATTCTTTTGACATTAAGTCTGCAGAAATCAACCAGGAAATTGCCAGGACACAGATTGATATTGAAAAAGACAGACGCTTCCCAATTATTAATATTATTGCATCACTAGGATATGAAAACAGGGCTATTCAGAATGGTTCTTTTACACAGTCATTGTCGGATAGAGATAACTGGAAGCCAACCATGCATGCTGGTGTCAGTGCAAATTTTCCTATTTTTACCAGTGGTGTTCTGTCCTCAAGTATTGAACGTGCGACTGTTTCATATAACAAGGCATTATATTACAACAAAACTACTGTAGATACACTATCGGGAAATATTAAGAGTTATTATAATACATTAAAAGATATCAAAGTGCAACTGGATATATCCCGGCAACTTATAGAGAATGCTAAGAAATATCTGGAACTGGTACAGAAGAATTATGATAGGGGGATAATAACACAGAATGAATTACAGGATGCCGAGTTAAATTATATTAATGTCACTATTGATTATATTAAGATTCTCACTGATTATTATATTAATTACAATCAATTGATAAGTTTACTGTGTGTTGATGAAACAATTCTGTTTTCAAAAGAGGTTAATGCCAAATGATAAAACAAATAATAATAGATAATAAGAAAAAAATCATTATTGCAGGAATAATCATAGTTACTCTTGTGCTAATATATTCTTTGCGTTCTGGCGTTGATAATTCAGAATATATTTATGATTATGAAAAAGTTAGCATTGGTGAAATATCTAAAACAATATCAACAACCGGGACTATTGACCTGTTGGATCCCGTTTCAATATTGTGCCAGGTTAATGGTGTTGTCCAAAAAGTATATGTGGATTTTAATCAGCATGTTAAGCAATATCAATTATTAGCATTAATAGATGCCGGAGATTTGCAAAATGATATTACAAAAATGCAGAAGAAGCTGGAGCAGCTAAATATAGATCTTAAAAATATGGAAAATGACCTGAAGGTCAAGAAAAGCATGTATAATGAACATATGATATCAGTAAGTGCCCTTGAAATAGCTGAAAATGAATATAAAAAGATGCAGTTATCATATAGCCAGGTACTGGTTGATTACAAAAATTTACTCCAGATGCAAAAAAATACACGAATTTATGCACCAATAAGCGGTATCATTGTTTCCCGTGATATTAATGAATCAGATCCAGTTGTACGTAATAAGCGATTATTCTTAATGGTACGCGATTTGAAAACCATGCAGATTATGGTGGTTATAGATGAAACTGATATCGGTAAGGTAAAAAGTGATCAAAAAATCAAATTTACAGTTAATGCATATCCTGATCAAACGTTTATTGGATCTATCAAACAAATACGCTTTAATCCGGTAAATAGGGGAGGGGTTATTACCTATGATGCTGTTGCAATTTGTGATAACTCCCAGTATTTATTAAAACCGGGTATGACAGCTATAGTAACAATTGAGGTTGATAAAAAACAGAATGTTATGCGAATACCCAATGATGCCTTTACTGTTATTCCACCTTTTATTGATAAACACAAGCTTGATAAGAATAAAAAATATATATGGAAAAAGAAAAGAGGTGATATAGTACCAATTGAAGTGCAAACCGGATTATATGGGGATGAATATACTGAAATAAAAAAAGGTGATATAAAACCTGGTGATAGTGTCCTTATACGAGTCAGGAAACAAATTTCAATCAAAAAGTAGTAATTTCAGCATGAATATTCCAATTATTAACATTGATAATTTACAAAAAATTTATAAGTTAAGTGAAGAAGTTTCGGTACATGCTTTGAAAGGCGTTAGTCTTAAAGTGAAAAGAGGTGAATTTGTTGCAATAATGGGAGCTTCAGGCTCAGGCAAGTCAACATTCATGAATATTTTAGGGTTTTTGGATACACCTACATCTGGAAAATATATTTTAGATGGTATTGATGGCACCTCATTAAACGACAACCAGAAGGCAGAAATACGAAACCGGAAAATCGGCTTTGTATTTCAGGGATTTAATCTGCTATCGCGAACACCAGCGATAGAAAATGTGGAAATGCCATTGTTCTACAGAGGTGGTTTTACTCATGAAGAGATGAAGAATAGGGCGCGGAAACTATTGGCAATGGTTGGATTATCTGGAAGGGAAATGCACCATCCCAATGAACTATCAGGTGGTGAGCAGCAGCGTGTTGCCATTGCACGGGCGCTAATCAATGACCCTGCAATCCTTCTTGCAGACGAACCAACAGGTAACTTAGATACAAAAAACACAAACGAGATAATGAATGTATTCACTAAATTAAACCAGGAGTACAATATTACGATTGTTATGGTAACTCATGAGCCTGATGTTGCTGGCTATGCAGACAGAAAAGTTGTATTTAAAGATGGTTTGATTATTGATGATAGCCCAATTAGAAAGTTGAAAAAACGTAGAACATAATATGGACTTTACAAATCTTTTAATAACAGCGTTGCGGTCGCTTGCAAAAAATAAAGCACGTTCTATTCTTACCAGCATTGGTATCATAATAGGTGTTTCTTCTGTTATTGTGATGATTGGTATAGGGAAAAGTGCCCAGGTTACTGTTGAGGACAGGGTTGGCACATACGGGAAAAATGCTATGGAAATTGCCTCTTTTCATACTTTGCTTACTGAAGCTGATGCTGAAAATATTAAAAGAAAATTTCCTCAGGTTAAATATGCTTCTATCATTATTACAAAATCAAATGTACAGGTAAATTATAAAGACCGTTCAACCATATGCGGGATGTATGGTGTGGAAAATGATTATTTTAAAATGAAGTTGTGGCCTTTGACCTCGGGAAGATATTTTACTGATAGTGAGATGTCAACACATGAAAAGGTTGTTATAATAGGCGCTACAGTAATGCGAGATATTTTTATTTATGAGGAACCTGTTGGCAATATTTTGATTATCAATAATGTGCCTTTTAAGGTCATTGGAGTATTGTCAGAATTGGGTGAATCATTTGGTGGTAAGGATTTTGATAATGTTGTGGTAATACCATATGGTGCAGCACAGCGAAAGATTATTGGGAACAATAAGATTGACCGTATATATGTATCTGTTTATTCAGACAAACAAATGGATGAAGCAGTAGAGCAAATTAATGATTATCTCAAAAGAGTTCATATGATTACATCTGATACAAACGAATTCCGCATTACAACCAGCAAGCAAAAGCTTGAGATGGCTGAATATATATCAAAAACATTATCTATGTTACTTGCTGGTATTGCTTCCATTTCGCTTTTTGTTGGAGGTGTTGGAATAATGAATATTATGCTTGTTTCAGTAAGTGAGCGTACGCGAGAAATAGGCATACGAATGGCAATAGGGGCTAAAAGGCGTGATATCTTAAGCCAGTTCTTGATAGAATCAGTAACCTTGAGCGGGTTAGGTGGCATTGTTGGTATTATTCTGGGATTATTTGTTTACTATCTCATAACTTATATTGTGGATTGGCCATATATATTTTCTGTTACATCAATTTTACTGTCGTTTATATTTGCCTGCGCAGTAGGAATATTTTTTGGTTATTACCCTGCCAAAAAAGCTGCAGATTTGAAACCTATTGAAGCTTTACGGTATGAATAAATAATAAATTTTTTCATTAAATCCCTTCAAGACATAATCCATAATTTTCCGATATTATATCAGACATAAAAAATATAATGTTTTTGTATTATGTATAATTATTGTCATCCCGGTAGGAATATTGCGAATCAAGGAGGAGTATTATGAAGAGGTGATATACTTTGAAAGATATTATAGCTATTAAACGGTTCAAGCGGTTTTTGCAGATTGAAAAGGGGCTTTCTCCTAATTCTATTTATTCATACACGTATGATTTAAAAAAATTTTCGGACTTTTTAACTCGTAAAAACAAAACTATTCTCAATGCTTCACAGGACGATGTGGAGCAGTTTTTATTTTTTGAAAAAAATAAAAAGCGGAATTCAGCACGAACGTTAGCACGGTCTTTAGCAGCAATACGCCAATTTTATAATTATATGGCCAGTATTGAAAACATTAGCAATCCAACAGTAAAAATAGAAACCCCTCATTTTCAAAAAGCATTGCCTGATTTTTTGTCAATAGAGGAAATTGACAGACTTTTTGCTTCAATACGTGAGGATGACCTGTATCAGTTGCGGGATAAGGCAATATTTGAATTATTATATTCTGCAGGGTTGAGGATATCCGAGGCAGTAGAATTAAAAGTTATTGATGTTGATCTGAAAAACAAGTTCTTAAAAGTATTGGGTAAAGGAAACAAGGAACGCATTGTGCCAATTGGTGATGAAGCAAAACGCCTAATAGAAAAATATTTGAATGACTCTCGCCCCATTATATTGGGTAACAGAATAAGCGAGTATCTTTTTATAAGCAAGAAAGGCGGTATGTTGAACAGAAAATCTGTATGGCGTTTGCTGAAAGGATATGCAAAGATGGTAGATATACGAAAAAATATTACCCCTCATACATTAAGACATTCATTTGCAACACATTTGCTTGAACGCGGTGCTGACCTAAGGGCAGTGCAGGAGTTGCTAGGCCATGTTGATATATCAACAACACAAATATACACCCATTTAGCCCGTAAGCAATTGCAGGAAATACACAAACGTTTTCATCCAAAAAGTTAATGGTACAGGTTTTAGGTATGTCGATAGCTCATGTTTTCAGATGGTTGCTTGTTATAGCCTTTATTGCGATTGCAGGTTGTGTTCCTCCCCCAGAATATATGGCCAAAACAGGAAAGCGGATAGGATTAGATAATGATTATATTAAAGTTCTTCTATTGCGAGACCAGCTTAAAGTTGAAGTAGTAACCACAGCCAAAACAAAAGTAATACAGTTGGGGAATAATACTATTGTATATAATGGTGATGGCAAACGTTTTGTGTTGTTTGACAATCAATTGACTCAGCCACTTCAATTTGAAGCGTGGAATAATGAAATTGTGGTAAACGGCTTAACAGTCAGGGGTATGATACAACTTCACCCTATTGTAGGGAAGATACAGGTAGTAAATGTTCTAAAAATGAATGAATATCTCTATGGTGTATTACCTTCTGAAATAATGCCAGGCTGGCCAGAAGAAGTCTTAAAAGCACAGGCTGTTGCAGCACGAACGTATGCATACTATCATCTTATGAAAAACAACAGTACGTACTTTGACCTTGATGCAACAAATAATTTTCAGGTATATAAAGGCAAAGCGGTGGAAACACAAACAACTAACAAAGCAGTGGACAGTACTGCAGGAATCATTATGACATATAGTAATAAACCAATACTGGCATATTTCCATTCTACATGCGGTGGCAAAACAACGGATGATAACTATGTATGGCAGGGTGAAGATTTGCCATATTTGGTATCAGTGGTCTGTCCGTATTGCAAAAACTCACCCAATTATAGCTGGCAGGTTGAGCTTACGTTAAATGAAATTTATGAAGCACTGGTGAAAAAATATAAAGCCGTTGGTAAAATTAAGGCTATAACGCTGGGAAGGCAAGATACACGTGTAACAGTAGTCAAGATAGAACATGCTAATGGCATTATCAGAATGAGTGGGAATGACTTCAGGTTAATGTTTGATGCAAAAAAGATAAAAAGCCTGTATTTTGAAGCAAAGCAAACACAGGCAGGATTAATACTAACAGGCCATGGGTGGGGGCATGGCGTGGGTATGTGCCAGTGGGGTGCAAAAGAAATGGCACAACAGGGTATGCGGTTTGACCAGATTCTTAAGTTTTACTACCGTGGAATACAAATCATGACGTATTCTATACAAAAGTGATTATATCCATAATTTTGATTGCGTTATTCTGATTATTTGCTGAATTGTCACACATGGGAAAAAATTTATATCATTTAAGCAGCTACGATTTTGATCTGCCTGAAGGATTAATTGCTCAGTACCCAGCCGATAAACGGGAAGAATCACGGCTGCTTGTTCTTGATAGAAAACTAAAAAAACATATACATGAAAAATTTTTTAATTTGCCACAATACATTAATCCCCATGATATCCTGATATTTAATGATGCAAAAGTCATCCCTGCCCGAATTTATTGTAAACGCACAACAGGTGCAATAGTTGAAATTGTTTTAACAAAAAAAATACAGGATAATAAGTGGGAAGCTATCTGCAACCGTTTAAAAAGAATCAAACATGGAGAAATACTCTATCCAACAAAAAATGATTCAGTGGCGATAGTTGTTGTGGAAAAATCGGAAACAGGAATCACTGTGAAATTTGAACCTAGCCTGGATTATACAACGTTAGAAGAGATTGGCGAGTTGCCTCTTCCACCCTATATTCAGAGAACCCCTGATGAAACTGATTATGAACGGTACCAAACTGTTTTTGCCAGAGAGTACGGAGCAGCAGCAGCACCTACGGCTGGATTGCATTTTACAGATGATTTATTGAAACAAATCAAGGATAAGGGAGCTAATATTTCTTTTTTAACCCTTTATGTATCATGGGGAACATTCCAGCCTGTTAGAGTGGAAGATATTCGCCAGCACAAAATGCATACTGAAGAATTTTATTTACCGAAACAAACTGTAAAAAATATCTATGCAGCAAAAGAAAGAGGAGGGAGGGTAATTGCTGTTGGAACTACATCCTTGCGTGTGCTTGAATCGGTATATGCCAATGGTGAATATAAGCATGGATATGGAGCTACCGATATCTTTATCTATCCTCCGTATACGATTAAATCTGTTGATGCTCTAATTACCAACTTTCATACACCAAAGTCTACTTTACTAATGCTTGTTGCAGCTTTTGCAGGATATGATTGTATTATGGAAGCATACAGTGAAGCAGTTAAGGAACGATACAGGTTCTTCTCATACGGGGATGCAATGTTTATCACATAATTTATTCCTTAAAAATAATTTAATATAAAAACTAGTCTCACCCAGCTGCAGAAGTAGGATGGAGTGTGCATTTAATACTATTTATACATAAACATGCATTTAGTAATTAACATTTGGAAAAATTAATTATTTTAATAAAATTTTTTCAAAAAATTATTGACATATTGTATTATATTAATTAACTTGCAAATTGATTGGATGTCCAATAAATTATATATCGCTTCAAATTTTTATTTTTTACTAAAATATTTGGTTGGACATTCATTCAAATGTTTAAAAAACTACTTAAATTGTATAATACAATGTTATTAAAAGGGTGCCTACATACGCATACCACATGTTCAGATGGGACGCTTACTCCACAGCAGGTAGCACTTGCGTATGAAGAAAAAGGGTATGATTTCATAGCTTTCACCGACCATGATTACCTTTTAAAACCCGGTTATGATGAAATCTATAACAATGTTAAATCAGATATGATACTATTTACGGGTATTGAAATGACTGTTTTTTTGAAAGGGTATATACATGTGAACAGGATTTTTGGTGATAATCAGTTACTTCATATATTCAACCATCTGCCAGAGTATGACCTTGATATTGAGCAGATCATGGAAAGATTATATGATCTTCAGAAGATGTTTACCATTGATGCAATGGAAATAACTACAAAAGGGTTTAAAGTAAAACGTTTTGATGAGATGCCATTTCCCCATCCCTCAATAGTTTCAGATGATGCCCACACGGTTATTGGAATTGGAAGGGCATGGATTGAATTAGATGCAAGAAGGGATAAGGATTCAATATTAAAAGCTATTAAACACGGTGATTTCTGGAATTGTTATTGTTAGGTATGGGTATAATTTAGATCTACCATAAAATATTTTAAAAAAGGAGGTTCATAGGGTATGCAGAAACGAGTTGCTATCTGTGCTGTTGCTCAGATCAAGAATGACCCAAATCTCTGGTATGCGCGTTTCCAGAATATGCTTTTGGAATGTTTTGAAGGCATAATGTCGCAAACTAAAGTAACCTTTGATATGGAAAAGGGAATACGGACAGTTATTACCTGTTCTGATGATGTGTGGGATGCGCGAACAATATCTAATAATGGCATGACGGATGTTGTTGGTGCCCATTTTAGGGGTGAAGAGAAGATGGCACAGGAGAGCCTGAATGGTTTAGGGTATGCTATGGCAAGCATACTCTCAGGGCATGATGATGTGGTTCTTTACATGGGACATATGAAGGAATCACAGCCTGAAAGCCGCAATATGTGCACAAATTTGGCATTTGATCCATTTTATTGCAGGCCATTGGGTATGGATTTTGTCAACGTTAATGCAATGCAGGCACGGGCATATATGCAAAAGTCAGGTGTAACTGAAGAACACTTAGCTAAGATTGTCGTCCGTTCAAGGAAAAATGCTGCCAAAAACCCATTTGCACGAGATAATGAACCAGTCAAAGAAGATGATGTTATGAAGTCGCCTCTTTTAGCAGATCCACTAAGGCAGCTTCATTACTATCCATCAACCGACTGGGCTTTTGGCATGTTGCTTTGTAGTGAAAAACGGGCAAAAGAATTCACGGATAACCCTGTATGGATAACCGGTTATGCAAGCTGTATGGATAGTTATTTTCTGGGTGATAAGGATTTAACATCAAATTTTTCATTAAAAAATGCAACTGAAAGAGCCTTAAAGAAAGCAGGAATAAAAGATGTCAAAAAAGATATTCAACTGTTTGAGTTGTGTGATCATGCTGCATATCAGTTGCCAATGTGGGCTGAAGGTATTGGGCTGGCGCAAGAAGGCAAAGGCGGGAAGTGGATTGATGATGGTGGTATGGATGAATATAATGTTAATATCTCTGGAGGCATGTTAAACGGCAATCCATTACTCCTGGGTGGTGCTGCTAGAGCTATTGAATGCTTTTATCAGCTCAAAGGTGAAGCTGGCAAACGGCAGGTTAAAGGTGTAAAACGTGCATTAGCACAAAGCACTTATGGTGCGGCCGGTCAACACCAGGCTGTTGTGATTTTTGAAGTGTAAAGGAGGAATGACCATGGCACATAAAAAGAATAGAAATGTGGCAATAATTGGTGTAGGGCAAACAAAACATTCCAGCCATAGAGAAGATGTCAATCAGCCTGAGATGATTCATGAAGCAGTATCTGCTGCACTGAAAGATGCAAATATAAGCATCAAAGATGTGGACTGTATTGTTCATGGGAATATGGAGCTTTTTGAGATGGTTCATCAGCCAGATTTGTGGCATGTTTTGGGAACCGGAGCCTATGGGAAGGACAGCATTAGAATCACTACTGGTGGAACAGTGGGTACAACCATAGCATGCGCCAGTGACAATCTGGTTGCGTCGGGCATGTATGATATTGTTATGGCTATTGGATTTCAAAAACTTCAGGAGGGGCATACAACAGGTGGAATTACCAATATGGCAGATCCACTATGGTTCAGGAATCTACAGACAGGTGCACTGACGGGTTCCACTGCATATGATGTAATTCAGGAGTTTGGAGAAGACAGGGCAAAACGTGCTGCAATGATGTATAGAATAATCATGGATAAGCATGCATGCTTGAATCCAAATGCACACAGAGCATTTGGCCTGGATTTTGATCAGGTTGAAACGTTAATGAATACATCGCCACAACTGGTTGGTGAATTGCGCCTTATACATATGTGTTCACAATCGGATGGTGCGTGTGCTGTAATTTTTGCGTGTGAAAAAAAGGCAAAAGAAATAAGTAAAAAGCCAGTATGGATTCGGGATCATATAACCATTCATAGAGAGGAAACATTCAATATTTTTGGCTATCACAAAAATTATCCTGTTTTAAAAACGCATAAGTTTGCAGCGGAGCAACTGTTTAAGCGGAATAATATTAAAAACCCATTAGAATATTTTGATGTATTTGAAATGTATGATCCCGCTGCATGGTGGGGGCTGGATTGGCTGAGAGATTTCTTCTTCCTGAAAGGAGATGAACACCTGCGATTGGTTGAAAACAAGGAGATCATGATTGGTGGTTCAATGCCAATTAATCCATCAGGAGGGGTTATTGCCAGTAATCCGATTGGTGCTACTGCGTTATTGCGGGTTGCCGAAGCAGCGTTGCAGGTCAGGGGAGATGCAGGTGCCCATCAAATTCCCAAAGAAGTTAAGCATGCGTTAGCATCTGGGTTTGGTGGGACTATGTGGACTGTTCTGATGATGTTAGAAAAAGAATTAAGCTGGTAGGAGGGTTATATGGAATACTGGGGTGTTAAAGTAGAAGATATATTTGATACAATGAACGACCGGTTCAGGCCAGAAGGTGCAAAAGGTGTAACAGCAAAGTTTGGATATGACATTACTGGTGAGGGTAAATGGAAAATCATTGTATCAGAAGGCTTGCTGGAAGTCATCAAAACTGATGATATCAGTGATTGTGTTGCAGTGATGGTATGTGATGGAGAAACATTTGTTGGGATTAACATTGGCAAAGTTGATGCGGCAAATGCCTTTACTTCAGGTAAGGTGAAAATTGAAGGTGACTTTGGGCAGTTTGGCAAAACTGCAAAGATGTTTAAGAAGTATGTGCCAAAAAAAGCTGCCATGTCAACGCGGGATTATATTCTGGATATGTTTGGTACACTGGTATCCCGTTTCCAGCCACAGAATGCTCCGCAAGAAGCAGTCATAGTGTATGATATTGGAGGGGCTGATGGTGGTGTGTGGACAGCATATATCAAAGATGGGAAGTGTGAATTAAAAGAAGAAAGTCCTGAAAAATTTACAGTCAGACTGGAAGTTCAGGAAGCTAAAGATTGGGTAGATGTCATGCTGGGTAAAGTTGATGCGTTTTCATTGCTATCAGCAGGGAAAGCTGCGATAGTTGGTGAAACTCAACTGGCCTTAAAGTTAGGTGAGATATTTGCAAAATATCAGGATCCAATGGCTAGCGGTACACCTGAACAGGAACTGATTGTCTTGAAAAAGATTATCTCAGTGGACCAGAAGTTTGCTACAGGGCCTGTGATGGGAAAATTCCTGAATGCGCTTAAAGAAAAGAAGATCCTTGGTAACAGATGCCCTAAATGTGGGCGCATTCAACTGCCTGCCAGAGAGGTGTGTGCAGAGTGCCGAGTTCGAGTAGATGAATTTGTGGAAGTAGGACCTAAAGGGCAAGTGCGTTATATGGAATATGTATACTATGCCAGCCCTGACCCGTTAACAGGTGAAACACGGGAAACCCCATATGGAATGGCAAATATACTGTTAGATGGTTGTACTGGCAATGATACCTTTGCCCATTTGATTCGCAGGGACCAGATAGACAGGATCAAAGGCGGTAAAGATGATGTTTCCGGTACACGTGTACGGCCTGTGTGGAATGAACACCGTACAGGAAGCATCTTTGATATCAAATACTTTGAGATTGATGAGTGATGGAGGAATGCTATGGCACTTGATTATGATAGGAAAGATTGTTTTATAGTTGAAGGTAAGTTGGCATTGCCATATAGTTATTTTGCCGGAAGAGTGGGAAGTACATTTATTACCACACTGCGTGACAAGAAAAAGATTATGGGTGTAAAATGTCCGGTATGCAACAAAGTATATCTGCCACCACGCCAGACATGTGAACGTGACCTGACTGATATACGGGATAACTGGGTGGAGGTGCAGCCAACTGGTGAGGTTGTAAATTTCACTGTTGTACGCTATGATGACAAGCATCTTCCCAGGAAAGCACCTTTTGTGATGGCACTTATCAAACTTGATGGTGCTGATACGCCTATGGTTCATATACTGGATGGAATAGCACCTGAGGAAGTAAAAATTGGGATGAAGGTTGAAGCAGTATTTGCATCTTCTCCTACCAATACAATTTTAGATATTTCTCATTTTGCACCAAAAAAACCCGAAAAAGCTTTTGTTTCAGAACGTAAACCTGCCGGTGCAAAAGAAGAGGAACCAGTAATTTCCGAAGAGGAAAAATTATTAAAAGAAAGGAGGAAAGCAATGTCTAAAAAGGTTATTATCACAGCAGCATTGGCTGGTGCTGCAACAATGAAGAATCAGATCCCATCAGTTCCTTACACACCACAGGAATTTGCAGAAGAAGCATATAAATGTTATAAAGCAGGAGCTGCAATGGTTCATGTCCATGCCCGTGAAGATAATGGTATGCCAACTCATGACCATAAACGCATTAAGGATACTCATGATGCAATTAAAGAAAAATGCCCCGACATAATTGTTAACTTAAGTTCTGCAGTGGGTATGGGTAAAACGCCTGAACAGCGTATTAGCCAGATCATACATGTAAAACCTGAAATGGCTTCCCTGAATACCAATACCATGAATTTCAGCATTATTGACCGTAAGACTGGAAAGATATTTATTGACTTTGTCTTTGAAAATACATTTACAATGTTACAGGATTTTGGCAAAGCAATGGAAGAAAATGGAGTAAAACCTGAAGTTGAAGTATATGACTTAGGAGGTCTTGACAACTGGTTCTTAATTTCCAAACAGGGATTCTTCACAAAACCATATAACTTCAATTTTGTATGGGGTGTTGCAGGTGGTATGGCATTCAGGCCTGATATGTTTATGGTATTAAAGAATGCACTACCTGAAGATTCAAACTTCACAACCTGTGGTGTTGGTATTGAACAATTCCCGGCTGTTACCATGTCTTGTCTGGTTGGTGGGCACATGCGTGTTGGTTTAGAAGATAATATACGAATACCTACTGGTGAATTGGCTAAAGGAAGCTATGAACAGGTTGAGTGGGCAGTACGTATTGCTGAATCATTGGGTAGAGAACCCGCCACGCCTGATGAAGCTCGTGAGATCATGGGGTTAAAGAAGCGATAGTTAGTATAATAGTAAATCCCTGCCAGAACAAATTTTCTGGCAGGGAAATCATGAAGGTCAGTTTTGGGTTTATATACCGTTTGAGGTTATTTGTATGAGTAATAAATGTTACTATCAGATGGAAAAAGAAAATGTGGCAGTTGTGTATTTTGATAATCCGCCATTAAATGCACTGGATGCTGAAACAATAGAAACATTTGAAAGTATTATGAACGCTCTTACAAAAGACAATAATGTTCATGTTATTGTCTTAACTGGTAAAGGTTCCACATTTGTTGTTGGTGCGGATGTCAATGCGGTAAAAGAAGTGGATACATATGAAAAAGGAGTAGAGATAACAAGCAGGGCACAGGCAATAGTTTCATTATGTGAGCTATCGCCAAAACCTGTTATTGCTCTTATTAATGGATTATGTTTGGGTGGTGGCATGGAGATAGCATTAGCGTGCCACATGCGAATAGCAGCCACAAATGTACAAATGGGATTACCTGAGATCATGTTGGGAATAATCCCCGCATTTGGAGGTACACAGCGTAGTGCACGGCTGTTGGGGAATGCAAAAGCACTGGAAATTATGCTTACAGGGATGTTTATTAATATGGATGAAGCTTTACGCATAGGGCTTGTTAACAGAGTATATCCACCAGAAACATTGATGGAAGAAGGATTAAAGTTTGCATCATCAATTGCCAAAAAAGGGCAGGTGGCTGTGCGTGCGATAGTTGAGGCAGTCATTAAAGGAAGCAAGCTGAGCCTTGAAGAAGGATTAAAATTAGAAAGTACTTTGTTTGGAAAGATTGCTGTAACACATGACAAGAAGGAAGGAATTGAGGCCTTCTTACAAAAAAGAAAACCTCAATTCAAGCATTGTTAATATAATTTGGAGGCTTTTATGGAAGAAAAAACAATTAATCAGGTTTTTGAGAACAGAGCCAAACAATATGGGCCACGAATAGCTATTGAGAAAAAGTTGAAAGGCAAGTGGGAAAGTGCCTCATGGGAAGATTACTATAAAAGGGCTGCGTATGTAGGATTGGCATTGTATGATATGGGGCTGAAAAAAGGGGACAGGGTCTCATTGCTGTCAGAAAATAGATTAGAATGGCTCTATACTGATATGGGTGTCTTAGGTGCTGGAGGATGTATAGTGCCCATCTATCCTACATTGATAGATGAAGAAGTAGAGTATATTGTTTCACATTCTGAGTCCAAGTTTATGGTTGTGGAAAACAACCTGCAATTACAAAAGGGATTGTATACCGCTAAACGTTATCCGGGTTTGCAGAAGATTATCGTAGTTGATATGAATGGTGTCAGTGCAAATCCACTGATAATGAGCTTTGCTGAATTGCTTGAAAAAGGTAAAAATGTATATGATGCTAATCCTGGGAAATTTAAAGAGTTAGCTGATTCAGTAACACAGGATGATCTGGCAACCATTGTATATACATCAGGTACAACCGGTGTTCCAAAGGGTGCCATGATTACTCATAAAAACATTATGGCTGTTGTTACGGCTTTGCACAAGATTGAACCACATTATGCATATGATACCGATCAAACAGTCCCGTTTTTGCCATTAAGTCATGTATTTGAAAGGGTGGCCGGGCATTTTTATGGGATGTATGTTGGCATCACTGCCTCGTATGCAGAGAGCCTTGATACAATATTGCAGGATATTCAGGAAAAAAGGCCAACAGTAGTGTTAGCAGTACCCCGAGTCCTTGAAAAGGTATATCAGCGGATTATTTCCCAGGTTCAGGAACAATCCCCATTTAAGCAAAAGGTATTTTATTGGGGACAGAAAGTTGGGAATAAGATCAGCACATTACGTGAGCAGAAGAAAAAGCCAGGATTATTACTCAAGTTAAAGTATAAAATAGCGTATGCCATCATATTTAAAAAATTGCAGAATGCACTGGGTGGCAGGGTGCGTTGGATGACGGCATCAGGTGCGCCAACTGCGCGGGAAATTATATTGTTCTTTAATTCTGCCGGGATCATGGTTATTGAGGGATATGGAATGACAGAATGTTGTGCACCTGCTACCATGAGTAATATAGCTGACTACAGAATTGGTACTGTGGGAAGGCCCTTACCTGGTGTTGATATTAAAATAGCTGATGATGGAGAGATACTTATTAAAGGTGACAACGTTTTCAAAGGATACTGGAAGATGCCTGAGGAAACTAAAGAAGCATTTACTCCGGATGGTTATTTAATGAGTGGTGATATTGGGGTATTTGATGATGCGGGGTTTTTAATGATAACTGACAGGAAGAAGGACCTTATTATTACTTCGGGTGGCAAAAATGTTGCACCGCAAAAGATTGAAAATCTAATTAAATCAGATCCGCTGTTTACGCAAGCGATAGTTATCGGTGACAAACGCAAGTATTTAACAGCACTGGTAAATATTAGCCAGGAACAGGCTGAACGTGTTGCAAAGGAAAAGGGCATTGAATTTAGCAGCTTTAATGACCTCCTTGAAAACGAAAAGTTCCAGAAGATTATTGAAGAACATATTGAAACATGTAATCAAAAACTGGCACGCTATGAAACAGTAAAAAAAGTAGGAATTATACGAAACGAATTCACAAAAGAAACCGGTGAATTGACCGCTACACTAAAAGTTAAGCGTAAAGTTGTACAGGAGAAATATAAACCCATCATTGATTCCTTATATGAGGAGGATGCAAAAACTATACAAATTGCTTAAAAACGAATATATTTGATTGTATGTTCAACCAATATTATATTGTATTTATTATTTAAAATGCTGAGCAGGAGGATGATATGGCAATGAGTGTACATGATAGTGATATGAAACAGACAATTTTGTCCGGTAAAAATGAATTATTCACTGATCCAGATCCGGATCATGCACGGGCTTTTTTTAGAACTAAGTCACGTGCCATGAAGCCAAAATTAGCAAATGTTAAGGATGTTGTGCAGGATATGATTAAAGATGGTGATTACATTGCTATCGGTGGTTTTGGCGCTAACCGTATCCCAACAGCTATCATTCATGAGATAGTACGCCAGCGAAAAAAGCATTTGGGATTTGCAGGCCACACATCAACGCACGATTTCCAGGTGCTTGTGGCTGGTGAGTGTATTGAACGCTGTGATGTGGCATACATCATTGGGTTGGAAGCGCGAGGCCTATCGCCCAACGCACGCCGTGCCGTTGAAAGTGGCAAAATTAAACTTACCGAGTGGACCAATGCTTCTTTATCGTGGCGGCTGAAAGCTGCAGCTATGGGGCTATCATTTATACCAACACGGAATATCCTTGGTACCGATACCTTTATGCAAAGTGCATCTAAGGTCATTACCTGCCCGTTTACTGGCAAGAAATATGCAGCAATGCCAGCACTTTACCCCGACTTTGCGGCCATTCACGTTCATGAAG
>Ga0101944_10001832_pt1 | contig 39503 bp, 29 predicted proteins | sample DewCreD2012metaG_FD_75245 | JGI IMG/M metagenome (GOLD analysis project Ga0101944, IMG submission 75245) | Hot spring sediment bacterial and archeal communities from British Columbia, Canada, to study Microbial Dark Matter (Phase II) - Dewar... ... | reverse complement strand
ATCTGATTTAATTTGCGAATGATGGAAAGAGATTCAGGTTTGTCACGATCGGCAATGCTCAGGAGTATCCCGCCGGAAGGCGGTAACATTAATCCGGCAGAGATCAGTGCTTTTGCCAGCGCAGCTTCAAATGTATAATCGATACCCATTACCTCACCGGTGGATTTCATTTCAGGTCCAAGATAAGTATCCACGCCAGTTAATTTGGACATTGAGAACACCGGCGCCTTGATAGCAATCAATTTTTGCTTTGGCCAGAGTCCGGTGGAGTAGCCCTGTTCTTTAAGGCTATATCCGAGCATCACTTTGGTTGCGACTTTAACCATGGGGACACCGGTGACCTTTGAAATGAAAGGTACAGTGCGACTTGCACGGGAGTTCACTTCGAGAACGTAAACTGTGGAAGGGTTACCGTTGCTTCCCTGCATCACGATGAACTGGACATTCATCAAGCCCTTTATATTTAACCTGCGCCCGATACGGATGGTATAGTCTACAATTGTATCAACCTCATCCTCACTAAGGTTTATTCCGGGGTACACTGCCATTGCGTCCCCTGAATGCACACCCGCACGTTCGATGTGTTCCATGACCCCGGGAATGAGGACATCCTCGCCATCGCAAATTGCATCAACCTCACATTCCTTGCCTTCCAGATATTTATCAATCAGGACCGGATGCCGTGTATCCAGTTCAATTGCCAGCGACATATAACGCACAAGTTCAGTAGCATTATGAACTATTTCCATGGCACGGCCACCAAGCACGTAGCTGGGGCGCACCATAACCGGATAGCCGATCAATTTGGCGACATTCAGGGCTTCATCCACAGAGGTTACGCCGGAACCGGGAGGCTGTGGTATGCCCATTTTGCTGAGTACGTCTTCAAAACGACGTCTATTTTCTGAAAGATCAATGTTTTCTGCGCTGGTCCCCAGCAGTGGCATGCCAGCCCGGGCAAGCGGTTCAGCGAGGTTGATTGCTGTTTGCCCCCCAAATTGAACGATCGAGGGGGTGGGTGGTTGCTCTGTACTGTGATTTCCATTATTTTCGTTTTCCAAGATATCCCGAATGCTTTCTTCGTCCAGAGCTTCGAAATAAAGACGATCGCTGGTATCGAAATCGGTGGAAACAGTCTCCGGGTTGGAATTGACCATTATACTTCGGTAGCCTGACTCTCTTAAAGCCCAGGAAGAATGAACACTACAATAATCAAATTCTATGCCCTGCCCGATGCGAATTGGGCCGCTGCCGATTACAACTGCTTTTTTCCCTTCCAGCGTTTGAGCTTCATTCTCCGTTTCATAGGTGCTATAGAAATAAGGTGTTTCAGCGTCAAATTCTGCTGCGCAGGTATCCACCATTTTATAAACTGGCCGGATATTCCACCTTTTACGCAACTCTCTGACCTGTTCGGGGAGTCTATCTGCCAATGTGGCAATCTGCACATCGGAGAAGCCCATTTTCTTGGCTTCCCACATCAATTCCGGAGTCAGGGGTTGAGATAACAGCTTTTTCTCCATATTGACGATATTCATGAATTTCTTAATGAACCACATATCAAAATGGGTTTTTTGAGCAATTGCTTCGGGATCTATGCCGCGCCGTAGAGCAGCCATGACTGCCCAGAGTCTTAAATCGTGAGGGTAAAGCGGGTATGAGTCAATATCGCTGGTCAAGTTCCAGGAAGGATCTTCCCAGAGCAGGGTCTTTTTGCCGAATTCGAGGGAGCGTACTGCCTTCTGCAGGGCAGCTTCAAAAGTACGGTCAATAGCCATCACTTCTCCAGTGGCTTTCATCTGGGTGCCTATTACCCGATCACCGGAAGCGAATTTATCGAAAGGCCAGCGCGGTATTTTTACCACTACGTAATCCAGAGCTGGTTCGAAAGCGGCGATGGTCTTTCCGGTCACCTGGTTGGGTATTTCATCCAGACGTTTGCCGATGGCTATTTTCCCGGCGACACGTGCGATCGGGTAACCTGTGGCTTTACTGGCTAATGCAGAGCTTCGGCTGACGCGTGGATTAACCTCGATAACATAATATGGTGTATTTCCGTCTCTCTGGTCTGGATTCGGGTGCAGCGCGTATTGAACATTGCAGCCCCCTTCGATCCCCAGCGCCCGGATAATATTCAGGCTCGCCGAGCGCAGCATCTGGTATTCTTTGTTGGTAAGTGTCTGACTTGGCGCAACAACGATGCTATCGCCGGTATGTACGCCCATCGGGTCAATGTTTTCCATGTTGCAGACAGTGATGCAGTTATCTGCTGAATCGCGCATTACTTCGTACTCGATTTCTTTCCAGCCGGCAACAGATTGTTCCAGTAAAACCTGATGAATCAGGCTGGCAGAGAGTCCGCGCTCACAGATTTCTTCCAGTTCTTCCCATGTGTTGGCAATCCCTCCTCCCGTACCTCCCAGAGTGTAGGAAGGGCGCACTATCAGGGGTAAGCCAAGTCTTCTGGCAGCCTCTCTGGCTTCATCCAGACTGTTGGCGATGGCGCTTTCCAGAACAGGTTCACCGATTTTTTGCAGAAGCTTTTTAAACAATTCGCGTTCAGATGCATTGCGGATGGTTTGAATTGGTGTACCGAGGCAACGCACATTATATTTTTCCAGTATCCCGGCGTCTGCCAGTTCTACTGCCAGATTAAGCCCAACCTGTCCACCAAGTGTCGGCAGTATCCCATCCGGGCGTTCCTTTTCGATTATGCGGGTAACCGAATCCAGGGTTAGAGGCTCGATATACACGATATCTGCTACCTCTTCGTCTGTCATAATCGTCGCAGGGTTTGAGTTAACCAGGACTGAGATGACTCCTTCCTCACGCATGGCTTTGCATGCCTGCGTTCCCGCATAATCAAATTCGGCTGCCTGTCCAATGATAATGGGGCCAGAACCAATGATCAGTACTTTAGATGGTTTGTTGCCCAAGTGTTACTCCTATCTTCACATCACTTTCTGGTTTTACATAAAATCCGTACTTCTTTTCTCTGGTTGCTTGATATTAACCATATAATTCTAATTCTGTCTGTCCTGCTTAATCATATTGATGAACTTATCAAATAAATACCGGCTGTCCCATGGTCCGGGAGAATCTTCAGAATGGTACTGTATTGAGAAAATGGGTAGTTCTCTGTGGCGTAAGCCCTCAACCGTACCATCGTTCAGGTTAATGTGAGTTATTTCCAATTCCGGAGGCAGGCTATCAGGGTCAACAGCATAGCCATGGTTCTGTGCAGTGATATGCGCTCTACCGGTAGCAAATTCTCTCACTGGATGGTTGCCTCCGCGGTGTCCAAATTTAAGCTTGAATGTTTTACCACCGAATGCATGGGCGATAAGCTGGTTTCCCAGGCAAATCCCCATCATAGGTTTTTTGCCTGCCAATTCACGCACGGTATGGATTGCGTAGTCCAGCAGGGATGGGTCTCCGGGTCCCGGTGAAAGCAGAATGCCATCCGGATTCATTTTCAGGATTTCATGAGCAGATGTGTTACAGGGCACGACAGTGACGGAGCACCGGCGCTGGACAAGTTGACGTAAAATGTTGTATTTCAGACCGCAGTCCAGGGCTACTATTTTATATTCTGGTTCTGTGAATTCCAGTGATTTCAATCCACAGGGGTAAGGAAAACCGGGACTGCGCTTCTTACAATTGGTTTCAAGGTGGCAGGTCTGGCAGGGTAAACCCCACTGATAGGGTTTCTCAGTTGTGATACCTTTAACGAAGTCTATTGACCCATAATCGGGTGAACTTCTCAACGCTTCCAGTGCTTCTGCCGGTGTTTTTCGTGTAGTAATGTAACCCATCATAACCCCGTGACTGCGTAATTTGCGTGTAATTGCGCGGGTATCGATTCCCCGGATCCCGGGGATGTTATATTCAGCCAGGTATTCATGGAGGGTTTTCCCGCAAAGATAATGACTCGGCTCAGTACATTCCTCCTTGACGATAAATCCGGAAACTTGGATTTTTCTTGACTCAATATCGAGATCATTGATGCCGTAGTTTCCGATTAATGGATAGGTTGGTAAAACAATTTGCCCGGCATAGGATGGGTCAGTCAGGATCTCCTGGTAGCCTATCATGCTGGTGTTAAAAACCACTTCTCCGCATGCTTCTACCTCGGCTCCAAACGAAAAACCTTCATACCATGAACCATCCTGGAGAACAAGGATTGCTCGTTTCGTCATCAAATCAAACCGCCTTTCGCACAACAGCTACGGAGTTTCATATTATATTTTTTCCCCGATATTGTCATATTTTGTTAGATTCTCTTTTATTCTATTTTCAGAGAGCTATCTTTATATACCAGATTTCCGCGGTAAATGGTTGCAATCACTTTTCCCTTTAATCTAACACCTGCCAGAGGTGTGTTTTTCCCTTTTGAGGCAAACCTTTCCGGATCAACGATCCAGGCTTTTTCTGGATCGATCAAAATAACATCGGCGAAGGCTCCGGTTTTTAAGGTGCCAAGATTCCATGCCCTGTTCCCGATGATTGCAGCAGGCTCTCGGGTCAGTTTGGAAATAATCAGAGGCAAATCAAGTTTCCCATCATGAACCAGCCCCATCAGTATTCCCAGAGCAGTTTCCAGCATGCTGATGCCAAAAGGAGCAGTCGCAAATTCGCATTGCTTATCAACTCTGGTATGGGGAGCGTGGTCGGTAGCAATTGCATCAATCACGTTTTCCGCAAGTCCTTTGATCAGGGCTTTGACATCTTCAGCAGTTCTCAGAGGAGGATTAACCTTGGCACTGGTATCGTAACCCAGAACCTTTTCCTCGGTGAGTGTGAGGTGATGCGGAGTTACTTCAGCAGTGACCCGGATACCTTTTTGCTTTGCCTGTCGGATTAATTCGACTGATCCGCGGGTGCTGACGTGTGCAATATGGAGCTTTGCACCGGTTAATTCAGCCAACAGAATGTCCCTGGCTACGATGCTCTCTTCAGCAGCAACGGGGATTCCCGGCAATCCCAAACGGGTTGCGATAATACCTTCGTTGACCTGTCCACCCTGAGCTAGTAGACTATCCTCGCAATGCTCAATGATGGGGAGATCAAAGAGACGGCTATATTCCATTGCCTGGCGCAAAATACGGGAATTCATCACTGAATTCCCATCATCACTGAAAGCCACCACCCCGGCACTGTCCAGTTCTCCCATATCAGCAAGAGCATCTCCTTTGCGTTCACGGGTGATGCAGCCGATTGGTAAAACCCTGATTACCCCTTCGGTGGAAGCTTTGTTCTTAATATAGTCAACAACCGATCTATTATCTATCGGTGGGTTCGTATTCGGCATACAACAGACTGTAGTAAAACCGCCTCTTGCTGCTGCCATGGTGCCGGTAGCGATTGTTTCTTTATCTTCATATCCTGGTTCTCTGAGGTGGCAATGCAAGTCTATGAATCCCGGGCAAAGAATAAGGTTATTCGCTTTGATAATACTGGCTTCGTCAGGGATTCTTTCAGGCTTTCCAGTACCCGACCAGACAATTTTCTCTCCCTCAAGCAGCAAATTTCCCGGTGAATCGATCCCCTGTGAAGGATCGATGATGTGTGCATCGGATATAAAAATCGATTTCATGCCTTTTTGCTCCTGGTAAGCAGATAAAGGAGAGCCATGCGTATTGCCACTCCGTTGGTTACCTGCTCGTTAATCACTGATTGGGCACAGTGAGCTACCTCCGGGGAAATTTCGATTCCTTCATTCATCGGTCCGGGGTGCATAACTATAGCATCTGGTTTGGCCAGAGCCAGGCGATTTTCATTCAACTGGTATAACTGAATATATTCGCGAATACTGGGTAGAAGCCCGGCCTGCATTCTCTCCATTTGCAGGCGCAGCACCATGACTACGTCCGCTCCCTGTAATGCTTTCTCTATGTTTGTTTCAACACGAACCCGGGGAAACCAGCTACTGGCAGATGATAATCCGCTGGGTAGCAGCGTCGGCGGGCTGCAAAGAGTAACCCTGGCACCCATGATGGTCAATCCCCAGATATTGGAGCGGGCAACGCGGGAGTGCCGGGTATCCCCGATTATGACCACATTCAATCCTTTAAGCGATTGCTTATGCTGTTTGATTGTATAGATATCCAGTAAAGCCTGGGTAGGATGAGCGTGCCAGCCATCTCCGGCATTGATTACGCTGGCTGAAATATACCTGGCGGCCAGTTCAGGTGCGCCTGATTGAGGATGGCGCAGCACCACAACATCTGCTCCCAGAGATTGCAGAGTCAGGAAGGTATCTACCAGGGATTCCCCTTTTGTGATACTGGATGATGCAGCAGCCAGGCTCGAAACGTCTGCGCTCAGGCTTTTAGCTGCCAGTTCAAAAGAAAGCCGGGTACGCGTGCTGGATTCATAAAACAGTGTAATAACATTTTTACCTCTGAGAGCCGGTACCTTTTTAATCGGACGTGCCAGTACATCTTTCATGGCATCAGCTATATGCAAAACCAGATCAATTTCTTCTGGTGTGAAATCATCCAGGTCAAGAATGTGATGATGCCGCCAGACAGAGGTTGTGACCCCTGATCTGGGTGTTAATAACAGGGTAGAGCCGTCTTCCTGCCACGTTGTCATTTTCTTTCACCATTATCGGGAGTAACAATTGATACCTGGTCGATACCATCGGTTTCAACCAGTTCGACCTTTATTTCTTCTGAAAGTGCGCTGGGGATGTTTTTACCAACGTAGTCAGCCCTGATGGGAAGTTCACGGTGCCCGCGATCAACCAGCACAGCAAGTTGTATTATGCTTGGTCTTCCGAGATCAATCAGAGCGTCCATCGCTGCGCGTGTGCTGCGTCCGGTGAACAGTACATCATCAACAAGAACAATTGTTTTGCCATCAATTTCTGCCGGTATCTGTGTACTGTTAACCATTGGCTTGAGGCCGAGGGAATCAAGATCGTCCCGGTAAAGGCTGAAATCAAGTGCTCCAACAGGCACATTGATTCCCTCAAAGGTTTTAATATTTGTTGCAAGCCTTCTAGCCAGCGGAACACCCCGGGTGCGCATGCCTACCAGCACGAGGTCATTCAGATGCTTATTGCGCTCAATGATTTCATGAGCAATGCGAGCAACCGTCCGGCGGATATCTTCAGAGGTCATTATTATTTTTTGCGGCATAAAAAAACCCCTTGTCCATGCTGACAAGAGGTTGCAGTAATCCTGTATTCATTCTTGTTACCCTTGCCAGCCTCTCAGGACTGAGTTAAAGGATCTACTATTGTATGTTCGTTTAACATTATATAGGTTTAGAAAAATAATTACAAGGTTTATCTGAATAGTAGAATTACCTCGTTAAATAGTCACCGCAATCCGGGCTCCTTCGGCGATGGCATCAATTGCTTTCCGGGCTTCTCTGGCATCGCCGATTACATATAAATTCTTGACCTTATCACGAATTTTACTTTCCAGAGGATTGTATGCCCGGTATCCAAGTGCCAGGACGATCAGGTCAAATCCGGTAATTTTTTCTTCACGGCCATCTTTTTCATAGATTACACCGTTATCGAGAAATTCCTTTATTCTGGCATTTAAGATTGTTTTTACCCCATGGCTTTTCAAGCGTTCCAAAAGAAAATACCTGACAGAGCCCTGTTCCTCGGTGGCGATATCACCAACCATGTCTATAATGGTAATATCGTAACCATAGTCACCGAGAAAATCGGCAGTTTCAGACCCGACAAATCCGCCGCCGGCGATCAGGATTTTATTTTTATTCAGAATGAATTTTTTCCCTTCAAGCAGGTCGGTCGCCAGTAATATATTCGGATTATGGATACCCTTGATATCAGGAATAAACGGCTGGCTGCCGGTAGCTAAAATTACCACGTCCGGTTTTTCCTTTTCGATCAAATCAGGTGTAGCTTCTATACCGGTTTTATAAGTGACACCGTATTTATTTCCCATATGGATATAATAATGGAGTGCTTTCAAGATATCCTGTTTCCCCGGCACTACAGCAGCGACTCTATATTGGCCTCCGAGTTTATTTTCTTTTTCGTAAAGGGTGACTTTGTGTCCTCTTTTTGCCAGAATCCAGGCGGCTTCCAGTCCACCAGGGCCTCCGCCAATTACCATGATATTTTTAGGTGAACCGGCTTTCTCTATCTTCAAAGATCCTTCATTGCCGCAAAATGGGTTGACCAGACAGCTTACTTTCCCTTTATGTGGATCAAAGAGGTAACCCATGCATCCCTGCATGCAACTGATGCAGGGAGCAATATCTTCTTCGGCTTCTGCTGCCAGTTTATTGGGTAGTTCCGGATCGGTCAGGGATTGCCGCCCGAAAGAAATGAAATCCGCGGTACCGTTTGCCAGGAGGTTTTCCGCCAGGGCTGGTTCATGTATTCTGCCTACAGCGATGACCGGAATCTCCACGGATTCTTTGATCGCCCGTGCATCGGGAGCCAGAAAGCCGATGGGAACGATGGATGGCGCAGAGATCCATTGCATGCTTTCATAGGTGCCGGTAGAAACATGAATTGCATCAACACCGGCGTCCTCGAGCAGGGAAGCGGCGGCTCTCGATTCTTCGATTGATCTACCACCCGGAATTCTTTCACTGGCACTGATTCTGAAGATTACCGGGTAATCGTTGCCCAGTTTGCGGCGGATGTTTCTGACGATTTCAAGAGGGAACCGCATGCGGTTAATAAAAGATCCGCCGAAATCGTCCAGCCTTTTATTGGTAAATTGAGACATAAACTGAGCTATCAGGTAGCCGTGTGCTCCGTGCACCTCAACCGCATCGAATCCGGCTTCTCTGGCTCTACGTGCGCCTTCTCCAAATTTTTCAATTAATTCGGATATTTCGGCTAAAGTAAGCTCCCGTGGCATTTCTCTTTCTACAGGACTGGGCAATGGCGAAGGAGCCACTGGCTGTCCGCCTGTGATAGCTGTGGTAGTCTGTCTTCCGGCGTGGTGCAACTGGACAGCTATTTTTGCGCCATATCTGTGCACCTCATCGGTAAGCTTTCTGAGTCCCGGGATAAAATTGTCGTTCCATATACCAAGCTGGGAAGGTATGGCTTTCCCCAGAGGATCAATAGCGGTTACCTCTACAATTAGCAGACCGTATCCTCCTCTTGCTCGGGCGATCCAGTAATCAATCAATTGCTGGGAGACAGTTCCATCCACGTTAGCGTAGTTGGTACCCATGGGCGGTACCACCATGCGGTTTTTAACGACCATGCTTCCGATACTTCCAGGTGATAAGAGCAGCTCATATTTCATAGAAAAGCCTCCTGCGATCCGGCATTATATTTTAGAAGGTCAATTATCCCTCAAATAATATGCTAAGATACATTGCAGGAGGTATCAATAAAGCTTATTATGTATCCTGGAGGATAGATTGTTTTAAAGGTTATATGCAATTCTATCGCAATTAGTGGTTTACAGGTGGTTTAGTATAATTAACCATCTGGAGGATATTACTGTATTGCTTTTTCAACCTGAATACCTATTTCGTACCACTGACCGTGTTCGATATCTAAAAATTTAGCTCTGGACTTTTCAGCGAGTAGCCTGGCGATGTGCCTGGCATTTTCATGTGTTGTCTCGGGATGTGTGTCATGGTGGTATGGGATAATTAATTCTGCCCCTGAAAGGGCAGCCAGTTCTACCATCGGTTCGGCTCCTCTGGCTGATCCACCGAACTGAAATATTGCAACGTTCGGTTTATATTGCAATATTTCCTGACGCTGGTAGCTAAAAGCTCCTCCTCCAAACATGGCGATTCGCAGGTTATCCTCGATCTGGAAAACAAAATTTAGCATTTCCATATCTCTGACCGGCATCTGATGCAGGTCTGCCAGGATCATCGCTGGCATCATTTTATCCAGAGGGGGTTCATAATGTGCGTTCAATTCCTGTTCTCTGGTAATGGGCAGATAGATATGTTCTGAGCGTTTAACTTCAATTTTCAGGTCACCGAAATCAACCGAATCTCCAGCTCTGACCCTGACCAGGTTAGTCCATCTGAAACCGAAGAAATCTGCCAGTCTTCCGCCTGCCAGGTGACCGCAGATGACACGGGAATCGAATTTCTCTACCAGAGTGCCTACGTCTGTGCAGTGATCAAAATGCGTGTGTGTTATTGCGATATAATCGGCGCCGGTTACTTGATCGGTTTTAATTGGGCATGAAGGCGAATAATCAATATAAGGGTCAGTAATCAGAACCTTCCCGGAAGGCAGGATAATCTCAAAACAGGCATTGCCTAGCCAGCGAATTTTAATGCTCATGAGTGCTCCTTTCCGTCAAATTAATCGAGTAGAATAGCACCAGTGCTTGCAGAAGTAACTCTATCCAGATAACGTTTCAGGTAGCCGGATTTTACCCTGGGTTCAAAAGGTGGCAATTGTGCCAGTCTGCTGTTGATTTCTTCCTGAGTTAATGCTACTTCAAGCTTGCGGTTGGGGATATCGATTGTAATGATGTCTCCTTCCCGTACTGCGGCAAGAGGTCCCCGGCTGGCAGCTTCCGGTGAGATATGCCCGATAGCGGGGCCGCGGGTAGCTCCAGAGAAACGACCATCGGTAATCAATGCTACGTCCCTGTCCCTGCCCATTCCGCAAAGCAGGGAGGTTGGCCAGAGCATCTCCACCATTCCCGGACTGCCTCTGGGTCCTTCATAACGGATTACGATTACATCACCCTTGCTGAAATCCTGTTTCATGATCGCCAGGGTGGCTTCTTCTTCTGAATTAAAAACCCTTGCCGGACCCCGATGAAAGAGCATTTCAGGTGAAACTGCACTGCTTTTTACCACAGCTCCTTCAGGAGCCAGGTTACCGTAAAGTATACTGATGCCTCCAGACCTGGAGTAAGGGTCAGAGAGGGGGCGAATAACTCTCGCATTACGGATGTATGCCTTTTCAAGGTTATCTCGTGTAGATAATCCGGTAACCGTTTTAATTTCCAGGTGTAGAAGGGTAGAGAGTTCTTTCATCACAGCCTGGATTCCGCCCGCCTGGTCGAGGTCTTCAAGCCAGTATTCTGAGGCAGGACTGAATTTACATAATAAAGGGGTTCGTTCACTGATTTGATTAATGCGGGATAAAGGGAAATTAATACCGGCTTCATGGGCGATTGCCGGCAGGTGGAGAATTACATTGGTGCTTGCTCCGATCGCCATCGCTACGGTAAATGCGTTTTCAATTGATTGTTCTGTAACAATATCGCGGGGGCAGACCTGCTTCCGCACCAGATCAACGATACGTTCTCCGGCCATTCTGGCAAGGTGAATTCTGCGTGTGTCAACTGCCGGTATAGTACCGTTACCGGGGAGTGCCATTCCCATTGCCTCAGCCAGACAATTCATGCTGTTGGCGGTGAACATGCCAGCACAACTCCCACAGGTTGGACAGGCTGATTTTTCCAGTTCTTCTAATTCTTCCAGACTGATTTCTCCCCTGATTGCCCTGCCCATTCCTTCGTTGACCTTTGAGATATCAATTTTTCTCGTCTCCCCATTCTGGGTGATTTTGCCTGCCAGCATGGGCCCACCGCTAACTACAATTGCCGGTATATTGACCCTGACGGCTCCCATCAGCATTCCCGGAACGATTTTGTCACAATTTGGAATTAGAACAATACCGTCCAGTGCATAGCCGTTTGCCAGAATCTCAACCGAATCTGCAATTAATTCACGGCTGGGAAGATTATACCGCATTCCGGGCTGTCCCTCATTAATACATTCGCCCATGGCAATGGTGCCCAGCTCAAAAGGAACACCCCCCGCATTGCGAATACCGGCTTTCACCCATTTGGCAAGATTGCCGAGTTGAAGGTGCCCGGGATAGATTTCGCTGTAACTGTTGATAATGCCGATAAAAGGTTTATCCAGATCAGCCTTACTGACGCCTGCGGCAAAAAGGGCGGCTCTCTGGGGAGCCCGCTCAATGCCTTTTTTCATGATATCACTTCGCATTTACGCCTCTCTAATGATCAGGGATTGTCAAGTCCAAGTCTGGTTCTAAGCTGTTTGACAAACTCAGGACCATCGGGCTGGTAAGCCCGGGGTATCCAGGGCATCTCATTCAGGCTCTGTAAAAGCGAAGGGAGAACATTGAAAGGAACCGATATCCATTGCAGCCCTTCAGGGAAAAGATGTCGGCGCTTCATACCGAAGCCCAGACCGGTGGTGCCAAAGTTGATTTCTCCCCTTAAGTACGGATCCATGAAAATCCAGGAGCATCCTATTGCACTTGAGTACCGACTTGACCACATCTGCCCGGTTCGGTAGCTGCTCGCCCTTAAGATGATTTCTGCCTGGCTGGTGTGGGCGAAAATGATCAACAGATCAGGATCAAATTTAATTTTACTTAGAGGTGCCAGTTCAATAAACTTTATTACATTCTTGTTTGCATGGGGAACGTAATTGTAAAGGCGGCTGGCAGAGCGAGTATCTTTGAAAACTTCGAGCCCGGCTCCATATTCACCATTGATATATTGTTCCTTAATTTCCGTCTGTCCCAGAACGTAAGCTCCTGCATCGCAGGTATGATTGTCTGCAGATGCATAGAAAGATTCGCCTTCCAGCGCTTTTTTAAGCATCTCACAAAGGGTCATATTCCCTGCGATCTGGTTGACGTTTTCTGGTTTACGGGTCAGGTATTTAACCCCTACAGGCTGGAATTCAAATTGAAGCTTGTTAAATATACTAAAATCATCCCTGATGCTACTCATTTAACCTCTTCCGGATTAAAATTACAGGATAATCATATGAGCTATTAAAGTGGTTGTCAATGTAAAACTTGACATCAATTATCAGGAGAAGTTAGACTCCGATTAAACCGGACATTGATGCCTGAGATGCGAGTGGGATCTTCATTGATTTGATGTTGAGCAAAAGGAGGAAGAGGATTTGGCACAGAAAATTGATTACTGGGCTGGTTCAAATCCGGTTCTGCATTTCACTTTAAAGCGAAAATCAGGAGAAACATCTGCGGTCGAATTTGAAGTAAAACATCTGGTGCACTGTGGCAGAACTGCGAGAGACAGGTTAAAACTCCCACAGCATGTTGCTCTGGCTCCAAGTTCGACTGGTGAAAGAAGGCCGGTACACGGACCAATTGCTTTCATGGTACCTCAGGTCAATGCCACCTGTGCAACTCGAATTGAGGCTTACGATATCAGGAACAACGCAGAGGTTGAACCGGTATTGATGTTTGATGAGCGAGAACGTCTGCTGGTGACGGTGGGCAGCGATCACGCGGACCGCAACCTGGAATCGCTGGCGGGTCCTAAATCAAAACTGTGGTCGCCCAAGATCCTGGGGACGGAAGTCTGGCTATTTAAGGACGTTATGGATCACTGGGATGAAATAAGGTTAAAGATGTGGAGCTACTCTGATGGAAAACGCCTCCTTTACATGGATGATAAATTATTTGAAATATTACCACCCGATGATCTGATCACAATCGTAAGGGAACAGTGTGATTTGAGTTCTCTGGCTAATACCGTTATTTTTGGAGGGTCTGTTCCTTTTTTAACCGATGGGCCTGTTTGGGGTTCAGCCTGGGATTTCGAAATGTTTGATCCTGTTTTACAGCGATCTATCAGCCACCATTACGATGTAGATTTGCTCTGGAAATAATCCCTGTCGTTCATCTAAAAATGGAGAGCAGGCAATTGTCCGCGGCAATTTTGACCAATACAAAAGATAATGTGGCGACGGCTACTATGAGATTGAATAAAGATGACATTATCTCGCTGAAAGCGGGAGACCATGAGATTTCAGTGAGAGTTATGCAGGAGATTCCATCAGGTCACAAGCTCGCTATCAGGAACATCAGGAAAGGAGAGGCCGTGATCAAATACGGGGAGATCATCGGTCTGGCAACCTGTGAAATTCATCAGGGGGAGCATGTTCACGTTCATAATATTGAAGGATTAAGAGGCAGGGGAGATAAAAAATGAACTTTCAGGGCTACCCCAGGCAAAACGGCACCGTTGGGATACGGAATCATGTACTGGTTTTCCCCACCGTTATCTGTTCATCTGAAGTTGCACGGATGATCAGTCAGGCAGTTCCTGGCACAGTTTATGTTGCACATCCTCACGGGTGTGGGCATCTTGGGGTAGAGAAAGAGCATATCATACGTACCATGGGTGGGTTCTGTTCTAATCCCAATATTGCGGCTGTTTTGCTGGTTGGCAATGGCTGTGAATTGATTTCTACCGAAGTGCTTGCTGAAGAACTGAAGAAAAACCGTCAGAGATTTGAGATAGTAAACGTTCAGGACGAAGGAGGGACCACAGGAGCTGTAGAAAAAGGAAAAAGTCTTGCTGAGCATTTAAAATATGAGGCTCAAGAGGCGAAACGAATATCCTGCGGTATATCTGAACTGATTATTGGGGTTAAATGCGGTGGTTCAGATACTCTTTCCGGCTTAACTGCTAATCCAGCAGTAGGATATACTGCCGATCTGGTAGTTTCACACGGAGGAACGGTACTTATATCGGAAGTGCCAGAAATGCTGGGAGCCGAGCATGTGCTAGCAAGGAGAGCAAGGAACAGGGATACTGCAGATCGCATTCTCCAGATAACTTCTACAATGGAGAAGAAAATTTTAGAAACGGGGGTGGATATCCGCGGCACCGAGCCATCACCAGGTAACATCGAAGGAGGGCTATCCACCCTGGAAGAGAAATCGCTTGGAGCTATTCTTAAAGGTGGTTCTACCCCGGTACAGCAGGTGGTTCAATACGCGGAGAGACCTTCAGAAAAAGGTCTGGTAATCATGGATGGCCCTGCTCTCGATGCTGTTGTTAACACAGGAATGGTAGCTGCAGGTGCCCAGATTATAGTGTTCACGACTGGACGGGGTACGCCACTGGGATCGCCAGTGGCACCGGTAATCAAAGTATCATCCAATACACAGCTTTATCAGAAAATGAAAGATAACATAGATATCAACGCCGGTGGCATTGTTGATGGATCAGGTAATCTTGTTTCAGTTGGGGAAAAGATCTTCCATGAGATCCTTGAAGTTGCCTCCGGTAAACTCACCCGTTCCGAAATCCTGGGTCACAGTGAGTTTGCGATTCATAACATTGGACCAGCCGTTTAAAGTCCACATGATATTAGCAAATTATAAATGGAGACTTCCTCCCTGAAAGAGGTAAAAGATGGAGAATGTTCTCAGGTTGCCTCAGCTAGCCTGGCATGGAGTGCGGAATCTTGAACTCACTTTGCCGGGTAGATGGAAGGTCGAAATATGTAATATGCGTGGGGAATTCCGGAAGCCACTTTCGGAGGCAGAAATCCGTTACGCGATTCGGAATCCCTCTGGTTGCCTTCCTATCAGAATGATGGCTAAGAACAGCAAGCAGGTAGTGATTATTTTTGATGACATTCAGAGAGCAACCAGGGTCTCACAGATCGTGCCGTTTGTATTGGAAGAATTGGCGGAAGCTGGCATCAGAGATGACCAGATCCGCTTTATTGCGGCAACCGGCTGTCATGCCGCGATGGATAGATTCGATTTTGTGAAAAAGCTCGGTGAAGATATCTTGAAAAGATTCCCCGTATATAGCCACAACGCTTTTGGAAATTGTGTTGAAGCCGGCATAACCAGCCGGGGCACCCGAGTTCTGGTTAATGCTGAAGTAATGGCATGCGATTTTAAAATCGGGATTGGTTCAGTGGTTCCTCATGCCTTTGCTGGCTTTGGAGGTGGCGCCAAGATAATATTACCGGGTATATGTCATTATGAAACATGCCTGGCGTTTCACCGTGCAGGCAGTCGTTTTGCCAGTATGCATCAAGGAAGGGCAACAGGTATCGGGTTAATTGAAGATAATCCATTGAGGATGGAGATGGAAGAGGCTGCCGGGATGGTCGGGTTGAATTTCAAAATTGATACCATTATGAACTCTTATGGTGAAACTGTTGCAGTTTATGCAGGAGATCTCAAACATCAATATCCTGAAGCCATCCAGGACGCCAGGGAACATTACGATACTCGACAGCCAGAAAATAAGGATATCGTTATCGCAAATGCGTTTGCCAAAGTTGCCGAATGTGAATCTGGACTGGAGGTGGCTTTACCATCAATCAAAAAGGGTGGAGGTGAAGTTGTTCTCATCGCCAATGCTCCGGAAGGGCATGTGGCACATTATCTTGCCGGCACCTGGGGCAGAAGTACGCGAGGAAGTTTTCAAATGCGGGTCGCTCTTGCCCCGCATGTAAATCGCCTGATAATTTACAATGAATACCCGGATTTAACCCTGTATGATTATTTTACAAACCCTGAAAAGGTGATGATCCTTTCCAGATGGGAGGAAGTGCTGGCTTTGCTGGAGAAGGCTTATCCTGCAGATGCCGAGGTTGCCGTTTATCCGGCTGCGGATATACAATATAGTTCGATAAATTCTGGGTCAAAGTTCCTCAGTTTTTCAGAAAGCAATTAGTTTTGGTAGATCAACCGATTACTGTTCTGCGAGATATTGCCGGCCGAGTAAAAGCAATTCATCGCGAAGTTCCTCGTCTGAAGAAGAGCCGTTGACCAGGAAAAACCGCACAGAGGGTCTGGTCGATATGCGTTCCACTAGCGGTGGATAACCGAGGTGTTCCAGAGATCGACCAACCAGCCAGGCACTGTATTCAATCCCCAGCCATCCAAAAAAATTTTCGTGCTGTTTTTTAATATCCACCTTGGTGATGGCTTCGGAGATCAGATTATTAATTTCATCGTTATTCAATCTGGCAAGGATCATATGCTGGGCGAGCAGTCTTTCGATATTCAGGAAACTGAAGAAGAATTCAGAGCGTTGCAGGTTGTTCCACTTTTTGTTGATGGCGCCGGGGTTCATCTCCTGGTATTTTATAAGCAATTCCTGGGGTGCATCAGGTCGATTGAGCAGTTCAGATAACCCGTTAAATTGAGCGACTACTTTTTCAAAACCCTGCTGGGTACTGCTGTAAGCCAGGTAATCGCTGCTCAGCGGATACTTCAGGACTGTTTCGATCAATCCGCGTGTAGAGATTTCGTTAAGCACGTCGGTAGGTATCTGGCAGACTTTTAACATCTCGTCATGAGAACCCAATTCCAGCCACTGCTCGGTACCTGGAGTCACCGGGTAAATATATTCATCCGTTAAGCTGGCAGAATCCGCTTCTTTACTGCAGGAGGACAGGACCGGTGTTAATAAAATAACGATTCCGAAAGCAATTAATATGGAGATGCGGCTTAGCAGCTTCATCAAACGTAGTCTCCGTTTGCAAAAAAATTTTTAATCTTCGGGCAATAATTCTTCAGCGAATTTCTTTGTGCAGACAGGCACCTAAATATTATCCCGTAAAAATTGCGCCTGGTAAACCGTACTAAAGTCCCACTTTCGGCAGAAAAAGATAGATAAAGTAATTCGTGGTAATGGTGTGGACCGCCTGAGAAGAAGATCGCTCGTGAGGCTGAGTACCCGTAATAAAGTAACGAGACTTACCATCAAGGAAAGTTTCCTTATGGTAAGAAAATGGCAATTAAAAGCTTAACGGGTTTCTACCTTGATTCAGGCTCCTCACCGCTGAGTTTTCTGGCGGGAGCATTCTTGATGATTTCCTGGACTACTTTCAGCCAGTTTTCATCGAAATAACGCACTCCACTGGGAGCAACCAGAGTGGGCTGTGGGAAAATGCCACGCTTCAAACGCTCATCCAGTTGAGCGCGCCCGATATTGAGCTTCCGGCAGACCTGCGGCGAGGTCAGGTATTTGTAAGTATATTCAATTCTCGGTTTAGGCATTACGATATATTAAAGCGGCTAAGCTAAGCTTTGTCAATATCCATTATAGTATATTTTTAGTCTTTTTAACCAGTTTTACAGCAATTATAAGGTCAATTTCAGTTAATTTAGCCGTTGTATCTCTTTTAATCAGGATTTTATGGTTGATATTGATAATATACATATACGAAAAACCCAAAAAAGACCGTAAATCATCCAAATTATGCCCTGAAAGTATGTGATTGGTGACTTAATCTGCTTCTATGTTTGCTGAAAAGTGAGTCTTGATTAACGAGTTGAATAAGCAGTTTTAAAACTGATCACCATCATGAAGACCACCAGGACACCGATCAGCAAGCCGAAAATCGCAGGAAAAGTTCCCAGGCTCTCAGATCTGTTTAAAGCAATTTCAATACTTCCATAAATCAGGTAAGTGAACATGCCCAGCATAATGGTTTTCAGGATGAATAAACAGCGTAACAGGAAGATCCTGAGATATTCTGCTTTTTCAGGTGTAATTTTCTGTTTAGCCGAATCTGGCATGTTGATCATGGATTTAGGGTCGCGGATCTGTGATAAAGCCAGGCAGATACCGGTGACAAGCAGGTAAAGGAAAGCGGCAATGCCCGGAATAAAGAAAATCTGGTTTTTGCTTCCCCAGCCATCAGGGTATCCCGATAAGTCAAAATGTACCGGTATCCTTTCCGGAAGTGATGGGTAATTTGTGAAAGCAAGGTAGAAGACAACAAAGAGCAAAAACAGCGGTAATAATTCCAGTACTGGTGGATAAGCCCTGCTTAACTTCTGTATCACTGCAGCATCATTATACATGCAATGCAGGATGTCAGGCAAATAGCCTGTGCGGGGATATACTCAGCCTATTTCATCAATTGCCAGTGCTTTCCTTCTACTGTAATGGATGGAGCAATCACCATTTCAGCCTTTTGCAGTTCTTGAATGGTTCGTACACCACAGAGTCCCATACATGTCCGCAAAGCACCGACAAGGTTCAGGGTACCGTCCGAGCGATTGGATGGACCAAAGAGAATCTGTCTGAGAGATGCCAGAGTACCGACCTTTACCCGGGTTCCTCTTGGTAAACTGGGATGTGGGGTTGCCATGCCCCAGTGATAACCCCGCCCTGGGGCTTCCTCTGCCTGGGCAAAGATGGAACCCAGCATCACCCCATCTGCTCCGGCAGCAATAGCTTTGCAAATATCTCCGCTATTCCGAAATCCGCCGTCGGTAATGATGGGGATATATTTACCGGTTTTCTGGCGGTAATTCTCCCTCGCAGCAGCACAATCCATGGTAGCAGTAATCTGAGGCACCCCGATACCCAGCACTGTGCGCGAGGTGCAGGCTGCACCTGGACCGACGCCTACCAGGATTCCCGAGGCACCGGTTTCAAGTAGTTCCAGACATGCCTGGTAGCTAACACAATTGCCAACCATAACTGGAACTGGCAGGGAGCGGCATAGATCTTTGATTTTCAACTCTTCCCGATAGTTAGATTTATGATGAGCGGAGGTGACAGTGGACTGAACGACGAAAATATCGGCTCCTGCTTCAACGGCCAGTTTAGAAAGATATCTGGCACTGGCGGGAGTAGCAGAAGCTGCGACTATTGCACCTGCCCGTTTAATTTCCTGTATCCTCTTTCCAACAAGGTATTCCTTCAACGGAGCGGAATAAATTTTTTGCATTAATGTATTAACAATCTCAGGCTCAGCGTGAACTAACTCTGCAAGTATTTCATCAGGATTTTCGTATTTTACCTGGACGCCCTCCAAATTAAGTACAGCCAGGCCGCCGGCTTTGCTCATTTCAACGGCAAACCTGACATCGGTTACTCCGTCCATTGCAGCGGCAATAAACGGAATTTGCAGTTTTATCCCACCGATGTTAAGCCCGATTTCAGTTTGTTCTGGATCGATAGTTATATTGCCGGGGACGATGGATACTTCGTCAAAGCCAAGAGATTGCCGGAGCTGTTTAAATTGTGGTGTGTCCAACGGAATTCCTCCTTTTCAGAATAAGAGACCGGATTATTTCCCGTTAAAAGAAATCCCAGAAAGTTCAAACTAGCTCGGATTAACCAGTTTTAGAAGCGTCTTTACCCGAGTGAAATTAAATGGCTATAAAGATGTTAATACGTGTAATTATACCCCGGTTAAACAGAGTGTCAAGTTGTGCCGATTTTCTTTTGTAAAGCCTTCTGGTAGGCTTCGTATGTTCTGAGGTCATATAATACAAATCTAACTTCTTTAAGCGATCTGGCTTTTTCTCGTAGAAATGAAATTACGGCATCCAGCGCTACCTCTGCTGCCTGATCGACAGGGTAGCCGAAAGCTCCGGTGCTGATAGAGGGAAAGGAAATGCTGTTAAGCCGTTTTTCCTCGGCAAGCTGGAGGCTTTCGGTGTAACAGCCTGCCAGAATTTTATCCTCACCCTGATTTTCCCCGTGCCAAACCGGTCCAACCGTATGAATTACGTATTTTGCGGGCAGGTTACCGCCGCTTGTCACAACTGCCTTCCCTGGAGGCAATCTTCCCTGACGAGCTACAATCTGCTTGCATTCTGCCAGGATAGCCGGTCCTCCCGCTCTGTGGATAGCTCCATCAACTCCGCCACCGCCCATCAGGCTTGAATTGGCGGCATTCACGATGGCATCGGTAGCCTGTGTGGTGATATCTCCCCGAACCAAAGACAGCCTTGTTTGGTTGATCAATATTTCCATGGGGCTACCCTCTCTAGCATTTTTCTCTATGACATGTAGATATTATATTAACTGAATGATAATATATTATTTTACCATTTAAAATGCCGGTTTTGGGATTTACTCCGGATAAATTGAAAGTCGCTGGAAATTTTTCGTTTTGGTAGATTTTGCAATCTGATAAGACAAATTTTAAAACTGTCGGGGCTTGCCTAACAATGGCCTTTCTGGTAAATTAAAATTGTAATCGGTGGGGCCGTAGTTCACTCGGGAGAACGCTTGATTTGCATTCAAGAGGTAACGGGTTCGAATCCCGTCGGCTCCACCTTACCGGATTCGAATCATCTGCTCTAAGCATATAACGGTACCATAAAATTTTCGTTTTATATATTAGACACTAATGCAGGGTGGTAATAAAATGTCTGGTATGAGACCTATATGCATAATAGCGTTATTGATCTTATTCACCCTTACTGGCATGTCCTGTACCCGGTTGAACACAGGGTCTCAGGAAGGCGGACAGAAAGTAGCCTTAGAATTCGTGAAACAGGAAGATACTTATCGATTTGATGGGATTCCAGAGACTCTGAAAGTAACGAATATCACCTTCATAAATAATGGTTGGAAATACAACATCGAGTTTGACAGCCGTCATGGAGGTTACGGTAACCGGACCGGTCAGGCGCTGGATCTGGTAATTACTCACCACAGGGCAGAAATCACTGTTGAGGCTGGAAGGGTAACCCAGGCTATTATGGACGGACGATGGGATATGATTAACCAATGCTTTGATGTGGAAATCATACTGGCTCCCATAGACGAAGTCAGGGTTTATACGATGAAATCTAATCCTCCGCAGATAGGTGTATTTATCAAAGGAGGTTTACCGGATGGCTGTACTACCTTTCACGATATCGAGATAACCAGAGAGGGTAACACTGTCAATATCAAGGTGACTGTCCAGCGGCCGAGGGGAGCTCAATGCCCGGCGATATATACCTGGTTCGAAAAAGATATTAATCTGGGGGCTGACTTTGCTTTCGGTACCACTTACACCCTGAATGTGAATGACTACAGCACCACATTCAGTGGAACATTAATAAAGGGTGAAGGTTTCGCCATTTATTTAACCCGGGATGATATTCCGCCGGAGAAGATGCAGATGCTCAGTCATGTTGACATCGCCGACCAACCGCTCATATCCATCCAGGATATTATCACTTATAACGCGCAAACTCATGAGATAAAATTGACAGACCAGGCTTTTGAGAGAATTATCAATCTGGAGGTGCCGGTCAGGGGAAAGTCATTTTTAGTGTGTGTCGACAGGGTGCCTATCTATTGCGGGGCTTTCTGGACTTCACTCTCTTCTGTAAGTTTTGACGGGGTTACCATCTGTCAGCCCCTTGGCCCACGGGAACTTAAAGTAATCACTCTCGAGCTAGGGTATCCTTCGTCTTCTTTTTACCAAGGGGAAGACCCAAGGAATAACCCGGCGATATTGCATTCCCTGGAGCAGTCAGGCAAGTTAATCAACAAGCTATCAATAGCGGATTTAGAAAAGCTGCCGAATTCTTTTAAGGGATACGAGCTATACTCATGGTTAGAAGACAGCCAATGGCACTTTACTTTGATTACCGGAACCAATCGTACTAAGACAATTGAAGAAATAACATCTGGAGCGGATTATATTTCTGAGACAGGGTGGGTGAAAATCCATGTGGTAGGTTTAGACGCTATCAAAGAAGTTCTCAGCCGGGTTCCACAAAATGAGTTAGTCTGCTGGTGTGATGAATTGCATCTCGGGCAAGCGGGGGATACAGATCTACAATTACCACCTGAGCAGATTGTAAATACGATCAAAGAATTTGCCGAACAGTGTGGTCTGGATTTGATTGGTATACGATGAGTGGGTACGAAGAATGATTGCCTTGCCAAGTAATGGGAGAGGTGAAAAATGAAGAAATTATTAGCTTATTTTTTGCAATAGTTATATTCCTAAGCCTTTTAGGGTGTGCTCAATCAATTATCGAAGGAGGCGGCTTTATCAGCGGAGTGTATCATGATGATGCGTACGTTAGTGTCAATGAACAGGGTACCGAAGCTGCTGCCGCCACAGCAGTGGCGATAGCCAAAGCTGCGCCAGGAAGGCCAGTGGAATTTACAACGATCGCCCCTTTATTTTCCTTATCCGGGGTACAGAGACAAACACGGTATTATTTATAGGAAGAGTGGTGAATCTACTTGAGTGATAAATACCTTGCTAGCCTGGCTAACTGCCGATTGAACCTTGATGGCGATTTGCGCATCAAAAGCATAGGTAGAAGACTAGATTAAGGTCCCTGGCGGTACCAACTGTTGATAACTCAGCTCCTCCAGGCAAAAAGGTAACGTTATATCACTTAGCTTCGAATTTTTAGCCCATATTTTAGTCTCTTTATTTTTAGCTTCAAGGTCCGGTAATTAGGCTACCTTTTTATTATTGAGCTTATTGGAGTATTCTTTGTTTAACAATCTTATCTTAACTCGATTTATTTCATCCAGATATTTATGCAATTATCCCATAATACGAGCCTGAACTTATTGTTTGAAGCAATGATAAAATTATTATAAAACAACCTTTTCAGGCCAGGGTTCCTGCTTTGAAGTTCCCCAAAGTTTGCTAATATAATCCAGAGAAAATAAATCTTCCAGGGTGTGCAGCCAAAAAGTACCTCTGTCGGAAAGAATTATTTCATCTCCATCGTCCTTTTTTATGAAACCAGAAAGATGAAAGATCTTTATATACTTTCCCCATACATCATTGAAATCCTTTTTGAATCGTTTTTTGAAGTCACTCCTCTTAAACCTGGTCTCATAAATCCTCCAGTAAAGCCACCATGCCATCTGCATGTTTTCCGATAAATCGAGTGACAAAGCAATGGGCATTCTGCCATTCTCAAGTCTCTTAATGTACTCAGCGACATTGAAAGTATTGAGGTAGAAAGTATCTCTCAAATAAGAACCTCCACTGGCACCAAGTCCGACATAAAGGGGCACTGTCACCGAACAATATTTTGCGACTCCTTCTTTTGTGAAAGCCCACACAGATGTCCTTTCGTATTTTCTACTATAGAAGATATCCTCCATGATATGAAGCATTTTTCTTCTTTTAAAGATGTTCTGTATATTGTAGTTGCCCGGTTTTGCTGACTCACCCATTTTGGTATATGGAAACCGCCAAAGTGGATAAGCGGCAATCTGGTCGATTCCCATTTCGACAAGCTCACGAACAGCCTGTTCCAATTCACTGTAAGTCTGATCGGGTAAAGCAAAAATAAAGTCTACGTTGAAACACGTGAAATTCTTATTTATTACCCGTTCAATCGTTTCTTTCACATTCTTTGTTTTATAAGGTCTGTGAAGAATTTCAAGATATTTATCCTGCAGAGATTCTACTCCGGTGCTTAAATTTGCTACGTTAAGAGATTTAATTGTGTTGAGATTTTCCGGTGTTAAATCATCAGGATGGCTCTCCATATGTATATCACACTTCATATTAAAGGTCTTAAATATGTATTCTAAAATAACACCGAGCCCGCTATAGAGCATGGTGGTTGGTGTTCCACCGCCGATATAAAAGGAAGTAACTGGTTTATTACCAAAAAGACTGGAATAGAAGTTGATTTCTTTTTTAACTGCCTGGGTATATGATTTCGCTACATCAGAATTATAAATCTCCTTATTATATGGGCAATAAGGACATATTTGCCTGCAGAAAGGGATGTGAAGGTATAGCCCGAATTCATCTATATCTTCGAATTTCCTTTCAAGAACATCATAAGAAGGCACCTTGTTGGAAAGGATTATATCATTTTCTTTAGCCAACAATTTCCTGATTTGGTTTCGAGAAAAATCTGTTATTGTCATTTAAGCCCTTGCCTCTTTGCGGTAAAAGTAAGGCACGAATACTTTCAGAACAATTTGGTACTAAAGAGTTAGCCTGCTTATTTCTGTAATTATAATCCTTTATCGTCGGCAATGGCAGTGAAATCATTTGTATTCAATCTCACAATTGAGAACAAATTAGCGACTGGATTTTGTTAATCAAATCTTTCTTCTCGAACAAAAGTTTGGTGATTGTTCCCTTTGATCCAGTTCAGGTAATACTGTTACAATCCTGGAATCTTTTTTACCGAAGTTTAGCTTCAGGTTTTTTCGCCTTGAAATGTGGATTGATCAGGGGAAATTGCCTCTAAGATAACAGGACTCCGCAAAAGTTGCGGATTAATTTTTTCATATTGCCTTTTACTATTTGGTCATGAGGAACGCGATTTCAATGTTCGTATAGTCATTAGATGCGTCATCAGGTTTGATATTAATACTTGCAACCCCTCTGCCGATTTTTATACTTGAGATTTTAGCATTTTCCTTCTCGATTATCATCGCCTGCAACAACCACCCATCTTTAGACATCTCTCTGGCGTAAAAATCGGCTACTTCTGTAATTCCTGCGTAAGCGAGGTATTCCAGAGTTAAACTTTGAGGAGTGGATTCATAGCTAATTCTTGTGGCACCCGGATACCGGGGTATATCTGAAATGTCTTCACCAGCCACATCCTCTTTTGGTAATTCCAGCTTTTTCACTTCTTCCGGTGGCGTGTTGAAAATCAGCACATGGGTAACAACATCAGGACCACTCCCTATCACCATAACTATCGCCTGCTGATCGTTTTTGTTAAAGGTAGAAAAGGCTGAGTCCTCCTGATAGCTATCTTCTAAATGATTCCATCCTGACTGTTCAAGACTGCTTCTAAAGTCTGTCAGAGCCTTCTCAAGGGTACTTTTACCATGATATACAGCACCTAATGCCCCTTCCTTTAATTTCAAATCCTCAACCTTCTTCCATTCTGCGGGCAATTGCTTCAAGTTGATGCCGGGTCTTTGCAGGAAATAATAAATTCCAGCTGCGGCTACAATCAGGATGCATACAGCCGTTACCGCAGCGATGATTTTCCTTTTACCAGTCATCTTGCCTCTTATCCGCCTTTTCCCGATATCGCATTTACATCAGGATTTACTGAGCTGTAATCTTGAACAAGCCGGAATCGCCGTACGCCAGATTTTCGCCTCTGACGCCTATAGCGAAAATCCTGACCAGCGCTGTATTAGATAGCATTTGCGGTACGATCCAGGAATAAGTACCGTCGTTGGTTTCTTTTTCAGCAACGGTATAGAATGACTTGCCCGCATCGGTGCTGTAATAGATATTCACATAAGCTATGCCTTCACCAGTGGTATGCCAGGATATGGTATGGGCTGTACCGGCGAGCCACGTCTCACCCGCCTTTGGAGAACTGATAGTGACTTTTCTTTCAACAACGGGAGCAACGATAACAAAGTTATTGTCCGATTCGTCAGTAGCGACAATCTGTCCATCCTGATTGCGTCCGGTAACCTTTATCCGACAGGTGCTGGAAGGGGTATTGGGTATGGTCCAAGCGTAGGCTCCGACATTCGCCACGTTCCGGGCAACAGAAATCCAGTTTCTACCCCCATCAATGCTGTAATCAATATCAATGGTGGATACCCCAGTCCCACTGGTAGCCCAATTGATGCCGGTTTCAGTACCGGCGATAAAGGTCTCTCCGCCGTCGGGTGCGGTGATTCGCAATGTTGGAGCGGGTATTAGAGTCGTTGGAGATGGAGAAATTGAGAGGCCGGTGATGAAAGAAGTACGCTCGCTCCATTCTGACCACGCGCCGAGAGCATCCCGGTATCTAACCCGCCAGAAATAGCGTGTGTTGCCCTCAAGGTCAGTTCTCACACGGTGGCTTGTCGTGCCATCTGAAATCTGTCGGTAAACGTTCAATAATTGCGGCCTGCCGAGCACTTCTCCAGACCAGCCAATTTCCCACTCAGAGGCAATGTGAGCGTGTCCCTCCGGATCGGCATAAGCCGATGCGGTAAGAAGCGGACGGACTGACTCACCAGTGGCTTCACTGGTGGGCAAAAGGTTCACTGGTTTTTGCGGAGGTCTATCAGTAATAAAAAGCGTCGCCCTGCTCCATTCGGACCATAGACCTGTGCTGTCCTGATATCTCACCTGCCACTTATAAAGCGTTCCGGGAGATAATGCAGAAGTTACTTCCTGCAGATTGCGGGGACCACCGCAAGTATGAAAAACGACGGTATCGGTACCATCCATAATTTTCCATTCCGAGTCCATTTGAGGGCTAAAGTCAGGATCCATGTATGAGGTAGCGTAAAGTATTGGCGTCATTGTCACGCCAGTGACCATGTCTTCTATGGTGCCGGGAAATATGTTTCTGGGTCTTTGTGGTGGCTGAGGCACCGGATCGCGCGCAGGTACATAACAGAAGTCTACGGTGAACTCAACGCCACCCCGACCGCCGCGAGAAAGGCTTCGACTGCGGTCGGTACCCATCGAAACAATTCGATCTCCGAGCCGCCCGATATAAAGCCACTCGCTCCCGTTCCAGCGACGAAGCTCACCCGTACGCAGGTTCGCCTGAAGATGCATCCGGCGATTATCATCGGGGTCAATATCAAGGTTGTGCGGTTGGTACCAGGAATGTGGCCAACCACTTACGCTTGTTGTCCATGCATCAATATCATCATCATCCCAGAGACCGAGAATCATTTCAACCACTTCGCTGTTCTTGATAGCTTCTGAAGTATAAGGGAATGTCCACACGTCATATCCGAGATAAGCACCGGGACGAACCTCATCCTCATCACCAAAATAACCAGTGATAAAATCTTCGTAATGCCAATCCGGCTTATCTGGATCAACCATGGTTAGAGAAACAAAGAGTTCAGCATCTCCAATATCATCGGGACTATCCAGCGCTACAGCCCTGTGGACGGTAAGCTTTATCGCAGAATAAGGTTCGGTTTGCCAGTTCTGATGAAATTTATAAAGCAGCCCTGCAGTTAATTGTTGAGCCAGAGGCAGCAGCACGGAATATACATCTCCATAGGCGCTTTCCCGGTCATGAGCCCAACCCCACCATCTCGTAATATCATCAAGCCCTCCTCTTGAATTGGCAGCAGCGCTACGGGCGAAATCGGAAGCTAAAAGATCGGGTAAATAGGCAGTTCTTGATGGGTCACCAGGATATGCGGTTGTAGCAATGTAACCACGGCGTTCCATGACCAAATCGGCTGTGTTTTCATACTCCTGATGTAGATCACAGATTCCATAACTGTCTGCGGCATGGTGGGGCACTGTCAAATCCTGAATCATGTGAATCGCCTTGCCCAGGTTAAAATATGCATCATAAGTATTGCCTTCACGCATGGCTTTCACAGCCTGAGCATAATACCAATCAGCTAGCCTGTCTGCGGATGGCTGGGGTCCTCGCAGGGCAAATACTCTGTTGGAGTCTCCGTCCCCCGGTACCAGACTGGTTCTGATATTGATTAAGCCAAGGTACCCCAGATATACCGTGGTGTCCGGACCGTGCAGGAGCCCTATTTTGAGACCAGACTGAGCAGGATGCGCTTCTGGATTGTAATAATGGGTATTGCCGGCGGCGTTCCAGTTAGCAGTGTCAATCCCTGCAATCTCAAGAAGTATACGACCGAATTCATCATCAGCCTGCTTAATGCCTTCGAGCATGGCTTCCAGATTCGCCGTTGCGCCTGCCGCAGCGGCAATTTCGTTGTACCCGTCATTATATAATATCTGTATAGCCTGGCGTAATATTAGGGCATGAGCATCATCATGACCCTGGTTGTAGGCTTTTACTGGCACCGGGCCTGAAATAAGAGCCATCAAAATAATTGATAATAGGATATAAGCAAGCTTCCTCATTGCTGATTCTTTCTTCGGCTGAATGCTAATCCAACCTTCGAGCAAAAGCTTAAATATAGCCAATGATAATCTGATTCGACTATAAAAGTCAATAATATTAGTTCCACGCATCTGTCTCAGATGCCGTGTGCTAATTATGAACATTTACCGGGCATTGTGGTGACAGATGATATTGCGTGTAATTAAACGCAGAGACAGATTCGACCGTGGATTATAGATAGCACCTCGTCCAGTTAGGAATATCCTGTTACTTGTTGTTTATGAACTGATTCCTTATCGATCGGCTATTTCTTCCAATTTATCTTCAATGAACATCTCTGCTTTTAGCAGGTCCTTTTCGTTAGGTCTATCTCGTATGTCCCCGTGGTATGTCATGGGCATGGGATCATCGATAAACTTACCCGGGCAGCAGAAATGACCGATGCATTGAAATCCGATGTGTTCCACTTCCAATGCCAGCAACTTTACAGCCGGTTCAGCCTCTTTTGGTCCGAACTCATAACCGCTGTAGGTGATGAATATCACCGCTTTAGGAGAATTAGGACCAAGAACGATTTTTCTATGACGAACCCTTGCGCTTTTTTCGCTCGGAGGAATATCAGGAATAGGTTCGGTTATATAAGGAATGGTCTCATCCCGAGGTCGCAGAACGATTCGGGGATCCGTTCCTGTTCTGAAGCCTCTCAACATGTTTAAAACCTCATTGTAAGGCAAATGTGCCCTCAGACCTGAACCAACACACAAAAAATCATATTTGGTAACATCAAATGGAGGTCTGAGTATATCATCGGCGCTCTTGCGTACTTTGAACATGTCGCATTGCCAGCCATGTTTTTGGAAGGTTTCTTTAAATCTAAAAGCTACTTTTTCGGTATTTCCTGTGAATGATGTGTACGTGATCAGGCATTTTTTACCCATATCCTCCTCCTGCATTTTAAAAAATTTTAACTTTCGAATCATACATATTCAACCAATTTCGTAAGATGTCTTTTCTTAGCTACGATTGCAGAATAAAATGATCACATGCTGTTCTATTAGTCTTCATTAACCTCCTGATTACTGGCAATTAAATAGAAGTTGTTGGATATTTTTAACTTACCAGCTCAAATTTCTTTTTTGCACGGATATCCCGAGATGAACTGCCGACCAGTATTTCAAATTCACCGGGCTCAGCAACCCAGCCACCGGATTCCATATCCCAGAATGATAGGGTTTGTTCATCCAGGATAAAGCTTACTGTCTTTGTTTCTCCTGGCTCTAGACCGATTTTTGTAAAAGCTTTCAACTCTCTGGGCGGACGGGCGACCTTTGAAGCAAGGTCGCTTACATAAAGCTGGACAACTTCTTTGCCGTATCTTCTACCCGTGTTTATAATTTCAATGCTGACATTGATCTTTTCGTTTTTCTTCACTTTCAATGGATTGATATTTAAATTACTATATTTGAAGGTAGTGTACGACAATCCATGTCCAAAAGGGAAAAGGGGCTCGATTTTTTTAGCATCATAATAACGATAGCCAACGAAGACACCTTCTCCATAAAGAACTTTATCCGCTTCATCAGGATAATTGAGGAAAGACGGATTATCTTCGTATCTGACAGGAAAGGTATCTGGTAATTTCCCGGAAGGATTGATTTCACCGAGCAGGATACAGGCTAGTGCGTTACCACATTCCTGACCCGGGAAAAACGCTTCTACGACTGCAGGGACATTGTCAATCCAGGGCTTCATGGTAACCGGAGAACCGTTATTCAGGACTACAATAGTGTTTGGATTTACTTCGGCGACTTTTTGAATCAATTGTGCCTGTTCTTCAGGTAGATCCATATTTTTTCTATCAAATCCCTCGCTCTCGTATTCATCTGTAAGCCCGGCAAAAATAATGGCGATATCTGCGCTAACAGCGGCTTCAACAGCACGCTTTTGGAGGTCAGGTGGTACTGGCAGATCTACTCCGATTCTGATACCGCGGACGGGTGATGGCATGGAGGGAGCGGTGACGTACTCAATCTTTATGGGATAGCTTTTTCCACTCCGTAGCCTTATTTCTGCTGTTTTTTCTTCGACCATAGAAACCTCGGTCGAAATTTTTTCTCCCCAGTTTGTGCATACTAATTTTTCACCGATATACAGACGTGCCCAGCCGATGGCTGCCAGGCCGAATTTGTATTTGCCGGTTTCTGGAGGATTGAAGAATCCTGTCCAGCGGATGGAATATGTATTTCCCTTTATCTCCGGCACAGGAGGTGCAAGAATCCAGTGAGCCTTAAATTTTTTATCAATTTTTGTGATGAGTGGTTTTCCAGAAAAGCTGTTATTACCGAAGTATTCGCCAAGGAGCCCATTCCCTTTTTCATCCGCGCTGGGGGTCAGATAATCAGCAGTGAGCAGGCTGGTATAGACATTGCTTAGACAACCAGGTTCGTAAGTAATTTTTACTTTATCGTCCAGTTTCTTTTTTAATGCTTCGAGTGGAGATACTGTATAATAGGGTTCAACCTGCGCACTGCCACCGCCCTGCACTGCAGCTCTGGCAGCCAGTGGGCCTATAATCGCGATTGATCTGATGGATTTCTTGATGGGAAGAACATTACGCTCATTTTTCAATAGAACGATTGATTCTCCAGCAGCCTCGAGGGCAAGTCTTTCATGGGCAGGATTGCTCTTCAGATTGCCTAATTTGACTGAGCCATCTATTGTGCCTGTCTTGACCATAACAAACAGGATTCTCCGTACCATTTCGTTAACAGTTTCCTCTGGTACGTCTCCCCTTTTAACAGCTTCAAAGAGCTCATTTCCAAACCGTAATGCAGGTCCGGGCATTTCAAGGTCAAGTCCTGAACTGGCGGCGGGGACTGTGCTGTGTGTGGCAAACCAGTCCGATATTACAGGTCCCTCAAATCCCCATTCTTTTTTCAAGATATCCGTTAAAAGCCAGCGGTTTTCCGATGAATAAATGCCGTTAATCTTGTTATAAGAACACATTACGGCAAGTACTCCGGCTTCTTTGACGGCTTTTTCAAAAGAAGGAAAGTAAATTTCGCGCATTGTCCTTTCCCAGGCTTCAGAGCTCACTGTCATACGCCGGTGTTCCTGATTATTTAATGCGAAATGCTTCACACAGGCTGCTGTTCCCTGACTCTGTACGCCCCTGATGAAGGCTACAGTTATTCTTGATGAGAGATAAGGGTCTTCAGAATAGCTCTCGAAATTCCTTCCTCCAAGAGGTATTCTGTGAATATTTACACAGGGTCCTAGAATTATGCTGCAGCCACGCTCACGCGTTTCTCTGCCGATTGCGGCTCCCACCTTTTCTACCAGTTCAGTATTCCAGGTTGCCGCCAGACCGACGCCGGTTGGGAAACAGGTGGCGGGAAGGGTTTCATTGGGATCGAGGTGGGATGCTGTCCGGCAACCATAGGGTCCATCTGTCATTTTCATCGAAGGGATGCCCAGTCTGTCAATATTCTGCGTATGCCAGAAATCTTTTCCAGAGACCAGGGAGACTTTTTCCTCCAGGGTCATCTCTTTCAACAGCCTGGCGATACGTTTTTCCAAAAGGGCCTCCCCCAAAAATGCTGTAAGGTCAGGAATTTCTGAGTTTGAAAAGATTTTACCCTTTAATTAAGAAAAAGACAAAGAAATAAAGGTTGAATATTACGGCTTGAAAAGTAGGATTTAAACAATAGTAGGAATTCTTGAAAAACATGCCGTATAAATAATGTGAACTTCTAACAGACAATCAGGATAGTGATGAATTCGCCGGGTGCATATCATCTAGATGGTTCCCCTCAGTCTGGGGTCTAAAGCATCCCTGAGTCCATCACCCACCATGTTGAAAGCAAAAACCACCAGCATAATTGCGACTCCAGGTGCTACAGAAAGAATCGGGTTAGTCAGAAGGCGAGTGTAGCCATCGCTGATCATACCGCCCCAGGCGGCTGCCGGTGCCTCGATACCGATGCCAAGGTAGCTCAATCCTGCCTCGGCGAGGATGGTACTTCCCATCATGAGTGTTACCATAACAATCAGAGGTGGGATGCAGTTTGGGAAAACATGTTTAAGCATAATCCGCAGATCACTGGCACCGATCGATTTTTCCGCCAGTATATAATCGCTAGCTTTTACTGCCAGCACCTGTCCGCACATCAGCCTGACATAACCAGGTATTAGGGAAATACCCAGAGCGATCATGACATTTCTCAAACCACCTCCCAGAAGGGCAGCAATTACCAGCGCCAGGAGAATCATGGGAAAAGCCATCATGGCATCAATGATACGCATGATAACCGAATACGTTAATCCGCCAAAATAACCAGCTATCAATCCAATGAACATACCGATTATGGCCGCAATTCCAAGGGCAATCACGCCCACCATTAAGGTAGTTCTGGCACCAAAAATGATGCGACTCAGGACATCTCTTCCCAGGGTGTCTGTTCCAAGAAGATGATGGCTGTTGGGAGCCTGCAGTATTTGTTCGTAATTTGTTTCATAAGGATCGTATGGAGCAATCCAGGGGGCAAAAGCGGCTGTGAGTAAAAATAATAAAATTATAATCATACCGAATGCTACCAACCAGCGGTTGAAAAAAACCCTGACAAAGCGTTTTAATTCACTGATACGCGGAGGAGACTCCTGTAATTGATCAATTGCTATTTCATTGTCTGCCATTTGTAAAACCTTCTATCCTAATCTTATTCGGGGATCAAGCCAGGCGTAGGAAATATCAACCAGTAGATTTACCAGCACGACGCCTGCAGCTATAACCAGAGTTACTCCCTGAGTAATGGCAAAATCGTGGTTTAATACAGAAGCAACCGTAAGTCTACCCATACCCGGAATAGCAAAAACGGACTCTATCAATACGGAGCCGCCAAGAATTCCGCCCAACCCCAGCCCGGAAAAAGTGACGATGGGTATTAAACCGTTTTTCAGGGCGTGCCTCATGACCACCGCCCTTTCAAGTAATCCTTTGGACCAGGCAGTCCGAATATAGTCCTGCCTCATAACCTCCAGCATACTGGAGCGAGTCTGGCGTGCTGTAGAGGCAATCGGGAAGACTGCCAAACAGATCACCGGCATAATAAGCTGTCTGGTACTCAACCAGAAATCAGTAAAAGGTGAGGTATAACCATAGGTTGGCAACAGTTTGAGTTGCAACGAAAAGACATAGATCATCAGGATACCGAGCCAGAAGACAGGCACGGTGATACCTATATTTGTAAGAGTGGTTACAATTGTATCAATCCAGCTTCCCCGTCTTATGGCACAGATCACTCCTGCTGGAATACCGATGATGAAACCGAGGACGAATGCGGAAAGTCCGAGGTGGAGAGTTATCGGTAATCTTCTCAAGACTTCACTGGTGACGCTTGTGTGGTAACGTACGGACTTTCCCAGGTCTCCGTGGAAAACGCCATTCAACCAGTCCAGGTATTGCATTACTATCGGCTTATCCAGTCCGTATTCGTGCCTCAACAAAGCGAGCTGTTCTGGTGAAATCTGTCTCAAATCATCGGAGGTCATCCACATCAGTATCGGATCTCCTGGCAGAAGTCTCATTGCCAGAAAGACGATGATTGAAACGATGAAAAGGACAAGAATTGCCAGCCCAACCCTGCGTATAATATAGGTAGTCATCGCTAATATCCTATTATTTTAAAATCAATAAAGTTCAATCCACTTTGTGCGGGTTCGGGCAATTTGCAAATTGCCCGAACCCGGGAAAAGTCTATTTGCTCATCCATGCATTCTCAGGTGAGAAGTTCATCTGGCTTGAATACTCCAGAAAACCAGCGTCATGCAGGTAATCATAGTAAACCTGTCCGGTGCCCATATAGCTTACAGGAATCAGACTGGCATCATCAAAAATGGCTCTGGCGAGTTTCTGGACTTTCTCAGGTTCGACATTGGGTGTTGAGATTGCCTCGTTATAAAGATCCATCAAATTTGCCGGACCTTTAAGACTTACATAATAGTTTGGAATGGTAAAATAAGTTTGAACTGAGCTGGTAAAGTTGCCTTCTGTATTAGCAGGAGAATAGATCAGGGTGTTGTGCCAGCCTTTGGTCATGTAGTCTGAGTACTTTGCAGGATCGGCATATTCCAGGTTGCAGGTTATACCGATTTTACTTAAGAATCCCTGAATGGCTACCTGGGCATCCTTGATGTCTGGTGCAGGAATAGTTATCGAAAGTGTACACTGGAATCCGTCTGGGTAACCAGCTTGCCCAAGTAGCAATTTGGCTTTGACAGGGTCGTATTTCCTGATCGGTAAATCAGGAATATAGCCAATTGTTGCCGGACAGGGAAGCTGATACGCAGACTCGAATATTCCAAACCCAGCTATTTTCATCATCGCATCTTTATCGATGGCGTATTCTATTGCCTCGCGTACCAGTTTCTTGGAGAACGGGGAATCAGCATTGGCTGCATCGGGGTACAGTACAAATACTCCGCTATGCCTGTACTGGAATACAGTTCCCGGCAAACCTTTTAATTGAGAAAGTACCTGTCCATTCCAGGGTTGTATCAGGTCAGCATCGCCAACTTTAAATGTCGATATCTGAGTCATTGTATCCGGGATGCAGATCCACTTTATGCCATCCAGATAGGGTTTTCCGGTTTGCCAGTAGTTTTCGTTCTTTTTGAATTCCAATACCGTATCGCGTTCAAAATTAGTAAGTTTGAATGGTCCTGTACCTGCAATATTGGTAGCTGCCCAGTCAACACCATTCTTTTGAATAGCAGTCGGTGAAACCATCATTCCGGTACGACCTCCCAGATTGCCGAAAATCAGGTTCTCCCATTTGCTGATGTTGATTTTCACAGTATAATCATCGAGGATTTCAACCGAGGTCCAGTTTGTCGCCCCCGGCAGTTTAGCCTCCCGAACGGAATCCAGGTTGAATTTGGCTGCCTGAGCATTAAAGTCTGTGCCGTCATGGAACTTAACACCCTGCCTTAATTTCAGGGTTATCGAGCTCCTATCAGGTGCTACTTCCCATGATGTGGCAAGCTGGGGTTGGGGAACTCCTTTAGCATCTATTCTAATTAGGGTTTCAATTGCCGGTTGCAGGAAAAAGGCATCCTGATTGTTGATCTTAGCCGGCCAGCCCAGTGAGCCGGTGGGTAATCTCATGTCAAGTATCCGTAGTACTCCACCATATTTTTTAGTTGCGGTTGGAGTTGAGGTTGTTTTTGTGGGGGATTGAGTTGAAGCTATCGGGGAGGTAGCCCCAGCCTGTGTAGGAGTGCCGGTCACGGTCGGTGTTTGGGAAGCAGGAGATGTGGTTGTGGCTGTACCACCACATCCAAGCAATAGCATGGTAAAGATTAACAGGATAGCTGAAAGCAAGATAATTTTTTTCATCTTGATCCTCCTCAAAATATTTAATTTGGATGCGTCGATTGGTGAAATGCCACTTAATTTACTTATTCCATTTTTCGGAACAGGTACCCTGTCTCTTGGCGTTATGATTATACCATAACCTGTCAAGAGCAAAACTCCTGTGATGAGAACAGACAAGAGGCTTGACAGCGTATGGTATAATTTCTACACAACAGAGAGAGATCACAATTCCGTTTAATGGAACAATGAGGCTGGTTTAGCCCTGCTATGGAAAATATTCCGCCTTATTACAGCGGATAGTCGAAAGGTGATAGTTGATTAAAAAAGCAAATAAATCGTGAGGAGGATGAAATGTACAGATTGAGACATCTTGTAGTTATCTCTATTTTGTTGGTGTCAGTTCTGGCAATCTTATCAGGCTGTCAGGCTACGACACCTGCCACAACAAGCCCGTCTCAGACCACGACTCCAGTTTCTCCTGTATCATCCACTACTGTATCTTCCCCGACTACTTCTGCGGTATCACCAACGAAGACCAGTCCAACTACCACAACTCCTGCCGGAGAAGGGCAATATGGTGGTACCCTCCGGATAATCTGGAGTAATTCACCTGCTTCCGGATTTGGATGGGGACCGAAAATTTTCGGTGGGGAAGGATTTGCCGCTGAACCAGCGATGGAGCCTCTCCTGGAAGGAAAATTTCTGGGGGGTTATGAGCCAAGGCTTGCCACAGATTACAAAATTACGGATGATGGTCTTTCGATTACTTTTTATCTGAGAAAAGGTGTTAAATTCCATGATGGCACGGATTTCAATGCTGATGCAGTCAAATTCAATGTTGATGCCATGATCAAGGCTGGTAAATACAGTAAAAATGTGCTATCCTGCGATGTAATTGATCCTTACACAGTCAAAATCAATCTGCAAAGGTTTGAGAATGTATCGCTCGGTGGAGTTGCAGGAACTGTGATTGCCTCGCCATCTGCAGTGCAGAAAAATGGAGAGGACTGGGCAGCGATACATGCTGTAGGAACTGGCCCATTCAAACAGGTTTCATATGAGCCCGATGTTAAGATCAGATTGGAAAGATTTGATGGATACTGGGGACAAAAACCATATCTTGATGCAATAGAAGGTACTTTTATTTCTGATCCGGTGACGCAGATAATGGCTATGAAGGCTGGAATGGGAGATGCAACCCATTCGAGAGAGGCAAAGACCACCTATCAACTGGTAAGCGCAGGGTTTAAGGTACTTCAAAACTACATGGGCATGGTAGCCATTACTCCAAACAGCCGGGATAAAAACTCTCCTTTCTATGATGAAAGAGTACGCATGGCTCTCGAGTATGCTATCGATAAGAAGGCGATCGTAGACACATTTGGTTATGGTTTCTGGGAGGTAGCCGATCAGATGCCTGTGCCAGGGCAAAACGGTTATCTTGCTGATATCGTGCCGCGCAGCTACAACCCTGCCAAAGCAAAAGAATTATTGAAACAGGCTGGTTTTCCAAATGGATTTAACACCAATATCTATCATGGAATTGGAGACTCAGTTGACATCGCCGCTGCAGTTCAGGCTGATCTGGCAGAGGTCGGAATTAAGGCTGAAATAGTAACCATTGACTGGAGCAGATGGGGACAGATGCGACAGCAGGGATGGGATGGGCTCTTCCTCTGTGGATCAGGTCTCTTTTCTGATTCCAATCAATTCCTGTATTCATACTTCCGTGAAGGCTCTACTGAAATGTACAGCATAAATAGGGATATTCCGGGATGGAAAGATCTGATTGAGGCTGCGATTACATCCAATCCACCAGATCCTGCCAAAACACAGGCAGCGATGAGGGTGATCTTCGATAAGTGTCTCTGGATTCCCATCAAGCATCATGGAGACAATTATAACTACACGGATAAGGTTCATGGGCTCAATTTCGGTACTTACGGTCAGTGGGGAGCCTTTGACGCGGAGAAAGTCTGGCTGAGTAAATAGGGCCCGAGAAGGTCTGAAGCAATATTGCCCGGCGAAGGTGCAAATGCCTTCGCCGGGATAAAACTGTGATTATGCGAATTGCAGAACATAATCTGGAGTTATACACAAAACAAATCCTGTGATGGTGTCGAAAGCAGGGTAAGGAGCTGGTCTTTCAATGACTGGTTATATTATTCGCAGATTGATGCAGGCAATTATCGTATTTTTTCTGGTTTTGATCGGAATTTTCTTCGCCATGCGCCTTTTACCGGGCGATCCGATTATGATGGTAGTTTCAAAGCAAATGGCAAGCACTGCCACGGAAGCGGATATAGAAAAACTCAGACATGAATATGGTCTGGATAAACCACTGCTGGTGCAATTTTTTAACTGGTTGGGAGGAGTTTTTCGTGGAGATTTAGGCGTTTCGATTACCAACGGCAGGGATGTGCTGGATGATATCATGAGGCGCCTGCCTATTACGCTTCATCTTGGTCTATTAGCCATGTTGATCAGTTTCTTTTTCGGCATAATACTGGGCACAATCTCTGCAGTCAGACGGGGGACATGGATTGATACCATTGTAACCTCTTTAGCCAATATTGGAATTACGATTCCCGTGTTCTGGCTGGGAGTAGTGCTGATGTATATATTTGCTCTCAAATTGGGCTGGTTGCCCGTATTCGGCTATACCTCGCCGTTTAGTAATTTTCTGGAAAATACCAGGCAAATTATCATGCCTGTTTTTTGTCTTTCGGTTACCAGCGTCGCTGTGATAGCCCGCCAGGCACGTTCAAGTATGCTGGAGGTACTCCATCAGGACTACATTCGGACCGCCTGGTCCAAAGGGTTAATAGAAAGATCAGTGGTCATAAGACATGCTCTGAAAAACGGTCTCATTCCGGTTATCGTTCTGGCGGGTCTGGGATTGAGTGGTATCATCGGAGGATCCGTACTTATTGAGACAGTATTTAATATCCCCGGGATGGGAAGATTGGCAGTTACGGCAATGCTCAATCAGGATTACCCGGTTGTCCAGGGGGTGGTCCTGTTTTTTGCGGCTATGGTGCTTTTAACCAATCTGGTTGTAGATCTGGCTTACGGCTGGCTGGATCCACGAATAAAATATCAATAAAGGGATATTTAAAAATGCAAAGAGAGGATCTGCTAAACTCTGCTGCCAGCGAGGCTCCTCCGCGAGTTAATGAAGCGAAACGATTTTTCAAAGTATTTCTGGGACGTCCGCTGGTAGTGTTCGGATTGGTTATCATATTGGTCTGTATAATTATGGCTATCTTCGCACCCCAGATTGCGCCTTATGATCCAATAAAAAGAAATCTAAGTGAAGCACTGCAGCAACCTAATGCAAAGCATATTTTAGGCACAGATTCTATGGGTAGAGATACGTTGAGCCGTTTAATATATGGTTCTCGTATCTCTCTGATTGTCGGAGTTTGTGTGGTTTTGATCGCAGGTGGTATCGGTGTGACACTGGGAGCCATTGCTGGCTATTTTGGTGGAATTGCCGGTACCATCATTGGAAGGGCAATGGATGCCCTGATGACTGTTCCCATGCTTGTACTTGCATTAACCATCTCAGCTTTACTCGGAGGAGGGTTAAAAAATATCATTATCGCTCTCGGATTCAGTCTGATTCCAGGATATACCAGGCTGATGACGAGTCAGGTACTGGTTGCCAAGGAAACCGATTATGTGCTGGCTGCACGGGCTATGGGAGCAAGTGATCTCAAAATAATTCTCAGGCATGTAGTTCCGAATTGTTTTTCACCGATTCTGGTTATGGTTACAATGATGATGGGTACTACAATTCTGGCAGAAGCCGGTCTGAGCTTTTTGGGAATAGGGGTGCCGCCACCAACTCCAGCC
>Ga0101944_10001831_pt1 | contig 39587 bp, 29 predicted proteins | sample DewCreD2012metaG_FD_75245 | JGI IMG/M metagenome (GOLD analysis project Ga0101944, IMG submission 75245) | Hot spring sediment bacterial and archeal communities from British Columbia, Canada, to study Microbial Dark Matter (Phase II) - Dewar... ... | reverse complement strand
CTCGTCTTCGAGAGCAAGGTTTTCCAAGCGGGCCAGCGGCTGGCCCTTCTGCACGCGATCGCCCGGGCGCACGAGCATCTCCACAAGGCGACCGCCGTCGCTGACGGCGACATAGACGGGCTGCGCGTCGCGCGGCTGGATTTCCAACGGGCAGAGCACGCTTTGCGGCAAGGGAATCAGGAAGCAGGCGGCCGCCACAGCGGCCAGGACCGCCAACGAAGCATACATGCGCGGCTTTTTCACCTGTTCGATCCTTCCGGGGATATAGAAGAACCGGCCCAACTTGTACAGGGGCATGCCCACCAAGCTGGCCAACGAGACAAGGGCAAACGTGGCGCCGATCGATTCCAGGCCCATCGGTTTGAAGAATTGGTAGAGGAACCACAGGATGGCGGCAAGCACGAACCAGCGATAAACCGCGGCGGCCACGGAATAGCCGGCGAACAACCAGGGGCGCTGCTGCGGCAGAAAAGGATCTTCGGGAGGTTCGATGCCGAGCAGCCATTGCCCGAGCTTGCGATGGAGAAGCTGGTCGGCCTTTTGCCGCAGGTTGGGGATTTCGACTAGGTCGGAGAGGATGTAATAGCCGTCGTATCGCAACAACGGATTGACATTGAAGAGAATTGTGCTTACCGAACAGACGAACATGACATTCAGGCAGGTATAATGCAGCAGCCCCGGCTCGGTGAACCACCAAATGAAGGTGGCCAACGAGGCGAGCACCAATTCGACGTACATTCCGGCCGCCCCGATGGCGGCACGCCGCCATTTGCTCGGCAGCAGCCACGAGTCGGACACGTCGCAATAGAGGCACGGGGTCAGCACCAGCAGCATGACGCCCATTTCGTGGCATTCGCCGCCGAAATGCTTGCAGCTCAGTCCGTGCCCGAATTCGTGCAAGACTTTGGTGACACCGAGGGTCAGCGCCAGCCACAGGGCGTTGCGAAAGTTGAAGAAATCGTGAAACCCCGGAAGGCGGCTGCGGAACTCGTGGAATTCGACGGTCACCAGCATCAGCGCGGCCAGCCCGAGGCAGAGGCAAATCGCCACCGTCCAAACGGAAAAGAACCATCGCACTTTCGGATAAATGGCGTTGAGCAATCGTTCCGGATCGAATCCGCGAAAGCGAATGCTCAACAAATTGGCCGCCTTGGCCAGCAGTTGCCGCCGCTTTTGCTTGCGCCGCCGCTTCAATAGTTGCACGTCTTGCCCGGGGGCGTCGGCGGTGACCAGCCCGCTGCGATGAAGCATGCCGATGAACTGCTGGAGTTCTTCCAAGGTGATTTTCTGCGGGCGGAACTGCGTCTCGAAGCGGCTCTTCAACTCGTCGAGACTTGTTCGGCCGTCGAGCATCATTAGCAATGAGTATTCCTCTTCGTGGAAGCGGAAGTAACGCAAGCCGAGCGGTTCTTTGACGATCCAATAGCTGCGCCCCTGGTAATGATGGCGACGGGCGACCAAGTCGCGCCGCCGCCGCACGCGCAACGGGCGTGCGGAGCTGGAGTTCAGCGATTCGCGGAGCGTGAGCATCGGCATTCTTTTCGGGCGTGAGCATCGCCGCAGCTGTCAGCCATCGGCGGAGCGACGGCGACTGACGGGTTAGCGCAAACGAATGGTCATGCGGGCCTCAAGACCCGGGCGAAGCAGCCAATGGCCGTCGGCTTGCCGGTTTTGCACCTCGGCCCAAACGCGGTATTCGCCCCCCGCCTGCAAGATCGACTTGACGTGCGTCACCTGGCCGGTAAACACGGCTCGCTGTCCGCGCGCCAGTTCCACCTCGGCCTGTACGGGGCGACCATTGACCTCGCCCGGCAAAGCGACCGAAGCCTTGATAAACCCTTCGATACGCAGCCGATCGAGGCGAACGACATGGACGACGGCGTCGCCCGGTTGAACCCATTCGCCGACATGCCGGCGGATTTCCTCGACCACCCCCTCGAGCGGTGACTTGATGGAACGGCGTTCTAGATTCTGCCGGGCGATTTCCAATTCCCCGGCCATGGCCTGCGCGCGGATGCCGCTGATCTCCAGGTCGAGCTTCGATTTTTCGATCTCCAGATTTGAGCGGACGCAGATCAACCACTTCTCTCGCATTTCGGTCTGCGAAAAGGTGTTGGGCGAGCGGCGATTGGCTTCGTTGGCGGCGTCGTAGTTGGCGCGCGCCACGTCCGCCGATGCCTGCGAAAACCGCACGCTCACATCGCTCTTCGCTTCCTTTTCCGCCTGTTGCCATTTGAACTCGGCCACGCGGTAGGCGGCTCGCGCGCTGAGATCGTCGAGCCGAAAGAGCAAATCGCCGGCACGCACCGCCTGGCCCTCTTTCACCAGCAACTCGGCGATGACGCCGCTTTCTTGCGACGGGACTTGCGCCTCGTCGATGATTGAAACCAAGCAGTGGTCGAGCGTCAGTTCGTTGGGCAACGCACCGGCGCGGTCGCCGGCCGCTGCGGCGCCGGCGGGAGCGGCCGCCGTGAGCAACAAACCGAGCATCATTCCGCTGATCGACGAAGACATCGCTGAACCTCGCACTTCAAGGCCCCCAAGATCCTCTGGCGACCGAATCGACCATCAATTCTTCGCCGTCGCACCGCATTTTCGCGGCATCGTTGCCGCATCGCCCGCGAAGAACGGTTGCCGCTGTCGCTGCGGTCGCGCCGGCGACATGCGGGTGAACGGCAGCCGCAATTCGCCCGACACGCGGCCGCGCTGTAACCACAGAGGGCACAATGGGCGGGCAAGCCACAACGGAGCGCGGGCCGCCCGTCGTCTCGGTGATCGGTGTTCCATGGGAAAGCTTGGGAGCCATGGGGGAGCTACAAGTATCGAAAGACTACTCGCGATTGCCAAAACGCCCAAACGTCATGGAACCAAACGTAGATCAACGGCCGGCGGCCGCAATACACCTTGGCGTTCGCCGACGCCCCGGGCCGAAGATGAGGCAATACGTCTTTTTCGATGCTGACTTTCGCTTGAATGGTATTGCCGTGCTCGCCGCGCACTTCGGCTCCGAGGTGAATCTCGGCCAGCCGGCCGGTGAATGTTTGGCCGGGGTCGGTGGCCAATTGGTAGCGCACGGGCAAGTCGGGCTGCTGAAGGCTGCGTTGAGCAGCCACAATCCGGCCGACGTGACGTTCCGGCACGTCGAGTTCGAGCTGCCATTGCTGCGAAGGATCGGCGACGGTAAGCAGCAATTGCCCGCGCTGCACCGGAAGGTTCATCAGCCGGTTTTCCACGTCCCAGGTAATGACAACGCCGTTAATCGGGCTGACGACTCGCAGTTCTTCGAGCCGACGTTCAAATAGTTGTCGCTGTGCCGCCAGCGTTTGCAGACGTTCGCGGGCCTCGGCCAATTCCCCGCTGATGCGCATTCGCTCTTCGGCGGCCATGCCCTTGGGTTCGAGCAACAGACGCTCCAAAGAGAGAACCCGCTGCGCGAGCGTGATGCGTTGTCCTTCGTTTTCCGTGGCGGCCATCTCCAATTCGGGGTCGCGCAATTGGACGAGCAACTGTCCCGCTCGAACCTGATCGCCGTGACGAATGAGCACTTCGGCAACGCGGCCTTTTGCTCCGGCGTACACGTGCCGGCGCACCGCGGGCTGGAGCGACCCCGGCGCCTCGATCTCGAAGGCGGCCGGCCAAAGCCCGATCACCCCCAGAGCGACCAGAATGCACAACGCGCCGGCCAGCCACGGCCGATTGCGTGCTGCGACTATCCATCGAGTTCGTCCGACCGCCTGCCACACGGGCAAGAGGAACACGCTGTGATGGTCGAGGGCATTGGCCAACGCTGTCGCGCTGTGGCGAACCACCACGGCGGCCCGCTGCGTCATCCCTTCGGGAATCCGGCTGTCTTCGATTTGTTCGACCACGAGAGCGCCGATTACCGGCTCGGTTTCATCACGGCGGGAATCCTCGCTGTCGTCGTCGCGTCGCGGCCGCGTGAGCGGCAGCACGGCCACGGTCTTCGAGTGAGATTCGTCTACGTAGGCTTGCACGGCCTCTTCGACCTGGGGCGCCAAATCCTGACTGTCGCCACTATACCAAACGGGATCGCCCGCGCCGGCAACCGCCGCTGCCAACTCTTCCAAGAGGCGAACGGCGTTGGATCGTCGTTCGAATACGTCTTGCCCGCTGATCGCCTCGACCGAGTAGCGGTTGCCGCGGCGCAGCACCACGGTCAGCCGATCGCATTCGATCAACCGGCGCCCCTCGTTGGCCACCGTGTAGGCGGTCGTTTGCGGGTTCAGGTCGGCGTGAACAGCCCGGCAGAACTCTTCGAGCCGGGCCCAGAGAACTTGACGATGCGAGAAATGACGCAGTTGGTGGCTCTTGAGAAACTCGCCCGCCAGCTCGCACATCTGGCTGACGAAACGCAGGTAGCCGCGTTGCGTGTTCGGGCCTCCGTCGGGACGCTGCAAGATCTCGACCAAGCCGACGGTCTCCAGGTCGGTCTTCAGCAGCCCGAACACCAACACATGATCCGAGGGATTGCCCGGCTGATCGAGATCGGCTCCGCCGGACCGCGGTGGAACCAAAAGGGGTTCGCCCTGGCGAAAGACCTGCGATAGCAGGCGGCCGTGCTGCCGCTGAGCGGCGTCGTTTTCGATCCGGGCTTGATGCAGATTGATTTGGTATTGAAGCGTCAGCCGTCCTTCGCCGTCGACGGCCCAAACGGCGCCGCCCACGGCCGCCAAGGCCGAAACCACCCGGTCGAGGAATTGAGGATAGAACTGCTCGGGCGTCAGGTCGGACTTCGCCAGCTCAGCGATTTCGGCCACCAGGGTCCGAATCTGCTGTCGAGTCTGTTCCAAGAGAGCGGCATCGGGCGCCGCCTCGGTCGTTTCGGCGGCGTGCGACTTCTCCGTTCCGCTACGCGATGCTTCGCTCATGTTCGACAGTTTCGAGTGCGCAAACGAATTCCCGCGGTGGCAATGCCTTATTCCTTATAGAGCATTGTCGTTGCCCTTCGCAAGTCTAGTTTATTGCGCCCCCGAGGTTGGTGTCAGACTGCGCGGCAGCGCGGAGAATCAGCCGTTCGATTTGTCTCTTCTGCATCCCGGCGGAATGCCATCGCTGTTGCAATGCGTTCCCGCATATAAGGCGGCGATAACGGCGGCGTCGAGAATGCGGTTTGTGCCGATTGTGCCGGCCTCGGCAGAGAATCGGGGAACGCTTCGTCGGCGACGCCAAGGTGGTGATCGCCGGCGCGCAGTCGTGTCGGAGTTCGCCCTAAGAGAAGCTCTCGATCCGATAGTTCAACCGGCGCGTCGTCGGCTTCGAGCGGCCGCGGCCGTTTGCAGGGGATAAACCGCGCTCGCAGCTGCTTCCGAGTACGCGCCGGTCTCGTGCGGCGACATCGGCGATTCGGTTGAAGACGGCCCGGCCGCTGGTCGGCCGACCAACGGCGTCAATGCGCCGACGGCCAACACTATCAGCAACGGATCGGCAATGACACGCCAAAGCGGGGCGGCGTATCCGACGGCGAGCATCGTACCAACGACGATCGGCGGCAGCACGAGCAGCCACAGTGATAGCCGATGGGGCAGCCACAGTGCTGCCCCCATCAGCGACGCAACTGCAAGGGCGACAGCGCTGACTGATTCGATCCGGTTCCATGTCGAACTCGAAGTCGGGCTCACAAGCAGGACGTTGGCGATGCGCACCTGCCCGGGGCCGGGCTCGGGCACCGGCTGTCGTCCGGGTGGGGTGGGGCCTGTCCCAACGATCAGCGGGCCGTGCCCGGCATAGGCCTCCATCAGGATGTCATAGCATGCGCCGGCGTGGGCCTGTCGGGTCAGCGTGATGGCGCGATGCTCGCGGTCGACCGCTCCGGCCAGCTGCCCGTTCACCGCCACCAGCGCCTCACCGCCGACGTCCGGACACAGGACAATGCGCTGACCCGCCGCGGCAGGGGGCAGCTGGATGCTGCCCCTGAACCAGCCGTATTCCCACTTGGCGCCCCACGGCGTGCCGGGCGGCATGGGCTGAAAGGTGCGCAGAAGGGCCTGCTGGGGGGTAAGATGATCCGTTGTGGCAAAACCTTCCAGTTCAACCGGCTGGAGAGGGTGATAACACGCATCCCAGAGAGCTTTTTCCCACAACTCAACCCGGTGTTTCCACTCAATCGTCAGCGCCATTGTCCGAAACTCCTCTTTGAAATTGAATGACCTCGATTATACAGGTTGGACAGCCAATCCGTCAAAGGAAGTCAAGCGTGCCCCGTGGCTTTCTCAAAGTCGAAAACGGTCAAACAGCAGCCGGCGGGTGCTGACCGATGTCTATTCGGAATTCTCCACTGATGCGTCAAATCGAGCGATTTTGCCCCCTCCTGCGCCCCCAATATCGCTTTGGCGATATTGGGGGAGGCCGGGAGGGGGTCGTTTCGCAACAATTCAAGTTTCGATACAAAATTTCAGGGTTGTCAAGCAACTTTGCGAAAGCCATAAAGGGTGATCGGACCCAAAAATGAGAAATTTTTAACAAAAATCTTGTATTGAAAATCGTTTTCATTTACAATTGCGCTCATGCAACCCCATGACCTGATTGAAGCCTGGCTGAAACAGCTGCAAGCCTCCGGTTATCGCATTACCGAGCCGCGGCGCGCAATCGTCGAATTAATGGCAACCACCACACACGCCCTCAGCCCCATTGAGGTGTATGACAGCGGACGGCGTGATTACCCGCGTCTCGGTCTGGTCACCGTCTATCGCACTTTGGAACGGCTGGAAGAGCTGGGACTGGTTCAGCGGGTTCACATGCCGGATGGCTGCCATCGTTACCTGCGCGCCACGCAGGGGCATCAGCACCTGTTGTTGTGCACCCGCTGCGGGCAGGTGGAGATGTTTGCCGGCGATGATTTGAACGCCCTGACCGAACGGGTCGAGCAGTCTACCGGTTATCGGGTCAAGGATCACTGGCTGCAGTTGTTCGGTTTATGTCCGCGCTGCAACAGTTGAGTTTTTTGACTATAAATTGAACATGAATATCATTTCTATTAAGAGAGGAGAAACGACGATGAAAAAACTGATTTTCTTTCTGGCGGCGTTTGCCGTAATGATGAGCGCCTGTGCGCCTTCCCCGGCTGCCCCTGCTCCAACTTCGGCTGAAATCCAGCCCTTGCAGGTTGTCGCAACCACTTCCATAGTAGCGGATGTGGTCGGTCAGGTAGGCGGCGAGCGGGTCACGGTCACCACCCTGCTGCCGATTGGTACGGATGTACACACCTACGAACCCGCCCCTCAGGATTTGGCTAAAGTAGCCGAAGCACGGCTGGTATTTGTCAACGGCGCCGGTCTGGAGGAATTTCTTCAGGTGTTGATTGAAAATGCCGGTTCCGCCGACCGGGTTGTGGAAGTTTCCAAAGGAATCGAATTGAAGGACTTTGGGGCGGATACTCACGAAGAGGAAGGCGAAGAATATAATGATGAGGGTGAGGAACCCAGCCACGAAGGCAGCGACCCCCATACCTGGGTGGATCCCAACAACGTCAAAATCTGGGTCGAAAATATCCGCGCTGCGCTGACCGCTGCCGACCCGGCTGGCGAAGAAATCTATCGCGCCAACGCTCAGGCATATCTGGCAAAACTGGACGAGCTGGATGCGTGGGTGCGCCAGCAGGTTGAACAAATCCCGCCCCAAAACCGCAAACTGGTCACCGATCATCTCCTGTTTGGTTACTTTGCCGAACGCTACGGCTTTGAGCAGATCGGCGCCATCATCCCCGGCTACAGTACGGCTGCCCAGCCCACCGCTCAGGAAGTAGCCGCGATTGAGGATGCCATTCGTGAATTCGGCGTGAAAGCGGTCTTTGTCGGTAAAACCATCAATCCAACCCTTGCACAGCGCGTTGCGGAAGATACCGGCATCCAGCTGGTAGGGCTGTATCACGGCTCACTCTCCGCGGCGGGCGGCGAAGCGGCAACTTATCTGGATTACATACGGTATAATGTGACTCAGATGGTCAACGCTTTGAAGTGAAAGCCGGTTGAATGAATCGATTCAGAAGTCTGGAAAAATCAAAACTGGTGATTATGCCCCGGCTTCATGCACATGAAGCCGGGAAGCCCATCTTGCGGCTGGACAAAGTCACCGTTTCCTACGAATCCGGCAAGGCATTGGATGAAATTTCCTTTGAACTGCAGCGGGGTGAGCGTCTTGCTGTCGTAGGCCCTAACGGTGCAGGAAAAAGCACCCTGTTTAAGGTGATTGCCGGTGTGCTGCACCCTACCAGCGGTTTGGTGGAGGTGGCCGGCTCGCAGCCGGACGGTCACATTTGCATCGCCTATGTGCCTCAACGCAGTCAGGTGGACTGGAATTTTCCCCTACAGGTGCGCGATGTGGTGATGATGGGGCGGGTTGGCAAAATTGGCTGGCTGCGCCGGCCAACCCCCAAAGACCAGCAGATTGTGCGCAGGGCTTTGGAAACCGTCGGCCTGCAAGAACTGGCAGACCGTCAAATCGGCCAGCTTTCCGGCGGACAGCAGCAGCGCATGTTCATCGCCCGCGCCCTGGCGCAGGAAGCCGAATTGATGCTGATGGATGAGCCCTTCACCGGCCTGGATGTGCCAGCTCAGGAGGAGTTGTTCCGCATTCTGGATAGCCTGCGAACGCAGGGTGTGACCGTGATGGTCGCCCTGCACGACCTGCAAACCGCTTCGGAGCGTTTCGACCGCGTGATGCTGCTGAACCGCCGCCTGATCGGTTTGGGCAGCGCCGAGCAAATTTTCACCCCTGAACATCTCATTGCTGCTTACGGCGGTCATTTGCGCCTGATTCCATCTCAGCAGGGTTTCATCGCACTGGGCGATACCTGCTGTGACGAGGGTGAACATGATCATCTTTGATTGGCTTTTGCAGCCCTTACAGTATGCCTTCATGCAGCGCGGCATGCTGGCGGCTGTCATGGTCGGCATCGTGTGCGCCGTATTGGGTGTGTTCGTTGTCCTGCGCGGCATGGCCTTTTTCGGTGATGCGCTGGCACACGCCATTTTACCGGGTGTTGCCGTCGGCTACCTGATTGGCGGAGGCGCCCGCGAACCGCTCTTCTGGTGGGGACTGCTGACCGGAGTGTTCGCCGCCATCGGGATCGGCACCATCAGCCGCAGTACGCGCATCAAAGAGGATACCGCCATTGGCATCATTTTTGCCGGCATGTTTGCCCTTGGAATTGCCCTGATCTCCTCGGTACGCAGTTACACCGCCGACCTGGCGCATTTTCTGTTTGGCGATGTGCTGGGTGTGCGCCCACCCGATCTGTTGCTGACGGCTGCGTTTGGGGCAGCCATTCTGCTGATCGTGTTTTTCCTGTACAAAGAACTGGTCGTCCTTTCCTTTGATCCGGTGCTGGCAGCCACGCTGCGCCTGCCGACCCGCCTGCTGGATTATCTGCTGATGGTGCTGATTGCCATTGCCATTGTGGTTTCGCTGCAATCGGTGGGGGTTGCCCTGATGGTCGCCATGCTGGTTACCCCGGCTGCCACGGCTTCGCTGCTCAGCCGCCGCCTGCCGGTGATGATGGCACTCGCCGCACTTTTCGCGGCGCTTTCCGGTGTGATTGGACTGTACCTCTCTTATTACCTGAATGTGGCTTCGGGGGCCGCCATTGTGCTGACCTGCACCGCTTTCTTTGGCGTGGTGTGGATCATCACCGGTTTTCAACGGAGGGGCTTGCAGTAGGTCATGGCAACAAATGAAATATCGGACGGCAGAACACCAACCCGCCTGTTGACCGCCCCTTACCCTGTGCCGTATTACGCCCAAATCGCCAGCCCATGGCTGGCTTTTGCTTTTTTTGAAAAACGGATGCCTGCCTGGCTTGACCCGCACTGGGCAGAAAGCGGAGCCTTTTCCCTCGAAGATTATGTTTACTGGACAAATCGGGCATGCGGCGCTGCCTGCGTGAAAATGGCGGTTGAAGCACTGGATGGGCCTAAACGCTCCCTGCTGGAATGGGCAAGGCAGGGGGCGGCACTGGGCGGTTATTTGAGCGAAAAAAGGGAGGATGGCAGTTCCCTTGAGCGCGGTTGGCTGCACCGCACGCTGGCAGAGATGATTCAAGCGGAAGGTTTCTTTGCCGAAGCGCGCCGCCTGACGCCGGATGAATTTGTCCCCGCCCTTTCCGAAGGCGGGATGATCATCGCATCGGTTTCGCACGAAATTGGTACCAGCCGGGCCATCACCAAACGCGGCGGGCATCTGGTGCTGGTTTTTGGCGCGGAGCTGGCCGACGATCAATTACAGGCTGTCATTTTACACAACCCTTCCGGGCGCAGCCCGGCCTTGCAGGCTGCCGCCCGCATCCCGCTGGAACGCTTCGCCGCGGCTTACACCGGACGGGGGATCGTGGTGAAGCCATTGCCATAAAGATTCAATCACTTTTTCAAAAGGGGTAAATAAACCAGTTCAGCGTTGGTGCTGAACCACGTCTGGTCACACTGCGCCCAAACCCCGGCAACCACATCACCGCTGGCAGCCATCTCCCCGCCGAGATTATACGAACCGCACGTTTCGGAATAGATCAGGCGTTCGCCATGCATCTGCTCAAAAATAAAAACCTGACGCGGCTGAGACACCCGCTTGTAAGCCATAACAAAGCTACCGCCGGCCGTCACCATCCGCAACGCTTCCCCCGAATAAGAATTGGTGATAATTTGACAGATATCGCCGGCTGACGGTTTGGGGGTTGTCGTGGCGGACAAAAAGGGGTATAAACACAAAAATCATGACTAACAAAGTCAAAATATCATTTGCTGTTTTCTTAACCGTTGTGCTGCATTTCCTTGCTCAGGTAAAGCCAGCCCAATCTGCCCCCTTCAACCGGCAGATGCCTGCAGATTCAGCGCAAGAAACGCTTTGTGCGGGCGGCTTCCTGCCGGTCAGCCCGCCGCTCAGCGATTTGGGCAACGCGGAGTACATTCGCATGGACGGCGCCCATACCGGTTTCAGCGGCGGTCTTTACCCCAACGGCAGCAATTCACCCCCACCGGCTCACCGTGATGCCGGGCGGGCAATTGCCCGCCGCATTGTACCCCTCGACAGGCAGGGTAACCCCGATGGACAAAATGGCAAAATCGGTATGATCTCGGTGGGCATGTCGAACACAGCCATGGAATTTTCGACCTTTCGCAGCCTTGCCCAGGCAGACAGCCGCATCAACCCGCATCTCGTACTGGTCAATGGAGCGCAGGCCGGCCAAACCTCCGAATACTGGCTGAATCCTGGAGCATCAACGTGGCAGGAAGTTAACAGACGAATTGCCGTTGCCGATCTATCCCCCTTGCAGGTTCAGGTGGTCTGGCTGAAACTGACCCGCACCGGTGGGGGCAATTTTCCACAAAAAGCCCAAACCCTGCAATCCGACCTGACGACCATTGTCCAAAACGTCCATCAGTTATACCCCAATGTGCAAATGGTATTTCTTTCCAGCCGCACGCGTTCGTACACCTACTGGAACGGTCTCAGCCCGGAGCCGGCCGCCTTCGAGACCGGCTTTGCTGTCAAATGGCTGATCGAAGCGCAACTCAGCGGCGACCCGGCTCTCAACTATGACTCCTCCCGCGGCGAAGTGCGCGCCCCTTACTTGCTCTGGTCTGCCTATTTATGGGCGGATGGCATTAACCCGCGCGCAGACGGTTTTAGCTGGCTGCCGCAGGATTTGGTGCGGGACTGCACACACCCATCCACGGCGGGGCGCAACAAAATTGCCCGCTTACTGCTCCAGTTTTTTACCAGCGACCCGGCGGCAGCGCCGTGGTTTGTAATTTCATACCCGCTCTTTCTTCCGCTGGTAACCCATCCCTGAGGTAAACCCTTTACAAACCTGTCCTTCCCTCTGGCAGACAAGCCAGATGTGAACGATAATCGACAAAGGAGATTACCATGATGAATCAAGCCAGTAAATTAGAAGTGGCAACCCTCGGCGGGGGCTGCTTTTGGTGTTTGGAACCCATTTTTGCTCATCTGCAGGGGGTGGAAGATGCCGTGGTCGGTTATGCCGGCGGAAAGACGCCCACCCCTTCCTACGAACAGGTATGCACCGGTCTGACGGGGCATGCCGAGGTGGTGCAGGTTACCTTCAACCCGGCGGTCATCTCCTTTCGGGAGATTTTGGAAGTATTTTTCTCGGTGCATGACCCCACCACCCGCAACCGGCAGGGCGCCGATGTCGGTACGCAGTACCGCTCGATCATCCTGTATCACAACGAGCAACAACGTCAAATTGCCGAAAGTCTGATTGCTGAATTGAACCAGAAAGGTATCTGGCAAAAACCGATTGTCACCGAAGTGGCACCGTTTACCGCCTTTTACCCGGCGGAGGAATATCATCAGGAATATTTCGAGAAGAATCCCTACGCCGGGTATTGTCAGGTTGTCATTCAGCCCAAAGTCAGCAAATTCCGCAAGCAGTTTGCCGAACGGTTAAAGTAAACCGCTCAGGATTGCTTTTTTGTACGGGCAGGCTTATCCGGGCGTTTTTTGGGCGGCGATGTAACCGCTTCGTCCTCTTTTTCCAGTTCAACCCGCAGCCGGGCGGCGCTTTGCACCTGAAAGACCAGCGTCTGCCCGGAGAACAGACTGGCTTCACGGCGGTCAAAACCCTTCTTGCCTACCGAAACCAGCAACGGTTGATCGGGGCGGTAAGTGGATGGCGGCCGCTCACCTTTGACTTTGGTCGCCTTTTCCGCCTTTCCCTGCTCGGGTGAGGGCGGCATCATCACCTTGAGCGCCATTTCGGCCTTGTTCAAGGTATCACTCACCCGGTAAATACCGGGACGCAAAGGGGTCACGGTGAAGAAGTCACCAGCCGGAATCTGCTCAGCATGATTGAACAAGACCTGCTTTTCTTTGCTTCCCAGCCGTACAATTCTGACTTGAAAGGTGGATACACCTTGCGAGTTGTAAAAACCCAGCACTCCGCCGGTGTGCAGCCGCAGGTCGGCATCCTCCCGGCAGCAATCGCGCTCTTTGGGATTTTCCAGAGTGGAAAGATCGAGGTTGTGCTGATAAGGAGCATCACCCTCTACAACCGTAACGACAAAACGCGCCGGCGTGCGGTTGGTGCGGCTGATGAACACCTCGTAATCCCCAGCTTCTTCGAAGCGATGGATCAATGTAGAAAGCACGCTGATTCGGCTGCTATCGAACGAACGTTGGGTGAACAACGCCCGGTTGATTATGGCTTGTTTCTGATTGGTTCTCATCGCTTAACCTCCAATATCCGCTTGTACAACCATTTCCGCATTATCCACATACACACTCAGGCTGCGCACGGGCACGGTGACCGCTACCAGTTCAACCGGCGAACCGCTCAACAGCACCGAAGTGCTGATTTCCTTCGCCAGAACTTCCAGCGGGTCATCCACGCGGATAAGCGGCACGCAGGCACCAAAGAATTCCCCAATCAGCTGGATGAGCAAGTCACCCAGGCCAAAGCTGATGTTGAACAGATCACTGAGCCATTCGTCAATTTCATCGGGAATATCCAGCAGCCAGCGGATGAAGTCGGCAATCCCGCCGATGATGGCCAGAATCAAATCGCGTACCCAGCCGCCGGGCAGCAGTGCGGTCACAGCAGCGGTCAGCGCGTTTTCGATCAGGTTGCCAACAATATCGGCGAAGTCGAACAGGTCAAGGTCAATGAAATCCGGGTTGAGGTGGATATGCCACTGATTGTGATCCGGAAAGGGGTCAATGATACTGTTGTCAACGAGGATATCGCGTAGAAAGCCGCACGGGTCAATGACCGGCGGCGGGATACTGGCGTCGTAATAGCGCACCACCGGCCGCCCGGCCACGCTCAATTCCTGAGCCACAAAAGCGGCTAAATCCGGAGAGATGGAAATATCCGGGTTGGCGGAAAAGACGCACCAGCGCGGAAGACAGATATCCGGAATCGGCCAGGGCATGTTGATGCACCCGCCGCCCACGCAAATTTCGGGAATATCCAGACCAAGGGTAAATTCAAACTTATCCCAGCGTACATCCAGTTCATCAATCAGCACCGAATTATCGGCGCGGAAATCCACGCTGCCCCCTTCCAGATGTCCCTTGACATGGTAACCGGCCGTGAAAGGACCAAAATTGGTCATGTCCTGCGCTTCCCAGCGGATGCTGTCGCGCAAAACCACAAACAGGCGCTGAAATGCGCTTTCGGATACGGCAACAGTCAGGTCAGCCATGGCTTATGCTCCTCCTGTGACGGTCAATTTGAGAAACGCCTTAATTTGATCCTCTTCAACCGCCGGATTGTTGGGAACATCAGCGGGAACGGCAGAAGGCTGTAAAGTTACGGTTCTACCGAGCGTCAAACCCATTTCCTGGAATTCCTTGCTGATATCCAGCACCATTTTTTCCAGCGGGATGATCAGGCGCGGCAGGATGCCCAGTTTCAGCACCGTGGTCAGGTAGCATTCAATTGCGCTTTCCATATCCTTCGGTTCGATGTCCACAATTTCCAGGCCGTCCAGGCGTGTCTTGAGCCAGATTTGTTGAGAGCCGGGCACGGTTCCCCACTCAAAATGCCCAACGGCGTACAATTCCAGACAAAAACAGATCAGTGAACGGGTCGGTAATGCCACCGTGCGGGGACGCTCTCGCTCTCGGTTGTCGAACGCGCTGGAAGGAGGAGTGTAATGCGTGCTTATACCGGGCACCCGCTCTTTGGTTTCACCGATTGCCAGTTGCTGCTGAGCAACCAGATAACGTTCAATGAGTGGCAGCAGCTCATCAATCAGTTCCTTAGGGGGGCAATCTATTCCCATGCAGCCTTTCAAACGCAGGGCAAACCTTTGATCCGCCAGCCTGCCCAATTCAGGCGGCAGCCCAAAGACATTACCGGGGTGAAAATCAAGCTGTGCATCGGTTAATTGCAGGCAAAAGTTCAAACCAATTGGCACCGGCGCCCCTAAAATGGGCAGCGGTTCCTGCTCGGTAAAGAGCGGATTTTTCGCCTTCAATACCTTATCGTCCACCTCGAACTTTACGCAAAACAATTCTGCATTGTTATGAAAAAAGGGTGTTGCGTAATTAAACAGGGATGGACGCTGGCGCATGATGTGGCGCACCAATCGGTTTATACCGTCCTCATGGACGGCGCCGAACAGATCAGAACGATCGGTAAACGGCATATTGACCTCCATTTGTCTGAATAAAAGGAAAATAGCCCTCTCAACTGTTAGAAAATTGAGATGCTCGACTTTGCCGTGAATCGGGAATGGAGCAAGGGTGGAGAATCAAAACACGCAGGTCATCCCCGCGTGTTTCTCGTCAATAGATGGATAATAACCCAGTCGAGTTATTGACTATTTTTATCATCTATATCATAATACCACCAACTTACTCACATTTCAACCCCCTTTTTGGTTTACGGAATTTTCACCCGCAAAAGGGAGGTCAACTTTCCCACAAGCATGCTCAGAAAACCTTTTTAGCCTCGTTGCACGAGAATGAGATATAATTAAACCAGTCAGGGGAAATTTCAACCTTTTTACTTTTTCCGCTAAAAGGTCTTACATCATGTCTCCATCAGATGGATTAAGATTCCTCTTTGCTCTTTTTGCGTTGCTGGTTTTATTTTGCGGCATCACGTGGATCATTACCATCCCCGCCTACCGCTACCGTAGCAAGCTTTGTGGGCATCCGCACGCCCTTACCGACTGGCTTCTCAGTCCCTTCTATCTCCTGGTGAAGATACTCTATCTTGTTCTTATGATCATGATTGCCCCGCTTGTCATTCTGATTGCCATACCCCTTCTGCCTTTCCTTGTTCTTTTCCGTAAAATTTCTAACTGGGTCAACCGCTTGCTGGAAGCGTTAACAAACCCCGAAAAGTATGTGATCTTCTTCCAGCGTATGATTCGCCTGGGATTATGGATTCAATTCATCCCGGACAGTGAATTTTCGCGATATGTCCATCACCTCGAAAAGCAATCCAAAACACGCGATAGATAAAACCCTGTGACGGCAAACAAGAAATATCTCAGCCCGGAAAACCCAACTTTTCCTCATGGTATAATCCATTCACAATCATTCAACCATAAAACCAGACTGTCATGTGATCCAGATGAAAAAAGTTCTCTTACTGGTATTTACGGGATTTCTGCTTTGGCTGCTCCCGCCTTCCCCTGTTCAGGCAAAAGCAACTTTCCAGCCGGAAGGACAGGCTTCAAACGGCAAGCCGCTCTGTCTGCCGGGGGTTTACCTGCAAGACCCGCAGGACTGCCTGCTGCTCGGCCCGGCGCAGCGTCTGAGCGAGCTGGCCCAGACTACCGCCTTACGCTATCCCGATGCGCCCCTGCCGGCCTACCGCCCTGCCCCGCATCTGACCCGCGCACCGGTCAACATTGCCCGCATCAACCTGCCGGAAAACGAGAAAGTACCTCTGTATGCCACTTTTGAGGACGCTGTCAACGGAAACAATCCAACCCGCTTTATTGACCCGGGTAAATTACGCTATGTCTCCTTCATCGCGGTGGAGTACTACAACAATAAGCCATGGGTACGCCTGCGTTCCGGCGAATGGTTGCGCGCTTCACCGGTGGCTTATTCATCCTTTCAAGGTTTGATCTTCAAGAAAACGCCCGACCATAACTTTGGCTGGATCATGGACACCGTTGAAGTGCGCGCCGCACCGGGATACAATGCGCCCAAAACCGGTAAGACCCTCTATCGCGAGAATGCGGTGCCCATTTATGCCGTTCAGTCGGCCGATAAAACCGACTGGTTCATGATCGGCGTGGACGAGTGGGTCGAACGGCGTTACATCCGCCAGGTGGTGATCAACACCACCCCGCCGGAGGGGGTGACCAACGACCGCTGGATCGAGATTAATCTCTACGAGCAGACTCTGGCAGTCTATGAAAACCGCCAGCTGGTGTTTGCCACGCTGGTTGCCAGCGGGGGAGAACCCTTCTTCACCCGCCCCGGCCTGCACCAGATCTATCAGAAAAAAGAACTGGAAACGATGAGCGGTGCCTTTGAAGCCGACCGCTCCGACTATTATTACCTGCAGGATGTACCCTGGACAATGTACTTTGATCAGGCACGCGCCCTGCATGGTGCCTACTGGCGGACCCTGTTCGGTTACGCCGGTACACATGGCTGTGTCAACCTGTCCATTGGCGATTCCAAATGGTTGTTTGACTGGGCCAAAGAAGGGGATTGGGTTTATGTCTGGGACCCGTCCGGGCAGACACCCACCGATCCCAACTTCTACGGCGCAGGCGGCGCATAACAGCCGATAAAGTGCCTTTATCCTACCGGCAAATTTAACCGGCAGGTTAACCTGCCTCCATGGCCGCCGGACGGTATAATTTAACGTGAGTTCGGGATAAGATCAAAACCTGGGAGGCGATGCCAATAACCCCCACCTGCGCCTCCCCCAAAATCGCCCCAGCGATTTTGGGGGAGGCGGGAGGGGGACGAAAATTCGAAAGTTGATGTGAAAATCATTTATCCCATATTGACGTTAATTTAGCCTGATGATGAATGAATATGGCTTGATTGCCGCCGCCGGCTTATTGTTGATCAGTGTACTGGTCAGCAAAATTTCAGATCGCTTTGGCGTGCCGGTTCTGTTGTTATTTTTGGGGCTGGGCATGCTGGCGGGTTCTGATGGCCCCGGCGGCATTTACTTTGACAACCCGGCTGTTGCCCAGTTTGTTGGGGTGATTGCGCTGGTGTTGATTTTGTTCGCCGGCGGCCTGGATACCGACATCACTCAGGTGCGGGCAGTCCTGAAAGAGGGCATCCTCCTCTCCACATTAGGTGTTTTAATCACCGCGCTGCTGACCGGCTTGGTTTCAATGCAAGTTTTGGGTTTACCGCTGGAAATCGGCTTGCTGCTGGGCGCAACCGTTTCTTCTACCGATGCCGCGGCAGTTTTCTCGGTGCTGCGCTCCAAAGGAATCAGCCTGAAGGGCAATCTCAAACCTGTGCTGGAGCTGGAATCCGGCAGCAACGACCCGATGGCCATCTTCCTGACCGTCGGCATCATTCAGTTGATTCAATTCCCCAACCGTTCCCCTCTCAACCTGATCGGCTTATTTGCGCTGCAAATGCTGGTTGGCGCGCTGATCGGCCTGCTCATGGGGCGGATCATGGTCTGGCTGATCAACCACATCCGCCTGGGGTACGAGGGGCTTTACCCGGTACTCACCCTCTCGCTGGTTTTCCTCACCTTTGGAATCACCACCATTCTCGGCGGCAGCGGCTTTCTGGCCGTTTATTTGACCGGCATTGTGCTGGGCAACCGCGAGTTCATTCACCGCCGCAGTTTGCTGCGCTTTCATGACGGGCTGGCCTGGTTGATGCAAATTGCCATGTTCCTCACCCTTGGTCTGCTCGTCTTTCCTTCGCGGCTGGTTTCGGTTACCGGCAGCGGATTGCTGATTGCCGCTGCTCTGATGCTGCTTGCCCGTCCGCTCAGCGTTTTAATCGCCCTGATCGGCAGCCAGTTTGCCTTTCGGGAAAAGTTGTTCATCTCATGGGTTGGACTGCGCGGGGCGGTACCCATTATTCTGGCAACTTTTCCACTGCTGGCACAAATCCCGCAGGCTGACTTGATTTTCAACATTGTCTTTTTTGTGGTGCTCACCTCGGTGCTGTTTCAGGGCACCACCATCACACCGGCGGCACGCTGGTTAAAACTGGATGCGCCGGCCGTCCCCAAACGGATTTATCCAATCGAATTCACCCCGGTTGGCGGTTTTAAGAGCGAATTGAAGGAACTGGCAGTCCCTCCGAATTCACCGATGGCAGGAAAAGCCATTGTAGAGCTCGGCCTGCCGGATGATTTTCTGGTGGTTTTAATTGCCCGTCAAAACGATTTTGTGATGCCCAGCGGCGGCACAGTCATCGAGCCGGGTGATACCCTGCTGGCGCTGGCAGACGCCGCAACCTTTGAGGAAGTTTGCCGACGATTATGTCCGCCGTCCTGAGGCAGAAAACACAATCGGCGATATAATACTCCTATCACTCTACCTTAATCAGGAGAAACGAATGGGGAACTTTGATTCCAGACAGGGCATTGGTACGCTGGTCAATCACTTCAACGAAGGGGAAAACCCCTACCACGCGCACGTGGCACCCATCTTCCAGACTTCAACCTTCGGCTTTCCGGATGTGGCTACGGGTGCCGCAATCTTCAAAGGAGAAGACAGCGGATTCACCTACACGCGCATCAAAAATCCAAATCAGGTTCAACTGGCGGGCAAAATTGCCGCCCTGGAAGGATTGGACCTGCTGCGCGCTCAACCGCAGCGCAGCCCTGACGAGGTTGTCGCCGGTCAGGTGTTTGCCACCGGTATGGCTGCCATCACCACCGCCATTCTGGCGCGGGTCAAAGCCGGTGATACGATTATCGCCCAGGAGGCCCTCTACGCCGCGACTTTCACTTTTCTTGATCAAATTTTGCCGCGTTACGGCGTAAAGGTTGTCTGGCTGCGTGATCTGCAGCCGCAGGCCTGGCAGCAGGCCTTTGAGCAAAACCCCGGCGCCGTACTGGCCTATGTGGAAACCCCAGCCAACCCCACCATGGCGATTGTGGACCTCAAAGCCGTAGCCGAAATTGCCCACCACCACAACGCCTGGGTGATGGTGGATAACACCTTCGCCAGCCCATATGCTCAGCGCCCGCTCTCGTTGGGAGCCGATGTTGTCCTGCACTCCACCACCAAATACCTGTCCGGTCACGGCACCATCGTCGGTGGAGCAGCTGTCAGTCGCCATGTGGATTGGGTACACGGCCCCCTCACCAGCCTACTCAAGACGCTTGGCGGAACAGCCGCTCCTTTTGACTGCTGGCTGACCAATTTGGGTTTGCGCACCTTTGAACTGCGCATGCAGCGCCATTGCGAAAATGCCATGCAGGTTGCCGGTTATCTGGAAGACCATCCCAAAGTTGCACGGGTCTTTTATCCGGGACTGGAATCTCACCGCGATCACAAACTGGCAAAAAAGCAAATGTACGCCTTCGGTGGGATGATGTCCTTCGAACTGAAGGGCGGACTGGCAGCCGGTGAAGCTTTGCTCAACCACGTTAAAATGATGACCCTCGCCGTTTCGCTGGGCAACACCGACACCTTGATTCAACACCCGGCCAGCATGACTCACGCCAATGTGCCGCGCGAGGAACGCCTGAAAATCGGCCTTACCGATGGGTTGGTGCGCCTTTCGGTTGGCGTGGAAAATGTCGAAGACATCCTCCGCGATCTGGATCAGGCATTGGCATACGCCTGAGTTAAAGCCGTTTTAACCGACTAAAAGCCGCTGCGCAAACCTGCAGCGGCTTTTTAAGATGTTGACAAACCTGAAATTTATAGATTTTTTAAGGTAAATTTACCCTAAGCGTGTTATTGTTTAATAACGATTGGCATAGAAGGGAAAGAGTGAAAGGGCGGTCAGGTTTTATCTGGATTTTTGCAGTTTTGATTGCGCTGCTGAGCGGTTGGCTGGCCATTCCGCCTCAGGCCGATGCCGATTCGATTCTGCCAGCGGATCAACCCCCGGTGGATATCGAAGTCCTGCAGGAGATTCAGGAAGAGGGCAGCGCCGATTACTGGATCCTGTTCGACACACCAGCAGACCTCACCCCCGCTACCCTGATGGATTGGGAGGAACGCGGCCGATATGTCTACGATCAATTGAGGCGCACCGCCCAACTGACCCAGGCACGCGTTCAAACGGAGTTGCAGCGCCTGGGAGTTAATTACCAGTCCTTCTGGATTCAAAATGCCATTTATGTCGAATCTTCCGGGGAAGCAACATTACAACAGATGCTGAATTTCCCCGAAATTCAAGCCATCCGCGCGCCGCGCCAAATTTACTTACATGATGTCCAGCGCCCGCTCTTCCCGGCCGTGACCGTTCAAGCCGTGGAGGAGAACCTGACTCACATTCAGGCGCCGCAGGTATGGCAGCGGGGTATTACCGGCCGCGGCCTGACCGTTGCCAGCATTGATACCGGTGTGCGCTACACCCATCGAGCGCTGATCAACGCCTACCGTGGCAATCTGGGCGGGGGCAATTTTTCTCACGACTATAACTGGTTCGATCCTTACCTGCAACAACCCGCTCCGCTGGATCTTCACGGTCACGGCACACACACCATGGGTATCATGATCGGCAAAGACGGCAGCAACAATCAGATTGGCATCGCGCCGGGGGCAGACTGGATTGCCTGCCGCGGCTGCAAAGGCAACACCTGCGGCGAAGCGCAATTGCTGGCCTGCGCCCAATTTGTGCTGGCGCCCACCCGCACCGATGGCAGCCAGCCCAACCCCGACCTGCGCCCGCAGGTGGTCAACAACTCGTGGGGAGATTGCGGGAGGAAGTACGATGGCTGGTTTCAAAGCGCTGTGAACGCTTGGCTGGCGGCCGGCATTTACCCGGTATTTTCGAACGGCAATGCCGGCGGGTGCGGTTATGATTTTCCACCCGGCTTGAACACGGTTGGCAACCCGGCCCGTTACGGCAGCGTGACCGGGGTGGGTTCCAGCGGTAACAACAACGGGCAGTATGCAGCCCATTCCAACTGGGGGCCAACCGACAACCCCGATACCATCAACCCCCGCCAGGGGTTTGCCAGCCTCAAACCTCAGGTGCTGGCGCCGGGGGTCAACATCCGTTCGGCTTTTGCGGGTACCGATACCGCCTACGCCTGGCTGTCAGGCACATCCATGTCGGCGCCGCATGTAGCCGGTCTGGTGGCGCTGATCTGGCAGGCGGCCCCCTGTCTGGTGGGCAATTACGCCCTCACCGAAACGATCATCGAGCAAACTGCAACGCCGGTGTATTACGACGACGGCTCGCCCGCAACGCCGACCAACCTGCCCAATTATGCCGCTGGTTGGGGAGAAATCAACGCACTGGCAGCCGTGCAGGCAGCTCAGAGCCAGTGTGCCAACACAGCAACCCTGCAGGGACTGGTTCGCGGCAGTCAGGTCTGTGATGCTTTCCAATTTCTACCCGTGCAGGGCGCAACAATTACAGCCTACAGCGCTAATTCACCCGACCAGCCCGTTCGCATCACCACCACCGCCGCGGATGGAACTTACCTGCTGACTTTAAGCCCGGGCAGCTACCGTCTGACAGTTGCTGCGGAGGGGATGATTGAACAGGAAGTCTGGTTGACTTTACCCGCCAGTCAAACCACAGTGCAGAATTTCGACCTCCTCTCCGACCATCCCTGTCTGCAAGCAGAAAGCAGCTCTTTTCAGGTGGAATTACAAACCGGCGAAAGCACGACCCACAGCATCAGTCTTTCCAACCAGGGCTGGCAGGAAACCCCCTTTTCAATTGTCAAACGGACACTGCATCAACCGCCTCTGCTGGCAGATGGCGGCTTTGAGCTGGGCAACTCTTCCAGCAGCCCATGGCGGCAGTACTCGCTCTTGTTCGGAACGCCCCTGTGCAGCGTTTCAACCTGCGGCGGTTACGGTTCGGCTTTGCCCCACAGCGGACAGTGGTGGGCATGGTTCGGCGGAGCATCCAAAACCGAAGAAGGGTGGCTGGAACAATCCTTCAGGCTGCCGGCCGGAAAGGGGTTTTTACGCTTTTACCTGCAGGTGAAAGGCTGCGGCAACCCAGCCGATTTTATTCAAATACTGGTGGACGAAAACGAAATCTGGCGTCAAAATGTCAGCGGCATTCATTGCTGGCAAACCGATTACCGCCGTCATGAGGTGGATCTATCTGCCTTTGCAGATGGTAACAGCCACAATCTCAAGATTTACTCGCAGCAAACCACCTCCGCAACGACCAATTTTTTCCTCGATGACCTGACCCTCTGGCAGGAAACCGACTGGCTGCAAATTGAACCGGACAGCGGCAGTCTGCCAGGTGGCTCGACCATTCCCCTCCACCTCACCGTGAACAGTGAGGGTCTGCTGCCAGGAATGCACCGCGCCGTGCTGGAACTGCATAGCGGCGACGAAATCCTCACCCAAATTCTGGTCGAGGTAAAAATCAACGCTCCCTATCAGTATTACTTCCCTCTCATCGGCAACGCTGGGCGGTAGCACATCAGCGCAGATATTTCAGCCCCGTGCCGGTATTGAGCAGTAAAATGCGTTCACGCGGCTGCAGCCAGCCGCTTTTAACCAGATGATGCAAAGCTGCCAGGTTGGCTGCCCCCTCCGGTGCGGCAAAAATTCCCTCACGGCGCGCCAGTTCCTGCTGAGCCTGCCGGATTTCATCATCGCTGACCGCCAGCGCCAACCCGCCGCTTTCGTACAGCGTTTGCAGGATAAGCCGGTCGCCAAAGCTTTTTGGCACGCGCAAGCCGGAAGCCAGCGTTTGGGCGTTCTGCCAGAATTCGCAGGTTGAGGCGCGCTTTTCAAATGCAGCCACTACCGGCGCGCAGCCGGCTGCCTGCACCGCCACCATGCGCGGCAGTTTTTCCCCGTCCAGCCAGCCCAGCTGACGCAATTCTCCAAGTCCCTTCCAGATGGCAACCAGCCCCATTCCCCCGCCGGCCGGATAGACAATCACATCCGGCAAGCTCCACGCAAAAGCCTCGGCAATTTCATACCCCATCGTCTTCTTGCCCTCCATGCGATAGGGCTCCTTGAAGGTCGAAACATCCAGCGCGCCGCTTTGACGGGCCGCCTCCACCGAAAGCCGCGCCGCATCGCTGATCAGTCCATCCACCAGCCTGACCTCAGCGCCGGTAATGCGCGTTTCCTCAATATTTGCAGGCGGCGTATCGGCGGGCATAAACACCTGAGCAGGCAGATTGGCCCGAGCGGCATAGGCTGCCAGCGCACCGCCGGCATTTCCGGCGGTGGGAATGGTCAGACATTGCGCGCCCAGTTCGCGGGCGCGCGAAACGGCAGCCGACAAGCCGCGCGCTTTGAAGGTGCCGGTTGGGTTGAGGCTTTCATCCTTCAGGTAGAGGTGCGGCAGGTGCAGTTCACCACCCAGCTGCGGCAAGTGCAGGATGGGGGTATCTCCCTCTCCCAGTGAAACAATTTGATCCTCACTTTGAACGGGCAGCAGTTCGTGCCAGCGCCACATCCCCCGCTGGCGGGTCTGAAACTGCTCGCGCTTCAACTGTTTTGCCACGCTCATCAGATCGTAACGTGCCAGCAGGGGTGTCTGGCAGTCCGGGCAGAAAGTTTGCAACCGTTGAGCATCATAGGATGCACCACACTGGGAGCATTCAAGATGGGTCAGGAAGGAAAAGGGAGTTGAGGTGGACAAGGCAATCATCCTCGCGGGTAGAGTTGGAAAACGGAAAACCTGCTGGCGATATTATAATGCCGCAAGCCTTTTCAACCGGTTGCTTTAGGGATAAGATAGGCGCGTTCAAATTAATTGGGGAGCAGACTTGAAAACCATGAAACCATTCCTGCATCTTCCGCCTGCGCTGCGCCACCGCAAATTCACCCTGCTGTGGGCTGGAATGCTCATCTCAGTCGCCGGTTCACAAATGCAATTGTGGGCTTTGTTCTGGCACATTCGCACCCTCAGCGATCAGCCGGTAGCCGTCAGCGGGGTGGGCGTAGCCCGCTTCATCCCCATTTTACTGCTTTCCCTGTTTGCCGGCCTCATGGCTGACCGGCACAATCGCCGACGGCTGATGCTTACCACTCAATCGGTCATGATGCTGACCGCCCTCATCCTCGCCGGTCTGACCGCTTTCGGAATGATCCGCCTGTGGCATATTTATGTCCTGACTGCCCTGCAAGCTGCCGCGATTGCCTTCGATACCCCGGCGCGGCAGGCGTTGATTCCCAACTTGCTGCCCAAAGAAGACCTGCCCAGCGCTTTCAGCCTCAACTCTATTGCCATGACCACCGGCTCAATCGTCGGCCCGGCTTTGAGCGGTGTAGTCATTGCCTACGCTGGACAGGAATTTACCTATTTGCTGAATGGCATATCTTATCTGGCAGTCATTGCTGCGCTGATCGCCATGGGAGAAGTACCCCAGCAGGCTGCAGCCCGGCTCAGCGCCAAACGTGGTATTGATTGGCCCGCCATCCGGCAGGGTATCCGCTTCATCCTCCATTCACCCATCATCCTTTCCTCGATGCTGCTGGACTTTTTAGCCACTTTCTTTTCCTCGGCCAACACGCTGCTGCCGTTCGTGGCACAGGATATTCTACGGGTTGGGCCGGTTGAATACGGCTGGTTGGCAGGGGCTCAAGCCGTGGGCGGAATTATCGCCGGCCTGGCGCTCTCCCAACGCAGCAATCTCCACAGGCAGGGCATCATCCTGATGGATGCTGTACTGGTCTTCGGCGCTGCCACAGTGATCTTTGGTCTTTCGCGCTGGTTCTGGCTGACCTTCCTGGCGCTGATGCTGATTGGTGCAGCCGATGCGGTTTCAACCATCCTGCGCAATACCATCCGTCAGCTGCAAACACCGGATGCCCTGCGGGGACGCATGGTGAGCATCAATCAAATCTTCTTCATGGGCGGGCCGCAACTGGGCGAAATCGAAGCCGGTGTGGTGGCTCAGGCGTTTGGCGTGCCGGCTGCCATCATCACCGGCGGGTTGGGTTGCATTCTGGCGGTTGGTCTGGTGGGTTGGCGCTGGCCGGAGCTGCGCCGCTTCAACGGTGACGAACCCATTCTGGCAGGCGCGCGCAGCAGCGCCGATTGATGCCTCCCAACCCCAGGGATAGAGTTTACACAACCCTTTGTATTTGGGGCAATTTTCGGCTACCATTCAAGCGGAAAACGCCCATGCTGATCCAACTGCGCGAATTTTTACTGAATGGACTGACCGGCAGCCACCCCCAACGGGTGCTGAACAACCCGCCGGGACAGGAAATTCCGCCTGCTCCCATGGAAAGACTGGATGAAGCCTTGCGGTTGCTGCTCAACCGCTTGATTGGGGATGCCATCTCGCCGGACGGCAAAGAGGTGGATTACCAGTGGCTGCGTTCCAGTTCCCTGTTTACCCGCGACTTCCGCAATTTGACCATTGCCCTGAACCGATTCGACCCACCGCAACTTCGCAGCCGCGCCGAGCAAATCTGCTTCTGGATCAACCTTTATAATGTGCTGGCGCTGCATGCGGTCATCGAGCTGAATGTGCACACCTCAGTCAGTGAACGCTGGGGAGGCCTGGCTTTCTTTCGGCAGGCAGCCTACTGCGTGGGCGGTCAGCGGCTGTCACTGGATGACATTGAACACGGCATTTTACGCGCCAACCGCGGTCACCCATTTTTACCCGGCCCGCAGTTTGCCAAAAATGACCCACGCCTGGCATGGGCATTGCCGCGCGTGGATGCGCGCATTCATTTTGCCCTGAATTGTGCCAGCCGTTCCTGCCCGCCAATTGGGGTTTACCGCCCAACGCACCTTGACCAGCAACTGGATTTGGCGGCCGCTCATTTTGTCGAACAGGACATCGAACGAGTTGGAGAAACCGGCCTGCGACTTTCCAGCATCTTTCGCTGGTATCAGCAGGATTTTGGGGGTGTTGAGGGGGTGATTGATTTTTTGCTGCGCTTCTTACCCGCAGGTGATCCTCGCCGCGGCTGGCTTGTCGAAAATCGCCGGTCGGTGAACCTGCTCTACCGTCCGTATGACTGGCAATTAAATCGCCTTTGATTGACAAAGGGAACATCTTCCCCCGCCGTTCAAAGGTTGATTTTTCCCCTCTTTTGCCCCCCCAGAGGTTTATCATCATCTTGAAATAATATCCTCACAAAAATTTACAACTTTTTTAAGGTTTTTTCGTTAAAATGATAATGAACAATTGTGGGGGTTGACCATCCACCCCATAAAGGAGAACATCATGATAGAAAACTTAAAGTTTTGTCAATTTTGCGGCGCGCCGCTGGAAGCAGACATGAAAGTGTGCGCCGGCTGCGGACAGGCCGTTGGCGGAACAGGATCACCGATGGAATACGTGGAAGGGACATCCGAAACCGCTGCGTCATCCCCCCAACCGGAAACTCTGCCAGAAGAAGAACCGCCTGTCGAACCCCCCACCCAAGAACGTCCAGCATCCCCACCCCCTCCGCCGCCGGCTGCCCCACTCCCCCAACCGCCCGCCGGAAGCGGTAAGAGCAAATTCCCCACCTGGTTGATTGTGGTGCTGGTGCTCGTCGTATTGTGCTGCTGTTTGACATTTGTAATCGGAGGAATTGCCCTCTTTCGATTTGTAAATGAAACAAATACCTCACAGAACGGGGTAATCCCTCCAATCGTGGAAACTTTTGTGCCCTTCAATGCCACCGATGATCCTTTCCAGGTAGCCACTCAGCCATTTGAGCAACTGGAAACGGCCCTTGCTCCACTTGCGACTCTTGTACCGCAAGCCACACTGGCTGTCGTACCGCCTGTACCCACCCAACCGGGCGTTGGGCAAAGCCTGAGCGAAGACACCCTGATAGACGATTTTTCATCCAATCTATTCGAGTGGGCCGAGGAAGCCGATGACATCTCCGTCCACGGCTTCAGCGAGGGACGGTATTTCATTCAGATATTACAGCCGGAATACTTTGCCTGGTCGTTCATCCCCACCGACTTCAACCCCACCCTGATTCGCTTCAACGCCCAGATTAAAGATAACGCCGATGAAGGCACTTACGGCGTCATGTGCAATTTTCAGGATAGCAGCAATTACCACTATGTGGAAATTGATCTGGATACCCGCACCTATCAGATTGGCAAAGAAGAAAACGATGAATTCTTCCCCTTAACCTCGAGCAACTGGGTGGATGCGTTTTATCTCAAAGACAATCCTTATGATGTCAATCAAATCAGCATACGCTGTACCACAGAAACCATTCGGCTTGAAATCAACGGCAATCTGGAGGCGGAAGTCAATTTTACTCCTGCCGAACCGGATGGCTGGGTTGCTCTGTTTGCCTCCACATGGGATACGCTTTCAGCCGATGGCTTTACCGTGTATTTCGATGATTTGTACGCAACCACCCGCGAGTAATTTACAGGAGAGATCAGCGAGAACCACGCCGGACTTATGGATAAAATTTTGACAAGGGAGCAGGAATCCCCTATGATAACCGTAATTCATGATTGGGAACCGCTCAGGAGGGATTAGAATGCCCGGACCTTTTCAAATGCCGCCCTTACCTCAGTTGCCCTTTTACATTAATCCCGTTTTACTGTGGGGCATCATTTTGATCGCAGCCGTGCTGCTGGCATGGACTTTCTTCCGATTCATTTTTGCCGAGCCGGGCGAACGGGTCGGCGCCCTGGTGCCTTTCATGCTGGTCGTCATCGGGCTGTTTTTGCTTTATGTCATCGCCGATAATGCCCCGGCAATCACGGCTTTCTTCCGCCGTCTGACTGCACCGCTCTTCCGCTGGTAAATGTCCGTCGGGATTCAATCCTCTTCCGCCGGTGGCAGCGCCGCATCCCCGTACGCCATGAGCAGGGCAAACTGAGTAATGGCATTGTAAACATCTTCCAGCTGGCTTTGCAAGGTCAAATCGGAGATAAAGTCCGGTTCACCAAGCCGTTTGAGCAATGGCTGGGGAATTTGTGGAGCGCGCACCTGCACCGAAAACTCACGTATCTTTTCTCCAATCTGCCAGAAATGCTCAATTTGCTCTTCCAGGGGGCTGAGTTCCTCCTTGGGGCGGGCAGGCGGCTGCTCACTGACTTGCAGGGGCGGCGGTTCGCCGTTGGAACGCCGCGCCCGCAGCGAGGTCAGGATTTGCTCCTGGCTACGCCCGCGCATTCGAAAGAGCAGAAACGGATCTTCGTCAAACCGTTCTCCCAAAATGTAGTGCACCGCGGCGATGTGCTTGCACGGGTTGGCTTTATCGGGGCAGGAACAGGTGGTGATCAGGTCATGATGGGTCTGGGGAAACAGGCTGACCCCGGCGCTGGCAAAAGCTTCCTCGATGTTGGCGGGCATTTCACCCGCCAGCAGTTGCGCCGCAAAAATCGCCTGATCTGCAAGCACATTCAGCACTTTACTCCACTGCGCATTGGTCAGGTGGGTCAAACGGATGGTAACCCGATAAGGTTTGGGGCGTGAGCCCTGTACCAGCGCGGTGATGCCTTCCTTGTCCTCGTCAATCGAAATCACCTGACCCTGCCGGGCGTAGTATTTGCCGCGCGCCAGCCGCGGAGCTGAAACGAGATTTTCCATCGCCGCAATCCAGCGGCGCGCCCACCAGTTTTTTCCAAAAGTTCCCTTGCTGCTGTGGGCACGGATACCCCCGCGCACCTTGCGCGGTCTCGTTCCCCATCCCCAGCCTTCCATTTCATCGTCCATAACTCAATTCCTCTTGCATCCCTCATTCCGGGCGGCGCAGCATGACCAGTTCGCGCAATTCATCGGTGGAAAGTTCAGTCAGCCATTCTTCACCGCTGCCGATGATGGATTGCGCCAGTCCTTTTTTGGATTCGATCATCTCGTCAATCCGTTCTTCCAGCGTGCCAACTGTGATGAATTTATGCACCTGCACATTGCGCGTCTGACCGATACGAAAGGCGCGGTCGGTTGCCTGGTCTTCCACCGCCGGATTCCACCAGCGGTCAAAATGAAAAACATGACTGGCACTGGTCAGGTTGAGCCCAAACCCGCCCGCCTTAAGGGAAAGGATGAAAACCGGCGGAGCGCTGGGGTCTTCCTGAAAACGGCGCACCATCTGATCGCGCGCCGGCGGTGGTGTGCCGCCGTGCAGGTAGTAAACCGGGCAGCCCAGCATCTGCGGCAGGTACTGGCTGAGCAGGTGTCCCATTTCTGCAAACTGGGTGAACACCAGGGCGCGGTCTCCGCTTTCCAAAATTTCTTCCAGCATTTCTCCCAACCGGGTCAACTTGCCGCTGCGTCCGTTGGTGTGGTTGCCCAGCGGTTCGCGCTCGGCAGGCTGTTTGAGGAAGTGTGCCGGGTGATTGCAGACCTGTTTCAGCTGGGTCAACATGGTCAACACCAGCCCGCGCCGGGTGATGCCATCACTTTCTTCCACTTTTTTGAGCGCGTCTTTGACCACGGCTTCATACAGGGTTGCCTGTTCCTCGCTCAGGTAACAGTACTCTTTCATCTCGATTTTTTCCGGCAAATCCTGAATGACGCGCGGGTCGCTCTTCAACCGGCGCAGGATGAAAGGTCCAACCATTTGTTTGAGACGGGTGGTGGCTTCGCGGTCGCCAAACCGTTCGATGGGAATGGCAAATTCACGGCGGTACTTTTCCAGCGAACCGAGATAGCCGGGGTTGAGGAAATTCATGATCGACCACAACTCCGTCAAGCGGTTCTCCACTGGTGTACCGGTCAGGGCAAAGCGGAATTCTGATTTCAACTTGCGCGCCGCCTGGGTTTGTTTGGCAGAGGGATTCTTGATATTCTGGGCTTCATCGAGGATTACCCCGTACCAGTTGATCCCTTGCAGCGTTTCGCCGTCCATCCGCAGCAAAGCATAACTGGTCAACACCAGATCCACCTGCTGAACCGCCTGCTGAAAAGCCTGTTCACGCAGACGATTCGGGCCTTGATGCACCATCACCTTGAGGGAAGGCGCAAAGCGGCGGGTTTCGCGCTCCCAATTGGTGACGACCGAAGTCGGGCAAACCAGCAATGTAGGAGCAGGCAGTTTGCCCAGCGATTCTTTCTCGTACAACAGTAACGCCAGCGCCTGAATGGTTTTGCCAAGCCCCATGTCATCCGCCAGAATAGCCCCCAATCCCCAGCGGCGGTAGAAGGCCAGCCACGAAAACCCAAACCGTTGATACGGGCGCAGGCTGCCGTTGAGCGTGGCCGGTTGGGGTAACTCACTCAGGCGGTGATTGTCTGCAAGGCGGTCCAGCCACTCCGCAACCCAACCCTCGGCCTGGACTTCGTCCAGCGGCAGACCATGGGCGGTTTCGGCGCCCAGCGCCAGCTGGGCAGCTTCCAGCAACCCCATTTGACCGCGGCGCTGCTGTTTTTCCCAAAAGCGGATGGCCGCTTCCACCTGTTCGGCATCCAGCTGCACCCATTGACCGCGCAGCTGCACCAACGGCACTTTCAGCGCAGCCAGCTGCTCAAACTCTTCGCGGGAAAGGGTGGTATCCCCCAGCGAAAGCTCCCATTCATAATTGATGAGCGTCTGAAATGTAAAATGTGCCGGGATACCGTCCTGAACAGGTATATCCTTATGAGGTGAAAGTTTGACCCTCACCCCCAGGCGTGCACCACGCTGGTTCCACCAGGGCGGCACCAGAATGCCAAATCCGGATTGCTCCAACAGCGGCGCTGCCTCGCGCAGAAAGGTATAGGCTGAGATCGTATCCAGTTCCAGACCGGTGGGGTGTTTGGCCTGCAAACTGGTGCGAATCGGATTGAAAAATTTGGCGGCAAATCCCAGGCCGGCCAGCAGCAATTCCTGCGGATGCTTGAGGTTTGAAATGGCTTTCATATCTGCCGCACTGCGGAACCAGATATCCTCTGCCGGAATCAACAGGCTGGGGTCGCTGCGCGACTGAAGCAGAAATTCCAGACTCCAGCGCGGGTTGGGAGAAGCATCGTCCGTCGGCGGAGCCGTGAGGCGCAAAGCCACCCGAAAGTGCTCATCTCCTGCAGCTTCCAGATTGCGCATCCATGCGCGCAGACTGCTGTAAAGCGCCTTTAACTGCGCCGGACTGGCTTTGACACGCGCATCCGGGCTGAACAAAGCTGCCAGCCAGATATCCAGCGTGTTGTCTTTTTCCGGCAGCAGCAGGGGTGCCCTGGAGCGCCCCCATGAGCGCGCCAGCGCATCACAGGTCATTTTCAGAAAACTATCCAGCAGACTGCGTGAGGTATGGCTGACCTGCTTGATGGTTTTACCAATGGCAACCGCGCTGCTGACTTCGGCCCGGCAAACGGGCGGCATGGCGCGTTCCAACAGAGCAAGGCGAATGCCGTCTTCCTGCCCATCCAGCACCGGCCGCCAGCGCGCCAGGTAGATTTCCGGCTGGCCTTCCACAATCACCTGTTCCAGGGTCGGTAAAATGCGCTGGCCGGCAAGAATTTCCAGCACCAATCCACACACGGTCTGCCAGTAACGCGCATCCGGCCCGAGCATGAATCCGCTGGTACGGCTTTCGCCGGGCAGGTTGACCAGCACGCTGAACGCTTTACTGGCAGGCAGCCACAACCCGCGCACCAGCCAGGGAAGCAGCTTCGGATGAGAAATCTCATCCGGCTGCCACTCGGGATTCAGATCGGGTGAGGGTAACGGAAAATTCTGGTTGGAAGGCAGCCGCAGGCGCACCGCACCAATTTGCGCATCATCCAGGGGTGTACCGCTGCCAATTTGCAGGCGGATGGTATCCGGTTCAAGGCAGAAAGGATGATCACGCACCTGGGTGCGTTTTGCCGCAAAACCTCGACCGCGAGGTTCCGGTTTTTGTTCCGGGCTTTCTGCCCAAAACAAGACCCCTCCACTCTCGGTGGGACGGCGCGGCGGCTGCCAGTGAGCGTGTAAAACCCACATAATGGCTTATGAATTAACCTGCGGATTCAAAGATGGTTCTTTCCTCAATGCACTCTTAAAGTAATCAGCGTACGCCGCTTTGGACGGCGAAGCGCGGCTCAGTCACTCATTCATTCTTCACACCCGGCGGGTGTGACCCAAAGCCAGCTTTCCCCTCGCATTCAAATGAACAGTTTCAAAGGTTCAAAACCCATATAAGTAGTTTGATCATCCATCGAGATTGCTTTTGAAGCGGCCGGAAATCACTCTGGCGCCCGGCCTCGTCCCCCTTCATCAAGTGACTTGCCAGTCCGCTTCGGTTTAGCATAGATTAGCATATTAATTATAACCGAACTCCTGAAAATGCAAGGTTTTTTGAACCAATTCAGTAAAATCTGAACAACAAACAGGGTCATTGCTGCCAATAACCCTGTTTGAACGGCTTATCCCGAACCGATATGTTCAGGCAGATACACCCAAAGATACGTGAGTTCGGGATAAGATCAAAACCTGGCTGGCGATGCCAATAACCCCCACCTGCACCTCCCCCAAAATCGCCCCTGCGATTTTGGGGGAGGCGGGAGGGGGGACGAAAATTCGAAAGTTGATGTGAAAATCATTTATCCCGAATTGACGTTAAAGATGCTTAACTGCGTAATCTGGCGTTGACCTGCTGTTCCAGCCGGCGAATGATGCGCTGGCGGATTTGCGCCGCCTCAGCGGCGGTCAGGGTGTGATCAGCTGCCTGATAGGTAAGGTTGTAAGCCAAACTCTTCTTGCCCTCGCCAATCTGGTCGCCTCGGTAAATATCAAACAGGCGTACCGAAACCAGCATTTTCCCGCCGCCCTCCCAGATTGCCTTCTCCACTTCCACAGCCGGCAGGTTTTCGTCCACAATCACCGCAATATCTTCCAGTACCGGGGGGAAAACCGGCACCGGCCGGGTTTCGCGGCGCAGCTGACGGCTGGCCAAAAGCGCCTGCACATCCAGTTCGGCTACCAGCACAGGCGGGAGCAGGAAATCGTATTGTTCTTTGACCAGCGGATGAAGTTCACCAAATACGCCCAGCCGATTTTCTCCGCTGTACAACTCGGCGCATTTGCCGGGGTGCAGCGAAGGATGCTGCGCCGGCTGTACCCGCAGATCCTGCACATGCAGGTCACTGCACAACGCCTCCAGAATACCCTTGAGATCGTAAAAATCAAAATAAGGCGGGCGGGCATTGTCCCACGCCGCGGGCTGGCGCAAACCGGTCAAGGCAATCGCCAGAAAAATCGGTTCATCCGGCAGGGGGTTTTCATTGCGCGGAATGAAAACAGGCCCAATTTCAAAGAACGCCAGGCGGTCACTCAGGCGGGCATTTTTCTCCACCGCGTCCAGCACCGAAGCCAGCAGCGAACGACGCATGACCACCCGTTCGGGGCTGAGCGGGTTGCGGAGGGTCAGGTATTCGGGCTGCGGCGGGCGCGCCTCAGCCGGATACAGGCGCGCTTCCCGCTGCGGAGCGGTCAGGCGGTAGTTGATCACCTCCTGCAAACCCAGGCGGATGAGCGTCTGGCGCATTTCTTGTTCCAGTTCCAGGGCGGCATCCGAGCGCGGCGGCGGCAAAGGATCGGCCAGACTTGTGGAGGGGATGTTCTGATAGCCGTAAATGCGGGCAATTTCCTCAATCAAATCGGCTTTACCGGTTTCGCCGCTGCCAATATCCAGCCGGTGGGGCGGCGTTTTGGCCAGGACGCTATCGCCTTCAACCCGGCAGGTGAATTCCAGCCGGGTGAGCATCTCGGTAATCTGACCGGCGGTCAATTCAATTCCCAGCCAGCGGTGTACATCGGCTTCTGTGAGGCGGATTTCAGGATCCTGCGGCGGGAGAGGATATTCATCCACCAAACCGGCGTAAATCTGCCCGCCGCTCCACTCGGCCATGCGGTTGAGGCACAACACCACTGCGGTTTCGGCAAGCGCAGGATGCACCCCGCGCGAAAAGCGATAAGCCGCTTCGGAGTTGAGCCGTTGATGAAACGCTGTGCGCCGCACATTGACAAAGTTCCAGGCCGCCCCTTCCAGCAGCACACTGCGGGTTTGCGGGCTGACCTCGCTTTCCAGCCCGCCCATCACCCCGGCCAGCGAGAGCGGCCCAGCCGTATCGCACACCAGTACGGTGAACGGTTCGAGGGTTCGTTCCACGCCGTCCAGCGTAGTCAGTTTTTCGCCCGGTTGCGCCGCTCGGGTGATCATGGTGGGCGGTTTTCCGCCGGCACGGCGCACCAGCACATCATAATCAAAGGCGTGCAGGGGTTCACCCAGTTCCAGCATCACGTAATTGGTCGCATCCACCACGCTGTTGATCGGGCGCATGCCCGCCAGCCGCAATCGGCGCTGTACCCGGTAGGGGCTCGGTCGCGGGGTCACACCTTCCACCAGTCCCAGCACAAAACGCGGGTTGAGGTGGGGGTCGCTGATTTGAATGGCGGCCTTGCCGCGAATGGATGGCGCATCTTCGGGCAGGCGCGCCTGCGGGTAACGCAGCGGTTTACCGGTCAATGCCGAAAGTTCGCGCGCCACGCCAATCAGTGAGGCATCCCGAATCATATTTGGCAGAATCGAGATTTCCAGCACGGCATCGCCCATGTAATCCACCAGCGGCACGCCGGTTGGGGCATCATCATCCAGAACGATGATGCCCTCATGTTCGTCGGAAATGCCCAGTTCCTTCTCAGAACAGACCATCGAAAACGACTCGACCCCGCGGATTTTGGCGCGCTTAAGGGTGGTCAGCACCTGCCCCGGCTGATGACCGTCGTAAATGCGCGCGCCTTCGCGGGCATACGCCACCTTAATCGGCTTGGGCAGAACGCCTTTGCCCTTGTATTCAAACAGGTTGGGAGCACCGGTCAGCACGATGATCTCGCCGGTGCCATCGTTCAGTCGGCACAATACCAGCCGGTCGGCATTCGGATGCGGCATCACCTCGTCAATTTGAGCAACCACGATTTTATCCGGCTGCCACGAAAGTCCGCTGACCTTGAACTCGCGCGGGGTATCGGCCGGCAGGTCGGCATACGGGTCGGGCAAGCCCACCAGCTGGATCTCTTCTACCTCCAGCCCGGCCATGGTCAGGGTTTTCGCCAGATCCAGCAGGGAAAGGTCAATGTCAATATAGTCTTTCAGCCAGGAAAGCGGTATTTTCATCAGAACTGCTCCAGAAAACGAATGTCATTTTGCCAGAAGTAACGGATGTCCTCGATATGATACTTGAGCATGGCGATCCGCTCGGGGCCTAAACCGGCCGCAAAACCGGAAAAGACGGCCGGATCATAGCCACCGTTTTGCAGTACCACCGGATGCACCATGCCGCAGCCGCCAATTTCCAACCAGCCGCTACCGCGGCACACACCGCAGCCTTTTCCGCCACAGATAAAGCATTCCATATCCACCTCGGCGCTCGGTTCGGTAAACGGGAAGTAAGAGGGGCGGAAGCGCGTCCGGACACCTTCGCCAAACATGCGTTTGGCAAACGATTCCAGTGTGCCTTTCAGGTTCGCAAAGGTGATTTGCCGCCCAACCGCCAGCAGTTCTACCTGATTGAATTGCATTTCATGGCTGGCGTTGGTTTGTTCATAGCGATAGACCATGCCCGGCAGGATGACGCGGATGGGGTGCGGCGCCATTTCGCGCATGGCGCGGATCTGACCGGGGGAGGTGTGCGTGCGCAGGATCACCCCGGGTGTGGTGGTGTGAAAGGTATCCCACATATCGCGCGCGGGATGATGGGCAGGAATGTTGAGCAATTCAAAGTTCAACTCCTCGGTTTCCACTTCCGGCGAGCGGTAAATTTGAAAACCCATTTCGATGAAAATGGCGCAGATTTCATCCAGCGCCTGAGTGGCAGGGTGCGCCCGGCCCAGCGCCGGCTGCCGCCCCGGCAGGGTCACGTCCAGCCACTCGGCGGTCAGTTTACGTTCCAGCGCTTCGCGGCGCAGAACGGCGCTGCGTTCTTCCAGCGCATTTTCCAGCGCAATTTTGACCTGATTGGCTTTTTGACCGACCTGCTGGCGGATTTCTTTGGGGATGCTGCTCATACGGGCAAAGACCTGCATGACGGGCGCACTGCGCCCCAAATGAGCCGTGCGCCACCCGCCCAACTGCGCCTCGTCCTGTACCTGCTGCAGGGCATTCAGTCCATTTTGCAGAATCTGATCCAGTTCTTCCAAAATATTTTCGGAGTCGCTCACCTTTACCTCCTGAAGAAAGTGATTCGGTTAACAAAAATCCCGCCCCGGTCAAGGGACGGGAGGAAATTTCCCGCGGTACCACCCTGTTTGGCTGCCATTCCGGCAGCCCACTCAGCCCAACGGCTCTGCCGGCTGGCAGAACGATTGGCGCGCCGGTTAACGCTGGCGGTGCGGCCCGAACTACTGGCTCTCACTGGGGAGAGCGTTCCCCCGGGCGGCTCGGGAGGGAACTTCAACCGGTTTCTGCCGGGCTGGGGTCTCAGTCTGCGCCCCGGCCTCCCTGTCGGTTTCCGCCAGTTTACTTTCCTCCGTCACAGCCGTTTGCGGATTTGGAATACCCTTATTATCTTCAGAATGTGGTGCTTGTCAAGGCATCCGCAAGCTGCCGTTTTTTCAAAACCGGTTTGGTTTCTGCGTTTGCGTCCATTCGTAGTAAAATCAACGCGGCTTTTCCTACCCACCTGTCATCTCTGCTCAACTTTTATGCGAAAACTGTTTGAATTGCGTCTCCCGGCTCAATTCTGGCTGATGTTTGCCGGAATGTTAATCAGCACCATTGGCGCCAGTATGATCTGGCCCTTTTTGATGATTTACGTCAGCGAACGGCTGGCTATGCCGCTGACCGTCAGCGCCGGTTTGTTGACCATCAATTCCGTTTGCGGGCTGATCAGTTCCTTCATTGCCGGTCCCATCATTGACCGACTGGGACGCAAGTGGGTCATGGCAATCAGTTTGCTGGTCAACGGCTTGGGGTATTTACTGATGAGCCGCGCCGAAACCTACCCGGCTTTTGTCCTGCTGATGATTCTGCAGGGGGCTGCCAACCCACTCTATCGGGTCGGCGCTGACGCAATGATGGCGGACCTGCTTCCCGTCGAAAAACGGGTGGAGGGATATTCGTTGATGCGGCTGAGCAACAATGTCGGTGTGGCTATTGGGCCGGCAGCCGGCGGTTTTATTGCTTCCATCTCGTACGAATACGCCTTCTACGGGGCAGCAACCGGGCTGGTGATTTACGGTCTGCTGATTGCCTTTCTGGCGCGGGAAACCCTGCCCCAGCCTGTCGGTGGGCCGGCGGCAGTCCTCCGCCAGCCAGAACGCTTTGGGGGGTATGGGCATGTACTGCGTGACCAGCCCTACATGACCTTTCTGCTGGCGTTCATTTTTACCCAGTTGAGCGCCTCCATCATGTGGGTGCTGCTTTCGGTCTACGCCAAAACCCATTATGGCGTAACCGAACGGTTATACGGCATGATCCCGATGACCAACGCCCTCATGGTGGTCTTTTTCCAGATTCCGGTCACCATGCTCACCCGTCGTTTCAATCCTTTGCCGGTGCTGGCATTGGGCGGCTTGCTGTACGGACTGGGGGTTGGCAGCGTGGCCTTGGGCAGCGGCTTTTGGGGATTTTGGGCAAGTATGGTGGTGATGACCATCGGCGAGCTGGTGCTGGTACCCACTTCATCCACCTATGCTGCCAATTCAGCTCCAGCCGATATGCGCGGGCGCTACATGAGTTTATACGGCCTGACCTGGAATGTGGCTGCCGGGATTGGGCCGGTCGCCGGCGGTTTTTTGAACGACTGGTTCAACCCACAGGCGATCTGGTATGGCGGCGGACTGTGCGGCATTTTCAGCGCGCTGTTATTCGTCTTCTTCTGGCTGCGCCGCCCGGCGGCTGAGCCTGCCCCGGCGAGCAAGATTCCCTGAGTCGCGTTTCAACCAATTGACGCAAGCCTTTCGCGTCAACTTGACAATCTGCACCATTATTCAGTATATTTGGAACGGATTTTAACCGGGGAAACCGTAACTTCGCGGGGAGAAGTCGGGTTTTCCCTGCAACATTGGCTTCGTTTTATCATCTGTACAAACAAGAAAGCAAGGACGATGGACATTGTTCTGCCCACCGCTGTTTTGCTCTTATTGATTCTTTCGGCATTAGCCCCTTTCATTCAGCAGGCGCAGTCCCAACGCGCCGGCTGGTTGATGGCAATTTTGCCGGCTGGGCTGTTTTTGACCCTGCTCGGCCGTTTGCCCGCCATTCTGGCCGGGCAGGTTTTTGCCTATCAACTGCCCTGGGCTGAAAGACTGGGGGTTACCTTCTCCCTCTACCTGGATGGTTTGGGACTGCTTTTCAGCCTGCTGATTCTGGGCATCGGCGCGCTGGTTTTGATTTACGGCGGCGGCTACCTGCACGGTCATCATCAATTGGGGCGTTTTTATGCCTTCATCCTTTTCTTCATGGCTGCCATGTTCGGCGTCGTCATCAGCGATAACGCTCTGACCCTGTTTGTCTTTTGGGAATTGACCAGCATCAGTTCCTTTCTGCTGATTGGTTTTGATCATGAAAAAGAAGCCTCGCGCTATGCCGCCCTGCAAGCCCTGCTGGTGACCGGCGGGGGCGGGCTGGCAATGCTGGCCGGACTGGTACTGCTCGGTCAAATTGGCGGTAGCTACGAGATCAGCCAGTTGAATCAACTGGGAGATGTGCTGCGCAATTCACCGCTGTTTCTGCCAGCCTTTTTGTTGATTCTGGCCGGTGCGCTGACCAAATCGGCGCAGTACCCCTTTCATTTCTGGCTGCCCGGCGCCATGGCCGCTCCCACCCCGGTCAGCGCCTACCTGCACTCGGCAACCATGGTTAAGGCCGGGGTTTATCTCCTGGCGCGCTTAAGCCCCATCTTTGCCGGTACGGCTGAATGGCAGATGCTGGTCACCGGTTTTGGGCTGGCCACTTTTCTGGCGGGGGCGTTGCTTGCCATCGGTCAGGTGGATTTGAAAAAACTGCTGGCTTACACTACGGTTGCCTCACTGGGGACAATGGTCATGCTGCTCGGCTGGGGCAGCGATCTGGCCGTAAAAGCGGCCATGCTTTACCTGCTGGCTCATGCACTCTACAAAGGAGCCTTGTTTTTGGTCGCCGGCGCAGTGGATCACGAAACCGGAAGCCGCGATGTCAGCAAACTGAGCGGTCTGCGCCGCTCC
>Ga0101944_10001830_pt1 | contig 39640 bp, 44 predicted proteins | sample DewCreD2012metaG_FD_75245 | JGI IMG/M metagenome (GOLD analysis project Ga0101944, IMG submission 75245) | Hot spring sediment bacterial and archeal communities from British Columbia, Canada, to study Microbial Dark Matter (Phase II) - Dewar... ... | reverse complement strand
TAGATAGAAGTACTGTTTAACGCTATTGAATTTTGCTAGTCTTTGTTTAGTAAAAGACCAAAAAGATTCAATACCGTTAAGATGAATAGTTTGTTCTTTGCATTATTGTCTCCGTGATTCACTCTAAAGTGTTTATCATAGCCTACATCTACTAGGCCATTGTAACCTCTCCAGCCATCTAACTTTCCTATAAAAAACTTTGCGCAGTTTTCTTTTTTTTTACAATCTGGTATAATTTCTGTATACACTCTACCATTTCTTTCAAAGATGCCAAATACCAGTTGCTTAAGAGTGTCTCTGCCTCTTTTCAGTTTCCCGTGAAATCCTCGCAATCTTCTTGCTCCAAAGTAGGATTCATCCAGTTCTATCAATCCAACAAACCTTTGGAATTCATCTTGCCTTTAAAGGGCAATAGCAACAAGAAATATCAGGTAATATTGGTTAATTGAGTTGCGATTAATTTTAAAAGTTTGCTGGTTTGATCAGCATTAACATCAACCACAAAATAATGTATTATTTTTTTCAGATAAACTTTATTAAACTCCTCTCCGCCCATGCACGCACCATTCAAAAGAAAATTAAATTTAATTCCATTATTATAACAATTATTTGTATGTTTTTTCAATTTTCCGATGCTAACATTCTGTAAAATTTTAGATGGCCGACCGCTGCCCGTAAGACTTTCCTTTGTTGAACCATAAAACTCACAAATCTTGTTATTTGAATTACTGTTGAGATCGACAATTTTATCTATCAATCGATCATCAAAGCTTGTTGGTATACAATATTTAATCATACATGTTTATCGTTTTAATTCCCATCTGGTTAAATTTTTACCATCTCGAATAATAACATTCATTTTTATCAACTTATCTCTAATTTTATCAGCATTAGTCCAGTCACCTTTTAATCTATATTCGTTCCGCTTTTCAATTAAATATTCAATTTTTTTTCTTAAATCATTGTCAATGCTTTCTTCATTAAATTTTAAAAACCCCCAAACTTGATTAACTTCTTGCAAAAAATTTAAAACTATTTTTGCACCATTAACACCAATTTTATCCTTATCAATTAAATTATTTACTTTTTTTATAAAATCAAATAAATCTGCAATAGCCTCTGATGCGTTTAAATCATCATCCATAGCATTTTTAAAATTATTTTTTGAATTTTGTACAAGGACTTTAATTTTGTTAATATTTTTTTCACTTTCGACAATAGTATTATTGATCTCAGACAATCTTCTAATAAAATGTTGTAATCTATTTAGTGCATTAGAAGCTTTTTCAAGAGATTTGAATGTAAAATTTAAACCACGTCGATAGTTGCTTGTTAAAATTAAGTATCTAAATGCCAGTGGGTTAGGAATATTTTTTAAAATATCTTTCAGAGTATATATGTTTCCTAAACTTTTTGACATTTTTTCACTATTGATTTTTAAAAACCCTCTATGTAACCAAAAACGAACGAATTGTTTTCCAGTCACGGCTTCGCTTTGAGCAATTTCATTTTGATGATGAGGAAATATCAAATCAACTGCTCCAGTGTGTATATCGAAGGTTTCGCCTAAATGTTTCATACTCATGGCCGAGCATTCTATGTGCCAACCAGGTCGACCCTTGCCAAACGGAGAATTCCAGCAAACATCTCCATCTTTTTTATTCCATTTTTTCCATAAAACAAAATCAGTGGCTTCTTCTTTTTTGTATTCATCATTACTAATTCTTCCGCTCGCATCATTTTTTAGCTGATCCTTTCTGAGTCGAGCAAATCTTCCATAATCCTTAAAAGTTGATATTTTATAATAAACAGATCCATCCTCGGCCCGATAGGCGTGTCCGGTATTAACTAATTTTTTTATTAAATCAATCATTTCATTGATATGATCCGTTGCTCTACACAAAACCTTAGGTTTGATAATATTTAATTTTTCAAAATCTTCCAATAACGCATCGATAAAAAAAGATGTATATTGTCTCAATGACAGACCGTTTTTTTGTGAAGCTTTTATAGTTTTATCATCGACATCTGTTAAATTCATTACGTCAATCAATCTAAAACCAGAATATCTCAAATACCTCTTTAATAGATCTGAAAACAAATATGCGCTTAAGTTTCCAATATGAGCATAATTATACACAGTTGGTCCACATGTATAGATTTTAACAATATTCTTTTTAATAGGTCGAAATTTTTCTTTTTTTCTGGTTAAAGTATTATAAAATTTTAACATAAAAAATATAAAATTATTTGATTAAATCATTAATACTTACTTCAAGAGTTTTTGCAATTTTCTTAAGAGTATTAAGTGTTGGATTCCGATTTTTATCAGCTTCACAATTTTAATAATAGTGTTGTGGACAACATCTACCATTTTTGACAACCTATCCTGCGAAAATCCCTTTTTATTTCGGGCTTTCTTTATGTTTTCCGGTATTGTTGATATTTCGTTTGAATTACTTACCATAAAATAGTATTACCATAAGGTTATGTTTTGAGGTTAATTTCCTATCATTACTACGATGGTACTAAATTATCAAACTTTTAGCAAACAAATTTTAGGGAGTTCTTTAACCTTTTTCGCGTAGGGAGAGAGAGGCAAGAAAAAAGATAAAAACCCACTGCAAAAAATTTCACCAACCCAAGTAAGAGCGAATCGGAAGGATGTATAGGAGGAATTCCTCCAGCCAAGCTCGTTAATAAAATCAGTTCGGATTTTACCAATCTATTTTACCAATCTGCGGAGAGATAGAGATTCGAACCCTAGGTGCCGTTTCCAGCACACCGTATTTCGAGTACGGCCCATTCAATCATTCTGGCATCTCTCCAAAACATTATTCAAAAAACACTAAAACACTAAAACCCTCGCAAAAACTGAATAAAAAACAAAAATAGGTGCAATTTTAATCTACCAATTATTCTAGGCTCTAAACTAGAACTTTTCTAAAAAATTAATAATATTTGTTGACGATTTTTAGCAATTCTTTTTCTAAATCTTCATCTTTTCTTTTCCATTCTTTTCCATCTTCATTCAATTCTTTAAGATGCAGACAGAAATACTGTTTAACGCTAACGCTATTGAATTTTGCTAGTCTTTGTTTAGTAAAAGACCAAAAAGATTCAATACCGTTAAGATGAATAGTTTATTCTTTGCATTATTGTCTCCGTGATTCACTCTAAAGTGTTTATCATAGCCTACATCTACTAGGCCATTGTAACCTCTCCAGCCATCTGAAAAGATTACACTGTAATATCCACCTTTCCTATAAAATAACTTTGTGCAGTTTTCTTTTTTTTACAATCTGGTATAATTCCTGCATACACTCCACCCTTTCTTTCAAAAATGCCAAATACCAGTTGCTTAAGAGTGCCTCTGTCTCTTTTCAGTTCACCGTGAAATCCTCGCACTCTTCTGGCTCCGAAGTGGGATTCATCCAGTTCTATCAATCCAACAAACCTTCAGAATTCATCTTGCCTTTAAAGGACAATAGCAACACGAAATATCAGGTAATATTGGTCAATTGTGTTACGATTTAATTCTAAAGGTTTGCTGGCTTGATCAGCATTAACATCAACCACAAAATGATGTATTATTTTTTCAGTTTGTAATTGCTGATTTTTGCCCACTTAATCATATTTCTAGACTATAGAAGAAAGTTCTTCTAGTCTAGAACCAAAAGAATTAGTTAGACTAAAAAATAATAAATAAAAAAAATTTAATTTTTTAATTAGAAAAAGATGTTAAAAGAAAAAAACTACAAAAAATTAATTAACAAATTCCTTACTGTTAATTTGTGCAATTTACCTCCTGAAAAAAAATTAGCCTTATTTATTCTAACCTTCTTTCTTTTTTCTCTAACCCTGGTTAGTAGTTTTTACTTAACAAAAAAATGGGTAACTTCTGACTTTCAAAAAAGGGATAAACATTTATTTTCAACTTCTATAAATACTCCCCACATCACAAAAAACTTATTTCAGCCAGAAACAAATGTTAATCCAATAGAAAAAAATTTTCCTGTAGAAAATACAAAAAATTTAAATAGTACATCAGCCATAGATGTTACTGATTGCTATTTTTTGAGTGAAGGAAGTATTTGGAGTCCTAAGTATGATGGCGCTACTTTTCGATTTGGAGGAACTGACACTAATGCTGTCTATAGAAGAGTGATCTTACCAGTTCTAACTGATACAGAATACACTGGTGGTTATTTTCAGATTAAAGGAGAATATCCCGATTCAACCTATTTTTCCTACCATCTTAATGATGAAAAAACTCATTTTATTAGCAAACTAACCGATTATGAGATTTATCCCGATGCAAATTCCACCAACCCTTTTCAAACAGGAGGAAAAATCAGCCAGCAACCATTAAGATACTCAAAGAATAATTTTTATACACTTAATATTACAGAACAAGAAATGGGCTTGCCTAATACCTTGCAAGGAGGTTTTTTAGATGGGGTTAAAATAGAACAAAACGTTATTATGTACAGAATTTACGAACCTCATGATCAACAAAGAGAAGGTAGGGTAAAAATTCCTCAAATTTATTTTCAACCCAAGGAAAATCAAGTTATTGATAAAGAAAAATTTTGCCAATTTATGCAACAAAATTTTCAAAGAAAAGGTGACAAAATGGCCATTTTTATGGAAAATAAAATATTAGATAAAAAAATGCAAAAATTAGCGCAAGAAGCCGACAGTCAAAAAATTCCAGGCTACCAACCTCCCAATCCTGTTTCTTGGATTATCGGCACAGATTTTCCCGGCATGATTAAATACGCCTTTCCTTCCATCCCATTAGAACCCAGTGGCCATCCCACTGGCGCCAATATGGATACTCGCTATTTAGCCGGCTATCTTGATCCTCATAAAGAAGTAACTCTTATTCGATTTAAAGCGCCCAAAATCAATGAACAAGTTCGCTATTGGTCAATCGGCAGTTATCAACCTTTTAATGGTTTGATGTACGCATATGACTGTTCTCGCTATAATGAACTGTTAATTACTCCCGACAATTACGTTAATATGGTTTTTTCGATGAGAAAAAATAAACCTTCTTCAGCTTGTAGTAAAGAAGAAATAGCCCAGAAAAAGACCAATTGTCTTTATAATTGGATGGAATACAGCGGACCAGCTACTTTGATTTGGATTCGCCAATTAGTTTCTGATACTAGTTATCCAGAATCTCTCATCTATTATCAAGACGATCCTTATAATTCAGAAGCAATAAAAGCCCACTTAAAAGAATATTATCCCCAAGCTATTTATTGTTCACGAACCGATTTTGAAGAAAAAGGATGGAGTTGTTTTGAGTAAACTATTTTTAAAAACTTTATCTAATTATTCCCCCTCCTAAAACTTTTTCCCCTTCGTAAATTACAGCTGATTGGCCAGCCGCGGGAGCCCACTGCTCTTTTGCTAAAATAATTTTCCATTTTTTCCACTGCCTATCAAAAATAATTTTTCCTAGAGAACCATTTTTCCCGTAACGAATTTTAATAAAATAATCTTTTTTTACACTAGGCGCCTCTTGAATCCAAGAAACTTTTTTTAAAAAAAGTTCTTTTTTCCAAAGCAGAGGGTGGTTTTTGTTTTTTGAAACCAAAAGTTGGTTTTTCTTAAAATTTTTATTAATTACAAAATAAGGACCAGCAGAAAGTTCAAGACCTCTTCTTTGTCCCAAAGTATATTTTTCCAAACCCTGATGAATTCCTAAAATTTTGCCTTGTTCATCAATAATTTCTCCTGAAAGACTTTTTATCCTATTTCTTAAGAAAATCGCTAGATTTTCATCTTCTTTAAAAAAACAAATATCTTGAGATTCTTTTCTCTCCTGATCTTGATAAAAACCCAATTTCTCTGCCTCATTTTTTATTTGATTTTTATTTTTTTCTCCCAAAGGAAAAATAATCCTCCTCAATTGCGCTTGTTTAAGACGATAAAGAAAATAAGATTGATCTTTATTTTTATCTAGGCCTATTTTTAAGTAGGCAACCTTAGAAGATAACTCTATGCGGGCATAATGCCCTGTCGCCACAAAAAAAATCTTTTTTTTGCGAGCTAATTTTAACAAAAACTTAAATTTAATTTCTGGATTACAAAAAACACAAGGATTGGGGGTTTGTCCTTGTTGATAATTTTTAATGAAAGAATCAATAACTTCTCGGTTAAATTCTTTTTTGCAATCAACTACTTCTAAAGGAATTTGTAATTTTCTTGCCAACTCTTTAATAATTTTTAATTTAGAAAAATTTTTTTGTATTTCTAAATAAGCGCCAAAAACTTCCCAACCAGCTCGCTGGAGGTAATAAGCCGACATAAATGAATCCACCCCGCCACTTAAACCTACTAAAATTTTTTTCACAAACAAAGATTACAATTTATTTTTTTCTTCTTAGATTTTTTCACTTTTTCGATTATATCATCTTTTTGAAACTAAGTCTTTACAGGCAAAAAATAAAATTCTCATCTTACATTTTAATAAAAATTGAAGAACATAAAATTTGTTTTCATTAGTGGCATCGCCATTCTTATTTTTTCAATATTTTTTTGGCAGGAGGGACCTAAAAAAATACTAATCAATAAGAATATGCCTAACAAATAGGTGGCAATGCCACTACTAAAAACAAATAGCCCGCTAAAAATTTAACGGGCTATTCTAAACTAAATCCACTTTTTGTCAAGAGTTAGTTCTTTTTTAAAGAAAAATTAAGATCTTTTTTTAAAACCGCCTCTTGTTGATACTCTCCATTTTCATCTTTTAAATGAATTTTCACTGGCACATCACCCGCACCAGATTGCTTTTGAATTAATAATTTATAATTTTCTTTATATTTTTCCGGCAATTCATATTTAATTTCCGCCTCAGTGCTACGGCCAATCAAAACATGTAAAATAAAACCAAAATAAGTTTTGCCAAATTCTTCCTGAATATTAGGATAGCTAACCATTTTACGTTCTAAAAGCGTCGCGCCCTGTGGCACATAAACTCGTAAATATGAGTGATAATCACTGGTGCGCCAATCGCCATGAGTAGCTGTATGCGTGTATTTTATTTTTAAAGTTGCTATCGGCTTTTGAGGAGTTAAGTCAATAAAGTACTCCATTTCTCTTTTCAAATAATAATCTGACTTCAAAGCGCCCATATTAGCATCAATAGCCGCTAAATAATCGCCATCCCAATCAGTATTAATCTTCCCTGCCCAGCCAACACTTTCCACTTCCTTCTGTAAATTCGTATCTTGAAAATTAAGCATCACATCTTTGTTACGCAATTCATTCAAAGTAAAATCCGCTAACTTAGGAATGTTTTGCAATTTGACCAGTCGATCAAGAATTACTTTGGTCATTTCTTTCATTATCCATTTGCGATTTTGCGTATCCAAATCTTCATTAAAAAGATAAGCCTTCTCCACTTGTTCCTCTAATTTCAAAACGGCATTTTCAGAGTTATATTGAATTCCATTAATCGTAATCGGTCCGATTATTTCCAATGCCCGATTCAAAACAGAGGCGTTAATAGCAATCACTCCATCAAAATTGGCCGCCCCCCGACCAAGACGATAAAAATATTTAGCTTTTTCCACATTAGTAGGAAAATCTGGAGAAAAATTAGAATTAGAAAATTTCCAGCGTTTAATGCTCATCATTCTTTGAAAAGGATAAGGCGGAGTCACTTTGACTGTGATTCTCTGATCCAATAAATTAGCATCTTCAAAAAAACTATAAGTTATTTGGCCATTTTTGACTTTTATAATCGCATATTGCCCCAAAAAACCCCCTCCGGGTCGCAATTCCATATTATTTTGCAACAGCAAAAGATAGGAACGTTCCACATTATCTTGAACATTAAAATGTTCCACTAATTTTCCAATTACTGCTGTTTCTTTTTTAGTATCTTCGGCTATAGGTAAAAATTGAGAAACTTTGGCAAAAGTTGCTACTGAATGAGAAACAATTTCTTGAACACGTTGAGAAGAAGCAAAAAACTTTAAATAAATTCCACCGCCCAAAAGCAACAAAAAAAGCACCGAAGCCAAACTAATGACCATCTTTTTTTTCAAACGCATTGTGTTTTAAAATTATAATTAAAAAATAAAATTTACCTAAAAAAATTTCTTAATTAAATTATTTGACACCTAGAATTATAGCATAAAAAAATATTTTTTCAAAAAAGAAAAAAAGGGGGTTTTTGCGTTCCGCAAAAACCCCCTTTCAATTTAATAAAAAATCAAAATTTGGGTAGTACAATGCCTGCCACCATCGCACCCCCCAAAGTCTTTCCAAAGAGACAGGCGACGGCCTTGGCCCCAGGCCGTTTCCATCTCGTCCATTCCCGGAATCCGGGAATTTTTGAGACAGCAGATCGTCCTTATGGTATCGCCCTCTCGGACGACCCACTTTATTTTTTTAAAAAACTCATTAGGGCGATCTTGGATCTCAACCCCGTAGGCTCCGATCGGAAAATCGGCCCAGATGCCCTTGGCTGGCCAAGGCAAGTCGCCGCAACTACAAGGATCCGGAATAACCTTCGTTGTTGGCTGCACTGGTCGTACCAACGGAACCTCACTACCAGATGGTGGCCAGTTTTTGGGAAGTGCCGTGATCAGCTCCTGTTGATCAGAACACAACCCTTTTTTCAAAGCGGAATCAGAAACGGGAATAAAAACCCCCTCTCCTTCCCCAGCCCCAAACCGAGCCACTCTGACCCCTGGCCATTTTTTACCGTTGAGTTGACCGAATACCCCCGGCTCAACCACGGCAACTGCCGAATATCCATGGCGGGTCATGTAGGCCGCCACGGCATCGGCCCTTTTTTTATCGCCCATAACCTGATACTGAATGGGCGAAAGGTTGTCAGCCGCCACTGGAACTGTCGCCGCCAAAAAAATTCCGGCAGCAACCACGATTGCCAAAAAAATACTTTTTTTCATACCTTCCTCCTTCTGCGGGTTTGTCCCGCAATTTGATTTGTTGAAAACTTTTTGTTTTTCCCCGTCTGACCATTCAGTCGGTTCCAAACAAAAGCTTTCATTGTTGTTCAAAGCCCAATTGAAAAATTTTCAAAAAATCCCTCTTGGTCCCCCTTTTTTAAAGGGGGAAATAAATAAATTTCTCAATTGGACTTTGAACTCAATTTGTCAACGAACTTCCTATCTAAAACTTCTGGGAAAAACTATTTTTCAATTAATCTACTACTAATCAGATCGAAAATATAAAATAAGAATTGAGAATTGTAAATTATTATTCCATATCCCCTCTCAGCAATTTATTTAATCGCTCACGCACTTCTTCTTCACTAGGCTCATCTTCTTCCGATCTTCTTGTTGTTGTCATTTTTTGCTCCAGTAATTTATTCATTTCTTTTAACTGCAAAATTTCGTCCGCTTTTTTCTCTTCTTTTTTCTCTGAGGTTTTTTTAGTTGTCAATTCCTCTTGGAAAATTGGCAGGTTATCCGGCGGCGGAACCTTTTTAGCTTCAGAAATACTTTCTTCTTCTGGTCTAATTACTCGAACACTTTCTTCTATTGGCAAAAGTTTCTCTTTTTTCAATGACAAATCGGTACAGGAAAAGGGAGTTTTCTTAATAAAAGGACGATAATCTTCTTCAGAAGAATAATTAAGCGCTTTTTTAAGTAATTTTCCGCTCAAACGTCCACCTTGTAAAAAAACTAAATCCCTCGCAATCGCCGATCCTGTTTTTTGAAAATCACTTTTTGAAGATAACGATTCTGCTTTTATTATCCTTTTTTTAGGAAAAATTGTCAAATTAAAGTCCTCCAAAAAATAAACTACTGCTCCAGCTCCCAAGATTCCCAATAAAAAACCCAATAATGTGTTCAACCAAAGATTGGGTTTGGCAGGAAAATCTCTCGTTGCCGGTCCATCAATAGTTACAATTTTTACCCATTGTCCGCCTCCATGATATTTATGTCCTCTAACTGAGAGTGCCCAAGCCACTGATTGAGCCATCGCTTCAGCTTCTTTTTTTGAATTAGCGTATATTTTAATTTTAATAATCCCAGTATTATTAATTTTTTTCGTTTCCACCATTTTTTTCCAAATCAATTCTCGGCGAGTAATATCATTAGGAAAAACGGTTTTATTTTCATAAGGAGCTACTAAAACATCTTCCAAAAAAGCCTGGCTATATACCACTTGAGAAAGAATTTCACTCAAATATTCCGCTGACTTAGCTGCTGAAAAAGCATCTACTTTGTTAATAGTTTGTTTTTGAATAACCAAAATACCAATCTCTGAGAGGTACTTAACTGGTAAAAAGGCTGAAACTGAAAAAGCTACAGCCGTTGTTGAAAAAATAATCACCCCGACCGTTTGCCATTGTTTTTTCACTTTTTTAAGAAAATCAAGCATAGAATAAAGAAATATTTTAATTTTCCAGTTTTCCGCTCAAAAATTTTTTTTCTGGAAAAATCCAATTTAACAGCTTGTCTCTAAAAAAAACTTCTAATTTAAGGCGATTCTCTGGATATTTATCCACTAATTGATAAAACTTGGTTTTAGAAACATAGTCTTGCAGACCATAAAGCAATGCAATTGTCAAACCACTTCGACCATCCAAAAATCCTAGTCTTATAACATACATATAGAAAAAACGCAAGAATGGCGCCCCGGGAATAAAAAACCAGATATCTTTCATTATTGCCTTGAAATAGTAAAAATTGGAAAAAAATTGGACCAGATCAATTCCGATTTTCTTTTCAGCAATTTTTTTTAAATAATTGGCCTGATAATCACTATAACGATCAAAACGCCGAAAAAATTGCCCATAAGTTCGATCGCTAAAATGAAGCAAATCTCCTTGCTGATAAGGAATATTACGTACTAAATTTTTTTTCAAAATAATATGCGCATGAACATCTCGATCTTCATAACGACAAGCTTTGTGAAAAAAACGGATATTATAAAGTGGATAACGTCCTCCAAAGCGTAAAAATTTTCCAAAAAAGAAGTGTTTACGCGCTACCCCAAAGCCGCGAAATTTTTTCAAAAGCTCTTTAGACTGCAAAATTTGCCTTAAAGTTTTTTGCAATTTCGTAGTGATTATTTCATCACTATCCAAAATAAAAACCCACTTATTTTTGGATTTAGGAATAGCCCAGTTTTTTTGTTTAGCGCTGTATACATAATGATGCGCTAAATATTTGGCTCCATATTCTCGCGCTTTATTTTTAACTTTATCAGAAAAAGATGAGTCCACTAAAAGAATTTCATCTGCCCATAAAGCTGAATTTAAAGCTCCCTCTAGAATATCTAAATCATTTTCATTGGTAGGAATAATAATTGTCAGCGCCGCCTTCCCTGCCATTGTTTTTTCTAAAAAAATTAAGCTCTACCACTAAAAAATATTGAACCAAGAAGCTTAACAAAAAAAAGAAAAAAGTCAAGGCAAAACCTTAACTTCATTCAAAAACTTTTTTAAAAACTTTATTTTGATAGTTTATTTTAGTAATCGGTATTGTTCTTCGAGAAGAGTCTTCTTCCTTTTTAGATCCTTCTCTTCAGCTTCAATTTGAAAAATAGTCTGATCAATTTTTTTACCTTCTTTGAGTAAATCAGCTAATTCTAATTGTAATAAGTCCAACTTTTTTTTGGTTGATCTTTTCTGCAAATCAATTTCCAAAATTCGGTTCTGGATTTTCTTTTTTTCACTTAATAACTCACTTAAATCTGTTTCTATAAGAGAAATTTGATTACGTAGAACTCGTTTTTTTTCTTCTATTTCTCGCTGATCCATAAAAAATTTAAAAAAATTAATCTTTTTTAGAAAATTAGTGTCAATAGCTGGTCGGGGTATTGGGAATCGAACCCAATCTACACCCACCCCATGGGCGCGTACTACCAGTATACTATACCCCGCTCCCGTCTACAGTTTTTGAAAATTCAGTCCAAAAATTGCAACTTCTGATAATAACTCCTTCATATTTTCTTTCCTAAAAAATCTTCTAACAAAATCACTCTTATCTAATCAATAAAGACAACCTATTCTTTCACACTTTTTCTTGGAAAGCAAGTTAGTTATAGACAATTGCTTGATCCACTCGCGTAGAACTTTTATAAATCGCGCCCACTAATTTTTGAGTAGTTTCTAGAAAGATATTAGAACCAAATAAAGGATCATGCACCACATATTTATTATTGCTTTTCTTGTCTTTGCCCACCACTACTACATAGTGCCCCTTGCCAGCAGCCGCTCTAACAAAAACAATTACCGGATTGCCTTCTTCTAAATTTTTATCAATATTACTCCAAGAAACACTGCCATGTCCAGTTGAACCCTGAACAGACAAACTTTTCCAATTTTGCGGCCAAACAATCAAATCTCGATAAAAAATAGGTTGAGTAGCTAAACGACCGGGAGTAATTTTTTCTCCGTGATAAGTAAATACCATCGCTAAAGAAGTAATAGCACAACCGTAATCTTTCATTAACGAAGAAGATAAACCAATTCGGTTATCTCCCCAGCGGGAATCAGTTTGTGAATAATACCAACTGGTAGAAGCCATGCCACTTTTTGGCTTAGGAGCGTTTTCTTTAATTTTAGCTAGTTCACCCTTTAATTCATCAGAAAAATCATCATAGCCTCCAATCAATTCTTGCTTTTGTTGTTCTACTCGCGCCAAAAGCTCTCTATATTTGTTTTCCTCACCCTTGGTTTGATTTAAAATTAAAACTTTGTTTCGTTCTTCGTTCTTTAAAAAATAAACCTTGTCTTCCAATTCTTCTTTTTTAGCCATCAATGCTTGCTGTTTCTTTTCCAGTTCATTTTTTCTTTCTTCTAATACTTGTTTTTTCTGGTTCATTTGCTCTTTTATTTCTTTGATTTTATTCCATGTTTTCGTTAAAAATTCAGCATTATTCAAAATTTTAGCCACATCTCCTTTTTGCCGTAAAAGTTCCATAGCCAATTCTCGGTCAATTCGATCATAAATCCGCAAAACTTCCGCTAATTTCACTTTGGAAGACTCCATTTCTTGATCTTTTTCCTTAATTTGCTTCTCTAACATTTCAATTTCTTTTTGTTTTTCTTCAACTTCTTTTTCTTTATTTTGCACATCAATAGCCAAAGTTTCTTTGCGTGATTGCATCAGTTCCAATTGACTTTGTAATGTAATTTGTTGTTGTTTTTTTAAATCAATTATTTTTTGATAATTTCTAGCCTTTTTTTCCAAATCATCAATCGCTTCTTGAGTATCCTCATCAACTTTTAAAGAGGGAGAGGGAGAAATTTCCTCCGCTTGAACTTTTTGTCCCCAAAAACAGACCAACCCTCCCCAAACAGCCAGACTAAATAAAAACTCTTTTTTTTGCCAAAAATTTCTTTTTTTTCTTTTCAAAAACATTTTTTTAAAATCATTTAAACTATCTCATTTATTTTCTTCTAATTTTTCTAGCGCCCTCTTAATTCTTCTCAAACTTTCTTTTTTACCCAAGGCCCATATCAACTCAAAAGGACTAGGACTTTTTTCTTTACCAGAAAGCGCTACTCGCATTGGCCACAACAACTCTCCTCTGTTTTCTCCGCTAGCCAATAAAATTTTTTTAGTAATTTCTTCTAAAGAAGCCGTTTCTTCTAATTCCTCTAAAATCTCCTCCGCCTTAACCAAATTATTTTTCACTGCTTTAATGTCCATTCCTTTCCAAAATAAAATTTCTTTTGTATATTCTGGTAAATGAAAATAGATGGCTAAATTTTCTAAAATATCCGCTATTTTTTTCATCCTCTCTTTTTCAACGCTAACTATTTTCAAAAACAGCTCTTCTTTTTCTGGCCAATTATTTTTTTGACAAAACTCTTGTAAAAATCCCCGACTCAATTCCAATAACTCTTGCGGACTTTTTCTCTTAATATATTGTCCGTTCAACCAATCTAGCTTTTTTAAATCAAAAATAGCCCCAGATTTATGAACTTTTTCTAGCTGAAAATTTTTCACTAATTCTTCTAAGGAAAAGATTTCCTGATTATTTCCGCCTCCGGGATTCCACCCCAAGAGCGCTACAAAATTAATAATCGCCTCTCTAAGATAACCTTTAGCAATATAATCTTCCACTGCTACATCTCCTTGTCGTTTAGAAAGTTTAGAACGATCAGTATTTAAAAGCAATGGTAAATGAACAAAACAAGGAACTTCCCAATTAAAATTTTCATAAAGCTGAATATATTTGGGGGTACTAGAAACATATTCTTCTCCTCGAAAAACATGAGTAATAGCCATTAGATGATCATCTATTACATTAGCAAAATTATAAGTTGGAAAGCCATCAGATTTCATTAGAATTTGATCATCTAATTGATTATTTTTAATCACCACTTTTTGACGAATCAAATCAACAAATTCCGTTGCGCCCTCCGTCCGCATTTTTTGGCGAATGACATATTTCTCGCCAGCGGCGATCCTTTTTTTAACTTCTTCTGGCGATAATTGAAGACATTTTCTATCATACATTGGAGGCAATTTTTCCGCCTTTTGAACTTGACGCATTTTTTCCAATCTTTCCGCCGAGCAAAAACAATGATAGGCTAAACCTTTTTCTACCAATTTTTGGGCATAATCTTGATAAATTTTTAAACGTTCTGATTGAATGTATGGACCAAAATCACCTTTTTGTACCAATTTCCCCTCTTCCCAAAAAACTCCTTCCGAATATTCAAAACCCGCCCAATTAATAATTTTAATCAATTTTTCCACTCCGTTTTCAATTTGTCTTTTTTTATCAGTATCTTCAATCCGCAAAATGAAATCGCCTTTATTTTGTTTTGCAAATAGAAAAGCGTAAAGAGCCGTGCGAAAATTCCCCACATGCATATAACCAGTCGGCGAAGGCGCAAAACGAGTTCTAATCTTTTTCATAAATAATCCTCTAAAACCTAAAATCTAAACTCTCAATAATCTTATAATCTAAAGTAAATTCTAACTAATTTCTCACTTATCGTCCGTAATAACCTAATATTAAACTAAATATTTTCGATAATTTATTCACTTTTAAACTAGTTATTTGAAAAAACCTTTTAACTCATAAAAAATTTTTCTTGTTTTCTTCTCCATTTACTCTAATCTCCATCATAGCACCTTTTTTGATTTATTCGCCTTAAACACTCCTGCAATAGATCGAACCGCTTTTTTATCCATCGCACCAATCATTATCCTATCTTTTCTCGGTCTTGGCAAGGTAGCCGCTAAAGCTTTAGCCGCTCGAATTTTTATTTCGTCGGTAATTAAAACTGTTCGTGTTTCTAACGCTCCTTTAAAAATTCCCGGAAAGACTAAAACATTATTAATTTGATTAGGAAAATCACTCCGGCCAGTAGCCACAATAAACGCCCCACCCTTTCGAGCTTCCTGAGGCATAATTTCTGGAATTGGATTGGCTAAAGCAAAAACAATGGCTTTTTTATTCATTTTAGCAATGTCATTAGCATTTAATAAATTAGCTCGAGAAAGACCAATAAAAATATCTGCTCCCACTAAAGCCTCTTTTAGACTACCCTTAAATTTATGCGGATTAGTTTTTTGCGCTAGTCGCTGTTTGGCAAAATTCAAACCCTCCCGACCAACATAAAGTGCCCCTTGTGAATCAAAAACAATAATATCTTCCGCGCCGAATTTAGTTAAAAGTTTGGCACTGGCAATACCAGCCGCTCCCGCTCCAGAAATAATAATTTTACATTTTTTCAAGTTTTTTCTTACCACTTTGGTAGCATTGATCAGCCCCGCCAAAACCACAATGGCAGTGCCATATTGATCGTCATGAAAAATTGGAATATCTAACTCTTTTTTTAAAGCTTCCTTAATAATAAAGCAATTAGGCGCTGCGATATCTTCCAGATTAATTCCTCCAAAGCTAGGAGCAATATTTTTCACTAATTCAATAATTTTTTCTGGATTGTGAGTAGCCACCACCAAAGGAACCGCGTTAATTCCTCCCAATTCTTTAAATAAAAGCGCTTTAGCCTCCATTACTGCCATAGCTGCTTCTGGTGATTGTTTTCCTAATCCCAACACCGCGCTACCGTCAGAAACAATTGCCACTGTTTTTCCGCGCCAAGTGTGCGTAAAAGATTTTTTCCTGTCTTTCTCAATCACTCTCACCAAATCAGCTACTCCAGGAGTATATAAAAGCGAAAGATTTTTGGTGGTAGCTTTAATTTTTGCCTTTACTTCTATTTTTCCACTTTTGCTAATATTAATAGAATTTTGCGCCATAAAATATTTTAAAAATAAATTACGTCCTTTTCTCTTAATAAAGCTATTTCTCTTGAAAACCATTTCTTGAATAACTGGTGAGGTGAACAGAGCAAACAAAATTAATTTCAGTATTTAGAATTTACTCAAAATTTGAAAACTGATCTTTCTTTGAAACAATTAAAAATTTTTAACGTGATATATTATCTACTCTTAATTTTTCGATAAACTCCCTCCACAGCCACTGCTCCTTCAGCGCAAGCAGTAATGATTTGTCGAAAACCATTAGAATTAGTAGTGATATCTCCGGCAGCAAAAAATCCAGCAACGTTCGTGCTTTGATCAGCCTTAACCTGAATAAAACCTCTAGCATTTAAAGCTACCTTGAGATTCTGAATTAGCGCTATATTCGGAACTGATCCAATTTCAATAAAAACACCCTCGGTTAAAACTTCTGCTGATCCTTGATAAGGTCTGTCTAAAACAATACTAGAGACTTTATTTTCTCCTTTGATTTCTTTTAAATTGGTACAACAAACAATTTCCACGTTAGACATTTTTTCAGCTTGTTCAACATAAACCGGGGCTGCAGAAAGTTTGCTTCTATCTCCTCGATAGAAAAGTCTTACTTTTTTTGCATATCCTGCCAAAATCATCACCGCCATAATAGCCGAATTCCCGCCACCAACGACAGTTACTGTTTTGTTTCTAAAAAAAGGGCCGTCACAAGTAGCACAATAGGAAACCCCCCGTCCCAAAAATTCTTTTTCTCCTGGAATATTTAACTTCTTGGCTGAAGTTCCAATTGAATAAATTATATTTCGAGCCCAAAAATTTTTCTTATCCGTTGTTATCCTAAAAAATTCATCTTCCTTGTTTATTGCTTTGATTTCGGTTTGAATAATTTCTACTCCCAATGACCTAACATGGTTAACCATTTTCTCAGCCAGCTCTGTTCCTTTAATTGAATCAAAACCGGGATAGTTTTCAATCTTATGAATCTCATTTAAATAGCCGCCAATTTCTGCGCCTAAAACTAGGTGATCAATTTTATAACGGGAGGCATAAATAGAAGCTGAAAGCCCTGCCGGACCAGAACCCAGAATAAGTAAATCTTTAATTTCTTTATTATTATTCTCCATAAGTAAATAAAAATTTAAAAAAAACAGGAATAAAAACAGTAACTAAAAAATTCTTCTCCTCGCTCTTTTAATTTTTAACACAGAAAATTTAACTCTTTGATAAATAGACACATAAGACTAACTATCTTTGTTTTTTCTTTCAGTTATAACTCCCGCTCCTCCTCCCTTTGCCTTTTTTCTAAATTTTTTAAAAACAAAAATAAGGTTTTATTTATTGAAAAATTCCAAAAGGTAAGAGGAAAAATAATAAAAATCTTTATAATAACTTTTCAATTTCTTCCTTTAGTGTCTCCTTGGCTTGTACCCCAGAAAAACGAGTAATTTCTTTGCCATCTTTAAAGATAATTAAAGTCGGAATTGACATAATTCCAAATTTTTCTGCTGTTTTTGGATTTTCGTCTACATTAACTTTGCCAATTCTTGCCCTCTCTCCAATCTCTTTTGACAAATCTTCAATAATCGGCAACATCACCTGACAAGGACCACACCAAGTTGCCCAAAAATCTACCAATGCTACTCCATTAAAACTTTCAATTAATTGACCAAAATTATCATCTTTAATTTCTACTGCCATAAAATAAATTTAAAAATAAAATACAACTGGCTCTTCTTACTACTTATAAAAAAATTTTTTATTTCCCCATTCTTCTTTCCCTGTGAATAAAGCTTTTTACTGCACAGATTAAATCTTCTCCAGTAAAGTCAGGAAAAAATTTTTCTGAAAAATAAAGTTGTGAATTTTGAGTTTGCCACATCAAAAAACCGCAACTGTTATGTGGATCACCTTCCACTCCAGTGCGAATAACCAAATCCACAGCTGGCAAATCAGCCGTTAAAAGTTCTCGAGAAAAGGTCTCGGCAGAAAAATTATCTAATAGGTTTTGTGTCCGACTTTTTTCAATAATTTTTCTCACTGCAGCTAAAACATCATCTTCTCCGCTATAAGCTAAAAGAAAATTTAAAAAAGTTTTTTTATGTCGAACAGTCTTCTCTATCCCTTCTTGAAGAATTTTTTTTAATTTTTCTGGAAATTGCTCTCGCCAACGGCCAAAAATTCCAATTCGCGTTTGATCCTCCATGATCATTGGATCAGCCACTAATTTTTGAAAATACCGCTCATAAATATCTAGTAACGCTCGTTTTTCTAGTAGCGGTCGTTTAGTTAAATTATCCACTGATGATCCCCAAAAAGTTAAACAAGTAATCCCAATTTTAATTGCCTGGCGGCTTAATTCTTCAATTCTTTTTGCTCCCTCTTCATGCCCTTCCCAACTTTTTAATCCTCTATGTCTAGCCCAACGACGGTTACCATCTGGAATAATAGCTACATGATAAGGAATTTTGGATTTATCCATAAAAAATGATCAATTTTTAGACAATCTTTTAAAAAATCTTTAAACTTGCCTTAGAATAATATATTCCGCTAAATCTTTCAAGGATTTCCAAGCCTCAGGATCAACAGAATTTTTAACCTTATTTAAAGCTCTTATCGCTTTTTGCGTCAATTCAAAAGCTTTTTTTTGGGCATATACCAGAGCACCAGTTTCTTGGATAATCTGGCGAAATTCTTCTAAATTTTTTTCGGTTAAATCTTTTTTGCCCAGCATTTTCTTAATTTTCTGTTTTTGCTTAGCATTTCCTTTTTCTAAAGCTTTGGCTACCAATAAAGTCATTTTACCCTCTATTACATCAGCACCAACCGCTTTTCCTATTTTTTCTTCATTGCCAAAAAGACCTAAAATATCGTCTTGCAGTTGGAAGGTTTGTCCCAGTGGCAAAGCATAAGCAGACAAACTTTCTAATAGCTTTTGATTACGGCTTTCACCGGCTAAACAAACACCTAAATGGAGAGGGCCTTCAAAAGTATAGCGCGCTGTTTTACCATCATACATCTTTAAAACCTCTTGCTCTGTCGCCTGACCTCGAGCTTGTAAAAAAAGATCTGTCATCTCGCCAGGAATAGTCTGATAAACAATTTCCTGAATTTTTTTGAGTGCGGTTAAAATTATTTCTGGTGAAAAATTAGCCTCAAACAAAATTTCATTTGCTAAGGAATAAGTCAAATCTCCTACAATAATTGCCATAGAATTTCCAAAATGTGTACTTTGATTTTTATCAGCAAAAAATCGTTCTCCTAGAAGAGAATACCTCTTGTTAATAGTGGGAATATTGTGACGTTTTTCGTCCCTATCAATTACATCATCATGAATTAACAAAAAAGCATGCACTAACTCAATAGATAAGGCAGCTTGCAAAATAGCTTCTCGTCTTCTCCCGCCTGACAAAAAATAACTCTGACAAACTAAAAATGGCCGAATTCTTTTCCCTCCATACAAAACTAAATTTCTAATTTCTTTAACTGCCTCCACTGCTAGAGAATCAACTGTCTGTAATTTTTTTATTTTCTTTTGAAAATATTCCTCTAAAAGCGGCTGAAACTCACTCTGATATTTTTTTAATTGTGTTTCAATTTCCATAAATATAACTAAAAATCAAGACCATTTATACAAACATTTACCTTGTCCGCTTTTTAAAGGTATAAATAATTAACTCATAACATGTTAACAAATCATTTTTCAAATTCAACCTTCTGTTTATCTTTTTATCTATCCAGCTAATTATGAGAATTAAGAATTCTCACTTAATTGATAACTAAATAAAAACTCTTTAAAATTCTTGCTTATTTTTTAGTACCACCAAGGGGAATCGAACCCCTGTTACCAGGATGAGAACCTGGCGTCCTAGCCGCTAGACGATGGTGGCAAAATACAAATATAAACTAAATTATTTAAAAAAACAGAGAAAACTAAACGGATGAGAACCTGAGTCCCTGCCTACCGGCAGGCAGGCTAGCCGCTAGACGATGGTGGCAAAATATTTATTCTTTTTAACAGAAACAGAGCGAAAAAGAAAAAATAGGCTTCTTCTTTTATTTCAAAATAAAGCAAATTTTTACTTAGCCGTCAAGAATTAGTAAACCGGCGACCAAGCCTTTAAAATTTCGTCAAATTCATAATAATTTTCTCCTTCCTCTTCATTTACTTCGTCTTCAAATAAATCATGTCCAGAAATCAATTCCAAATCACCCTCTTCACTAGAGTTTTTAAATAAGGCAACTCTTTCAAAAACAGGTTCTCCTTTTTCTTCTTTCACAAAAACCAAAGCTTCATAAAAAATATCTTCATCTGTTTTATCAAAAAAATCCATATAAAAATAGTTTTCATTTTGCCACCAAAAAGACTCTACAACAAATTCTCCCTGCCTGCCAGCAATCTCCTTCACTTTTTGTTCCGCTTGATTCATTATTTTCCGTCTAAATTCTAACTGATTTTTCTCTAGATCAGTGCTAATACACTGCAAACTTACAGGTAAAAAAACTCCCTCTTCGCTTGAACCCAAAAGCTTAACTTTCCTTCCTTCCAAAAGATCAATAGCTATTGGACTCTCTAAAAAAATTTTTCTTTTTTTTCCAGAACTTTCAACTAAAAAATATTCCTCCGAAGCCTGATTTTCTAAATAATTAATTTCAATTTTTCCTTCAATTTCTTGACTTTTTTCAACCTTTTTTTCAGTTAAAAAAATTTTTTCGCCATCTTCACATTTTTTCAACCAATCCTCCATTTTTTGCTCTTCCTGACTTAAAGAAAAATTTTCTTTACTAGCAACTTCCTTTTCATTTTTTTCTGTATAAGAATTTTTGTCCTCCGCTAAAAAATGATCTTTCTCCACTTTTCTATTAAAAGCAGAAAAAATTTTTTCTCTAAAATAAATCACTGTTCCTAATAACATCACTCCCACAATCAATCCAATAATAATTTTAGTTGATTTTTTCATTATTTTTTCAAAAAATTAGTTCAATTGCTTATTCAGAAAAATTCTTTTTTTCCTCAGAAATTTTTTCTTCAGTTAAACCGATTAATCGATCATATTCCTCTTTCTCTAAAGTTTCTTTCTCTAAAAGAGCGTCTGCGACTTTTTTTAAAAGAAGCTTTTTTTCTTCCAAAATCGCCTGCGCCTGCTTATAACATTCAATAATAATTTTCTCTACCTCATTATCAATTTTTTCCGCCACTTTTTCTGAATAATTTTTTTGCTCATGCAGTTCTTTGCCCAAAAACACCATACTTTCATTTTTGCCAAAAGTTATTGGTCCAAAACTGCTCATTCCAAAACGCATAACCAACTTTCTCGCTAGATTAGTAGCTCTTTCTAAATCATTAGAAGCGCCAGTTGTTACTTCGCTAAAAATCATTTTTTCTGCAGTATAACCCCCTAATAAAACCGATATTTCTTGTAAATAATGGGAACGAAATTCCAATTTTTTGTCCTCTTTTGGCATGCTTAAAGTATAACCAGCAGCAAGTCCTCGAGAAATAATTGAAACTTTTTGTACTGGATCAGCTTTAGGCAAAAAAGAAGACAATAAAGCATGTCCACTTTCGTGATAAGCGGTAATCTTTTTCTCTTCTTCATTAAGAAGATGGCTTTTTCTTTCCGGTCCTAAAAGCACTTTTTCAATCGCTTCCCGCATTTCTATGGAAGAAATTCTTTTTTTATTTCTTCTGGCAGATAAAATTGCCGCCTCATTAACCAAATTGGCTAAATCAGCTCCTGAAAATCCAGGTGTCCTTTCAGCAATCTGTCGCAAATTAACTTCTCTTTCCAAAGGTTTGCCCACACAATGAATTTTTAAGATAGCCTCCCGATCATTAATATCTGGATTATCAATAGTTACTCGACGATCAAAGCGACCCGGACGCAAAAGAGCTGGGTCCAATACATCAGGACGATTAGTAGCTGCAATAACAATCACATTGGTATTAGTATCAAAACCATCCATCTCTACTAAAATTTGATTAAGTGTTTGTTCCCTTTCATCATGTCCACCGCCTAATCCCGCTCCTCGATGCCGACCAACAGCATCTATTTCATCAATAAAAACAATCGCTGGAGCATTTTTTTTGGCTTGTTTGAAAAGATCTCTTACCCGCGAAGCGCCCACTCCTACAAACATTTCAACAAATTCACTACCAGAAATAGAAAAAAATGGCACATCTGCTTCACCAGCAACTGCTTTTGCCATCAAAGTTTTTCCTGTTCCCGGAGGACCTAAAAGTAAAACTCCGCGAGGAATTCTTGCTCCCAACGCCAAAAATTTCTTGGCATTCTTCAAAAATTCCACCACTTCATAAAGTTCTTCTTTAGCTTCTTTAGCTCCAGCCACATTGGCAAAGGTAATTCTTTTTTTACCATTCTTTCCAGGAATAAACATTCTGGCTCGACTCATTCCAAAAGAAATAGCTTGGTTATTGCCCTTTTGCGCTTGTTTCATTAAAAACCAAACAAAAAAAGCAATCATCAAAAAAGGTAAAAGAAAAGGAATAATAACGCTACGCCAAACTCCTGAAGAAGAATCGTCTTGATTAGTAATTTGTACATCTTTTAATTTTTCCTTGTCCACACCAATATTAACCAAAGATTCTGAAAGAGAAGCTTCTATTTCTTTTTGTGACTTTTCTTTTTTTCCTTCCCGAGTCTCAATATTCAAACGATTGCCTGCCACTTCAATTTTGGCAATCTGCCCATCATTTATTTGGCGAGCTAATTGGCTAAGAGAAACTTCTTCAATTTTTTCTAAAGGTTGAGAATAAAGAGAAAACAAGCCTGCTAAAACAAAAAAAACTGCCACCGCAATAAAAATATTTTTTACCATTTTTCTCATAATATTTAAGTTAAGAAAGATAATTTTTTAGTCTAATTTAAAAACTTTTAGTTAAAAATTCCCCGTTAAAACTCCAACCCCTTTTTTCAATGTCCGCCCTTCATTATGGTATAAAAAATTTTTTTTGTCCAACTTGTTAAATTCTTTTAAACCTTTTCTTCCCCGTTACTCTTCTTCTTTAATTGAAAAAATAATTTTTTCTCCTTGACGATAAATTCTCGTCTTTTTTAAAAAAATTTCTTGATTTTTAGACTTATTGCTTAAAATCATTTTTTCTAATTCCCAAAAAGCATTCGCTGAAATATTTTTTAAATTTCCCTGCAAATTAAACATAATTAAACGAAATAAACTTTTTCTTTCGGCTCGGGATAAATTTTCATAACTTTTCCTTTCCATTGACCAACCCCAATTTTCTTTTCTAACCAGTTCTAAAAAAAGTTTTTTTGTTTCTCTCTCTAGCCATTCTTCTACATCCAACAAATGTTCTTGTAAATCCACTAAACGTTTCTTAATTTGCGGATTATATTTTTTTTCTAATTCTGGCAAAAGTTGAAGACGAATTCTGTTGCGAGAAAACTTTAACGATTGATTACTTTTATCCAAACGAAAACTTTGCTTCTTTTCTTTTAAAAAAGCTAAAATTTCTTTTTTTCTCACGCCTAATAATGGGCGAATAATCTTTCCATTTTTAGCCCGTAAAGCCACTAACCCTCGCAAACCAGCGCCCCGTATTAAATTAAACAAAAAAGTTTCTGCGCTATCATCCAAAGTATGCCCAACAGCAATCCAATCTGCTTTTCTTTTCTCTCTTTCCTTTTCTAATTCGGAGTAACGAAAATCCCTCAATCTTTCTTCCAAATTAGCACTCCCTCCAGTAGAAAAACTCTTGTAAGTCACTAATTTAATTGGCAAGGCCAGCTTTTTTGCCATTTTAAAGCAAAATTTTTCATCAGCCAGAGAAGCTTTTCCACGCAAACCATAATTGATATGCAACAAAAAAATTTTTAACTTCCAGGACTTTTTTAGATGATTTAAAAATAAAACTAGCGCTGTTGAATCAGGACCACCAGAAAAACCCACTACTAAAGACTGGTTTGGCAAAAAAAGTTTGTGGCGAAAACAAAAATTTTGTAGCTTTTTAATCAAAACAAAAAAGTTAAAGGTTTTTTTGAATAATCGCTAAGACTTTTTCTATAGTTTCTTCCAATTTTCCCTCTTTATTCTCCACTTTATAGTCAAAAATACCTTCATTTTCATACCAACCTTTAGCGTATTCCAGCCTTTTTCGAATCATTTCTTCTGATTCGCCTCTTTTCAAAAGACGTTGCCGTAAAACTTCTGGAGGAGCAAAAATAAAAATAGATTTAGCTTCTGGTAAAAGTTTTTTGGCTGTTAATACCCCCTGATAATCAATTTTCCATAAAACCGGCAAAGGACTTTTTTTTACCCTTTCTATTTCTGAATAAGTTCCCCCATAATAATTTCCTCGATCAGCTAAGGCATATTCAAAAAAACGATTCTCCTTAATACCCTGTTCAAATTCCTCTTTAGAAACAAAATAATAAGTTCTTCCAGGTTGATCTTCCGGGCGAACAGCACGAGTAGTTGTCGTAATAACTCTATCAAAATCCCTCTTTTTTTGTAAACCCTTAATAACACTATCTTCACCAGCTCCAGATGGACCAGATATAATAAAAATATGCGTGCCGTTCATTTCTCAAAATCAATTAATTAAACTATTAATTACCAACTAATCTTCCACTTTTTTAGCTTCCTTTTTAGGTTTTTTTAACGTTTTTTTCGATGCCTTTTTCTTAATCACTTTCTTAACTAATTTTTTTCCAACTGATTCCTTTTTAGCTTTTTTAATTTGAGAAGTTTTTTTCTCAGAAATTTTCGCCGTCACCAATTTTTCTGATTCTTTTTCTGAAACAACTTCCTTCTCTGAAGATTTTTTTTCTTTTTCTTGTTCTTGTTTTTTTGGAATCTCCATTGGTTTATTAATTAAACTTTCTACTTTCTTCGGATTTTTATCCAGCAAACGCAAACCCATTCGATGTTGGCGCGGTTCCAAAGACATAATTTGCCAAGTATAAGTTTTGCCCCGTTGAACAATTTCATCAACACTCTTTCCTGGAAATTTAGCCATAAAATCACTAATATGGGCTAAACCATGTATATCCTTGTTTAAATAAACAAAAGCCCCAAAATGATTAATTTTATTAACAGTCCCATCCACCACATCACCAACCTTATATACTTGATCAATAATTGACCAAGGATCGACCTTCAATTCTCGCATAGAAAGAGAAATTCGAGTTTCATCAATGCCAATAATTTTAGCAGAAACCTTATCACCTACTTTTAATAAATCCCGAGGATTATCAATTAATTTCCAATCCAACTGAGAAATATGCACCAAGCCCTCTAATAGATCGCGTTCGTCTTTTGAACCTTTCTTGGATGGTGGTAAAAACTTTACAAAAGCGCCAAAATCCACTACTCCAGAAACTTCCCCATGAATAATATCTCCTTTTTTAAACTCAGAAATAGATTTTTTATCCTTGTCTTTATAAGCCTCCTTTTCTGAAACAATTAACTTTTCTTCTTCCTTAATAACATCTAAAATGCAAACTTGCATCTCCGTCCCCACAAAACTTTTCAGAATCTCAAAAATCTTATTCTTATCTCCGTCTTCTACACGTGGATAATGCTCCGCCGTTAATTGACTAACTGGCATAAAACCACTGATATTATTCACCGACACTAACATTCCTCCTTTATTAGCTTCTAAAATTTTTACAGTAATAACCTCTCTATTCTTTTTCTTTTCTAAAAGATCATTCCAGGCTGCTTCTTTCAATGCTTCTCGAATAGATAATTCAACATAACCATCTTCATTTTCTAAATCAATCACCGTAGCAACAATTTTACTGCCAATTTCCAACTTCTGCCTCTTATCTCCCATACCATCTTTAATTTCCTTGCCATAAATAATTCCTGAACCAAAATTTCCCAAATCAACATAGACAGCATTGTTATCTATCGCAACAACCGTTCCTTCAATTTTATCTTCCGGTTTTAAAACTGGAAAAGAGTAATTTTTTAAGAGTTCTTCCATAGCAGAAACACTTTTTTCCCCTTTTTCCCCATCTTTACCTAAAGTTCCATTTGCTGTTTCACTCACAACAACAGCCTTTTTTTGCTTGTTCATTACACTAAGTTTGGGGATAATTCTTCCTTAGAAACAGAAAGCTTTTTCCACCAAAAAAATTAATAATTAAAAAGAATAAGAAAACCAAAAATCGGCTTCTTTAGCTTACAAACACTCTAAACTATTATTTTAAAATAGTCAAGCCTTGATAAGACCACAAGTTCATTCTTTTAATTTATAAATCGCCTTGCCAGAAAGTCGCAGATCGATATATTCAATTTTATCTCGCGGGACAACTTGTAATTTTTCTTGCAAAATTTTTTCTAGAGTTTTTAACTGAAGCTCCCAAGACTGTTTAAGGCTGAAATAAGCCCACCAACCATCAACAAAATTCACTCTTAATTCTTCAGCCGCTTGATCAGGAGAAAAAATTTCCTTATATTGACCAAACTGATCACTTTCCTTTATTTTTTGTCCCAAATCTAAAATAAAAGAAGCTACCTGAGGAGTAAGAAAAGCTTTGCCCACTTTTGCTTCAGAATCTGAATTTCCTTTTATCCAAAGATAGTTACTTTTTTCCGCTTCAGACAGACTTTGTGGTCCCCAAAAAAGGACCCCGCTATTATCCACCCAGAAACACTCTTCTTCAAAACACCAAATAAAAACCCCTTGCCTTTCAATTAAAGTCACCGCTAATTGATCTGGAAATTTTTTTTGCCAAAAAATCTCTTTTATTAAAGGAAATTGTTCTCTCAAAGATTTTTCCGCTTGTCTTGAGGAAAACAAAAAAAAATTATCCCGCGGAAAATAGCGCCAGTTTCTCCCCCGCAACCAATTTTCTAGAAAATTTTCCACCTGACTAATATTAGCAAAATTCCCCTTGACATCCACTTTTTTAATCTGGGTAAAATAGGAAAAAAAGAAAAGCCAAGCAGAAAAAAAGAGGAATCCTAAAAATAACAGCCACCAAAAAAATTTTTTCATCTTCATCCTTATCTGAATTTTTATTTTTTAGCAATTATCTTTTAATTATTTTCAAAAACCGACAACAAAAAACCAAATTTCTTTTTAAGGAATAAATTATTAAAGAGTCTTTTAATTTATTCTAAAACCACTTCTAGTTCCTTTTCTTCCCCTGCCCTTAATATTTTAATTTTAACTCTATCGCCAATATTTTTTTCACTCAATAATAAAGAGAGGGGTTGATTGTTAGAAATTCTCTTTCCATCAAAATCTATTATAATGTCTCGAATTTTTAATCCCGCTTTATCTGCTGGAGAATTTTTTAAAACCGCCAAACCTTGTTGACCAGAAAAAGAATAAATTAACGCTCCAGAATTAACCGGTAAACCATTTTCTAAAGCCATTACTCTATTTATTGACAAATAATACACTCCCAAAAATGGCCTTTCCCTTTTTTCATTTTTAATAAATTTATTAATAGTTTTTTCTAATGATTTAATCGGCAAAACAAAATTCGTTACTTGACCATTTTTTTCTAAAGTACCAAAAATACCCACCACTCTACCATCAGCATCAATTATAGGGTTACCGAAAAATTTACTTTCTAATTTATTTGAATTCTCTAAAAGCCAAACTCCTTCTATTTTTTCCGAGGAAGATAAATCAGAATTAAGTAAAGAAAAATTATATGCCACTGTTTGAATTGTCATTGTCCGAATTTCAGGTTGTCCAGTTTCCGATAAATTTAATAGACCAATTTTTTCTCCAGCTGAAAAATTTTCAGAATCTCCCCAAGTTGGGACCAACCAATTGCCAGATTGATTTATTTTATAAAAAAGCAACTGGCTGTATTGATCATAACCAGCAAAAACCGCTGAATAAACAGCCCCATCAACAAGTACTTTATATTCCAAGTTTTTATTCTTTAAAAAATATTCTCCTGTCGCCTGATCGGCTAGACTAACCACCCAACCGTCATTGGTAACCATCACTCCTCCACGACTAAATAGTCGCTCTTCCTGAACAATATTTATTGTCGATTTTTCATTTCCAGAAGAAATAACTATAATTCGCGCTATTGCCGGGTATAGCTTCTCTCCAATAGAAGAAAAAACATTTTCCTCTTTTACCAAAACCTGCTCTGTCCTATTAATAATAGTAGTTTTTTCATTAAAGGTTTGTAAAAAAGAAAACCTTTTTAAAGCCGAAAAATGAGCCAACCAAGGAAAGATCCATTTTTCGGAAGCTAAATTAGTTAATAACAAAAAAATAAATAACCCCAAAAATAGCCCTATTCCTTTAAAAACTTTTTTAATCCATCGCATCATAAAATAAAATTAATTAAACAATTAAATTCCATTGAGCAGTTAATAATAGCCCCAAAATAAAAACCGCTCCACCCACGAAACCCACCGCTACTCTTTTTAGGGAAAAATCTTCCCGAATAAATAATAAAATTACATTGCGAAAACTATAAAAAACCACTAACACAATTGTACCAGTTGTTAGGTAACTAAAAGGCCAGAACGTAACTGCCCAAACCACCTCTCCAACAATCAAAACTAACACTAAATTAAGAAAAAGTGCCTTAATAAAAGGTTGTTTTTTTAAATCCAATTGTTTTTTTTCAGAAAGCTTATTTATACTGTCTACACAAACTAAAAAAGAAGGCAAGTTAATTAAAAAAGCCGAAAGCATTATTACTAAAACTAAACACCAGGCTTCAACCTGAAAATTCAAAAACCAGCCAAAAATAGAAATAAACCAAAAAAAGGAAGCTACTAAAGTAGAAATCTCAATCATTCCCTGTGCCGATTGATCACAACGATAATTTTTTAAGCGATAAGCGCCTACTAGGGAAATATAGTGAACTAAAGAAGCAATAAAAATAAAAACATGTTTCTCAATTCCTTGATCAATCAAAGCCGTTAAATTAACCGAACCTAAACTCAGAAAAAAAGAAATAAACAAAAATCTTGGCTTACGAACTAACGGCCAAATAAAAACTAAAGTAAAAAGAAAAAGCAACAAAGCTCCCCACCAAAAAGCCTGCCAAAAAACCATCGCCTCTAAAGAAACAAGGAAGAAAAGACTATAAATAAAAGCTCTAATCTGAAAAAGCATATTGAAAATTAAAATTCGTCATAACTGCGCATGACTAATTGGGCTTCAATTTGCTTAATTGTTTCAATGACTACCGAAACAGCAATTAAAATTCCTGTTCCTCCAATCGTCAAGGAATTTCCAATTCCTGAAAAAAATCCCTGTACTATAAAAGGTAAAACCGCTACCAAACCCAAAAAAATTGCTCCGAAAAGCGTAATTCTATTCACAATTTTATTTAAATATTCCATTGTTGGAGTACCCGGACGAATTCCTGGCACAAAACCTCCTTGTCGCTGTAACCCTTCAGCAACATTTTTAGGATTAAAAGTAACAGCTGTATAGAAAAAAGTAAAAACTACCACTAAAATAAAATAACTACTTCCATAAAAAAATTGATTAGCAAAAAGATCAGCCGTTTTACCTGCCCAATTAGCAACTAATTGATTAGAACTACGCGCTAAAAAATTAGCCATCATTCCCGGAAAAATCATAATAGACATAGCAAAAATTATCGGAATCACTCCCGCCTGATTTACTTTTAGTGGCAAATTAGACGTCCCACCACCAGTTAAACTGCTTCCTCGTAAACGTTTAGCAAAAGAAACAGGAATATCACGTTGACCTTCAGTAATGAAAACAACTGCCGCTACTGTCACTAAAGCTACCACTAAAAAACCGAAATAAGAAAAAATCATACTTGGATCCCAAGTCGCCAAAACTCTCCCAATAGCCGTTGGTAAACTAGCCACAATTCCAGCAAAAATTATTAACGAAATACCATTCCCTAAACCCTTTTCTGTAATTAATTCTCCCAACCACATTAAAAAAATTGTTCCGGCAGTAGCAGTAGAAACAATTACTAAATAATTCATCCCCGTCAATTCTCCTAAAACATTCTGACTTCTCAAAAGTGAGAGCATAGCAAAAACCTGCATTACAGATAATGGAACAGCTAGCCAACGCGTCCACATATTAAACTTTTGACGTCCAGCTTCTCCCTCTTCTCTGTAAATCTGTTCTAAGTTAGGAAAGATCATCGTTAGTAATTGCATAATAATAGAGGCCGTGATATAAGGACCTACACCTAACATCATAATGGAAATATTTTTTAAACCACCACCAGAAAATAAATTCAAAAGACCAAAAATTTGGTTATTCTCAAAAAAAATTTTCAACTGCTCCGCATTCACTCCAGGAACTGGAATATTAGCTGCCAAACGAAAAACCGCCAAAACAAAAACAATAAAAAAAATCTTGTTTCTAATTTCGGCCACCTTTAAAATCTGTCTAATTTTTTCCATTTTCCTTTGGCTATTTTTTAAAAATCAAACTTATTGCCTTTGTTGTTCCTTTCTCTTCTTTTTATCAATTTTATCACTTTTTGCTTCCCGTACTAGAAACTTTCCACCAGCTTTTTCAATTGCTTGAACGGCCGCTTTAGAAGCAAGTACGCCTTCAATCTGAATTTTCTTTTCTATTTTTCCAGTTGCTAAAATTTTTACAGGAAATTTCAAACTGGAAATCAATTGCCTTTCTTTTAAACTTTCCTTATTGACTTCTTCTCCAGAAGAAAATTTTTGGTTTAATTGATTTAATGTCACTAACTGAACAAGTTTTTCCGGCGTCTTAAATCCTCGATTTTTTTTAGAAAAAGACACAATGGAAGTACGGCCTCCTTCAAAGGTTGCTCTTTGAGAATAGCCTTTGCGCGCCGTCTGACCTTTTCCTCCTCTCCCACAATAAGTGCCAGTTTTCCCGCCTCTGCCGATTCTCTTCTTTTTTTGTTTGGCTTTAACCCTTAATTCATGCGCTAACATTCCTAAAAAAATTACAAGTTAAACTATTTCGTCTTTTCCGCTTTTAATTCTTTTGCTTTTAGGAAAGATTTTTCACTTTCAACTGACTTCTTTACCATCTTCAGAACCTTTTCATCTCGCTTATCTACTCCTTTAATATTTTTTTTCATCCCATAATTAGGCATTTCATTTAATTTTCGCAAAGCTTTCATTGTTGCCTGCGCCACATTCAACTTATTAGCTGCCCCCAAAGATTTGGCGGTTAAATTTTTAATTCCAGCTAATTCAATAACTGCTCTCACAGCTCCACCAGCCACAATTCCTTTCCCACGATAAGCCGGTTTCAACAAGACGCGTGCTGCACCAAACTTCTCTTCAATAGAAAAAGGAATTGTTTCTGTCATATTATGAATTTCCAAAAGCGTTTTTTTTGCCTCAGTAATTGCTTTATTAATGGCCACAGAAGCATCAGGCCCTTTAGCTACTCCCACCCCGACTTTACCTTTTCGATTACCAATCACCATAGTCGCCCGAAAAGAAAATCGACGACCACCTTTAACCACACGAGCTACCCGCGCCAAATCTAAAAGCTTTTGATCAAACTCCAACTTCTCCTTTTTTTTACCAAATCTTTTTCGATTATCCATAGAAAATATTCTAAAATAAATACTAAACTAAAAAACTAATCCCTCTTTTCTCGCCCCCTCTGCTAGAGCTTTCACTTTTCCGTGAAATTTATAGCCACTGCGATCAAAAACAATCTCTTTATATCCAGCTTTTAAGGCTTTTTGAGCAAATAGCTTACCAACTTCTTCAGCTCTAACCAAATTAAAACCTTTTTTCTTAACAGCCCGACTATCAACAGAAAATAAAACTTTACCTTTTTCATCATCTATTAATTGTACGTAAATATTTTTCAAACTACGAAAAACAACCGCTCTTTTACGTTTTCCTAAAGCTTCAATTTTAATTCTCTTAGTGCTTCTCGACTTCCTTTTTAGTCTGGCTTTATTTCTCTCAAACATAAATTTTTGACCTTTAAAAAAATATTAAAAATACTCCTATTCTCCAGCTCCGGCTTTTTTACCTTCTTTCTTAATTACTTCTTCACCTACATAACGAAAACCTTTACCTTTGTAAGGCTCAACTTTTTTAAGTGCCCGCACCTCAGCTGTCCATTGACCAACTTGTTGCTTATCAATACCTTTAACCGTTAAAATATTTTTGTCAATAGAAACTTCCAGTCCAGCTGGAATTTCTTTTTCAATCGGATGAGAAAAGCCCAAATTCAACAACAATTTTTTACCAGCTAAATTCATTTTATATCCAACACCATTTAATTCTAACTGTTTTTGGAAACCTTGCGAAACTCCTTCTGCCATATTAGCAACAATCGACCGCACTGTCCCCCAAAGCGCCTTCGCCAAACGAGTTTTTCCAATTTTTTCTACTTTCAATACTCTCTCCGCTTGTTTTTTAATATCAATCTCATAACCAAAATTAAAGGCCAATTCACCTTTAGCACCTTTAATAGTAATAATTCTATCTTTTTCTGCAATTTGAGCCGAAGTACCCTCTGGCAGATTGATTAGTTGTTTTCCAATTCTTGACATAAATATTGATAAACTTAACAATTATATCTCTTGCAACCTACCAACTGGAACGGGTTGCGCCCGGAATCTCTCCTTTAACCGCCAATTCACGAAAACAAATCCGACAAAGACCAAAATCTCTTAAATAACCCGCTTTTCTTCCACATTTCCAACAACGATTGACTTTGCGAGAAGAATATTTAGGTTTTTTGTTCGCTCTTGCTACGACGGATGTTTTTGCCATACAAATAAAATCGCTTAATTCTAAAATATATTATTACTAACGAAACTACCAAATTTCACAAATTAATTCTCCGCCCAAACCTCTAGCAGAAGCCTCTTCTCCTGTCAAAACCCCCTGAGAAGTAGAAATAACTACAAAACCGAAACCACTTTTAGCCATAGGAATAGCTCCTTTGCCTACATAAATCCGTTGTCCCTGATGACTAATTTTCCTAATCCCACGAATATATGGCTTGCCATTTTCATATTTCAAATTAATCTTCAAGAAATTTTTATTTCCTTCAGAATAAATCGAGGCACCTTCCACACAACCCTTTTTCTTAAGAATCTGAGCAATGGCTAACTTCATTTTAGAAAAAGGTAAAATCACATCGCTCTTTCCAGCCATTTGTCCATTTCTAATGATAGTTAACATATCTGCCACTTGATCTGAACTCATAAAATTTAGAAAATTAAATTTAAAAGTCTTGTTTAAAAGGAAAACCCAATAATTGAAAAAGTCTCAAACCTTCTTTCTTATTCTTAGCCGTAGTTTTAATATTAACTTGCAAACCAAAATTAACTGCCACTTCATCCACTAAAATCTCCGGAAAAACTGTTTGTTCTTTAAAACCTAAACTCAAATTTCCTTGTTCATCAATGTTTCGCTGAGATATTCCTTGAAAATCACGAATCCGTGGAATAGAAACCCAAACTAATTTATCTAAAAAATCCCACATTCTTTCTCCGCGAAGAGTCACGGAAGCCCCCACTTCCTGACCAGCGCGAATTTTAAAACCAGCAATCGCTTTTTTCGCTTTATTTTTAACCGGTTTTTGTCCAGTAATCTTGGCTAAATCCTTTAAAACTTCTTCAGTAAAATTAGGAGAAGAAGTAGCGCGAGAAAGCCCCACATTAACTGAAATTTTTTCAATTTTTGGAATAGCCAAAAAATTTTTATAGCCAAACTCTTCTTTCATTTTATTACCCGCCTCTTTCAAAAACTTCTTTTTTAAGATAGACATAATAACCAAAATAATCAAGTTATATTAAATTTTTTTCTAAATCTCAGCACCACACTTCTTACAAATCCGAAACTTATTTTTATCCACCAATTTAATCCCTATCCTAGTTGTTTTCGAACATTTCGGACAAATTAACTGAACATTAGAAACATCTATTGGCATTGACAAACTAATTCTTTCCCCTTTTTCTCCGCGACGAGCAGCTTTTTGGTGTTTTTTAACTAAATTCAAACCCTCCACTAAAACTTTTCCTTTTTGCGGAAAAGTTTTAAGAATCTTTCCCCTTTTATCTCGATCTTTTCCAGAAAGAATTTTTACTAAATCACCTTTTTTAACTTTCATAACAAAAATATTAAACAAATATAACTTATCACTCTTTTTTAATAAACCTCCTTCGCCAAAGAAACAATCTTCAGAAAACCCCTTTCTCGAATTTCTCTCGCAATTGGACCAAAAATCCGCGTGCCCTTTGGTTCCTTATTATTATCCAAAATTACCGCTGCATTCTCATCAAAACGAATATAAGAACCATCTTTACGGCGATAAGCCTTTTTTTGGCGAACGATTACTGCTTTAACAACCTCCTTTTTTTTCACCATACCTCTTGGTTCGGCCTCTTTAACCGAAGCAATAATAACGTCTCCCAAATAAGCATAACGCCGACGACTTCCTCCGGGAACTTTAAAACATTCGATAATTTTCGCGCCTGAATTGTCAGCTACTTTTAACTTGGTTTCTGCTTGAATCATAATCTTGGATTACTAAATTGAGAGAAAATTTAAATTACTTTTAAAGTTTTTCCACTAAACTCAACACTCGCCACTTTTTTTCCCTGCTAAACGGACGACACTCCACAAAAAAAACTTGATCACCAATCTTATACTCATTCTTTTCATCATGCACCTTATATCGTCTGGTAACCTTAAATTTTTTCTGATATTTCGGATGCGTTTTAACGGTAGTAACAGAAACTACAATAGTTTTGTCCATTTTATCACTCACTACCACGCCTTTCCGCTTTTTTAAAACCTTCTCAACCGCTTTTTTCTCTGTCTTCAAAATTTGCTGATTCATAATGAAAAATTAACTACCAATTTAAAACTAGAAAAATTTAAGAAATCTTTGAAACCTTTTCTTTTGCTCTCAGTTCAGTTAACAACCGGGCAATTTCTTTTCGCAAAAGCTTTCCTTGTTGATGATTCTTGATTTGCTTAGCTCGAATATCAAAACGAACTTGAGACAATTCCAGTCTTTTCTCTTGAATCATTTTCTTTAATTCTACCACCGTTTTTTCCTTAATTTCCTTAGTTTTCATCATAACCTTGCAAAAAATAATATTTCTGATACTAAAATTAAACTTTTTCCACAAACTTAGTTTTAACTCGCAATTTGTCTGAAGCCAATTTAATCGCCTTGCGAGCAACTTCTCTACTAATTCCACTAATTTCAAACATCACTCGTCCTGGCCTAACCGTCGCTACAAAAAACTCCGGCGTGCCCTTACCTTTCCCCATTGGCACCTCATTTCCCTTTTTCGTCATTGGCTTATCTGGAAAAATTCTAATCCAAATTTTTCCACCTTTTTGTACATAACGAGTCATTGCCCGCCGTGCCGCTTCAATTTCTCGCGAATTAATCAAGCCGCTAGTTAAAGCTTTCATTCCGAAATCACCAAAAGAAACCTCATTACCTCCCTTAGAGTTGCCACGAATGGTTCCCCCTCGCTGGTGTTTTCTATGTTTAACTTTCTTAGGCATCAACATATAGGTATATAGACTTAAAATTATTTAACTTGCGACTTAATTTCTTCCTCTTTCTTGTATAACCAAACTTTAACTCCAATAGTCCCAAAAGTAGTCCGCGCAGTTGCTTTGGCATAATCAATATTAGCACGCAAAGTATGTAACGGCAGATTCCCTTTGGAAAGCCATTCCCGACGAGACATTTCTGCTCCTCCCAAACGACCAGAAAGTTGCACCTTAATTCCTTTAATATTTCTCCCTTGCATTGATTTATCCATTGCCATTTTCATTACTCTTCGAAAGGGTATTCTCTTCTCTAATTGTGAAGCAATATCATCAGCTAGAAGCTGTGCATCCTCTTCAAATTTTTTAACTTCTTTAATGTCAATTTGCAATTCTGTCTTATTCTTCATAAAAAATTTTCTTCCCAGTCGCTTTTTCAAGTCTTCTATCCCTTGTCCTTTGCGTCCAATTAACACACCCGGACGACCAGAATAAATAATAATCCTAATCTTTGCTACACTTCTTTCAATCTCTACTGAAGAAATCGCCGCCGCCTTTAACTGATTTAGGATATCTTCTCTAAGTAAAACATCTTGCTTTAAATTATCACGATAGTTGCTTTCCCCGTACCAACGCGATTTCCAATTCTTATCTACGACTAATCGAAAACATCTTGGATCTATTTTTTGTCCCATAAAAAATTTAAAATAGAAAATTATTTATCAAAAAGATTTCCTGCGAAAAACTTTTTTTCCTCTGTTCTGATTAACCAAAACCTTTCTATCTTCTTTTAATTCTTCCTTATCCTCTTGCCAGTTTTTGCTTATTTCTTCTTTCACTGACTTTTTCTTTTCTGAATCTAATAATTCACCCTCATCCTCCTTACCTTTCATTGACAAATTTTCTTTCTTAGACGCCCCTTTTTCCGCTTTTTTCAAAAACTTTTTCTTCATTTCCTCACCTTCCAAAACAACTTCTAAATGACAACTTCTTTTTAAAATCCGATTAGCATTACCATAAGCTCTTGGCATCCAACGTTTTAAAACAGTTCCTCCGTCAACAATTAAGTCAATCACTCGTAAACTTTCTTCCTTCAAATTATAATTATTTTTAGCATTCGCCACCGCGCTCTTGATCAATTTTTCTAAATCTCTTGCACCATAACGACTTATAACTGCCAATTGGTTTAACGCTTTTTCTACAGACAAACCCTTAATTGGAGCAATTAAGTCGCGCATTTTTCTAGCTGGTCTTCCATAATTTTTCAAACTAGCTGTAACTTTCATAAGAAAAAACTTTAACAATATTATTTCTTAGCTTCTACTGAAGCTTTAGCTGCTTTGGCAGCTTCTAATTCTTTCTGCTTTTGCGCCATTTCCAATTCTTTTTGAATCTTTCCTCCATGACGAATAAACTTACGAGTTGGAGAAAATTCTCCCAATTTATGTCCTACCATATCCTCAGTAACAAAAACGGTTATAAAATCTTTTCCATTATGCACTCCAAAATTGAAACCCACCATTTCCGGCACAATTGTTGCCGCCCGAGACCAAGTTTTAATAATCGCTTTTTCACCCGGCTTTCTTTTCTTAACTTTCTCTAATAATCTTAAATCAACATAATGACCTTTTTTGATGGATCTTGACATACAAAATAAAAAATCGCCAATTAAAAATTATTTTCGCTTCATTCTTCTCTTAAGAATAAACTTATCTGAATATTTTCCTTTCTTACGAGTTTTTTTTCCTAAGGCCGGTTTGCCCCAAGGGGTTTTTGGATGTTTTAAACCAATCGGTTGACAACCTTCTCCTCCTCCATGGGGATGATCAACTGGATTCATTACCGTTCCTCGCACTGATGGCCTCCAGCCCATGTAACGTCGCCGACCGGCCTTTCCAATCCTATAAGAATTATGCTCAAAATTACTCATTTGTCCAATTGTAGCCATACAATCCTCCTGCACAGTGCGAATCTCGCCAGAAGCCATTTTTAGAATTGCTCTTCCACCATCTACTGCCTGTAAAATAGCATAATTACCCGCGCTTCGCGCTATCTGACCGCCCCTTCCTGGAAAAAACTCAATATTACTCAAAAAAGTTCCCACTGGAATATTTTTCAAAGACAAACGATTACCTTCCTTAATAGGCGCTTGTTCACCTGACATAATCTGATCGCCCTTTTTCAAACCTTTCACTGCCAAAACATAACGCTTTTCTCCATCCGCATAACTAACCAAAGCAATTAAAGCGCTACGATTAGGATCTCTTTCAATAGCCTTAACTGTTCCGGGAATATTCAACTTATTCATTTTAAAATCCACTAATCGATATTGTCTCTTCACTCTTCCACCACGAAAACGAATAGAAATCTTACCCCGAGAACGACCTGCTTTATAATTAATCATTCTCAAAAGCGATTTTTCTGGCTTTTTATTGTCAAGCTCTTCAACTACTATTTTGGACATATTCCTACGTCCCGCCGTATTTTTCTTATAAACTTTAATCGCCATAGAAAAAAATTAAATTCGCTTAAAAAATTATTATTTAGTGGAAAAAAATTCAATAGTTTGTCCTTTTTCTAAAGTAACAATCGCTTTCTTAATCTGTTTTCGCGATCCCTTTTTTCCTTTAAAAAAGGTTTTTTTAGCCTTCAAATTTAAAATATTAACCTTCTTAACCAAAACTCCAAAACGAGCAGAAATCGCCTTTTTTACTTCACTTTTATTGGCACAATTACTCACCTGAAAAACATACTTGCCCAAAGCTTGCTTATTCATTGCGTCTTCAGAAATTACCGGAAAAAGAATTGTCTTTCCGATCGTTTCAGTTTGAAAAAAAGAGGGCTCTTTCACTACTTTTTTCTCAGATTTTTTAATAGTAGAAATCACTGAATCCTTTTTGACTGGCTTCTGTATACCTTTCTTGTCTTTATCTTTACTCCAAAAAGCTACCATACTTTTATAAAAAAATTAATTAATCGAAGCCGATAATTTCTTTTCTTCAACAACTATTTTATTCTTCTTCTCAGCAAAAAAATTATTTAAAAACTCCGCTCCTTGACGAGAAATCACCAAATAACGATTACTCAAAATATCTAAAACATTCAAACTATTCACAGGAGAAATCTTAGTTTTTTCCAAATTGCGACAAGCGCGCATTGCTTCCTGTTCCTCCCTATTAAATGTCCACAAAAAACTTCCTTTTAAACCAGCTTTTTTCAAAAAATTAGCCACTGATTTGGTTTTGTTATCTGGAAAAATAAAATTCTCTAAAACCACCATCTCTCCTGACTGAATTTTAGAAGCTATCGCCATCCTAGTCGCTAAACGACTCATCTTTTTATTAACCGATTTTTTAAAATTACGCTGATTAGTCGGCCCAAAAACAACTCCTCCACCTCGCCAAACTGGCGTTCTTACCGAACCTACCCGCGCCCGACCAGTCCCCTTTTGCTTCCATGGCTTTCTGCCCGATCCAGCTCGTTCTCCCCGATTTTTTGTGTGAGCAATAGCACTTCTTAGATTAGCCGCCTGTGCCACAAAAACCTGATGAACCAACTCATTGTTAATTTTTAAACCAAAAATATCATCAGCCATCTCTATTTCGCCAACATTCTCTGCCTGTAGATTTTTAACCTTTAGAACCGCCATAAATTTCCCTTACTCAATTAACAAAAAATTTTTACTACTGAACCGGCATTACCGGGCACTGCTCCAGCAACTACTAAATAACCTTTCTCTTTATCTACCAAAACCACTTTAACATTTTTAATCGTTCTTTTTTCCCCTCCCATTCGACCAGCCATCTTTTTCCCAGGAAAAACTCTTTCCGGAAAAGCACAACCAATAGATCCCGGAGCCCGATGATCGTGTCGATGCCCATGAGTAGCCGGTGATCCAGAAAAATTATGTCTCTTCATAACACCTTGATAACCTTTTCCTTTAGAAATTCCAGAGATAAAAACCT
>Ga0101944_10001829_pt1 | contig 39644 bp, 25 predicted proteins | sample DewCreD2012metaG_FD_75245 | JGI IMG/M metagenome (GOLD analysis project Ga0101944, IMG submission 75245) | Hot spring sediment bacterial and archeal communities from British Columbia, Canada, to study Microbial Dark Matter (Phase II) - Dewar... ... | reverse complement strand
TCGGCTATTTTCCAGGCCAGGGCTTTTAGCCCCTTCGGCCGGTAGCCAAAGTACCATTCGTCGGTCAGGCTCAAGGCCCAGAAGAAAACGAGACGCTTAAGGCCTTTTAGCTCACGGCCCTTTTCCACTATTTTGTCATACACTTTCTCCAGCAGACGAGGCACGGTAGTGAAGAAGTGGGGGCTTATGGCGCGCAGATCGCCATGTTCGCCGCCGAGATTGTCCGTGCCGGTGAAGGCGACGCTGCCACACATGGCCGTGTAAGCGTAAACGGCCGCGCGCTCGAAGATGTGGCTAACGGGCAGGAAGCTGAGCACGCGATCGCCGGGTTGGAAAGGCAGCAGCCGCCGGATGCTCTCTACGTTGAAGACAATGTTGGCATGCGTGAGCATGACGCCTTTGGGGTTGCCTGTGGTGCCAGAGGTATACACCAGCGTCATGACGTCGTCGGGGCGGATGCTGGCTTTGATGCGTTCCACCTCTTCTTGTCGGTGGGGCGCATCTTTGCCTTTTTGGAGCAACTCGCGCCAGCTACGCACATGCGGGTGCTCGTCAGCGAAAGAGAAGATCTCCTTGAGGCTGCCACCCAAACGCGCTTGGGCTGCGGCAACCTTATCGTACAGATCCCCCTCGCCCACAAAACAATATTGGCTTTCCGACTCGCGCAGAATGTACTCGTACTCGCGCGCACTGATCGTAGGATACATGGGCACGTTCAATATGCCTATTTGAAGCATGGCAAACTCCATTACCACCCACGCCGGTGAGGTTTGGTACACTACGGTAGCCACCTTATCGCCGGGCTTAAGGCCCAATTCCAGCAAGGCACGGCTGCCTTGGTTGACCATTTCCACCACTTCCGCCGTAGAATAGTAGCACCACTGCCCGTTTTGTTTGTGCCCAAAAGCGCGCTCTTGCGGGTGTTGCTCCAACTGTTCATAGAGATACTCGAACAAGCGTTTTTCCATTGCTTTGATGTTACTTTTTTGATAAAGGCGAGGCGAATGTCGAGCATGCCAAAGAATCCTGCAACACTATTTTTACAAAAATCTATAAACCTGTTTTTTGTTTGGAAAAAGCCGCCAAAAACGGCATTTGAAAAAACTCTGATTTGGTTAGAGATGCCGGGGGCCAATATTTTTTTTAAAAAAAACTTAACTTTAAGGTTGGCCATTGGTGTAAGATGTCGGACATTTGTAACTCCATACTCAAGGTGTGCTCATAGCGTATCGATACTGAAAACTCAGGCGTGCGGCTCTCTCCATGAGCAACTTGTAAATACCCATATTCCTGACCCAAAGTCCTACAGCGTTTTCCATAAGGACGGATGGAGAAATGGCTGGAGGATGGCCAAAGAAACTGCCGCCCAAATGTAATCCGAGGGTGGAAAGCCTATTTTTGGAAAAACAGCAGGCAGTCATGAATACTCAGCAGGCAACTTTTCGGCTGGTTTTCAAGGGACATTTGGATTTTGGCAACCAGCGCACCTTTGACAAGGTGCAGCATCACTGGCAGACTCGTGTGGAGAGCTATTTCAAAAATAGCCTCCTATTCAAACCGGAACAGGTCTTGGATGCGGAAACCTTTTCTTTGACGGTGCCTCAGCAAAAGCTGAACGGCAGTGAGAAGTCGTGGCGCATGACCGTGGAGCTCTTTCGCGAGTTGGCTCAGTACGCCACAGCGGGTTATGTGGCAAGTTGGTGCATTGGAGACGCGGGCGTGACGGCACAGACCTTTGTCGAGCCTGCTGGCGACAAGGTGGCTGTGCAGGAATTCCTGCGCGGCCGCCAGCTGGTGGGCGTCCCCGGCAAGGAAATTGAGGCCGCAGAAGCGCTCAGTCGTGCTATTGAAAAATATGAAAGGCATGCCTTGGCTTACGAGCGCCGCGGTTATGTCAATTATAAGTTAGGCAATTACAACGACGCCTTACACGATTTCAGCCGTAGTATATCGTTCAACAAGAACCACCCTGACGCCTATTACGGCCGCGGCAAAGTGCACATGATTAAAAATGGCTGGGCCAACGCGATAGAAGATTTTGATTTAGCTATCAAAAACTCGCTGGCTTTGCAGCCGATTCATTGGCTGGCTCGGCTGCGTAAGGCCGAATGCTTGGTACACCTTAAAAAGTACGCTGAAGCGAGTAAAGAGCTGAAGCTGTTCTTGGGACGCAACTTTACCGAAACAGACCCGAACTACCGCTACCAACGCCGCGCTTCTTATTTGTTGGGCAAGGCGTTGTTGGGTATGAACGACCCCTCTGGCGCCATTGATGCTTTCGACCGCGCCTTAGCCACGCAAACGGGCGAAGACCAGCGGTCCGAGATGGAAAGCCTGCTTCATCGCGCTATTGCTAAACATCAGATAGGCCGCCCTGAATATGCCCTTGACCTGCGCACCGCCGCCCTGATGGGGTCTGTAGAAGCAGCCCAGCTGCTCGATACCTGGCGGACATAGCAGCCTTTGGCTACTCTTGTGCGTTCTCTATCCAGTCTTCCCGCTACTGTCGGCCTAAAGCGTTAGCCCGGAGCCACCGAAGCGGCAGGGCTTCTTTACCTTTGCCTGCCCAAGTTACAACACACCTCTAACACAACGCTATGGAGAATCGCGACAGCCTGATAGAAGTCATTCGGACGTTGTACCGCTGGCGAAAAACCATCCGAAACCTCTGTCTGGCCGCTTTGATTACGAGTGTCGGCATTTCTCTGCTTTTAGATAACTACTACGAAGCCCGCACAGTCTTCTACCCTACCAGCCCACGCTTAGCCAACCCCGAGCTGCTGTTCGGTTACACAGGACAAGTGACCGATTACTTTGGCTCTGACCGCGATTTAGACCGTTTGGCCGAAATTGCCCGCAGCCGAGAGGTGGAGGACTTCCTCATCGAGCGCTTCCGCCTATACGAGCACTACGACATTGACTCTACGGCCAAAGAAGGCGAGTACAAGCTGCGCAAGCGGTTGCGCAAACAATACCAGGTGCTGAAAAACAAAAACGATGCGCTGGAAATCACTGTGGAGGACAAGGACCCGCTGTTAGCTGCTGACATGGCCAATGCGGCGCGTGAAAAGATCAACCAGGTCGCCCAACGCCTCACCAAAGAAAGCCAGCGCCAGCTGTTGGCTGCCTTCGAAAACAACATGAAGCGCAAACAGGCCGAGTTGGAGCGATTAGGCGATAGCTTACGCCGGGTTCAGGAGTTCTATGGCATTTACGATGTGAGTACACAGAGTTCCCAGATTGCTGGCCAACTTTCAGCCGCAGAGTTGGAGGTCATCCGCTATCGCGCCCGCTTAGAAGTCTTGGAAGCAGATCCTAGTGTACCCCGCGATACGCTCGCTTTTATTCGCGCTAACCTAAGGGCTTTTGAGCAACAGCGGCAACAGCTGCGTTCTCGTGAAGGCAGCTCAGAGGTGCTGACGGTAGACCGCCTCAACGAAGCAGTGCCTCGCATCGCTATCCTGCAGGACATGCATTACCAAGCGCGCAAGCAGCTTACCTACGACATCGAGCGCTACAACCAAATAATGGCCACTTATTCGACCGATATTCCAGCGCTGCTGGTTATTGAAGCGGCTGAGCCTCCACCAATAAAGAGCCGCCCTAAGCGAAGCCTTATTGTGATTGCCAGCGTATTGGGCACCCTGCTGTTTTCCCTCCTCGCGGCGTTAGTGGCAGATGCTTACAGCGGGCTGCGCTGGCGCGATGCCTTCACTGACTGACGCGCTCTCATGCACGCACCAGTTCACTCTCACCGCTCTGCTGCGCCTCTGCATCGCTGGCTCGTGTGGGGTACGGGCATACTGGCGCTCACCAGTACGGCTGCGGGGGCGATACTTGATGCTTGGTGGCCTCTGGTGGTACCTGCCGTTTGGTTGGTCGGCTGGCTGGCGGTAGTGGATTTTCGCCGGCTTTACTATCTGCTATTAGCTACTCTGCCCCTCTCAACGGAAGTGGAACTTTCTAACAGCCTCGGCACTGACCTGCCCTCGGAGCCGCTCATGTGGGTGCTGACGCTGGCTGCCGTTTTTTGGTTTGCGCGGCACTGGCGCGAAGTGAGTTATAGCTTTCTGCGCCATCCCGTCACCTTAGCCCTGCTGGCCCACCTGGCCTGGACGACGCTAACCTGCCTGACTACGACGCTTGAGGTCGTATCGCTTAAGTTCTGGCTGGCTAAGGGTTGGTACGTGATTGTCTTCTTCTTCTTGGCTGGTCATATTTTTCAGCAAGAACGGGACGTACGAGCATTGCTGTGGTGGTTTTTTGTGCCGTTAGTTCTTACGGTATGCGTGGTGCTGGTTCGGCATGCCGAGAAAGGATTTGCCTTCGAAGAGGTGAACTACGTCATGGGGCCGTTTTACCGCAACCACGTTATATATGCCTGCCTCCAGGCGATTTTTCTGCCTTTTTTGTGGTTAGGGCTGCGGCGCTATCGGCAGTACTCAGGGCGGTGGTGGCTGCTGGCTTTGGGGGCGATGCTCCTACTGGTCGGCATCAACTTCGCCTACACCCGGGCAGCCTATGTTGCTCTGTTGGCAGCATTTGGGCTCTATTGGCTCGTACGTTGGCGGCTGCTGCGCCTAGCGCTGGTGGCTGTAGCCCTGAGCATAGGTATTTTTATTGCCATCGTTACGCGCGGCGACAATTGGCTGCTCTTTGCGCCCAACTATGAGCGCACAATCACGCACCAACGGTTCGACCGCTTGCTTGAAGCCACCACGCGCTTAGAAGATATTTCCGTCATGGAGCGCGTCTATCGCTGGGTGGCAGCAGCCTATATGATAGAGGAGCGGCCGGTGTTGGGTTTCGGCCCGGGCACTTTTTACTTCAGCTATCAACGCTACACGGTCTCCAGTTTCAAAACCTATGTCAGTGACAATCCGGAGCGCTCGGGCATTCACAACTACTACCTCATGGTAGCCGTAGAACAGGGGCTGGTGGGGCTGGCTTTTTTCCTGGCCTTTTGTATGCTCGTATTACTCTGGGGGCAGCGGGCTTATCACCAGCTGCGCGATCCCGCCCAGCGCCAAATAACTATGGCGGCACTACTCAGCTTTGCCCTCACCTGCCTACTCATGCTTATGAATGATTTTGTTGAGACGGACAAGATCGGCTCGTTTTTTTTCATCTGTGCTGCCCTTGTAGTCAATAGCGCTCTTCGCGCCAGGCGCGAGGCAGCGACCATGCAGTAAAGGTGATCCCTTCAGTCTCAGATGAAAGGACCAGCGGTAATGCTCTGAAAAGAAAAAAGCGGCAGGGTGGCGTTCATGCTCTCCTGCCGCTATAGCATCCCTCGTTGCACCCCTTCTATCCTCAGAAACACCAGCCGTTTGCTTGGCGCAGGGCTTGAGCGATGAGGCGCCGCTTTTCTTTGACGTTCACCGATGGATACTTCGTGAAGCGCTTTAAGCCCATCAAGAACGTCTTGAGCAAGTCGCCCTCGGCAAAAGAAGCCAGCGCGTCGGTTGCATTTTTTGCCATACGCGCTGTAGCATCGTGCAAAAAGACCTGGAGCATAGCGTCGTATAGCTCCTGGGGTTGCGGCTTGTCGGTTTTTTCCGCCAATTTCTGAACGCGCAGAAGCGTAGACTCCGCTAAGAAGAGGTCAATGAGCATATCGGCGCAATTCATGAGGATTTCCTGCTCCTCTTTCAAGTTGAGCTTACCGTCCATTTGCATCTTGGCGGCAGCACCCGCTGTCATAAGGATGATTTTTTTAAAGTCAGCTACTGCCCGGCGCTCTTCCGCGTAAGGGCCTTCCCATTTTTCCAGCGACGGCATGGCCGCTAATTCCTTTTGCACAGCCCAAGCGGGACCGACTAAGTCAAAGTGGCCTTTCATGGCGCGCCGGAAAAGCTGGTCCACCATAAGCATGCGGTTAATCTCATTAGTGCCCTCGTAAATGCGGTTGATGCGGCTGTCGCGATAGGCGCGTGCGGCTGGGTATTCTTCACTGAAACCTATGCCACCGTGTATCTGCACATTCTCATCTACACAGTAGTCTGAAGCTTCGGAGCCATATACCTTCAAAATAGAGCATTCGATGGCGTACTCCTCTGCTGCTTCCAGCATGGCTTGACCGTATGATTTACCCTCCGCTTCCGCAGCTTCTTTGCGCTCTTGCATCAGCTGGGAAGTGCGATAAGCAGCGCTTTCACCGACAAACGTGCGGATAGCCATTTCTGCCAATTTATATTGTATGGCGCCGAAGTTGCCAATAGGCTGTCCGAATTGGTGCCGTTCATTGGCATAGCGCGTGGCCATTTCAATGACTTTTTTGCAGCCGCCAATGCACATAATGCCCAACTTAAAACGGCCGATATTGAGCGCATTAAAAGCGATGAGGTGACCTTTGCCAATCTCTCCAAGCACATTCTCTACCGGCACGCGTACATTCTCAAAAAACACTTGCCGCGTAGAGGAGCCTTTGATGCCCATTTTGTCCTCCTCCGCACCCAAGGTCAGCCCCGGCGTGCCGCGCTCCACGATGAAGCCCGTGAACTTTTCCCCGTCAATTTTGGCAAAGACGATGTAGATGTCTGCAAAACCAGCATTAGATATCCACATCTTTTGGCCGTTTAGGAGGTAATGCTTTCCGTCGGGAGTGAGGTCGGCGCGCGTTTTGGCAGCCAGAGCGTCAGAGCCGCTGCCTGGCTCTGTCAAACAATAGGCGGCCTTCAGGTCGCCACTAATAAGGCCGGGCAGGTATTTCTGCTTTTGCTCTTCTGTGCCGAAGTAAAGGATGGGCAGCATGCCAATGCCTGTGTGGGCTGCAAACGCAACGATAAAAGAGCCTGCAGGTCCGAAAGCTTCCGAAATAACGGTGTTAGTGTTGGTGTCCAGAGCTAAACCGCCGTATTCAGGAGGCATGTGGGCGCCCAATAACCCTAGCTCACCGGTCTTTTTTAGCAGCTGTACGGCGATATTCCCTTCCTGCTTTTCAATTTTAGAGGTGTTAGGATAAACCTCTTGCTCCAAAAAATCTACCACGGTTTGCCTAGCCATGCGCTGTTCCTCGTTGAGCTCCTCCGGAATAAAGACCTCCTCTGGACGCGCATCTCTGACCAAAAATTCGCCTCCTTTCAAAACGAGGCGGTTGACGGTTTTATCTCCCATGACTTTTATGTTGTTTGGTGAACTATAGCGAATTTTCGCTACAAAAGTAATTGCCCTTTTGTAAAGTACCAAAAAGCAGCCGCTTTTTTTGTCATCGTCAGCAAATTGCCGCCCTGACATTCGACCTTTGCACTGCCATCATTTACTTACTCAAAAAGAACGCTCTTGAGTCAGGAAGCTTACATTGTTGACGGTATTCGCACCCCTATTGGCAACTTCGGCGGCAGCCTGTCACCCGTTCGGGCTGATGACCTGGCAGCGCATGTATTACAGCGGCTTATGGAACGACATCCTGCAGTGGCCCCTGCCGCCATAGACGACGTCATTCTGGGATGCGCTAACCAAGCCGGGGAGGACAACCGCAATGTGGCTCGCATGGCGCTCTTGTTGGCTGGACTTCCCTACACTGTACCCGGTGAGACGGTTAACCGCCTATGTGCCAGCGGCATGGCTGCCGTTGTGCACGCCTACCGAGCTATCCGAAATGGCGACGGTGACCTGTTTATCGCTGGTGGTGTAGAGCACATGACGCGCGGCCCCTACGTGTTGAGCAAAAGCAGCAAGCCCTTTGGCAATGACGCTCAGCTGTACGACTCCAGTTTTGGCTGGCGCTTCATCAACCCGCGCATGCAGGCGATGTACGGCACCGAAGCCATGGGCGAAACGGCAGAAAATTTGGCGGAAATCTACCGCATTAGCCGCGAGGACCAAGACCAGTTTGCCTTGTGGAGTCAGCAAAAGGCAGCTCAGGCGCGCCAAAGCGGCCGCTTAGCTGAAGAGATTGCTCCGGTCGTCGTTCCAGTTAAGAAGGGAGACCCTCTCACTGTAAGCCAAGATGAGTTCATCAAACCCGACACTACTCTGGAAGTGCTTGCTACGCTGCGCCCGGCTTTTCGGAAAGGTGGCTCCGTAACGGCGGGCAATGCGTCAGGGCTCAATGACGGCGCAGCCGCTTTGCTCATTGCCTCGGAAACAGCTTTGCGCACTTATAGCATGACCCCACTGGCACGTATCCTCTCTTCCGCTGTCGTGGGAGTAGAGCCGCGCACCATGGGCATAGGGCCGGTAGGGGCCACCGAAAAGGCCTTGCAGAAGGCGGGCTTAAGACTGAATGACATGGGCGTTATTGAGTTGAACGAGGCTTTTGCCGCTCAGGTACTTGCCTGCACTCGCCAACTGGGGTTGCCTGACGATGATGAGCGGCTAAATCCTAACGGTGGCGCTATCGCCTTGGGGCATCCTCTGGGCATGTCGGGGGCTCGCCTCCTATTGACAGCAGCTCGCGAACTGCATCATCGGCAGGCGCGCTACGCGCTTTGCACCATGTGCATCGGCGTAGGGCAAGGCTACGCTGTAATTTTGGAAAAGGTTTAAGAGAAACGGAATCAACCTTTAGACAACAACGCCTCTGCTTCGGCAGCTACGCGCTCAGCAGTAAGACCAAAGTGTTGATAAAGAGCCTCATAGGGAGCTGAAGCGCCAAAGTGGTCCAGCCCAATGACGAGACCCTCAGGGCCAACGTATCTGTGCCAGCCGAAAGTAGCACCTGCTTCTATTGCTACGCGCAGGGGGCAGTGGTCGGGCAACACCTTTTGGCGATAGGCCAAGGGTTGTTGCTCGAAAACGTCCATGCTAAGCAGGGAAACCACGCGCACCGGAATGCCTTTGGCACTTAGCCGCCGCCGCGCCTCCAGAGCAATTTCTACCTCTGAGCCGGAAGCAATGAGGATGAGCCGGAAGTTGGCGTCCTCTGTCAGCACATAGGCGCCTTTGGTTGCCTCTCGAGCGTCGGCTAATCCTTCGGCTACGCGGTCATAAACAGGCACGTTTTGACGCGTCAGCACGAGGGCTGAAGGACCGCCCTTGCGCTGCAGGGCCATTTGCCAAGCCACGAGGGTTTCGTTAGCATCCATAGGCCGCAGGAGAGACAAGTTGGGCATGGCTCGGAGTGAGGCCAAGTGTTCGATGGGCTGGTGGGTGGGGCCATCTTCTCCCAGGCCGATAGAGTCGTGCGTTAGCACGTAGATAACGCGCAGCCCCATGAGTGCGGCCAGGCGCATAGCAGGACGCATGTAATCGGTGAACACGAAGAATGTCCCTCCGTAGGGCAACACACCGCCGTGCAGGGCCATGCCGTTCATAATGGCCGCCATGGCATGTTCGCGCACCCCGTAGTGGACGTAGCGCCCAGCGGGGTTCTTAACGCTAAATGCCGTTTGGCTTTTGGCAAAGGTCTTGTTGGAAGGCGTCAGGTCCGCCGAACCACCTACCAACGCTGGAATGCGCCCGGCAATAGCATCCAATACTTTGCCCGAGGCGATGCGCGTGGCCATCTTTCCGGAGGGAAAGAGCGGCAGGGCGAGGGCTTCCTCAGGTATTTCGAGACGCCAACAGGCCTCATACTCTGCCGATAAGGCAGGGTATTTAGCGCGATATTTCTCCCACACGACCTCCCAAGCGCGCATGGCGCGTTGGCCCTCTTGTACGGCTCTGCGCGTCAGGGCCAACACCTCTTCGTCCACGTGGAATGTCTTGTCCGCAGGCAGTCCCAGTTTCTTTTTGGTCAGCAGCGCCTCTTCCTTGCCCAACGGTGCGCCGTGCACTTCTTCGGTGCCCGCCTTGTTGGGGCTGCCATAACCGATGAGCGTCCGGCAGGCGATGATGGTGGGTTTATCGGAGGCGCGCGCCAAGGTAAGGGCTGCGCGAATAGCGTCGTAGTCGTGTCCATCCACGCGGTAGGCGCTCCAGCCATAAGCGGTAAAACGCTTCAACACGTTTTCGCTGAACGACAGCCCTGTGTGACCGTCAATGCTGATGCCATTATCGTCGTAAAGGACGATGAGTTTAGACAGGCGATTGTGGCCAGCAAAGGAGCACGCTTCGTGCGATATGCCCTCCTGCAAATCGCCATCGCTGGCGATGACGTACGTGTAATGGTCCACTACTCGATACGGGCCTTTATTGAAGCGCGCAGCCAGGTGTTTTTCAGCCCAGGCCATGCCTACTGCGTTGGCGATACCTTGCCCCAGCGGCCCGGTAGTCGTTTCTACGCCGGGAGCATGGCCATACTCTGGGTGGCCTGCCGTGGCGCTGCCCCATTGCCGAAAGCGCCTCAGCTCTTCCAAAGGCAGGTCATAGCCATACAGGTGCAGCAGTCCGTAAAGCAACATACTGCCGTGACCTGCCGACAGGACAAAGCGGTCGCGGTTGGCCCACTGGGGTTGCTGAGGGTGATGCTTTAAAAATTCAGACCATAGCACGGCGGCGACATCCGCCATACCCAACGGCATGCCGGGATGACCTGAGTTAGCAGCTTCCACGGCATCAATGGCCAAGCCGCGGAGCGTGTTAGCAATCTTTTTTAGGTGCTGATTTTTCATGCGGCGAAGGTAAGCCGCGCATCGATGGTTTCTCTAAGCATCACCACTACCCGTCGCTCCGGCAAGGCTGATGCAGTGGCACCTTCACGCCTGAAGCACGGCTATTTCCAAGAAGGTATCAACCCGCGAAGCCCCATGTCTACGATGGCCTCGGGCGGTGTGACACCGTCGGCATACACATCCAGCTGGCCATTGCCGTTTTGGTCTACCCACTCGAAGCTTTTGTTGATGGAAAAAGAGAGCGTTACGACGACATCGTTCTTTTCCGCACCTGTAATGGTCAACGGCTGCGCAAACTTGCCCGTAACCACGCACGAACCGGGCGGTATGGGGCTGGAGGCAAAAAGCGGATTGACCACGGTGGTGGCTCCCTCAGGCGCTTGGCCCTGAAGCAGGCCAAAAGGGTGCTCTAAGACCCAAAAGCCCTGCTTTCTGCTCCCATTTACCACCAACACTCGGTCTTTGGGTTTCACCTCGCGGATGTAGGTGTTGAACCCTACAAACGATGCCACGCTCGCGGTCTGGTTCGGAAGGTCACCGACAACAGGCATGTTCCGAATGTTGAACACTACATCGTAGTTCTGATACGTAACACTCGCGCGCACCCACTCGTAAGTGCCTGGCGGCACATTCTTAAGGTTCACTTTGACCATGGACTGCCCATGGCCAGCCCGGGCGGCCCGGTCGAAGTCTACGGCTGCGGCGCCGCCCTGTGTTACCTCAGGAGCATGGTACACCACCGCGCCCCGGCCCAATGGCGTAAAGCCATTAGGGGCCAGCTCGATGTAGTGGATGCTCATGTCGCGAAACTGCGGCGTCTGGGCGGCATTACCGGCCGGTATGTTGGCTGGCTGGCCAATATTGTTCAGCCGCGGCTGGCTGGCCTCGAAACGCACGACAAAGTCGAGTGCCGGTGCCTCCTCAGGCTTGTCCTTGACGCAACCCAGCAAGAGCAAGAAAAAAAGGGCAAATGGGAAGTACTTTTTCATGTTATTGTTATTTACGACCTTGTGAAAAATAGGCACAGGCAACTAAGGACATGAAAGACAATTTTTCAACACAGTCAGATAGATATGCCAAATTCAGACCTGTATATCCGTCCGCACTGTTCGAATTCCTAAATTTAGTGGTTAAGAAAAAAGAGGCGGCTTGGGACTGCGGAACGGGTACCGGACAGGTTGCCTACGAGTTGGCAAAGACTTTTGACCGGGTTTTTGCCTCCGACATCAGCCAACAGCAGATTGCCAACGCTCTGCAAGCAGAGAACATTTTCTACTCCGTTCAGCCCGCAGAAGAGACAAGTTTTGAAAGCGAACTTTTTAATTTGATTGTTGTCGCGCAGGCGATTCATTGGTTTGACTTTGATAGGTTCTATGCAGAAGTGAGAAGAACGGCCAAGGAGGGCGCTTTGCTGTGTGTCATAGGCTATGGCAGGCTGGAAATCTCTGAAAACATAAACAGGGTTATTAGCGATTTTTACAACAATGCCGTCGGCGCCTACTGGGATGAAGAACGACGTTACGTTGACGACAACTACGAAACCATCCCATTCCCTTTTGAAGAAATCCCAAAACCTAACTTTTCAATGACATGGCTCTGGACACTGGAACACTTAATTGGCTATTTGAACACTTGGTCGGCTGTCAAGCACTTTATTAAGAAAAACGGTTTTAATCCGGTGGATGAACTGGCATTGGAAATAGAGAAATATTGGGGCAAAGAACAAACCAGGCAGGTCCGGTTCCCTTTGTTTCTGAGAGTAGGGCGAGTCCATAGATGACAGCACAAGCAGCAACGCTCAATAGTTGTTGCGCACAATGCCGACAGGCAAAAGTCTTAGAGCGAAGTAGGCGCTAAAACGGCCTTTCTACCTAAAAACTGCTTGCAACGGCAGTGCTCAGCGCCCACCCTTGAGAACCTTGGAGGCGGTGGCGGTGTTTTTTCGCTTTGCATGCCGTAGCTCTCAGGGCAGCAGTGGCCTTCGGCATGCGCTATGCGTTGCTCAGAGCGGCACTACCTTCGCCCTTATGAAGATAGCACTGGCACAGTTGAACTACCACATTGGTAATTTTGAGGGCAACCTACAAAAAATGCTGCGAGCGGTGGAGGAAGCACGGCGCCAGCAGGCCGACATGGTGTGCTTCGGCGAGCTGGCCGTGTGCGGTTACCCGCCGCGCGATTTTTTAGAGTTCGACGACTTTATCCGGCGCAGTCAGGAGTCGGTGCGTACGCTATGCGAAGCCAGCCGCGGCATAGCCATTGTGGTGGGTGCGCCCACGCGTAATCCGGTTATCGAGGGCAAAGACTTGTATAACTCAGCCTATTTTCTCTATGACGGTGCGGTGATTGGCGTTCAGCACAAGGCCCTATTGCCCACTTACGACATCTTCGACGAGTATCGCTATTTTGAGCCGGCGCGGGAGTTCCGGCCGGTCGAGTTCAAGGGCTATAAAATAGCCCTAACTATCTGCGAGGACATCTGGAACGTAGGCAACGACAATCCGCTGTACACCATTTGCCCACTGGATGAGATGCGCCCCTATCGCCCTGACTTAATTTTAAACTTGTCGGCTTCGCCCTTTCACTACGGCCAAGCGCGCGAACGGCTGCATGTAGTGCGGGCAAACGTAGAGCGCTATGGCATTCCGCTTTTTTACGTCAACCACGTAGGGGCGCAGACCGACCTCATTTTCGATGGCGGCAGCGTGGTGATGTCGCCCGATGGGCAAGTGTTTGACGAGATGCCCTACTTCGAAGAATGTTTGCGCATGTACGAGGTGAGCGAGGTGTTGCGCGGCGGCCAGGTACGCGAACAGCCCAAGGAAAAGATTGCTCTCATCCACGATGCGCTGGTGCTTGGCATTCGCGACTACTTCGGCAAGTTGGGTTTTCGGCAGGCCATTTTAGGCTTATCGGGCGGCATTGACTCGGCAGTTACCTGTGCCTTGGCCGTAGAGGCGCTGGGAGCTGACCATGTGCGAGTGCTTCTGATGCCTGGTCCCTTTAGCAGCGAGCACTCCATAACTGATGCGCGCCAGTTGGCAGAAGCCGCCGGCATACGCTATGAGGTAGTGGCCATCACGGGAGTGTATGGAGCATTTTTAGATGCCCTGCAAGGCTTGTTCGCCGACCGCCCGTTCGATATTACCGAGGAGAACATCCAAGCGCGCATCCGCGGCACGTTGCTCATGGCCATCAGCAATAAATTTGGCCATATTTTGCTAAACACCAGCAATAAGAGCGAAATGGCCGTAGGCTATGGGACACTCTACGGCGACATGTGCGGAGGGCTTTCGGTATTAGGCGATGTGTACAAAACAGAAGTGTACGCCTTGGCTCAGTACCTCAACACCCTGCCCATTGGCCGCTATGGTAAACGTGGGGTTATCCCGCAGAGCAGCATCGCCAAACCACCCAGCGCTGAGCTGCGCCCTAACCAAAAAGACTCCGATAGCCTGCCTGAGTACGAAATCCTCGACCAGGTGCTTTTTCATTACATCGAAGGCCGACGTGGCCCGCGCGAACTGGTGGAAATGGGCTTCGACGAGGCGCTGGTGGCGCGCGTGTTGCGCATGGTCAACGTCAATGAGTTCAAGCGTGAACAAGCAGCGCCGGTATTGCGCGTCAGCCCGAAAAGCTTCGGCATGGGCCGCCGCATGCCTATTGTGGGCAAATACCTGTCTTGACCCGCCGATGCATCGGCTTTTTAAAACAATTTTTTTACTTTTGCCCGCGTCATGCTCGATACGCCCATTGAATATCTCAAAGGCGTCGGCCCTCAACGCGGGGAATTGCTTCGGCGCGAGCTGGGTATTTACACCTACGGCGACCTTTTGCTGCACTTTCCTTTTCGCTACATAGACCGTACGCGCTTCCACCTCATTCGCGACATCCGGCAAGAGGGCGAGCAATACCAAATAAAAGGCGTTTTGCGCCGAATAGAGACCGTCGGCGAGGGACGCGCCAAGCGCTTAGTGGGCACCCTGCGCGATGAAACGGGCGCCGTAGAGCTGGTGTGGTTTCAGGGCATAGCGTGGCTCGAGCGTTCGCTTAAAGTGGGCCGAGAGTACGTCGTCTTTGGCCGCGCATCGCTTTTCAACGGCCGCTTCAACTTTCCACACCCAGAAATGGAAGAAGCAGCGCCAGAAAATGCCCAAGCCGCCCAGACATTTGACCCCGTCTATCCTTCCACAGATAAACTCACCCAAAAAGGCCTCGATGCGCGCGGCCTGCGCAAGCTGGTGCGCGCGCTGCTGGACCAGCTATCGCCCAAAGACTTGCCTGAAACGCTGCCCGGCACTCTGCGGAACACCTACCGGCTCATGGCGCGCTGGGAGGCGATGAATAAAATCCATTTCCCTGAAAACCAGCAAGAACTCGATGCAGCCCGACGCCGCCTGAAGTTTGAAGAGCTGTTTTTTTTACAACTACGCCTTTTACAGATACGGCGTCGCCGAAAAGACAGCTCACAAGGCTTTGTTTTTGAAAAAATCGGCGACTACTTCCATCGCTTTTACCGAGATAAACTGCCCTTTGAACTCACTAATGCCCAAAAACGCGTGGTGCGCGAAATCCGCGCCGACTTGGCAACCGGTCATCAGATGAACCGCTTAGTACAGGGCGATGTTGGCTCCGGTAAAACCGTCGTTGCCCTGCTGACCATGCTCATAGCGGCAGACAACGGCTATCAGTCCTGCCTCATGGCGCCGACGGAGATACTGGCCCAGCAACACTACGCGAGCATCTGCCAACTGGTTGGAGACTTGGGCGTCCAGGTGGGCTTTCTGAGCAGTATGGTCAAAGGCAAAGCTCGCCAGGCCGTGCTCGACGCGTTGGCCAACGGTGACATGCACATCGTCATCGGCACGCACGCCCTCATCGAGGAATCGGTGCAGTTTCACCGTTTAGGTCTGGCTATCATTGACGAGCAGCACCGCTTTGGCGTCGAGCAGCGCGCCGCCCTGTGGAAAAAAGGCGCCAGCCTACCGCCTCACATTTTAGTCATGACGGCCACGCCTATCCCGCGGACCTTGGCCATGACTTTGTACGGCGACCTGGATACGTCCATCATTGACGAGCTCCCGCCGGGTCGGAAGCCCATTAAGACCGTTCACTTCACCGAGCAGCACCGCTTGCGTGTGCAAAGCTTCATGCGCGAGCAAATCGCCCAGGGCCGGCAGGTATACGTCGTCTATCCTATGATCGAGGAAACGGAAAAAGCCGACATGCTTAATCTCATGACGGGTTTCGAGGCGCTTAGCCGCGATTTCCCCTTGCCGCAGTACCAAATCAGCATCGTACACGGCAAAATGAAGCCCGCTGACAAAGACTTTGAGATGCAGCGCTTTGTCAAAGGCCAGACCCACATCATGGTGGCCACTACCGTCATCGAGGTGGGCGTCAATGTGCCCAACGCCACTGTCATGGTCGTCGAAAATGCCGAGCGCTTTGGCCTTAGCCAGTTGCACCAGCTGCGCGGGCGCGTAGGGCGCGGCGCCGAGCAGTCGTATTGTATCCTCATGACCACTTCCAAACTCAGCGCCGACGCGCGCGAGCGCATCCGAACCCTGGTGGAAACCAACGACGGTTTCGCCATTGCAGAGGCAGACCTGCGCCTTCGGGGGCCAGGTAACATTGAAGGCACCCAGCAGAGCGGCATGATTCGCTTCCTTATCGCCGACTTGGCCAACGACGGACCTATCCTGACGGCTGCGCGCGACATCGCCAGCGGCATCCTCAACGCAGACCCGCAACTTAGCGCGCCCGAACACCGCTGCCTGCGCGAACACTTAGCCTCTACTGGGAAAGAAGCCCGGCTCTGGAGCCGTATTTCCTAACGCCCTCACTGACGCGGCACACAGATGTACTCCGACTTTCGTACGTACATCCGTTGTTTCATGTCGAAAATGCGCCGTTGCCCATAGCCCACGCGCAACCCTTCTTTGCGCCACTGCTCCGCCTCAGGGCACGCAGGCTTCTCTTGCATATCGGCCTCTTCTATTGGCCCGTAAAACCACAGCGAACCCGTCGGCGACACCAACGGCGCCTCTTGTGGTAGGTATTCCGTCTGGAAAACCTGGTACAGCTCGCCGTTTTCCTCTTTGTACACGTTCAGCTTGCGCACGTCTGGACCTGTACCCAAATCCACGAAGAAATGATTGCCCGATTTACCTTGAAAGTAGCCGCCTTCGTCCAAGGAAGGAAAGAAAACGCGCCGCTCTGTAGAGTCTATCACGAGCACAATGCGCTGCCCGGGTGCGTCCTTTTGTTCCGTTACTTGTACGCGATAGATGCTATAATCTATCTCAAAACTACCTGCCGAGTCGGCCCGATACAGCCCCTTGTCGCAACCTTGAAAACCAAATAGGGAATCGGCCTTTTCGTAAGGATAGGTTACCTCCACGGCCGACGCTGCTTCTTGGCCCTTAGGTTTCTTTTCAGATTGGCAAGCCCAGGCAAAGCACGCCAGCAGTGTTGCCATAACTACAGAATATACATTCATAGCCGGTTTTAGCAGTATTGCTTTTTGTTGAAAATGAATTTTTTACAGGAAAACAATTCCTCGCTCCGGTCGCTTTTACAGCCGACATGCGTTCGGGCCCTAAGAGGGCGGGCAAAAATCCGCAGAATATCACAACCAGTAAAAGGCAGCTCTGCATTTTTGTACCCTGCCGGATTGCACAACGCTGGTACATCCCACCGGCAAGCCCTGCGTTCAATAGCCACCGCGCCAGTGCCGAAGGTCTTGGCGCGCTATAGCAGCAGCCATCAGTTCGGGGAAGTGATGTGGCGTACAGGCAAACACCGGCACATCGAGCGCTGCCAGTGCTGCGGCATTCTGGCGGTCGTAGGCCGGCGCGCCTTCGTCGCTGAGCGCCAGCAGCACGATGAGACGGACGCCCCACCGCTGTAAGGCGTGCGCCTTCTTGAGCATTTCCACCGCCGGTCCGCCTTCGCACAAGTCACTGATGAGTACTGCAATAGTTTCCTGCGGCGCCTGTACCAGTGTTTCCGCGTAGGCCAAGGCTTGAGCAATGTCGGTACCGCCGCCCAGTTGTGCCCCGAAGAGCACTTCCACCGGGTCGTGCAGCCGGTCGGAGAGGTCGGCCACTTTCGTATCGAACACAAACAGACTTGTTCGCAAACTGCGCACCGAAGCCAACACCGCGCCAAACACGGCAGCGTACACAAGCGAGTCGGCCATAGAGCCGCTCTGGTCTATGGCTAAAATGACATGCCTCAGCGCCTTGCCTCGGCGGGCGAAGCCGTAACGGCGCTGCGCTATGACGGTTTGCTGCTCCGGCCGATAGTAGCGCAGGTTGCGGTAGATGGTTCGGTGCCAGTCAATATCGCGCGGGCGCGGACGCCGCGAGCGCCCACTGCGACGCATTACCCGCTCTACGGCCTCCCGCAAGGACTGGCCCAAACGGCGCTCCAGCTCAGCCGCTACGCGTTGCACCACCAGGCGAGCCGTATGGCGCGTCTGCTCCGGCATGGCTTGCTGCAGCGACAGCAGCGTCGCTGCCAGATGAACATCCGGCTCTACGGCTTCGAGCAGCTCCGGCTCCATGAGCAGCTGCATCAGGCCTAGCCGCTCCAGGGCATCGCGCTGTAGCAACTGCACCACTGGTGTAGGAAAGTAGCGCCGAATGTCGCCCAGCCAGCGATGAAGGCGCGGCGAAGAGCGCCCTAGGCCACCGCGTCGTTCTGCGTCGTAGAGCAGCTCCAGCACCGCGTCCATGCCCGCAGCTCGGCCGCGGAGCGCCACCGCGCCCTCGGCGTCGGCCGCGCGCCCTAGGATCAAACGCCAGCGCTCTGTGGCATCAAAAGTGGGGGAAGACATAGGCAAAACGCAAAAGACGTCTAAGGTAAAAGCGGCGAGGATATCCAATGCACACGCCTCGCCTTATTCTGGACCTAAGCAAAGGTAACCTCGCCCCCTGAACAAGGCTGTGGCTTGATCGTTTGAGGGAGCGGCACAGCGCGCTAAAGATGCGCGAAGTGTTAAAAAATAAACTTTGGCGCAGGTGCATACACTATTTTGGGCGGTACGCCTGTTTTTAGGGCGGTTTTCAGGCAATTCATCTATCACTATTGAATTTTTTGTGTTTATGTTGAGTCGCTACTCAAAAGATGACCTGGTGCGTTATCTGTATCGCGAAATGACGGCGGAGGAAGTGGTCCGTATGAAACAGCAACTGGAGACAGACCCAGTGTTGCGGGCGGAACTGGCCGCTTTGCAGCAGGCGAAACAGGTGCTCCCGCAGGTTAAGTTTCTTCCAGCCTCTGATGTTATTCACCGCATCTTGCAATATAGCACAAAGACTGCTTTAGAGGCACAGCTTTAACCAAGTAAGGCCTCCGAACCATGAAAACAGCCCCCACTCCGGTCTTGCCGAGTGGGGGCTTTTCGTTGGTGCGCACCGAAACCAGGCGCTCCTTCTATTTTTGCCGCCTTAAACGCGCGAGCATGGGTCGGAAGTCCAAATCTTTTCTGGCAGAGGGAGTACCTATCCACGGAATGGCTGACAAGGGCAGAGGCGTGGGGCGTACGACGGAGGGGCTGGTAGTTTTTGTAGAAGGCACGGTGCCCGGCGATGTCGCCGATGTGTGGGTGTTCAAACAGCGCGGCGGCTTTGCCGAAGGGCGTCTGGAGCACCTCCGCCAGCCTTCGCCGCAGCGAGTAGCACCGTTCTGCTCCCATTTTTCGGTGTGCGGCGGGTGTAAGTGGCAACACCTGGACTACACCGCCCAACTGGCCCACAAGCAGCAAACGGTGGTGGATGCCTTCGAGCGGATCGCTAAGGTGCCCGTGGGGGAATTCCTACCCATGCTGGCTGCTCCGCAGACCACGCACTACCGCAACAAATTGGAATTTGCTTTCTCCAACAGACGCTGGCGATTGACCCATGAGATGGCAGAAGCCGCCGCAGAGGCGCCACAGCCGGCCCTGGGTTTTCATCGAGCGGGCGCCTTTGACAAGGTGGTAGATATTCAAACCTGCTGGTTACAGGCCGAGCCTTCCAACCTCATTCGAAATACCGCCCGTGCTATTGCTTTGGAACAAGGCCTGGACTTCTACGACATGCGCCGACAGCAGGGCTTCCTGCGCCACCTCATGCTGCGGATAACCACAACGGGCGAAGTGTTGGCGCTCTTCAGCTTTGGCTATTCCGACCTTCCCGCCATTGAGCGCTACCTCGATGCCTTGATCGAACGCGTGGGCCAACACCTGACCACCGTCGTGTATTGCATCAACCCAAAGCTCAACGACAGCATGCTCGACCTGGACACAGTGGTGTATGCAGGCAAAGGGTTTGTGGTGGAACGGCTCGACGATTTGCAGTTTAAAATCGGTCCGAAGTCCTTCTTTCAGACCAATTCTACCCAGGCAAAAGCCTTGTATGACACAGCGCTGTCTTTTGCTGGCCTAACAGGCCGCGAGCGTGTTTTTGACCTGTACACCGGCGCAGGTTCTATTGCGCTATACGTCGCCAGACACTGCCAGCAAGTGGTAGGTATCGAGGAGGTACCCGAAGCTATTGCCGATGCTGAAGAAAACCGCCGCCTCAACGGCATTGCCAATGCCCGATTCTACGTCGGGGACGTGAAGGAGCTGCTCACGCCGGCTTTCGTAGCGCAGCACGGCCAGCCAGAGGTGGTCATTACCGACCCACCGCGCGCCGGCATGCACGAGCGCGCCGTGCGTTTCCTGTTGCAGTTGGAAGCCCCTCGCCTCGTTTACATCAGCTGCAACCCCGCCACGCAAGCGCGCGATATGCAGCTGCTTGCTGAAAAGTACGACGTGCAACGAGTACAGCCAGTAGACATGTTTCCTCACACCCACCATATTGAAAGTGTGGCTCTCCTGGTGCGGCGCTGACTTATTGCGAGCGATGCCATTGGCGTGCTATAGGTGAACCAATGGTGCGCCTGTTTTTTTACATGGGCCTCATACTAGACGCATGACGCATCGCTCTCCTTCCTTGCTGGATTGGCTCCTGTTGTTGACGCTCGCAGCCATCTGGGGCTTTTCGTTCCTATTCATTAAACGGGCAGTAGCGGTGTACACGCCGCTGCAAGTGGCCATGTGGCGCATGGTGCTGGCCTTGATAGCCTACGCACCTGTGGCCTGGCTATTCTGGCCGCGCATTGACTGGACGCGCTGGCGCGCGCTGTTGGTAGTGGCGTTTTGCGGCTCGGCCATTCCCAATTTTCTTTTTGCCGTAGCACAGACGCGCGTCAGCAGCAGTCTGGCGGGTGTGCTCAACTCGCTGACCCCTTTGTTTACCCTGTTGTTGGGCGTCTTTTTCTTTCAATTTCGGCCTTCTAAAAACAAAATTGTAGGTGTGGCGCTGGGTTTTGTGGGGGCGGCGGCGCTGGTGTTTTTTCAACGCGGGCGCACGGTGGATGGGCAAGCATCGTACGCCTTGCTGTGTGCGGCAGCCACGCTATGCTATGCCATCAATGCCAACACGGTAGGCCGTCATTTGCGCGACCAGCACCCTGCAGCCATAGCCTCCGGAGCCTTTGTGCTGACGGGGGCGCTGTTTTTGTTGGGATTATGGGCGTCGGGCGGGTGGTCCGCCACGCTGACGCATCCCGACGGCTGGAGGGGGCTGAGCTATATCAGCTACCTGGCCGTGCTGGGCACAGTGGGCGGTTCCATCCTGTATTTTTGGCTGTTGCAGCGCACTAGCGCCCTATTTGCTACGTCGGTAACGTACTTGCTGCCGGTAGCGGCATTGATAGTCGGTGCTTTCGACGGCGAAATGGTCGGCACTTTCGACGTGGTTAGCACGGCTTTAATCCTAACCGGTGTTTACCTGGCTCGGAAATAAGAACCGCCGGTGCCAACAGGCATATAGGCCTCATGGCGCCGGCGGGCGCCATGTGTGCGCGGTAAGGCTCAGCGTTCTTTAGGTGCCTCTTCGCTTTTTCGCAGTGGAAGGCGCTCGGCAGGGGCGGTTTGAAGGTTGGGATTTTGCAGGCGCGACCGCGTGGGCGCGGGCACAGTGTCGGGCGTGGTGCGCGGGCGAGTTTGTGCGGGCGGCGTTGCTGGGCCGGGAATGGGCGCCTCGGTCTGGTTTTCATTGACGGGTTCCAGCCCCATGCGCTGCTGAATGTCGCGCGGCAAGGCGTTGACATGCATACTGATTGAGATCGTGTTCAGGCGCATGTAGGCATTGGAGGCATAGAGGTAGCCTTTACGCCCTGAAGCTTCGCCCCAAGAGTTTTTGACGGCGTAGAACAAACCGCCCTGCGTTTCATTGAGCATGCCTACGATGTGCATGAGGTGGTCATCTTGGGTTTCCAGGCGGTCGAAGGCGCGCTGGCGCATTTCTTGGGTGATGACTTTTTCTGGCTCCCAATATTTGAAGACAGCGGCGACCTGCTCTGGCGTGCGGCTCTTCCAGTCTATGTCGGGCACAATAGCCAACCCTTCTTTGGCGGAAAAACCGGGATTGCTTACGTCAGCATCCCAAGCCACGGAATAGCCGCTCTGCAGCGCATGGTTGAGGCAGCGGATTAAGTCGTTGAGCGGCAGGTTGTAATACTGACCGTTGGAAAAGTTATCTGGCAGTTCCAGGATGAAATACGTCCAGAAGGGGTGGTGGGTAAAGGAAGTGAGGTGGACGTAGTTCTCGGGCTTAATGCCCAAGTAATCGCGGAAAGAGGTGGGCGTGTATTGAACGCCTTGATAGACGAAGGTGGTGGGTACAGGGCCAAACTCCTCATCTAAGATGCGTTCTATTTGGGCTAACCACGTTTCGGCCAATTCGTTGCGCTTTGCTTGAGCGATAAAAGTATCGCAGAGGGTTTTCAGCGTAGTCTCGAGAGTAGTGTGATCTAAGGGCTTGTTGAGGTTTTTGCGGCCCGGGTAGACGCTCTCGGGCAGGAGGCCATACTGGCGAATGACGTTGAACTTGTCGTGCACCAGTCCTCCTTGGCCAAACTGAGCCGCACCCAAGCGACGGACGTAGTTTTCGCATTTTTGGCGGTAGATGCAGCGCGCGGTATACAGCTCTGACAGGTCGTGTGTGCCTTTGCCGGTGCGCATGAGCTCGCTTTCCAAGAGCGAGGAGGTAGCAAAGCTCCAACAGGTGCCGGTCTGCTGTTGATTTTTGACTGCCGTTGTGGGCAGCATTTTCATAGGCTTAAACTCGTACGGCTCCGGGGTTTGGGCGCTCACTGCTACCGCCAAAACGGCCCATAGAAGTAGTGTCAGTATTTTTTTGATGCTCATAGTATAGGTCAAATTTTTGAGAGTCTGGCAGGGAAAAGACCTTTGCCGGTCTTCCTCACGAAGGAGGTGGCCTTATTTACCGGCGCTCTTGATGTATTCCTCTACCAGCTGCTTGTAGTAGGGTTTGAGCGCGGGCGACACGGTGCGGAACAAGTCTACTTCAGCGCGGCGCTTTTTGAGGTACTCTTCGAGCGCCGGTGGGAGTTTAGGTTGTTGCTGTCGAGCGGTTTCGGCCTGCCGTTTGTCGTCTTGTTCTTGCTCGCGCTCGGCGCGCTCTTCTTCGAGCAGGCGAGTGAGGATTTGCTGTTGGCGCCGCAAGGTTTCGTTGGTCAGGCGTTTGTTGACGAGGTCAATTTCAATTTTATCCATCTCCTCCATAATCTCGTCCAAGGCTTTGCTGCCTTTGCCTTGCTGTTGCTTTTCCTTTTGGAGTTCGCGTAGGGCTTTGCGCAGAGCTGCTTGCTGAGCGGCCATTTGGGCAAACTCTTTGCTCATACCACTTTGTCCTTGGCCCTTTTCCAGGCGCCCTTTGAGGCCTTTCATTTGCTCGTTCAGCTCGCCTTGTCCTTTGGTAATCTTGTCCATGGGTTTTTTGCCCTCCTTTCCGCTGCCTTCTTTGCCGGGTTTGCGACAGGCGCCCGTGCCGGGCATGCCGCTGTTTTGGTCGGCTTGCATGTTGTTGAGCACTTCAGAGAGCATGAGGGCCAGGTCGTTGAGCGCTTTCATGGTGCGCTGTTGATATTCGTTGGCTTGGGTAACGCGGCGCTCTTCGAGTTCGTCCAGGCTACTGCGAAAGCCTGTGTTGATTTCACCTACTTTCTCTAAGATAATGCCTTCTATCTGGAAGTTGCGGCTGGCAATAGCGCGCAGGCTGTCCTCCACGATGCGGAAGTCGTTGCGAATTTTGGCCTGGCGTTGTACCAGTTCAACAAAGGGCGGCGTGTTGATGGGTGCTCCAGCAAAGCGCTGCATGGTGGCTTCCTGGTCGAACGACAAGGTGAGCAAGTTTTCGAGCAATTGGCGCAAAGCGGCGATGTCTTCCTCGAGTTGTTCCATTTCGCCTTGCTGGCGGTTTTGGCGCATGCGGTTGGCCAGATTTTTCATCTTGTTGGCCGCTTTCTTTTGCTGTTTGCTGGCGGTTTTGCTTTGCTGCTGCTCCATTTGCTGCTGAGCATCCTGCATATCTCGCTGGATATCTTGCATTTCGCGGCGGCTGTCTTCGATTTTTTCCGGGCGCTTCAGTTGCTCGTTTTTACGCAGAAGTTCCTCGTGTTGTTTGCTGATTTGCTCCATCTGCTCGTTGAGTTTATTCTGCTCCTGGCGAAGTTCCTCTTCAGGCTTAGCATTTTTTTCCGTTTCTTCTGCCAGTTTTTCTTGCTCTTTGGCCAGCTGTTCCAATTGCTCTATTTGCTGCTGGAGGAGGTTTTCTACCTCCAGTTGTTTAAACATTTCCTCCAGGCGTTTCAGCTGCTTTTCCAGGTCTTCACTTTTGATTTGCATTTCCTCGGCTTGCTGGAGCATTTCTTCGCGTCCCATTTCTTGTAGGAGGCGCTCGATGTCCTCCATGAGTTTTTGCATTTCCTCCGAGAGGGCTTCGTCAAACATTTTCTGGAGCTGCTCTTCTTTGCGCTGGAGTTCCTCGTTGTTCTGCTGGTTAAAGTCCTGCTGCATTTTGCGATTTTCTTGGAACGCCTCGCGCGCTTGCTCAATTTGGTGGTTGAGTTGCTTTTGACGGTCGAGCAGTTTTTCCATGTCTTTGCGCGTCTTCCAGTCGAGTTCGCGCATTTGGAGCACCTTGTTGCGGAGTTTTTTCATCTCCTCTTGGATTTTAGCGCTCTCGCGAAGAGCCTTTTCTAGCTCTTTGCGGATTTCATCGTTATTCTGGGCTTGCTCGCGGCGGAACTCGTCGAGGGTAGGCATGCGCCACTGCATGACGTTGGTGCGCGCGCTCTTGCTGCCGTTGACGCCGTCGTTGTCGAAGATTTCGAAGTAATAGGATACCTCGTCGCCGGGTTCCAAGTCGAGGTCGCGCAGATTCCAGGTATAATCGTACTGGATTTGCTTGCTGGCGGGTTTGGTCAGAGGAATAGAAGCAAGGGGCATTTGGCCACCTTTGGCCTTCTTAATCTGGTAGTTGAAGGTCAATTTGATCAGTCCGTAGTCATCGGAGGCATCGCCGGCAAAGAAGAGCAGGCGCGTGTTGGCGCTATCGCGAAACTCCATCACGTCAATTTGCGGGTGCAAGTCAGGGATGACCGTGATGGTGTAGGCCACGGAGTCGGCACGAGGCAGTTCTTGGTTGCCCAGATAGATGAAGTAGCGCTCGTCGCGCAGGGCACGGCGATTGGCTACGAAGACCTCGCTGCCTTGGCGGCGCGCAGGCACGGTGGTCTCTTCGCCAAAGCGCATATCGAGCTGGTCGGTGTGCTGGGCGCTAAAGAACCAGTTGAGTTGGGTCCCTTGGGGCACCACCAGGTCGCCCACATTGGCCAATTCCTCCTCGGTTCGGCCGATGTACGCCGGGAATTGCACTTTAACGCGGAAGGCCATGATGCTCGGCCGGCGCACCACGCGCAGGGTGTAATCATCGCTTTCTACCCCGCCGCCAAAAAGGCGGAAGGTAATGTCGCGCTGAACGTTAGAGAACGTATAAGTAAACCGATTGGGCGCCTCTTTGGTCAAGCGATATTGCACGCTCCCAACCTCGATGAACAGGTCATTGGGCAGGGCCGAACCTTCCACTCCTACCTCCAAGACAAAGTCAGTAAACTGCAGGGCGCGCAGCGCCTGAGTGTTGAGTACAAAGCGGAACGGCGCGGGTTTTTCGAACTTTTTCGTGCTGTTCCACAGGCGCATGGTGCCTTCGTGTAGGATGTTGGGGGCGCCCAGGAGCAGGAACAACAGCAAGAACACCGGCGGCAAGGCGTAGCGCAGGTACTTGCGGTTTTTCTTCAGGTCAATGGCTGCTCTGAACGGCACCAGCTTAATCTCTTCGCTCTTCTGCTCAATGGAGGCGTTGATGAGTTCGGTGTAAATGGCATTGTTGGCTTGCTGTTTCAGCTGTAAAATGTTGAGCAGCTTGTCTTTAACGTTGCCAAAATGCGCTCCAATGATTTGAGCAGCCTGCTCGTGAGTAATGACTTGACCCAGTCGAAAATAGTGCAACAACGGCAAGGCCACCCATCGGTAGCACGCCGCACCCGCCACCAGCAAAAACCCCCACAACATGGCAGTGCGCACGCCCGTGCTGAAATAGAAATAGTACTCTAAAACATTGAGCAAGATAAACAACCCCAACACGACGCCTACGGTGTACAAGGAACCGCGCAGCAATTGGTTGAGGTAGTACTTGCGAATGAAGCCATCCAGCTTTTCGATGAGCAAACGGTAGTTGTCGCGTTGCATGGCAGGTGGGTTTGATTGTGCTAAAAAGACTTCTTACCTACAAAAGACAAACGCCGTGCGGAGGAGTTGTCTTTTTCGGAGGGTCAAAATTGCGAACAAATCTTCAGATAAAACTAAGGAAGCAGCCGCAGGGTTGCGTGTGCCATCGCCTTCTCCAGCGCGCAGCATGTGCTTGGGAAAAATAAAATAGCTGGTTGTCAATCAATTTTTTTTTTTCGTCTTTTGCCTTTGTACTTAAAAAGAAAACAAGCATGAGCAGACCCGTTACTTTTCTGTGCATAGCCAGCTATTTCAAAGGCAATGATTTTTTGCGCGGGATGAAGTCCACCGGCGCCACGGTCTACCTGCTTACTTCCAAAAAACTGGAACACAAAGCCTGGGCGCGCGAGGCATTGGACGACATCTTTTATATCGAACAGGGCCCTGAAAATCAGTGGGACATGGACATCGTGGTCAAGGGCCTGGCCTGGCTAATGCGCACCAAAAAGATAGACCGTATCGTAGCCCTCGACGACTTCGACGTGGAAAAGGGCGCCTACCTGCGCGAAGAGTTTCGCATCCCGGGCATGGGCCAAACCACTTATCGCCATTTCCGCGACAAACTGGCCATGCGAATGAAGGCTCAAGAATCGGGCATTCCGGTGCCGGGCTTCTCTTCGCTCTTCAATGACGACGACATCCGGCATTTCGCTGCACACTATCCGTCGCCCTGGATAGTCAAGCCACGGGGCCAGGCCTCGGCCACAGGCATGAAAAAGGTGCACCATGCCGACGAGCTGTGGGCACACCTGGACTCCCTGGGCGAGGAGCGCCACCTCTTCTTGGTGGAGCAATTCAAGCCGGGCAGCGTGTACCACGTGGACGCGCTGACGTCGGGCGGCAAAATCATTTTCGTGCGCGCCTCAGAGTACTTGGCTCCGCCTTTTGAGGTCGCTCACGGCGGCGGCATCTTCCGCACCGCCATCATGGACCCGCGCAGCAAAGACGCCAAAGCCCTGATCAAACTCAACGAGCAAGTGCTGGAGTCGTTTGGCATGAGGTACAGCGCCTGCCACACAGAGTTCATCCGATGCCATGAAGACGGACAATTCTACTTCTTGGAGACGGCCTCACGCGTTGGTGGCGCCCACATTGCCGACATGGTAGAACAAGCCACCGGCATCAACCTCTGGCGCGAGTGGGCACGCATTGAATACGCCGAAGCGACTGGCCAAAAGTACGAGCTGCCGCCCGTGCGCAACGACTACGCCGGTCTCATCGTGTCGCTCACGCGCCAGGAATGGCCAGACACTAGCCAGTTCAACGACCCAGAGCTGTGCTGGCGCCTCACCGATATGAGCTACCACGTCGGCCTCATTGTGCGCTCCCCACAGCGCGAGCGCGTGATAGGGCTGCTCGACGACTACGCCCACCGCATTCAGCGCGACTATCACGCCAGCGCACCGGCACCGAAAAAGCCGCTGGTATAAGCCCCCGGTTTACCGGTTGCTATGGCGACGAAAATGCCGCTCAAAGAAGTCCACCACGCGCTCGTCGGTGATGACGTCGCGCGGGCGAATGGGCCGGCGCAGCACCAGCCCTTCCAGGGTGCGGCAGCGGCTGAGAGCCACGTACAGCTGCCCATGCTCAAAGGCGCCCCCTTCCAAATCGAGGATGACACGGTCGAAGGTCTTGCCCTGACTCTTGTGGATGGTGACAGCCCAAGCCAGCCGCAAAGGGAGTTGGTGAAAAGCGCCGAGCACTTCTGTGCTCAGCTCGCCAGAGGGTTCGTCTATGCGGTAGCGGATGATTTCCCAGCTGGCAGGCTCAACCTCGATGATTCGCTTGGGCTGATTTGGCTCTTCTACGACCACTTCTACTCCATGGTTGTGCAGGCGCTTGACGATGCCGATGGTGCCGTTGACAAACTCGCGGTTAGGGTCGTTTTTGATGAACATCACCTGTGCTCCTTCTTTGAGGGCCAACATCGACTCAGTAGGGTACACCGAGACGTCGAATTGGCCGGTAATTTCCGCCTCGTAGGTGCGTGAGTGTCCAGGCAAACGGCTGAGTTCCTGCTGATTAATGCGGTTGGCAGTATCGTTGCGCGCGCACAAGGTGACGTAGCCTTCTGTATTGGAGAAATACGGGTGATGGCGCGCATTGAGCGCGCCCAATTCGTCTTGCGTAGCGCTGTTGGTACGGACAGCCTCCAGTAGGCGCAAAAAATCCTGCGACTCTTGCCGATAGACTCGCCTGAGTTCAATCATCTGAAAACTATCGCCCATCTGCTCGAAGACATGCGAGGAAAAAAAATAGGGAGAGTAATAGTAGGTGTTGAGATACTCCCGTTCGATGTTTTGGCGTGAAACAACGGGGGGCAGTTGAAAAGGGTCGCCAAAGAGCACGACCTGCAGACCACCAAAGGGAGCCGGGTTTTCTCGGTTGGCTTGCAGGAAATGGTTTATCGCGTCCAGCAAATCGGCGCGCACCATGGAAATTTCATCAATCACGAGGACTTCTATCTTTTGATAGAGCCGCCGGCGCTCGAGGGGAAAGGCTTTTTTCGAGGCTTCTTTGAGCGTCACTATTCGCGGCGGGAAGCCGAAGAAGGAGTGAATCGTCTGTCCGCGCACGTTGATGGCTGCCGTGCCGGTGGGCGCTACTACGGCCACCTTGCGGCGCGTAGTGTTGCGAAATAGCTGCAACAGGGTGCTTTTGCCGGTGCCTGCCCGGCCGGTAATAAAGGCGCTCACCCGCTGGCGCTCCAAGACATCCAAGGTGCGGCGAAAGTCCTCATTGAGCAGTAAAACTTCTCGGTCCAACATCCTCTGGCGAAGGTAAGCTCATTATGTTTGCCTGTTATGGAAGACGTCGCCCGAAACAGGTTCCTGATTGTCGTTGGCGGCCCTACGGCTGTAGGCAAAACGGGGGTCGCCATTCGCCTGGCACAGCACTTTCGTACGGCAGTGCTCTCAGCCGACAGCCGGCAATTTTATCGGGAAATGAACATTGGCACCGCCAAACCTACTGTTGAAGAGCGCCAGGGTGTGCCGCACTATTTCATAGACAGCCTTAGCATAACGGAGACCTACAGTGTTGGCGACTTTGAGCGCGACGCGCTTCGGGTGCTTACTGACCTTTTTCAGCGCTGCGAGGTGGCCGTGCTGGTGGGCGGCTCGGGGCTTTACTTACAGGCTGTGTATGCCGGCTTAGATGCCTTTCCCCCCATATCGGCAGCCACTCGAGCTTGCGTGCGTGCAGGGGAGGAGGCCGGTGGTTTAGCCTGGCTCCAGCAGCAGGTTGCCGAACTCGACCCGGCATATTTTGAACGAGTAGATCGGCAAAATCCGGCCCGCCTGCGCCGAGCTTTGGAGGTATGCCTGGAGAGCGGCCTACCTTTTTCGGCGTTCCGCCAGCAAAAAACCGAAAAGCGCCCGTTTCATGCCCTGCTCCTGCGGCTGCAGCTGCCGCGAGCGGAACTCTACGAGCGCATCCACCAGCGAGTAGAGGTTATGATCGCGGCCGGCTTGGAAGAAGAAGCACGCGCGTTGATGCCCTACCGACATTTGCCCGCCCTGCACACGGTCGGCTATGAAGAATGGTTTGCTTTTTTTGAGGGAAAAATTAACCGACAGCAGACTATAGAGAAGATTAAGCAACACACCCGTAACTATGCCAAACGCCAAGAGACTTGGTTCCGAAAACACGGCGAATGGACGACTTTCCACCCCGACGATTGGGAGGGTATGTTGCAATGGCTCCAAGAGCAAATAGAAAATATATATCAGCAGAAAAAACTTTAAAAAGACCCTTACCAGAGGACGTTTTGCGAAATTAAGCAACAATGAACGGAGCGGAAGCGGAATGGAAGAAGTGACGCCTGAGCGCCGACTAAGAGCACAAGGGAGACGAGTTAAGCATTGATAAAAAGAGGCAAGGGCGCAACATTTTTTACAAAAAGCTTGATAGCGCAACCCTCAATTTTCCCAAATAACCTGTTGCGGGATAGGGTAGAATATTTATTTTCGCCCGGGTTTTATCCCGGTTTAACATCCATTTTTATCAATTAAACACTTTCACCCATGAAAAGACATTTACTATGCCTATTGACAGGAGGGATATTGAGTACGTCGTCGCTATTGGGGCAGCTGCCTAACGGCAGCACAGCACCCAACTTCACCGTAGTAGACATCAACGGGAACTCTCATAACCTATACAACCTCCTCGACCAAGGGAAGACGGTCTACTTGGACTTCTTCGCCACGTGGTGTGGCCCCTGCTGGAACTACCACAACTCCAACGCACTCAAAGATCTCTGGAACCAGTACGGTCCGCCGGGTACCGACGAAGCTTTCGTGCTGATGATTGAGGGAGACTGCAATACTAACGTAGCGTGCATCAACAACCCGCCGGCGTGCAATGGCACCACAATGGGCAACTGGGCCGCTGGCACGCCCTACCCTATCGCCGACAATTGCGGCGTACGGGCGCAATATCAAGTGGCTTACTATCCAACCATCTATATGGTATGCCCAGCCAACAAGAAGGTTTACGAAGTGGGCCAGCAAAGCGCCGCGGGGCTTTGGGCCGCGCGCAGTGCCCTTTGCCCGCCGTTGGTGGTCAATGTGGCTGTAACGAATGTTCAAAACGTCCGCTGTCACGGCACCAACACAGGCTCCATTTCCATCACAGCCTCCGGCGGCAGCCCGCCTTTCACTTACCAATGGTCTAACGGAGCCAACACGCAGAACCTGAACAACATTCCAGCCGGCGTATACGAGTGCACCGTTACCAATGCACAAGGCTGGACGGGCACTACCGGCCCTATTGTTGTAGAGGGTCCACCCGCCCCGCTGACGTTAGAGGTTGTCAACGTCTCACCCGTGGGCTGCAACGGCGTATTCTGCAGTATCGAGGTAGCCTCTTCAGGAGGCTGGGACAATCACACTTATACCTGGAGTAACGGAAAGAAAGAGACAAAAATAGAAGGGCTAACCGCAGGGACCTACACCTGCACAGTAACAGACCAGAATGGATGCACCAAAACCGTTACCCAGGTTTTGCCCCCACCTACCAACCCCATAGCTTCCATCTCACCACCCGAAATAATTACTTGCGCCACACCTATCATCCGCTTAAATGGCTTGGCTTCAGGTGGTTATAGCAACTCTTATACCTACCAGTGGACGGCCAGCAACGGTGGTAATATCGTCTCGGGCGCCAATACGCCTAACCCTGCCGTTAACGCCGCCGGTACCTATATTCTACAGGTGACCGAAGAGGTAACCAACTGCCGAGGCTTTGCCACTACTGTCGTAACGGCCAATACTACTCCGCCCGACGCCAATGCTGGGGCGGATACAAGCGTTACCTGCTTGATTCCTCAGGTGCAGCTAAAAGGCACCGCCTCTACAGGGCCTAATTTTGTGTACGTCTGGACGGCCATTCAAGGCGGCCGCATCGTGTCGGGCGATAGCACGTTGACGCCAGTGGTGGATTCAGGTGGCTATTACATCCTGCGAGTAACGAACACCGCGAATGGCTGCGTTCGCCGCGACACTGCCTTCGTCGCGCCCAAAAACCTACCTCCCAAAGTAAGTATCAAGCATGGGCCGCTGACGTGTGTGGCTTCCTCGGTAACCCTGACGACCACCACAGGAGCCAGTCAGCCCGGCTTTGCGTGGAAGGGGCCGGAGAACTTCGAGTCCACCGAACAAAGCCCCGAAGTGGCTGTCGTCGGCAAGTATTTCCTCACCGTGCTCGACTCCGCCACAGGCTGCTTGAAAATAGATTCCACCATCGTAACGATAGATACCCTACCCCCAGGCGCTGAGGCGAGTGGCGGAACGCTCACGTGCGTAGTGGACAACGCAACGCTTAGCGCCCAGGCACAATCAGCCCACGCGGTGTTTGCTTGGACAGGGCCGGAGGGCTTTGAAAGCACCGAACAAAACCCAGTAGTATGGCAGGGTGGAGCATACGACCTGCTGGTTACGGATACCCTGAATGGCTGTACCTCAACCGCTACTGCGCTGGTGAACTACGATACCCTTCCACCGCTCGCTATTGCCGTAGCACCCGGAACATTGAACTGTAACACGAGCGCCCTCGAGCTCGACGGCACAGCCTCCGCTCAAGGGGTGCATATCAGCTACTTGTGGACGACCGAAGAGGGAAACATCGTGTCGGGAGAAACCACGCTGCACCCTCTCGTGGACGCTCCAGGAGAATACGTGCTCCTCGTCAGCGATGGCACCTCGGGCTGCACCGCCACCGCAACCGCTCAGGTCATTCAACGCAGCCCGCTGAGCGCAGAGGCAGAGGTAAGCGCCCCTGTCTCCTGCTTTGGCGGCACCGACGGAACGGCTACAGCCTTGGCCACGGGCGGCAGTGAGGCGTTTGCATACGCCTGGAGCTCGGGAGCTGAAACGGCTACTGCAGGCAACCTCTCTGCAGGCACGTATACGGTTACCGTCACAGATAGCGAAAACTGCACAGCCGTAGCTACGGTAAATATCGAACAGCCTGCTGCACTCCAGCCGAATGCCTCAGCCACGGCGCAAACCGCCGCGAACACCGCCGACGGCACAGCTACGGCCTCTCCTACGGGCGGCACGGGCGCATACACCTACGCCTGGAGCAACGGCAAAACCTCGCAGGACATCACGGGTCTGGCACCTGGCACTTACACCGTGACGGTGACGGACGAGAACGGCTGTACCGCGGAGCAAGCCGTAGTAGTCAATGCTTTCGACTGCACCATCGCTGCTGACATCGTACACACCGACATCCGCTGTTTTGGCGACAACGACGGCACAGCCCGTGTTATCGTTACAGGCGCTAATGAACCCGTGCAATATGTATGGAGCAACGGCGCTAACACTGCTGAAATTACCCACTTGGCGCCTGGCACCTATACTGTACAGGTATTCGACAACACTCAATGCGCCGACGTAGCAAAAATTACCATTACCCAGCCTCAACGCCTGCAAGCCAACGCTACTGCCACCGGCGAGACGGCCGTAGGGGCCAACGACGGCTCGGCCACGGCGGCGCCCAGTGGCGGTACGGGCGCTTACACCTACGCTTGGAGCAACGGCGAAACTTCTCAAAACCTCTCTGGCTTAGCCCCCGGCGCTTACACGGTAACCGTCACGGACGAGAATGGCTGCACGGCTACCCAGTCGGTAGTGGTCAACGCTTTCAACTGCGCTCTGGCAGCTCAGGCGGTGCCATCACCCGTGCGCTGTTTTGGAGAAAATAACGGCGCCATGTCGGTCAGCCTCGTTGGAGGCCATGAACCCTACACTTACCTGTGGAGCAACGGCGCGACCACGCCTTCGCTTCAACACCTTGCTCCTGGCACTTACACGGTCTCTGTTGTTGACGCTAACGGTTGTGGTGTAATAGCAGAGGGAAGCGTTACCGAGCCCGCTGCGCTGGAGCTGTCGGCTGATGTGACCTACCCCCTGTGCCCAGACGAACCTTCGGGCAGCATCCAGACGACCGCTTCGGGCGGCACGGGGAACTATGCCTACGCATGGAGTAACGGCCACACAGAAAGCTCGCTGGAGGACGTGCCGGCCGGCACGTATACGCTCTTAATCACTGACGCCAACGGCTGCACCACAGAGGCCACTTACACCCTGGAGACGTCTGACAACGAACCGCCAGCCATCTCGGTGCAAAAGACCACTTTGGCCCTGAGCGCCAACGGTACCGCGCCCGTTACCCTGCAAACGCTGGACGCAGCCGTAGGGGATAACTGTACTCTGCAGGAGGTGCGCATCGAACCTACAGCCTTTGACTGCTCGCAGCAAGGTCTGCAAACCGTCGCCATTACCGCTACTGACCGTGCCGGCAACGTTGCCGTGCTTGCTGTGGAAGTGGAAGTGATAGACGACCTACCGCCTACCCTCACTTGTTCGGAGAGCATCGTCGCTTGCTGGTACGAAAATAAAGTGTCCTATGCAGCGCCCGTCGCTCAAGACAACTGCTTGGTCTTAGGCGGCCAGTGGACATTGGAAGAAGGCCTCCCCAGTGGCTCCGAATTTCCGGTAGGCACCACTATCCAAACCTACACTTTCACCGATGGCGCTGGCAATGTCGGACGTTGCTCCTTTGCTGTTACCGTAACGCCACCCATTGAGGTACCCGACCCTGTGGTCAAAAACGATGTGGACAACAAGAGTGTCGGCGCCATTGACCTTTCGGTTAGTGGCGGCACGCCCCCGTATGCCTTCACCTGGACGGACGAACAGGGCAACACGGTGGGTACCGACGAAGACCTGAAAGACATTCGGGCAGGGCGCTACACCGTAACTATCCGAGATGCTAACGGTTGCATAGTGGTGGTGCGCAACATTTCCGTGGACAACATCGTGAACACCCGCGAACCCGACTGGGTACAGGGCCTCCTGCTGTGGCCCAACCCCAGCACCGGCGTGGTTGAGCTGCTCCTGACCGCTCCGGCCCCCTCCGACATCGAGGTGAGCCTGCTCGACGCCACAGGGCGCGTGCTTCAGATACAGCCGACGCGCCAGCAAAACGCTTGGCGCATAGAGGCTTCCCATCTGCCTGAAGGTCTCTATTGGGTACGCCTGCGCTCCAGCGACGGCGTCGGCTTGCGCAAGTGGATAATTGCGCGGTAGTCTCTTTTTTATCTTCGAAGACCTCGCCTGGTGAGCCCGCCCGGCGAGGTCTCTTTTTTTTCGCGCACCGTTCTTACCTCGTTACCCCAGCGGAAAAACTGGCGACCCTGGCGCTATCGGTGGCATCTCTTTACCGAGAGCGCGACCTTGCCCGATAGCTGCCGGCTGTAGGGGTAGCCGGGCTGAGGAGCGAGTGCTTTGTCCGCCACACCTGCGATGACGCAAAAATTCGGATTTTTGCCCGGCCTTAAGCCGCCCACCAGAGGTGAAAGCGAGGCACTCACGACATTTCAAGCACTCCGATGTCAGTACAGGTTAGTCACTTAGTAAAGATATACGGCGCCCAACGCGCTGTTGACGAAGTAACCTTTGAAGTACAGCCGGGAGAAGTACTTGGCTTTTTAGGCCCTAACGGAGCCGGCAAGACGACCACGATGAAAATCATTACCGGCTTCTTACCCGCCACCTCAGGCACGGTAAAAGTATGTGGCTACGACGTCGTAGCCCAGCCAATGGAAGCGCGCGCCTGTGTGGGCTATTTGCCGGAGCACAATCCTCTGTATCGCGATATGTACGTGCGCGAGTACCTGGAGTTTGTAGGCGGCATTCACCGCTTGCCCAATGTGCGCGCTCGCGTGGAAGAGATGATAGAGCGCACAGGTCTGACGTCGCACCGCCACAAGCAAATTGGCGAGCTGTCCAAAGGCTATCGGCAGCGCGTAGGGCTGGCTCAGGCGATGCTCCACGACCCACAAGTGCTCATCCTCGACGAGCCGACATCGGGTCTCGACCCCAATCAGATTGTCGAAATACGCCAGATTATCAAAGAATTAGGACGAGAAAAGACGGTCATTCTGTCCACGCATATTTTGGCTGAGGTGGAGGCCGTGTGCAACCGCGCCATCATCATTCACCGGGGGCGCGTAGTGGCGGATGACACCATCGAGACGCTCAAGAGTCGCATGGCAGGGCAGAGCGTAGTTACGGTCGAATTTGGCCAGGCTGTCAAGAGCCAACAACTCAGCGCGCTGCCGCACGTGCGTGAGGTGAAAGCGCTGGGGAGCAACCGCTGGCAGCTGGTGGCATCGGCAGACCGCGATTTACGCCCTATTGTTTCGGCTTTTGCTGCGGAGCACCGCCTGACGCTGCTGGAATTGCGCAAAGAGACGCTCTCCGTGGAAGAAGTCTTCCAGCAGCTTACCCGTTAACCTTCTTGCTGACCCAAATCCGCTATGGTAGCCATTTATTTTAGGGAAATCAACGCTTTTTTCTCGTCTCTCATCGGTTACGTCGTCATAGGCGTCTTTTTGGTACTCATGGGTCTGCTGCTGTGGGTGTTACCCGAGTACAGCATCCTTGACAGCCGCTTTGCTACGCTGGACACACTTTTTGCCATGGCGCCTCAAGTGTTCCTTTTCCTCATTCCGGCTGTTACTATGCGCTCCTTTGCTGAGGAGATGCAAACCGGCACCTTGGAGCTGCTCGTTACACGCCCCTTGTCGGATTGGCAAATCGTAACGGGTAAGTTTCTGGCCTGTTTGACGCTGGTTATTTTCGCCCTGTTGCCCACTTTACTGTACTATTTTACGGTCTATCAATTGGGTGCGCCGCCGGGTAACTTGGACAGTGGCGGCATTTTTGGCTCCTACATCGGGCTGCTCTTTTTGGCTGCTGCTTTTGTGGCCATTGGACTATTTGCCTCATCGCTCACCCAAAACCAGATAGTCGCCTTCCTTTTAGCGGCCTTTTTGTGCTTTTTCTTTTTCCAGATGTTCGACTTGCTCAGCCGCCTACCCATATTTTTTGGCAAAACGGACGATATTGTGCAAGCCATCGGCATCCAATACCATTACGACTCGATGAGCCGCGGATTGGTGGACACGCGCGACGTGGTCTATTTCTTGTCGCTTATTGTGCTGTTCTTGGCCGCCACTGTAGTGTCTTTAGGTCGTCGGCGGTGGTAAGGCAACAGGGTGCCGCTTCTGCTTTTAGAAGCGACACCCACTTAGGAACATGGCCTGAAAGAACTCCAGGACATCAATCAACTCACTGTCGAATTACTTTCCACGCGCCGACGCCCTCTAAGGAGCGCAGGTGAAGCACATAGACACCAGCAGGGAGGGTATTATGCTCCAATAAGACGTGGCTGCCTATAGGAAACGCGCGCTGCGCTGACCAAACTACACGCCCAGAAAGATCGGTCAGCCACCACTGGGCGGGCTCCGAAATGGGCGTATCTATCCAAAGCGTCAACTCTTGGGCAAAGGGATTAGGTTGCACCCGCACCTGTCCAGAGAGCCCAGGTTCATGGGTGGCTACTGTTGGGCAGGCCAAAGGCGCGAAAAAGTTGGCAATGTTCTGGGCGCGTTTCGGCCCTTCCAAAATATTGTGATAACTCCCATTATCTATATAGCGCGGGCATTCCAGGACGCTAATAATTGGGTCGAAAGGTGGGCAGTAGAAAAACTCCTTCATCATCTTGGGCGGATTGGGTATACCCTCTATGAAATTGGCAATGGCACCATTCCCCCAGAGGTGCATGGCCCTGTAATGCCATGGATCACAACCTGTATTGCAATTAATGGAAAAGACATCGAAGGGCTGCCCATAGGTAAAGGGCACCACACCATCGCAGGTGCGGTGGTAGAGGTAAATCGCTGGTGTATCGGGGCCATTTATCCAATTCTTGCTCAGTGCTTCATAAGGAACTCCGCCGAAAAAGCTAAACACACCAAGCACTTTAGTATGGTGGCCGTTGAGATTCAGACGCCCTTCTATTGGCCCTAAGTCTAAACGCATCCGTTGAAGTCCCGTAGGGTCACGGGTTATGCCTACACACTTGTATGGCTCAAAGTAATTGGCCTCGGGGTGGTAAGGCTTGGGGGCAGGCCCTATCGCGCCACAAGAAAGCGGCTTTTCCTCCGGTCTATCCAGGAAGGCTACCGTCAGGGCGATAAATGCCCCGGCGCTTTCGCCACCGACGAAGACTTTGGTGTGATCCACGGAGTCTTGGTCTGCGCGCGCTTTCAGCCATCGAATAGCGCCCTTTACGTCTTGCATGCCCCGATAAAGCGCACGATAGTGTTCCGCGGAATCGGCAACGTATAAAGCTTTAAACGCCGCCAAATTATCTAAGAACATATTGACCAGACAGACCTGAATGGCCACGTAGTCGTGTTTGTGCCACCCCTTTCGGTAGTCCACAGCCGCTACCACATAACCCCGAGCAGCCATTTCTTCGGCAAACCATCGCACGTTCTCTTTGCAGCCAGCGAACCAGTAGCCCCCATGTATAACCACCATCAGCGGCCGCTTGGTGTTGCCATCATCTATCGGTTTGTAGAGGTCGAGCCGGAGTCCTATAGAGTCGCCTAAATAGTTGACGTCTTTGCCATAGAGCAGGTCTTTTTCCACCCGCCAGTTGTACTTCTTTTGCGTGCAAGGCTGTGCCCACAACCGCACAGCGAGTAGGAGACTTAGCGCCAGTAGTGTGCAAAATTGTTTCATAGCTCCTTCTTTTTTGTAAGATGAAAAGGGATGGCGCCTGCGCTTTTGAACAGGTAAATACAGTATCGGGCCGATGCGTTAGGAAAAGGGAGCCGCCGTTTTGGGTTATAGGTCTATCTGCATCCAGACGGGGCAGTGGTCGGAGTGGGCGATATGGCCCAAATGGCGCACCTCGGCGATGCGCGAAGCAAGCGGGTCGCTGACGGCAAAATAATCAATGCGCCAGCCTTTGTTCTTAGCGCGGGCGTTGGCACGGAAGGTCCACCAGCTGTATTCGATGCGTTCGGGGTGTCGGTAGCGGAAAGCATCCGTGAAACCGCTGGCAAACCACTGGCTCATCCAAGCACGCTCTTCGGGCAAGAAGCCGCTGCTTTTCTTATTGCCTTTGGGGTCGTGAATATCCTGCTCGGTATGGGCGATGTTGAAGTCGCCGGCCACGATGAGGTTGGGGCGCTCTTTTTTTAGGTTTTGTATCCAGAGCAGGAAATCACTGAGAAATTCCATTTTGAATGCCTGGCGCTCTTCGCCAGTGGTGCCCGAAGGGAAATAGACGTTGAGCAGCGACCAAGCGCCGAAGTCGGTGCGCAAGATGCGCCCTTCGCGGTCGTACTGTTCTATGCCGCAGCCGACAACCACACGGTCAGGGAGGTGCTGACGGCGGCGAGGTAGCACCTTCGCCACCGGGAGGGGGAGTGTTGGCGTTGTCTTTGGGCTGCGCCAAAGGCTGCGGCTGGGCTTGTGGCTGCTGTTGAAGAAGCTGTTGTTGCTGTTTGCGGGCCAGCTGAAGGTTGACTTTAGTGTCCGAATCACCCGGGCGAAGGCGCAGGCTATTTTCGTAGGCGCGTATGGCCTCCTGAAGTTTGCCTTGCTGGGCCAAGGCATTGCCGAGGTTGTGCCAGGTATCGGCTCTTCGGTTGAAAGGCTATCGACAACGCGTAGGACTGGCCCAAGCAATGCTCCACGACCCTCAAGTGCTTATCCTCGACGAGCCGACCTCCGGCCTAGACCCCAACCAGATTGTCGAAATACGCCAGATTATTAAAGAATTGGGGCGCGAAAAAACGGTGATCCTGTCCACACACATCCTGGCTAAAGTAGAAGCCATTTGCAACCGCGCCATCATCATCCATCGGGGACGAATAGTGGCAGACGACTCCATCGAGGCGCTCAAGAGCCGCATGGCAGGGCAAAATGTGGTTACGGTCGAATTTGGCCAGGCTGTCAAGAGCCAACAGCTCCGTGCGCTGCCGCACGTGCGTGAGGTGAAAGCGCTGGGGAGCAACCGCTGGCAGCTGGTGGCATCGGCAGACCGCGATTTACGCCCTATTGTTTCGGCTTTTGCTGCGGAGCACCGCC
>Ga0101944_10001828_pt1 | contig 39645 bp, 28 predicted proteins | sample DewCreD2012metaG_FD_75245 | JGI IMG/M metagenome (GOLD analysis project Ga0101944, IMG submission 75245) | Hot spring sediment bacterial and archeal communities from British Columbia, Canada, to study Microbial Dark Matter (Phase II) - Dewar... ... | reverse complement strand
AGCCTGCGTCTGCAGCGGCTCCAGCTTCGCCAGCGCCTCGCGCCGGGACACGGCGTTGGGCGCCATGATCATCTCGCGCATGGCCTCGATCCGGTTGCCTTCGAAGAACATGTGCTCCGTGCGGCACAGGCCGATGCCCTCCGCCCCGAAGCGGCGCGCGGTCTGCGCGTCCTGGGGCGTGTCGGCGTTGGCGCGGACGCGCAGCTTGCGAAATTCATCCGCCCACTTCATCACCGTGTGGTAGTAGTGGTCCAGCTCCGGGCGGATGGTGGGCACCTCGCCCAGCAGCACGCGCCCGGTGCTGCCGTCCACCGTGATCCAATCGCCGCGTGTCACCGTGACCTTGCCGGCGGTGAATAACTGCTGGCCGTAGTCGATCTGGAGCGCGTCGCAGCCGACCACGCAGCACTTGCCCATGCCGCGCGCGACCACGGCGGCGTGGCTCGTCATGCCGCCGCGCGCGGTGACGATGGCCTGGGCCGCGACCATGCCGTGGAAGTCGTCCGGGTTGGTCTCGTGCCGGACAAGGATCACCTTCTCGCCGGCCGCCGCCCAGGCCGCGGCCTCGTCCGCGCTGAAGACCACCTTGCCGGAGGCGGCCCCGGGCGAGGCGGGCAGGCCCGTCGCCAGGGTGACGGCCTTGGCCGCCGGGTCCACCACCGGGTGCAGCAACTGCTCCAGGTGCTCCGGGCCGACGCGCTGCACGGCCTCCCGGCGCGTGATGACGCCCTCATTCACCAGGTCCACCGCGATGCGCACTGCCGCCCGCCCGCTGCGTTTGCCCCGGCGGGTCTGCAGCATCCACAGCCGGCCGCGCTCGATGGTGAACTCCAGGTCCTGCATATCCTGGTAGTGGGCCTCCAGCTGGCGGGCGGTGTGCAGGAACTGGCGATAGGTGTCCGGCATGGCCTCGGCCATGTGCTGGAGCGGGAACGGCGTGCGGATGCCGGCCACCACGTCCTCGCCCTGGGCGTTGGTCAGGTATTCGCCGAACAGGGTCGGCTCGCCGGTGTTGGGGTTGAGGGTGAAGGCCACGCCGGTGCCGGAATCCTCGCCGGCGTTGCCGAAGACCATGGCCTGCACATTCACGGCCGTGCCCATGCCGTCGGGGATGCGGTTGAGCCGGCGGTAGTCGATGGCGCGCCGGTTCATCCACGAGTCGAACACGGCGGCGATGGCCATGCGCAGCTGCTCCTCCGGGCTGTCCGGCACGTTCTGGCGCGTCTCGCCGAAGATGATCTCCTTGCAGCGGTCAACCACGGCGCGCAGCTCCGGCACGCCCAGGTCGGCGTCGCGCTGGACGCCGGCCCGCGCCTTGGCGGCCTCCAGGGCGCGGTCGAGCTTGTCCTTGGGGACGTCCAGCACGATGTTGCCGAACATGAAGATGAAGCGCCGGTAGGCGTCCCAGGCGAAGCGCTCGTCCCCGGTCAGGGCCGCCAGGCCGGCCAGGGTGTCCGCGTTCAGGCCCAGGTTGAGCACCGTGTCCATCATGCCCGGCATGGACACCGGCGCGCCCGAGCGCACCGAGACCAGCAGCGGGTTGGCGGCGTCCCCGAAGCACTTGCCCGTGCGCTCCTCCACGACCTTGAGGGCCGCTTTGCTCTGGGACCACATGCCCTCGGGGAAGAGTTTGTCGTTGGCGTAGTAGATGTTGCAGGCGGCGGTGGTGATGGTGAAGCCGGGCGGCACGGGCAGGCCGGCCCGCGACATCTCCGCCAGCCCGGCCCCTTTGCCGCCGAGCAGGTCCACCATCCGGCGGTCGCCCTGATCGAACAAATATACCCAGGTCTCCAGACGCTGCGCTTCAAGTTCGGCCTTGGCGATCGGCATCATGGTCGGGGTCTCCGATGCTTCTGCAATGGGTTGGGGCAGTTTTCGCGCTGGGAATCGAAAATTCGTCCCTCTACAGTCTCATAATTATGTGAGGCCGTCAATATGGGCGAAGACGGATGGACGGGCGACGGGCCGGATCTGCACGTCTGTGATAAATTACGCTGACTTCAGGTATTGGGCGGCCTGCTCGTCCGTCAGCCGGGTCAGGAACTCTTCATCTTCGGTCCCGTTGACCAGATATTCGTAGTCCGTCCGGTAGAGGTAATACGTGCCGCACTCCGGGCACTGCTTCAGGTGCAGGGCGCGTCCGCTGTGGGGCCGGAGGTCTTTCACCAGTGTCAGGCGGCCGGCCGCCGCCGGCAGGTAGGTGTTGTCTGCCTCCCAGCCGTATTTCTGGAAGGCGTATTCCTCGTCGTCCAACTGGGAACACAGGCTACAGTGACGATGGGGCGCATCGGGCGATGAGATGTCCGGCATAGCAGACCTTGTGGGGTAGACCGGCGCTTTCAGCCGCGCGCCAGTCCCGGCATTGTAGGTGGAACCTGGCCGGCCGCCAATCCTCCTGCGCCGGTGCGGCGCAAACGTTCGAACATCAATTCATCGGGAGGCGCGCATGACTGAATTCACCGCCATCGGCAGACCCACCCCCCTGATCGATGGCCGCGCCAGGGTCACGGGCGCGACCCGCTTCGCGGCGGACCGGCCGCTGCCCGGCCTGCTGCACGCGCGCCTCGTCCCCAGCCTGTATGCCCATGCCCGGATCGAAGCCATGGATACGGCCGCCGCCCTCGCGACGCCGGGCGTGGTGGCTGTGCTGACGGCCAGCGACCTGCCCGCCGTCGTCCCCTCATCCCGCAGCCGGCTCCTTCTGGCGCGCGGGCGCGTCATCTTTGCCGGCCAGCCGGTGGCGCTGGTGCTGGCGACGAGCGAAGCCGCGGCCCAGGACGGCGCGCAACAGGTGCGGGTGCAATACGACCCGCAGCCGGCCGCCGTCACGCTGGACGAGGCGTTGGCCGAAGGCGCGCCGCTGGTCTGGCCGGATGGCGTGCCGAGCGGCGAGAACGTCAGCGCCGGCGCTCACGGCGCCGACCAGGGCGCGGCGGCCGAGGCCGGGAAACAGGCCAGCAACGTGTCGAGCGCCGCGACGCAGACGCGCGGCGATGTGGCCGCCGGTTTTGCGGCCGCCGACGTCATCGTCGAGCGCGTCTTCACCACCGCGATGGTGCACCAGAGTTCACTGGAGACCCACACCGTGGCGGCCCAGCCGGACCCGGCTACCGGCGGGCTGACGGTCTGGTCCAGCACCCAGGCCCCTTTCGACGTGCGCCAGGAACTGGCCGAGGTGCTGGGCCTGCCGGAGGCCGACCTCCGCGTCATCGCCACTCCGGTCGGCGGCGGCTTCGGGGGGAAGTTCGGCCTGTACGAGCCGCTGGTGGCGCTGGCCGCGCGGGCCCTCAACCGCCCCGTGCGCCTGAGCCTGACGCGCCTGGAGGAGCTGCTGGCCACCAACCCGGCGCCGGCCACCCGCCTGCGCGTGCGCCTCGGCGCCCGGCGGGACGGCGAGCTGACGGCGCTGGAGGCCGAGGTCCAGGTGGACAACGGCTGTTACCCGTTCGACATCGCCGGCTTTTTCGGCTACATGCTGGCCAGCTTTTACCGCGTGCCCAATTTCAGTGTGCGCGGGCAGGATGTGCTGACGTTCAAGCCCTCGGCCGGGGCGTATCGCGCGCCCGGCGCGCCGTGCGTGATCTTCGCCCTGGACAGCGTCATGGATGAGATGGCGCAGCGCCTGGGCGCCGACCCGCTGGAGTTCCGGCTGCGCCACGCCGCCCGGCCGGGCGACCCGCTGGCCGATGGCGACCCGTGGCCGGGCATGGGCATGGCCGAAGTGCTGGAGGCCCTGCGCGACCATCCGGCCTGGCGCGAGCGCGCCCAGGCCCGGGCGCGCGGCCGGGGCGTCGGCATCGCGGTGGGCGGGTGGATGGGCGGCACGGAGCCGGCCGCCGCCGCCTGCGCCCTGGACCGCGACGGCCGGCTCGTGGTGCACATCGGCTCGGTGGACCTGACCGGCACGACCACCGGTTTTGCGCTGCTGGCGGCTGAGGCGTTTGGCCTGCCGGCGGAGAAGGTGCGCGTGATCATCGGCGACACCGCGACCGCGCCATACTCCGGGGCGACGGGCGGCAGCAAGGTCACCTACACCACCGGCGCGGCCGTGGTGCAGGCGGCGCGCGCGGCGCGGGAGCAGACCCTGGCCATCGCCGCCGACCTGCTGGAGGCCGCCGCCGAGGACCTGGAGATCGTAGACGGCCTGGTGCGGGTGCGCGGCGCGCCCGGCAAGACGCTGAAGCTGGCCGACATCGCGCGCAAGACCATGCGCTTCGGCGGTCAGTACGCGCCCGTGTACGCGCACGGGCGGGTGGCGGAGACCGCGCACGCGCCCGGCTTCAGCGCCCAGCTGGCCGAGGTCGAGGTGGATCAGGAAACGGGCGTGGTCCAGGTGCGGCGTCTGGTGGTGGCGCAGGACGTGGGGCGCGCGCTCAACCCGCTGGCCATCGAGGGGCAGATGCACGGCGGCGCGGTGCAGGGCCTGGGCTGGGCGCTGTACGAGCAGATGGGTTACGACGCGCAGGGTCAACTGCTCACCGGCACCTGGCAGGACTATATGTTGCCGGGCAGTATGGAGGCGCCGGCGATCGAGACCGTGATCGTGGAGGTGCCGTCCGAGCACGGCCCCTTCGGCGCGCGCGGGGTGGGCGAGGCGCCGGTGGTGCCCACGGCCGCCGCCATCGCCAATGCGATCGCGGATGCCACCGGCCGGCGGCTGACCGATCTGCCGATGACGCCGGCGCGGGTCTGCGCGGCGCTGGCGCGGCCGCGAGAGGGCGTTTCTTCGGGCCGTTCGGCCTGAGCGCGGCCCGCCGGTTCAGGCGGGCGCCTTTGGGAGCGGGCCCCGCCCGGCTGGCGCACGACTCGCACGCGATAAGGATCGGCGACGAATTCGAGGAGGCGTCGCCGTTGGCGCAAAAAGGGCGCGTGATCACCGGGTGCGCGCGGCGGGTTGCGGCGCGTGGATGAGCTCGCCTCTCCGGGGCGGAGCGATGGCTGATAAAATGGCGGCCGGAGGCCACGCCCGCATGTCCACTGAGACCCTGGTCCTTGACCGCATGGGGACGCTCATCGCGCGCTGGGAATCGGCCGGCGACCGGCGCGCGATTTTTCTCGGCTGTTACCGGCTGATGACGGCCAACATGCTCACGGCCCTGCAGGCCGGCGAGTTCCACGACGCGCGCTGGGTGCGCGCCCTGCTGGAGCGCTTCGCCGACTACTACTTCGACGCCCTGGCCGCCTACGAGCACAGCCGCGCCGCGGCCCCGGCGATCTGGCGCCTGACCCATGACGCCGCGCGCGACCCGGGGACGCTGACGCTCCAGAACCTGATGCTGGGCGTCAACGCCCATATCTGTTACGACCTCGTGCTGACCCTGGTGGACCTGTTGGAGCCGGAATGGGCCGGGCGGGACGGAGAATGGCGCGACCGCCGCCGCGCCGATCACCGCCGCGTCAACCATGTGATCGCGCGGACCGTGGACGCCGTGCAGGACACGGTTGTGGAGCGCTTCTCCCCGCGCCTGGACCTGCTGGATCAGGCGCTCGGCCCGGTGGACGAGTGGGTGGCCTCGCAGCTCATCCGCCGCTGGCGGGAGGGCGTCTGGCGCTCGGCCGTGCAACTGCTGGAGACGCCCACGCCCGAGGCGCGCGCCGCGCTGCTGGCCGACGTGGAGGCGGCGGCCCTGGGCCGGGCGGACGCCATCCTGCTGAGATAAGCCGGCGGGCCGTTACTCGTCCTCGTCGGCCTTGCGCGCGGGGGCCGGCGCGCCCGGCTTGAGGCGCGCGCGCAGGCCGGCGTCGATCTGCTGGCCCAGTTGCGCCCAGACTTCCGGCCGGTCGCGCTCGCAGGCGCTCAGCAGGCCTCGCACCGTCTCCACGGGGCCCTGCGCCGCCAGCGCGCGTGTGGCCTCCGGCAGCCGGTACGTCTGCGCCTTGACGAACCCGAACTGGACGACCTCGACGGTCTCCAGCAACCCGCGCCGGGCCAGGCCGCGCTTCACCACCTCGGCCGCGTGATGCCAGGGGTTAGGGGCGTCGGCCTCCAGCAACTCCGGCACCAGGACGGAGACTTCCAGCGAGGCGCCCGCCGGCAGGCGCAACCGCGCCTCCAGGCTGTGCGCGGGCCAGGCCGGGTCGGCCTCGCCTGGCTCGGCGTACAGCGTGCGCACCTTGCTCGGACCGAAAGGCGTCGGCTTGGGGCGCACGTCCAGGCGCAGCGCGCCCGCCTGTTCGGCGGCCAGGAAGGCCGCGGCCAGCATCGCGCGCGCCAGGGCGGCGGCGGACACGGCGCCCGCCGTGTGCAGCAAGGCCAGTGGGTCGGTCAGGCCGGGCGGGGGCGCGAAGGCCTCGCCATTCAGCAGGATGATCTCGCTGGGGGCCAGGGGATACGCGGCCAGGGCGTCGAGTTCCGGCATAACGACCTCACGCGGCAGAGGGGGCAGGCCCGTATTGTACCGGTCACGGCCCGCTCCGCAGGATCAGGGGGAGATAGAGCGCGGGTCCGCCGGTGACCGGCACCACGCCGCCGCTGAGGGCCCAATCCCACCAGAACACATCCGCCAGCGCGGTGTAGACCGCCATCGACCGGACCTGTACGGCCAGCTCGCGGTTCTGCTTGCTGCTGTTCTCGCTGCCGTTGATCGAGCCGGTGTGCGCCCAGCCCGCGCCCCCGGCCGAGACCAGCACCAGCTTGTTGTGAATGCCGGTCCCGGTCGGGTTGCCGAGCAGGCAGGCCAGGTCCAGGCCCTCGGCCGCGGCCAGGCCGTTGACGTACGCGCAGGTGGCGGCGTTGCTGCGGACATCACCGGGGACGTCGTACGCCGAGTCGAGCAGGAGGCGCACCAGGGCGCCGCGCCGCGCCGCCGCCACGTAGGCCTCCAGGCGCGGGTTGGGGTCGTCCGCGGCGTTGCTCGTGGTCGGGCCCCAGAACGGGTGCTCGTAGAGCTGTTCCACCAGCACGCGATCGCCGGGGCCGGCGCGGGCGATCATCCCCAGCAACGCGTCGCGGTCGCGCAGGCTGTTGTCCGGCGACTGCACGATCTCGAACTGGAACTCGCCCGTGAACACGAACGGGTCCGGGAAGCGGACGGCGTAGGCCGTCCCGCCGGACGCGAAGCCGGGCGTGAAGCCGGGCGGCGGCGCGCCGAAGACCGGATCGGCCGCGCTCCAGCGCCGCAGGTCGCGGTGATGCTGCGGGTCGAGGTCGTGCTCAAAGACGGACCGGGCGTGCGCGATCGGGCCGGCGGCGTCGGTCCACAGCCACAGGCCGCGGTTGCCCGCCGTGCCGTCGGCCTTCGGGTCGGACGGCATCGAGCTGTAGTTCAGGTTCTCGGAGCCGGTCAGCAGCCAGCGGTCGTCGATGAGCATGAACTTGGCGTGCTGATAGGCGTAACGGTCGTGGATGGGCGGCGTCGCGGCCGAGTCGTTGACCATGAACCAGCACGCGCCGCCGGCGGCCTCGATCTGCTGGCAGTTCCAGCGTTCCTGATCCTCCAGCCCGCCGACCGGCGCGCCCTCCAGCAGCACGGTCACGCTCACGCCCGCCGCCGCGCGCGCCGCCAGCGCCTGGCCCAGCTCGGCGTTCTTGAAGTCGTAGCCTTCATAGCGGATCGACTGCGCCGCCGCGTTGATGGCCTGCAGCACGTGCGCGAAGATATGGTCTGGGGCGACCAGGTACGTGATGGTCGCGGTCTGCGTGATCCGGTAGGTCTGGAAATAGAGGTCCAGGTCCCAGCCCGGATACTGCACCTTCTTGCCGTTCACGTCGTCGTCGGTCGCCTGGGCCCAGTCGCCGGCCTGGTCGGTGTCCGTCACCGGCCGGCCGGTGGCCTGGTCCAGCTTGCGGTACAGCACCTGGCCCTCCAGCCCGAAGAAGCCCTGGTTGTAGGGCGCAATCGTCGGGCCGACCCAGCCGGTGTCGGTGATAACGCCGTTCTCCCACACCACCGAATCGATCCGGGTGTTCGCGCCATCGCGCAGGAGCAGCGCATCGCCGTTGTTGCCGAGGGTCAGGTTTCCGCTGAGCGCCAGGTCCGGCACGGCCGGGTCCGAGTTGCCGCCGTACTCGTAATCGGGCTTGAAGCCGAACTCGAGCGTGAAACTGACGGCGGCCCGCGTGATCCACAGGCTGGCGCCCGGCGCCAGCGACCCTGCCAGCGTCACCGTCCCCTGCTGGTCCGTGACGGTCCAGCCGGCCAGGTCCGCCGAGGTCGAGGCGAGGTTGGTCAGCCGGAAGGCCTCGTCCGGCTCGTTGGGCAGATAGGTGTCGTAGTAGACGGCCGAGATCAACACGCCCGACGAGGCCGCGGCCGAGGCCTCGGCGCGCGCCAGGGACGCGGTGAGCGCGGCGGCGCCGGCCAGGCCCACGAGCAGGGCGGTCAGGAGAGATCGGCGGCGGGCGGGCGCGGGCGAGCGGCGTTCGGCGATCATGCGAAGACTCCTCTTCAGGGCGGCGGCGACCTCCCCGGCTTCACTGTAGGTCAGAATCCGGCCCGGCGCCATCAGGCCGAAGTCATAGGGTCCGGGCAAGGACGGCGATTGCCAGACGCTGGTCTTGAACGTATACTGTCGGCGACAGCGCCCCAGGTGTGATTGACAACCGCATGACCACACGCCCGCCCCTCGCTGACCCAGGCGTCTTTGATTACGCCGCGCCGGTCCAGGCCGATTCGCCCTGGCCGACGTTCCGGCGCGACCACCGCAACACCGGCCGCAGCCCGCTCCGCGCGCGTTACCACGGCGACCGGCCCTGGTCTTTCCAGACCGGCAAGGGCCTCTTCTCCACGCCCGTCATCGACGGCGCGGGCGTGATCTACATCGGTTCGGCCGACCACATTTTCTACGCGCTCTATCCGGATGGGCGCGAGAAGTGGCGCTGCGTCACCGGTGAGATCATCGACTCAGCCGGCGCGCTGCTGGCCGGCGGGGACGTGGTCTTCCCGTCGGGCGATGGACTCCTGCGCCGGCTGCGGTGCGCGGACGGCGCCCTGGTCTGGGCCTTCGACGCGCGCACGGCCGGGCGCGGCCGTTACAACAACTGGTGGGAGGGCAACGTCGCGGTCGGCCCGGATGGGACGCTGTACGCCGGCAACACCAACTTCAACTACTACGCCATCCACCCGGGCGGCGCGCTGAAATGGGTCTACCCCACCGGCGCCAACGCCTGGTCGTGCGCGGCCTTCGCCGATGACGGCACGCTCTTCTGGGGCTCGAACGACACGCGGGTCCACGCCGTGCGCCCGGATGGCGCGCGCCGCTGGACGCGCCGCACGCTGGGCTTCATCGCCGCGTCCGCCGCCGTGGACGCAGACGCCGTCTACCTCGGCTCGTTCGACAGTTATTTCTACGCGCTGGACCCGGCCACCGGCCGCGTGAGGTGGCGGCACAAGACCGGCGACCACATCTACAGCTCCGCGGCGCTGGGCGTGGACGCGGCCGGGGCGACGGACGCCATTTTCTTCGGCTCAACCGATGGCGTGCTCTATGCCCTGCGCCCGGACGGCGCCCGGCTCTGGACGTTCGACGCGGGCGCGCCCATCCGCTCATCGCCCGCCCTGGGCCGCGCGCCGGAGGGCGAGGCCGGCTGGATCGTGTACTTCGGCGCCGGGGATGGGCGCCTGTATGCCCTGAACGCCGCCGACGGTTCGCCGCGCTGGTCCTGGAACACGACGCCGGCCGATCCGGAGATGCGCGACCGCAACGACCTGAACGGCTCGCCGGCTCTGGGCCGAACCGGCGTCTATATCGGCGGCGAGCACGGCCAACTCTGGTACGTGCCGTACGACTATCCGCTCCACGCGCCGGACCCGCGCGGCGCAGTCGGGGCGGGCGGGGACCGGCCGGCCGAGGGGGCAGGCCTGGTCTACGTCTCGCCCGGCGGGAACGCGCGCGCCGAACATCCCGCCGAACTGCCGGCGGCGACCCTGCTGACCTATAAACTGGTCGTGCGCCAGGGCGGCGCGACTGTGCCGGCCCGCCTCTACCGCGCGCCGTTCTTCCGACCGCGCCGCGCCCTGGACGTGCGCGTCCGGCCGGACTTCCCATTCCGGGCCGAGGTCTCGGCCGATGGCCGCTATCTGCACGTCTTCCCGGAAGGTTTCCTGACGCCCGGCCAGACCTACACGCTGACCGTCGAGGGCGATTACTACACCGGCGGCCTGGCCTTGGGCAACCTCACGCTGGGCGGGCGGCGGGCCGGGCGTTTCCAGAGCGCCTTCTCCTTTGCGGCTGAGCCGGCGGCTTATCCGGATTGGCCGCTGGCCTCGGCGGCGGACGAGGTCGGCGCGTTCGAGTGGACGCGGCTGGCGGCGCCCATCCCGACCATGCTGCCCAGCCTCAACCAGATCGGTTTTGACTATCTCGACTGGATCGTGGGCGTGATTGACGCGCGCGGGTCGGGCGGCGCCGGGCGTCTGACGGCCTGGGCCATCGGCGCGCGCCGGGATGCGGCCGGGACGCTGGTCGCCGACCCGGCCACCGACTTCCGCCTGCCGCTGAGCGGCGCGTGGCGCGAGGACGCCTTCATCCTCACCAACCGCGATTTCCGTATGGCCGTCACCGGCATCCCGATCCCGTTCAAGGTCTTTCAGCTCCGGGGCCGGATGGGCGTGGATGGGCGCGCGCTGCCGGGGACGACGGCCTACGCCGAGACGGACCTGCTCTCGATCCCGACCTTTGGGCCGCTGTTGGCGCTGGCCGGCCTGGGCACGAACGTGTTTGAGAAGTTGCTGACCACGAGCACGTACCTCACGCGCCCGTACGCCGGGCCCGCGAACCGGCGGCCGGCGGGCCTGTCGGTGGAGGCGGTGACGTTTGATCCGCCGCTCGGCCCACACGCCGGCCGGGTCGAGGCGCGGTTGAAGTCGGCGCCGGGGACGGAGTACCCTTTGGCGCGACACCTGCCCGGCCTGCTGCTGGTGGACGCCGCCACGGGCGAGCCGGCGCCGCTGGACTATCACGCCAACCTGACGGCGAGGGCGGACGCAGCCGGGGACCTGGCGACGGTCACGCTTAACGTGCCGGCCTCCGCGCGCCTGCCGCAGGCGCTGGACGCCATCATCCTGGCCGACGTCTTCCCGCTGGCGCGGGTTCGCCTGCGCTAGCCGGACAAACGGAGGCGTGCTTCGCGGTTAAAAAGTCATGCCACGCCTGCCTCTCCGCCTCAAGCTCCTCTACAGCACCGGCGACCTGAGCACCAGCGCGCCGCTGGCGATCATCGCCTTCTTCCAGTTGTACTTCCTGACTGACGTGGCCGGACTGCGCCCGGATTACGCCGCCTGGGCCGTGGCCGCCGGCCGACTGTGGGACGCCGTGAACGATCCGCTCTTCGGCCTGTTCTCAGACCGCGTCCGCAGCCGCTGGGGACGCCGACGCGTGCTCCTGCTCTTCGGGGCCGTGCCGTTCGGGTTGTGCTTCATCCTGATGTGGCTCGTTCCGCTGCTGCCGCCGCTGGCGCTGGCCGCCTACTACGCCGTCGCCTTCATCCTGTTCGACACGGCCTACACCGCCGTCCACGTCGGCTACAACAGCCTGACGCCCGAGCTCACCCAGGACTACGACGAGCGCAGTTCGCTCAACGGCTATCGCATGGTGTACTCGATCGGCGGCGCGCTGGGCGCCATCATCCTGGCCACCGTGCTGGGCGGGTCGCTCACGGACCAGCGCGTGTTGTACGCCGCGCTCGGCCTGGGCCTGGGCCTGGCCGCCATCGTCCCGCCGCTGATCGTGTTCTCGGTGACGCGCGAGTCGCCGGCCTCGGCCCGGCCGGAGCAGTTGCCGTTGTGGACCGCGCTGCGGACCACGCTCGGCAACTTCCCGTTTCGCATGGTGGTGGGTCTGTACCTGCTCAGTTGGACCACCGCCAGCCTGCTCTCGGCCGTGCTCGTCTATTTCGCTAACTACTATCTGCGCGTGCCGGACCAGGCCAGCTACCTGGTGCTGGCCGCGCAGGCCTCCGCCATCGCCTTCGTGCCGGTCTCGGTCCGGCTGGCGCGCCGCTTCGACAAGCGCCGCGCCTTCATCCTCGGCTCGGCCTCGTGGATCGCGGCCCTGCTCGGCATCGCGGCGCTGGGGCCGGACCAGGTGACGCTGGCCTACGCGCTGGCGGCGCTCTCCGGCCTGGGCATCGCCACGGCCTACGTCGTGCCGTGGGCGATGGTGCCGGACATCATCGAGCATGACCAGTTGCAGACGGGCGAGCGGCGCGAGGGCTCGTATTACGCCTTCATCTCGTTTTTTCAGAAATTGGGCACGGGCGCGGCGCTGTGGGCGCTGGGCCAGGCGCTGGCCTGGACCGGCTACGTGACGCCGGCGGCGGGCGGGCCGCTGCCCGCCCAGCCGGAGGGCGCGGTCCTGGCGATCCGCGCGTTCGCGGGCCCGGTCCCGGCCGCCCTGCTCGGCCTGGCGATCGTCTTCGCCTGGGCCTACCCGATCACGCGCGAGCGTCACCAGGCGGCCCTGGCCGAGCTGGCCGGGCGGGGCGAATGACCAGGCGGTCAGCGCCGGGCCGCCGGTCGATCCGGCTGAGGGGATTCGACTACGCCTCACCCGGCGCGTACTTCGTAACCCTGTGTACGGCGGTGCGGCAGACGCTATTGGGCGAGATTGCCGGCGGCGTCATCCAGCTGAGCCAATTCGGCCAGATCGCGTGACCGCCCGCGATTATCTGAACGAGGTGTCTGCTCCGGCGCCTTGAGGAGGTGTATTCACATGAGGAAACCCGTGGTCGTCATCCTCGCCGCGCTCGCGGTAGCGCTGGCCGCCGCCTACCTGGGCATCGGCTATTACCTGTACGACCGGCTCTCGGCGGTCCCGCCCGGATGCCCCGCCCACGCCGCCAACCGGCCGGACCGCTTCAGCGTCAACGACAGCCGCTACCCGGCGTTCGACACGACGCCCTACCGGATGCCGGCGTATGACGACCTCCGTTTCCCCAGCCGACAGCCCGGCCTCAACCTGGCCGGGTGGTATGTGGACGCCGGGCCGGACGCCCCGGCCGTCATCCTGGTCCACGGCCTGGGCGCGTGCAAGCACGAGCACAACATCCTGCTCGCCGCCGGCATGCTGCACCGGGCCGGCTTCAGCGTCCTCATGCTCGATCTGCGCGACCAGGGCTTCTCGGAGGTGGAGGACGGGCGCACGGCCATCGGCAACGAGGAATACCTGGATGCGCTCGGCGCCTGGGACTGGCTGGCCGCGCGCGGCGTCCCGCCGGACCGCATCGGCATCTTCGGCACCTCGCTGGGCGCCGCCACCGCCCTCACCGCCTTCGCCCAGGAGCCGCGCCTGGCGGCCGCCTTCGTCGACTCGCCCTTCGCCGACCTGCCGGCCGTCATCAGCGAGGAACTGACCCGCAACGGCTACCCGACTTTCCTGATGCCGGGCGGCCTGCTCATGGCGCGCCTGATAGCCGGCGACGACCTGCTGGCCCACAGCCCGCTCGACGCCATCCGCCGCAGCGCGGGCCGCCCGCTGTTCGTCGTCCACGGGGACGCGGACACGCGCGTGGATCAGCATCACAGCCGCGACCTGGCGGCGCTGGCCGCGCAGACCCCGGACGCCCGGCTGGTGGAGACCTGGCTCCCCGCCGGCGTCGGGCATGTGGAGGCGATCCTCAAGCTGACGGACGAGTACGAGCGGCGGCTGACCGGCTTCTTTCAGGACGCGCTCGGCCGCTAGGCAAAGGCCGTTGCGCGTTAAGCGGGCAAACGATTTGCGAAGTGGAAGGAAAGGCCGTTTTGCCGTGCGTCGCGCTTCGCGCTCTGTGCGATGAACCGCTGGCGCGCCTGAGGGGGCCACGCGGCGGGTTGGTCAGGGGGCGACCGTGAACCGCACCTCGTCGAAGTAGCCGAGCAGCGAGGTCTGCGCCTCCACATGGTAGCCGATGGTCAGATTGCACGGGTCGGCGATGATGGAGAAGGACGGGGTCAGCGGCTGGCCGTTCACGTACAGCGTGAGGATCTTGTTGACCGCCGGCTCGCCGCCCGCCGGCGCTTCGCCGATGTCGCGCGCCCGCAGGGCCACGGTCACCAGGCTGCCCAGCGTGTACGGGACCGGGTTGAGGTCGTACGTCCCTTCCGGCACGGTCAGGCGCGGCCGGATGTCGATCTCCGGGCGGCCGGTGTGGTTGTGGGCGCGCAGGCGCACCTCCAGCACGGCGTCCCCGGTGCGGCGCTGGAGCGAAGCGCCCACTGTCAGGTACACTTCACGTTCCGGCGCCAACAGCTCGGCCTGGTCTACGGCCAGCGCCACCTCGGCCTCGGCGAAGCAGCCGGGCGGGGACTGGACCAGGTTGTGTGTGCCGGCCGCCTCGACGCCGACGAAGACCGTCAGCCGCCCGTCGCGGCCCTCGGTGAAGAACTGATCCTCGACCGGCAGGCACGGCGGCGGCGCGGGCGTGGCTGTGGACTCGGGCGTGGCCTGATCGCTGGCGCGCAGGGCGGCGCCGCTGGTGACGGCCTGCAGCGCCCAGCGGTCGGCGTTGACGCAGCGGTCGTCGAAGGCGTCGTAGACCGGCAGCGCCGAGGTCGGCGTCGGGGTCACGCCCGGCGGCAGGGTCGCCGTCGCCGTCTCGGTCGGCGTCCCGGTGGCGGTGGCCGTCGCGGTGGGCGTCGGCGTCGGCGTCCCGGTCGGCGTGGGCGGCTCGGCCGTGGCGGTCGGGACTGTCGGGGTAGGCGGCTCGGTCCGTGTGACGACCGCGGCCGCCGTCGCGCTCGGCTCGCGCGTGGGCGAGGCGGTCGGCGTGGGCGTGACGGCGGGCGGGCGGGAGGCCAGCAGTGCGATGACGACGATGGCGACCAGCGCGATCGCGACGAGGCCCAGGACGGCGTAGCGCGCCACCGGCCCGCCTTCGACGTGGGTCGTCGTGCTGGTCGTGGTGTGGGTCGTCGTGGTGGTGACGATCTTGTCGCGGCCGGCCACGTCGCCGCCGACGTTGACTTCGTCGCCGGACAGGTGGGCGCCGCCGGGCGGGTCGGGCGGGTTGGCGTCAGACATGCTCAACCGATTCTAACATCAACGAGTCAGACGATGGAAACGGTAAAGAAGTTCGCCGGGCGCTGGGGTCCGGCGGTGGTGATGATGGCCGTCATCTACCTGGCCTCCGACACGCCGGGGGACAGCCTGCCGCGCTTCGGGCTGTGGGACGCGCTGGTGAAGAAGGGCGGGCACGCCCTGGGGTACGCGCTGCTGGCGCTGGCTTACGGGCGGGGCCTGGCTGACGGCGGGCCGTTCACCCGGCGCCAGGGGGCGGCGGCCGTGGGGCTGGCCGTGGCGTACGCGGTGACGGACGAGGCCCACCAGGCCTTCACGGCCGGACGCACGCCGTCGCCGGTGGACGTAGTCATCGACGCGGCCGGGGCCGTGGCGGGGGTGGCGGCGGGGTGGTGGGCGACGGCGCGGCGGGGCCGGCCGGTCAGGCCTGACCGCCGAGGGAGTTGAGCGAGACCAGCCCGGTGCGGATGGCGTACAGCGCGGCCTGCGTGCGGCTGGGGACGTTGAGCTTGCTCAGGATGTTGCTGACGTGCGAGTGCACGGTCTTCTCGCCGATCTTGAGCGCCTGGGCGATCTCTTTGTTGGACTTGCCCTGCGCCATCAGCTTGAGCACCTCGGTCTCGCGCGTGGTGAGGGTCTGCGGGTTTTCGGGCGCGCGCACGTCGCGCACCAGGCGCGCGGCGGCCTGCGGCGAGAGGTGGACCTCGCCCTGGGCGGCGGCGCGGATGGCCTTGATGACCTCGTCGCCGCCGGCGTCCTTGAGCAGGTAGCCGATGGCGCCGGCGCGCACAACATCGGTGACGATGCTGTCCTCCAGCACGCTGGTGAGGGCCACAATCTCGGTCTCCGGCAGGTCGCGGCGGATCTCGGTGATGGCCGAGAGGCCGTCCATCACCGGCATCAACAGGTCCATGAGGACGACGTCCGGCCGGAGCTGATGAGCCAGCGTCACGGCGTCGCGGCCATTGGCGGCCTCGCCGACCACCTCGATCTCCGGGTCGAGGGTCAACAGCATGCGCACGCCCTGGCGCATCACGGTGTGATCGTCAACCAATAGAACGCGGACAGGCATGGGGGGTCCTCAACTGCGTCGGGCCGATGTGCTAGAGTATAACATCAGCCGCGCGGCCCGGAGGTTTGGGGCGCGGCTCATCCGTAGGAATACGGAGCGGCCTCCCCGGTTTGCGGATGGCCGGAAACAGCGGCGCTGGTTATGATGCGGGCAGACGGGTTACATGCGACGGCCGTGTGTCGTTTTCTCTGATCGAAGGATTGACCTTATGCGCCTCGTTTTTCGTCTGACTTTGAGCCTGTGCCTGGGCGCGGCCGTCCCGAACGGGCCGGCCCCGGTCTCGGCCGCCGGAAGCACCGTCTATCTGCCCGTGGTCACCCGCAGCTACGATCCGCTGGCGACCACGCGGCGCGTTAACGCGCCGTTCTTCAACGTGGCCGATATCACCGGCCAGAAATTCTCCGAGATGGCCATCTTCTGGTTCGGGCGCGTCGGGCCGACTGAGAACTACACGGATGTGCGCGTGGCCTATAACACCACCGAGCTCGTGGTCTACGCGGCGATATTCGACCGGCGGCTGTGGTACGACACGACCCCGTCGGCGTCCGATCTGACCCAATGGGACTCGGTCAGCGTGTATCTCAACCTGACCGGCAACGCCGGCGGCGCGCCGACGACGAGCGCTTACCGGTTTGTCGCCCAGCTTACCAACGGCGGCACGCTCCCCGCCGGATCCAAGGCCAGCTATCGCGGCAACGGGTCGGCCTGGGGCGCACAGGCCATCACGTTCACGGCCTCCTCCGGCTGGCGCGGGGACGTCATCAACGACAACACCAACGATCGCGGCTGGGCCATGACGTTCCGCATCCCGTTCAGCAGCCTGGGCGTGAGCGCGCCGGCCCAGGGCGCGGCGCCGTGGGGCCTGGCCGTGGTCGTCCACGACCGGGACGATGCGGGCGGCACGCCCATCGCCGACCAGGCCTGGCCCGCGAACACCCTGGACCTGAACAGCCCGTCCACCTGGGGCCAACTGCGCTGGGGTCTGCCCGCCTACACGCCGCCGCCGTCCACGCCCGGCGGCGCCGTCACCATCCGGCACAAATTGAACGGCGCGGTTGTGCCCGACGCCGACGTCGGCGGGGCGCTGGCCAACCAGTGCCCGGGCGATGAGAATTACATGTGGAACTCGTGGGGCAACGCCAACTACGGCGCCAACACCGGCCTGAACATTCAAAACCAGGACGACATCGCCGACTGGCCGTGTTTCGCCAAGCTCTACATCACCTTCCCGCTGACCGGCGTCCCGGCCGGCAAGGTCATCCGCTCCGCGACGCTGACCCTGCACCAGACCGGCGGCTCCGGGCCGTCCAGCAACGGCGACCCGCCGACTGACCAGTACATCCAGGTGTTGAGCGTCAACCAGGACTGGAGCGAGGGGTCTATCACGTGGAACAACGCCCCCCTGGCGGTCGAGAACTTCAGCGGGAGCTGGGTGGGGACCGTGGTGGGCTGCGGCGGCTCGATCGCCTGGCCCTGCGTGCCGCGGACCTGGAACGTGACGGCGCTGGTCGCGCAGGCGTATGCCAGCCAGACTCCGGCGCGGTTGATCCTCTACAGCGCCAACACCGGTTACGGTACCGGCAAACACTTCACCTCCTCCAATGCCGAGGACTGGAACGCCGTCGGCCGGCCGACGTTGACGGTGGAATGGGGCCAGCCCTGAAGTTGATGACGCCGCGCCTCGTCCCGCGCCTCCGCCGTGTCGCGGCCGGCCTGTTGCTGCTGGCCAGCCTGGGCCAGGCCCTGCCGGCCGCCCGGGCCGACGACGCGCCGCCCACGCCGGATGCCGCCCGGGAGCCGGCCGCCGCCGGGCCGGCGTCCATCTTCCTGCCGCTGGTCAGCCGCGAATCCGGCGCCCTGCCGGCCAACCTGCTCGCCAATGGCGATTTCGAATCCGGTTCGCTCGCCGGCTGGGAGGCCGGCGGGGCCACGGTCTCCACCGTGTACGCCCACAGCGGGCAGGCGTCGGCCCGCCTGGCCAACCAGTTCATGCGCACCACAATCTCGACCATGCCTGGCCAGGCCTACAAGGCCACGGCCTGGGTCAGGATCGTGAGCGAGAGCGGCGACGACTGGGGCGGCTTCCGGCTCGCCGCTTACGGCCCGGATTGGGAGGTGCTGGCCGAGGTTGGGCCGCTGCTCCAATCCCAGCGCGGGGCGGAGTGGTTCAAGATCGCGCTGTCCTTCACGGCGGCGGCGGCCACGACGCCCATCGAGATCGGCTACTTCGGCGGGCCGGGCCGGCAGATGGTGGCGCACGTGGACGACGTGACGGCGTTCGTGAAGGGCGCCAACCGCCCGCCGGTCCTCTCCGCCGCGCTCACCCCGGCGCTGTCCGGACTGCCGGGGACCCAGACCTTCAACCTCGTGGCCGATGACGCCGATGGCGCCGTGGCCCGTATCCTGTGGGACTTCGGCGACGGCGCGCGGGCGTTTGCGGCCAGCGGCGCGCGCGGCGTGGCCGTCCCCGGCCATTACACGGCCACGGTCAGCGTGACCGACGACGACGGCGCCCTGGTCACGCGCGCCATCCCGTGGACGGCGGCCCAGGCCGGTTTCCCGGCCCTGATCGTCAGCGCGCCGGCCGCGGCCGAAACCACGGTCAGCACGCCGGACCTGGCCGTGAGCGGCAGCGCGGGCGGGGCGGCCGGCGTGATCGTCAGCACCGACCGCGGTTTTGTGGGCGCCGCGAACGGCGGGGCGGCCTGGGATATCCGCGTGCCGTTGCAGCCGGGCTGGAACCGGCTCCTGGTCCAGGCGCGCGGCGCCGACGGCCGCGTGGTCACCCAGGAACGGCGCGTCCGGTACGCGCCGCCCGGCGAGCTGGCTTTCGGCCAGGTCCAGCACGCCGCCACGGTCGAGCGCTGGCAGCCGCTGGAGATCACGTTCAACCTGGAGAACAGCGCGGCCACGCACCCGCAGTTTCCGTATGGCGCGGCCATGCCGCCCGGCCTGAGCAGGATCGACGGCGTGACGGTGGACGCGCTCTTCACGCCCGATAACTGGGCGACGGTCTACCGGCGCCCGGCCTTCCTTTATCAGCCCTACGAGCGCGCCCTGAAGGATGGCCAGGAATGGCTCTACCTCACCGGCCGCCCGGTCTGGAAGGTGCGGTTCGCGCCGCCCTCCACCGGGCCGTGGCGGTTCCGGCTGGAGGCCGTCGAGGCCAGAGGCGCGGCCCGCTCGGCCGAGCGGACGTTCACGGTGAACGCGGCAGCGGCAGGCAATCACGGCCCGGTGCGTGTCGCCCGAAACGACGCGCGCTACTTCGAGTTCGCGGACGGCGCGCTCTTCCTGGGGAACGGGCACGGCGTGGGCTATGACAGCGCACGCTTCTCTTACGACGCGGTGGACCAGTTCAACGCCATCGGCGCCGGCAACCAGCAGTTCTTCCGGTGGTGGCTGAGCGGCGAGGGCCGGCTGTGGGGGTCGGCCTGGCAGGCCTGGCGTTCCCGCACGTTGACCGGCGATGGTTACATCCCGGCTACCGGCCTGACCCTCGAACGCGCCTATGGCGACGGGATGGCGGCGCTGCGCCTCGACGCCGACAACCCGATCATGTTCCAGGGCTTCGACACCGGACGGCCGGCCCTGATCCCGGGCCGGGCCTACCGCCTGGTGGTGCGCTGGCGGACGGAGGCCGTCACCGGCCCGCGCCAGGCCGGACAGCCGCATGGCGTCGTCGTGAAGTTCACCGGCTGGCCGGAGCCGGGGGAGACCGGCGCCCTGCCGGCCCTCGTGCCGCACGTCAACGGCGACACGCCCTGGCATGTGGCCTACGCCGACTTCGTGGCCGGCGCGCACTTCGCGGAGAACATCGCCCTGATCCTGGAGAACGCCACCGGCGGCGCGGCCTACGTCGACGCGGTGGCGCTGTACGAGCGGCTGGAGGGCGGCGCGCTCGGCCCGCAGCTTCTGCGGCACCCGGCCTTCAACTCCCATCTGGCCTTTGACCCGGTGCAGAGCGCAGGCGTGGACGCCATCCTGGCCGAGGCCAACGCGCGCGGCTTCTACTACAAGCTGGTCATCAGCGAGAAGAACGAATACCTGCTCAACCGGCTGGCCCCGGACGGTCTGCCCGATCCGCTGGGCGGCCACTTCGACGGCGCGGACGGCGCGCCGGCCCGCTGGCTGCACGAGGCCTACTGGCGCTACCTGTTCGCGCGGTTCGGCGCATACCGGTCGGTGCACTCGTGGGAGCTGGTCAACGAGGCCGCGCCCGCCCCGGGCGCCCACTTCCAGCTGGCGGCGGCGCTGGCCCGGCGCGCGGCCGCCGACGGCAACCCGCACCCGGCCACCACCTCCACCTGGGCCACGCTGGCCGAGGCGGCCTGGAAGGACCCGGCCAGCGCCGCGCTCGGGTACGCCGACTTCCACGCCTACGTGCGCGCCACCGGCTGGCTGGAGCCGCGCGACCAGCTGGCCGACGACTCGGCGCGCTTCTTTAATGAGTACGATCTGGCCGCGCGCGCGGCCGGTTTCGGCAAGCCGGTGGTGTGGGGCGAGATGGGCATTGACGGGGCCGGCGACGAGGAGCCGCGGCTGGCCGCCGACCTGAACGGCGTCTGGCTGCACAAGCTCACCTGGGCGCGGACCGGGCCGGGCGGCGTCTACCCGCTCTACTGGTACACGGACAACCTCTTCGACAAGGCGCTGCACCCCATCTACGGCGCCTGGAACCGCTTCATGGCCGGCCTGCCGCTGAACAATGGCCGCTATCAGGATGCGGCGGCGACGGCCTCGAACGCGGGCCTGCGCGTGCTGGGTCAGAAAGACCTGACCGCCGGCTGGGCGCATATCTGGATCGACAACCGCGCGCACACCTGGCGGAGCGTCGTCGACGGGCGGACGGTCGCGCCGGTCAGCGGCACGGTGCGCGTGGCGCTGGGCCGGGCGAACACCCGCTACTCGGTCGCCTGGTACGACACGGCGACCGGCCGGGTGAGCCGGACGCAGACCCTCACCGCCGATTCGTCCGGCGTGCTGGCGCTGACTGTGACGAACCTGAGGACGGACACGGCCGCGCGCATCACGCGGAAGTGAGACGAGTCGCCTCTCATCCTTTCCACACACCCTCCGGCCCGGCAGATGACCCCAGCGTACCCCTGTTCGACCGGGTCTGGCCGTCATCGCCGGTACCTTTGGGGCGTTGCATTAACTGAAACAGGCGTCTGCCCGAGCGGCCCTGCGGCGTGCTAGTGCGAACGTACTATGCAAGCGGCCGGGTCGTTTTGCTACACTGCGGGCAATTGAGCCGGGAATCGCGCCGGCTTAATCGCTCATTGGACCACGTTCGGCCACCCAAGCCTGTCTGCGGGATTGCACGCCCCATGCCCAGCTCGTCGGCGAAACCAAGAACCTCCGCGTGGCGCGGCCTCCAGTTGTACATGAGCCGTCAGGCCTCCAGCCCGGCGCGCTACGTGCTGGAGCAGGCGCTCTACGCCCTGGCCGGCTGGGTGCCGACGGTGCTCGGCATCGCGCTGCGCGGCGTGCTCTATCGCCTGATCCTGAAGATGGACGGGCTGGCCGCCATCGAGTCGGGCGTCCGCCTGCGTTTCGCGGACCACATCCGGCTGGGCCACGGCGTCTACCTGGACCAGGGCACGTATCTGCATGCGACGCCGGGCGGCATCACCCTCGGCGACGACACCATCGTGATGCACGGCGCCGTGCTGCACGTCTACAACTTCCGGGACCTGCCCAGGGCCGGCATCACCGTGGGCCGGCAGAGCCTGATCGGCGAGTACACCGTGATTCGCGGCCAGGGCGGCGTGACCATCGGCGACCGGGTGTACACCTCGCCCTTCACGCAGATCATCGCCGTGGACCACGTCTTCGACGACCCGGCGCGGCCGTTTGTCGAGCAGGGCATCACGGCCGAGGGCATCGTCATCGAGGACGACGTCTGGCTGGGCGCCAACGTCGTGGTCACCGACGGCGTCCGCATCGGCCGCGGCGCGGTGGTGGCCGCCGGCGCCGTGGTGACGAAAGACGTGCCGCCGCACACCGTCGTGGCCGGCGTCCCCGCCCGGCCCATCCGTTCCATCGAAGAGGATCGCCCGGTCCGACCCGACCGGGTCGTGTATTTCGAGAAAGAGGCAGGAACACTATGACCGCTCTATCCGTCGTCATCCCGGCTTACAATGAAGAGGGCGGCATCGAGGCCATCGCCCGCCGCGTGCTGGCCGTCCGGGACGACCTCGCCAAGGTCGGCGTGGAACTGGCGGAGCTGCTGGTGGTGGACGACGGCTCGCGCGACCGCACGGCCGAGATCGCCTCGGCCATCCCGGGGGTCACCCTGATCCGGCATCCCAAGAACAAGGGCTACGGCGGCGCGCTCAAGACCGGGTTCGGCGCGGCCAAGGGCGACCTGATCGGCTTCCTGGACGCCGACGGCACGTACCCGCCCGAGTATTTCCCGCAGTTGTGCGCCAAGGCCATGAACGGCACCGACCTGGTGATCGGCTCGCGCATGGCCGGGGCCGAGAGCCACATGCCGCCCATGCGCCGCCTCGGCAATTTCTTCTTCGCCAACCTGCTCAGCCTGATCAGCAACCAGAAGGTGACCGACAGCGCCAGCGGCATGCGCGTCTTCAAGCGCGAGGCGCTGGCGCGCCTGTACCCGTTGCCGGACGGCCTGAACCTGACGCCCGTGATGAGCACGCGCGCCATCCATGAGGGCATCCGCGTGGCGGAGGTCGCCATCCCGTACAGCGAGCGGGTGGGGCGCTCCAAGCTGAGCGTCGTGCGCGACGGTTACATCTTCCTGCAGTCCATCGTCTGGACGGCGCTGGCCTACAACCCGGTCAGCATCCTGGGCAAGATCGGCCTGGTGGGCGTGGGCCTGGCGCTGCTGGCCGCCGCCTGGCTGGTGGTCGCGCGCCTGTCCGGCGACACCACCCTCGGCCCGCTGGAGGTCGGCGGCCTGTTCGCGGGCCTGATGGCGGGCTTCATCGGCGTGAGCGTCTTCTCGCTCGGCGTCACCTTCAACTACCTGGTGTCGCTCTTCTACAAGCAGCCCGTGCGCCAGGGCCTGTTCGGCAAGCCGATCTTCAAGACCCCGCTGGACCGGCACTTCGGCTGGGCCGGCCTGCTGGCGGCGGTGGCCGGCCTGATCATGGGCGCCGTCTCGCTGGCCCTCAGCCTCTCCGGCTGGGACGTCACCCGCCTGTGGCTCTACCTGGTCGGCAGCGCCATGCTCACCCTGGTGGGCGTGCAGCTCGTCATCTACTGGATCCTGTTGCGCGTGCTGGAGGAGCTGAGCCAGCGCGAGGTGCTCTCCCAGCGGGACCTGGAAATAGCGTGAATTTCCTAGACGCCTATCTTCGCTAATTTTGGTAGGATTTGGGCTGCTTGTTTTGACCGGGCCGATTAAGGAGACATAAAATGGAAACTGAAGCCCCAACCGCCAAAGAGGGCGTGTGGAAGAATCTGGGCACGCGCCGGATCGCCCATGTGAAGATGGCGGACTTCCCGAACGTGGACGACATCGTGCGCCAGGGCCTGCTGGACCGGGGGCGCACGGCCGAGATGGTGGACATCCTGCTGGTGAACCCGCCCACGCCGGACGGCCAGTTATGGATCCGCACCCAGCACCGCGTCGGCCGGCGCACGCGCGAGAACATGGTCTGGCCGCAGGTGTCGCTGGCGCAGATGGCGGCCATGCTGCACCCGGTCTACACCTTCAAGATCATCGACGCCAACGCCGAGCGCATGAGCTGGGCCGAATTCGAGAAGCTGCTGGACAGGTACCGGCCGAAGTATTACCTCACCCAGTGCACGGCGCCCACCCTGCAGAACGATATGTACGGCGCCTTCCTGGCCCGGGCGCGCGGCGCCAGGACCATCGCCTTCGGCACGCACGTCACGCCCATGCCGCGCGAGACGCTGAACACCTACCCGGCGCTCGACTATGTGCTGGTGGGCGAGCCGGACCTGACCATCCGCGACCTGCTCGACCATTTTGAGAACAAGTTCGACCAGCGCGACGACCACATGCGCCGCGTCTTCGCCGAGCACGACCCGACCTATCATCCGTCCCTCACCGTGGACGGGCGCGTGGACCTGGCCGGCATCAAGGGCCTGGCCTGGCGGCGCGGCGAGGAGGTGGTGGTGAACCTGCCGCGCCCGTTCATCAAGAACCTGGACGATCTGCCCATGCCGCTGCATGAGCACCTGCCGTTGATGAAGTATCGCATGCCCATGATCAACGGCCCGTTCACGTTCATCGTCACCAGCCGCGGCTGCACGGCCGGCTGCATCTACTGCATCAAGCACGTCTCCTACCAGTACAGCGTGCGCCTGCGCTCGCCGCGCCTGCTGGTGGACGAGATCAAGTACCTCAAGGGCCTGGGCATCAAGCACATCCACATGTACGCCGACCTGTTCACGGTCAGCCGCGAGCAGGTGATGGAGCTGTGCCGGCTGCTGATCGAGGAGAAGGTCGGCGTCACCTGGACCTCCAACAGCCGCGTGGACTACGTGGACGAGGAGATGCTGATGCAGATGGGCCGGGCCGGCTGCACGCTCATCTCGTGGGGCATCGAGAGCGGCAGCGAGCAGGTGCTTAAGCATGCGCGCAAGGGCGCCTACCCGGACAAGGCCCGCCAGGCGCTGGTGTGGGCCAAGAAGGCCGGCATCATGAACTGGGGCTACTTCATCATCGGCCTGCCCACCGAGACCGAAGAGACCATCCGCAAGACCATCGACTTCGCCAAGAGCCTGCCGCTGGACATCGCCCTGTTCCACGTGGCCGCGCCGTATCCCGGCACCCCCTTCTTCTTCGAGGTCGTGCAGAACGGCTGGTTCCGCTCCGGCACGCGCTGGGAGCAGGTGGACATGGACAAGGGCACGGTGCTGGACTATCCCGGCCTGCCGGCCGAGCGCCTGCTGTACTGGCAGAAGCGCGCCTGGCGCGAGTGGGCCTTCCGCCCCGGGCCGATCTTCACGTATCTGAAGATGCTGCTGTCGGACATCTCCACGCTCCAGACGGCGCTGGACGTCGGCCTGCAGCACCTGCGCTGGTCTACGAGCGAGTCGGCCTCGCACTGAGGCCCGGCCGCTGGGCTGTGTTCGGCCGTATCCCGATGCCGGTGTAAACGCGTTGGGGCGCACGACCGTGCGCCCCGGCTGGCGGGGAATTACACAAAATTCGAAAAACAACCCTGTGTTCCGGCGCGGCAGAGCCTGCCATGACCCGGCCGCTGGAAAACGGCCGGCGGGTATGGGGGACGCCGTTAAGGACTGGCGGCGCCGGCGCGCGCGGTAGGGCGCGTGACGCCGGCGCTGTCCAGGCCGGCCGCACATTCGATCTGGCGGGTCGGCTGGGCTGATCACGCGTTAGCGCCTTAAGGTGGGGCCGACCATGCGACTGTCTGTCCGCCGCACGCCCTTCGATCTCTTCATCCTGCTCTTCCTGGCGACGGCCGCGCTGGCGGTCTGGGCCGCGTACGACCCCGGCCCGGCCTGGCGCAAGCTGGCGGTGATCGCCGGCGCCGTGGCTGTGTATTACCTCATCGCCCGGCAGCCCGAGGCGCGCCTGGGTCAGGCCGCCCTGGCGCTGAGCCTGACCGGCGCCGGGATCAGCCTGTACTTTCTGCTGGTCCACGACTGGCGCCTCAAGCCGGCCGACCTCGGCCTGCTTAACCGCCTGGGCCTGGCCTGGATGGAGGTGCGGCCCCATGTCACCGGTTATCTGAACCCAAACGTGGCGGGCGGCCTGCTCGCCATGCTGGCGCCTTATCCGCTGGCCCTGGCCCTGGAGACGTGGCGCGCCCGGCGGTGGGGCGCGCTCGCGGCGGCTGTCGTGGCCGGGGGCGTGATCCTGCTCGGCGAACTCCTCGCCAGCTCGCGCGGCGCCTGGCTGGCGCTGGCGGCGGGCCTGGGCGTCTGGGCGGCGTGGGCGGTGTGCGGCCCGATCGCAGCAGCGGCCCGGCAGCCTCGGCGCTGGCTGTTCGGCGGCGCGCTGTTGGCCGCGGCCGGGATCGGGGCGGCCCTGGTCGGTCTCTATCCAGGCGGCGTGGTAGGCCTGGCGAACCGCCTGCCGGGGCTCGACAGCGGCACGTCGCGCTGGGACCTGGCCGTCAATACCTATCATCTGGCGGCCGACTTCCTGTTCACGGGCGGTGGGCTGCGCGCATTCGAAGGCCTGTATTCTCGCTACGCGATGGTCATCCAGGTGCCGTTGTTCACTTACGGCCACAACCTCCACCTGGACATCCTGTTGGAGCAGGGTCTGTTCGGATGGCTGGCCTTTGTGGCGCTGGCGGCCGGCAGCCTGATCCGGTTGACGGCGGCCGGAGGCCGCCTCTCCGACTTGCGCTGGGCGACGGCCGCCAGCGTGATCGTCGTCCTGCTGGATGGGCTGATGGACGATGCGCTGTATGGGAACGCCGGGACGCCGTTGTTGTTCGCCTGGGCGGGGATGGCGGCGGCGGCCACTCAGGAGGTGCGGCTGGCGTGGCCGTGGCCGGCCGGGAGGCGCGCGCGGCTGGTGGCGGTCGCGGCCGGGCTGGCGGCGCTGGCCTTCGTCGCGCGGCCGATGCTGGCGGGGGTCTTCGCCAACCTGGGCGCAGTGGCGATGGCGCGGGCGGAGCTGACCGGCTGGCCGGATGCGCGCAACCCCGCGCCCGATCTGGGCGCGGCGCGGACCTGGCTGGAGCGGGCCGTGGCCGTCGAGGCGGAGCAGCCGGTCGCGCGCCATCGGCTCGGCCTGCTGGCGCTGAGGGCGGAAGATTACCAGACCGCCGTCGCCCATCTGGAGGTCGCCTACGCGCGCACCCCCGGCGACCGGGGTGTGCGGAAACTGCTCGGCTACGCCTACGTCTGGCTCGGGGACCTGGACCACGCCGCGCCGCTCCTGGCCGGGCTGCCGGAACTGCCGGGCGAACTGGAGACCTACGCCTGGTGGTGGGGCACCCAGGGCCGGGACGCGCTCTCGGATTCGGCGGCGGCCATGCAGAGGCGCCTGGCGACCCTGCCTTGAGGCCGGATCGCGCGGCGTTGCGCCCTAAGCGGGCGCGGAGCGCCCGCGACGGTAGCCTGTAGGGCCCGCGCAACGCGGAGCGTTGCGCCCTAAGCGGGCGCGGAGCGCCCGCGACGGTAGCCTGTAGGGCCCGCGCAACGCGGAGCGTTGCGCCCTAAGCGGGCGCGGAGCGCCCGCGACGGTAGCCTGTAGGGCCCGCGCAACGCGGAGCGTTGCGCCCTAAGCGGGCGCGGAGCGCCCGCGACGGTAGCCCATAGGTAGGGTTGGCGACCTGTAGGCCCAATGCTATCGTAGTGGCGTTCCGGGCGGTTTGTGACGCCTGTGGCAAGTGAAAGGCGAGTCCGAATGCGTTCTCTAAAGGTTGGGGTGATCGGGGTGGGGCGAATGGGTCAGCGGCACTGCCGCGTGTACGCCAACCTGCGGCACGCCGAGCTGGTGGGCGTTTGCGATGTCAGCGCCGAACTGGGCCGGCAGGTGGCGCAGCAATACGAGGTGGCCTACTTTGCGGATGTCGATCAGTTGCTGGAGAAGGTGGACGCCGTCAGCCTGGTGACGCCGACCCCCCTGCACTACGATCTGGCCGTGCGCTGTCTGGCCGCCGGCAAGCATGTGCTCATCGAGAAGCCGATCACCGAGACGGTGGAACAGGCCGAGCGCCTGACGGCCCAGGCCGAGGCCAGCGGCCTGGTCTGCATGGTCGGCCACATCGAGCGCTTCAACGCCGCCTACATGGAGCTGAAGAATGTGCTCGAGACGATCACGCCGCTGGTGATCAACTTCCGCCGCCTGAGCGCGTTCGCGGGCAGCAACGTGGACGTGGACGTCGTGCTGGATTTGATGATCCACGATCTCAACCTGGTGCTGGACCTGGCCGGCGCCGCGCCCGCCCGGATCAGCGCCCAGGGCCTGAGCGTGATGAGCCCGACGATCGATCACGCCGTAGTCAACCTCGGGTTTACCTTCGGGCCGATCATGAGCGTCACGGCCTCGCGGGTGACCGAGCACAAGGTGCGCTCGATCGAGGTGACCGCGCGCGAGGCCTACCTGGAATGCGATCTGCTCAACAAGAGCATCCTGGCGTATCGCGAGACGGTCGGCGAATACCTGAACTACAACCACCGCGGCGTGAAGTATCGCCAGGAGAGCGTGGTGGAGCGCATCCAGGTGCCGATCTTCGAGCCGATGCTCCTGGAGCTTCAACATTTCGTCGAGTGCGCGCTGCAGGGCAAGGCGCCGCTGGTTTCGGCCCGCGACGGCCTGCACGCCCTGGTGCTGGCCGACCAGATCCGCCGGCAGATCCTGGCTGAACTCCAGGGCGCGTCGGCGGTCCCCGTCCGGCTCGAGGCGCCGGCGGCCGTGTGACCGGCGGGCCGGGGGGAGGCCGGGCGGTTTGTGTCATCAGGAGAATGCAATGGATTTGTCAATCATCGTGCCCTGCTGTAATGAGGTCGACAACGTGCCCAAGCTGGCCGCCGAGTTGATGCCGGTGGCGGCCAGGCTGGCGCAGACGCAGTCGGTGGAAGTGGTGTTTGTGGATGACGGCAGCACCGACGGCACCTGGCTGGCGCTGCATTCGGCCTTTGGTGAAGGCCGGGCGCCGGCGGGCGTCGCCGTCCGCTTCGAGCGGCATCCCGTCAACCGCGGGCTGGGCGCCGCCATGCGGACCGGCTTCCAGGCGTCCAGCGGGGCGCTGGTCGTGTCCACCGACGCCGACGGCACCTACAAGTTCGACACGATCCCCGACCTGCTGGCCTGCTTTCGGCCCGAGGTGGACATTGTGACCGCGTCGCCGTACCATCCCGGCGGCGGCATCCAGGATGTGCCCGCCTATCGTCTCGTGCTCAGCCAGGGCGCTTCGGCGCTGTATCGCCTTCTGGTGGACTGGCGCGTCCACACCTGGACCTGCCTGTACCGCGGCTACCGCCGCCAGGTCCTGGACCAGATCGCCTTCGAGTCGGATGGCTATCTGGCCGGGACCGAGTTGATGGTGAAGGCGATGCTGGCCGGCTTCCGCGTGGCGGAGTTCCCGGCCGTCCTCTATTCGCGGGTCGCCGGCGCCTCCAAGGCTAAGCTCATCCGCACCATCCGCGCGCATCTGGAGTTCCAGGGGAAGGTGTTGTGGCATCGCCTGGGCCTCAAAAAAATGGTCGAAGCTCAGGCCGGGGTCGGAGGCGAGTCATGGACGCGGTTGAGCCTGTCGTGAGCCCACGGAAGACGAAGATGGTCTTAGATCTGGCGATTGTGTACATCCTGGTGGCGGTGGTGGGCAGCGCCGCCGGCCAGTTGCTGCTGAAGAAGGGCATGTCCACCATGGGCCCGCTGACGATCACGGCGGACCAGATCCTGGGCATCCTGTGGCGCATCGCCACGAACCCGTATGTGGTCATCGGGCTGTTTATCTATGTCTGCGGCACGGTCTTCTGGCTGGCCGCGCTTTCGCGCAAGGACCTGAGCTTTGCCTATCCGTTCGCCAGCCTGAGCTACATCGTGATGATCATCGGCGGCTGGCAGTTGTTCGGCGAACGCATCGATATCTGGCGCATCGTCGGCTCGCTGGCCATCATGACCGGCGTGATCCTGATCGCCCAGAGCGGCAAGTGACGGCCCGCGCTTCGCCGGCTTTCCGGCCGGCTTCCCGGCCATGAAGATCGTCTCTGTCGTCGGCGCCCGGCCCGAGTTCATCCAGAGCGCGCCGGTCAGCCGGGCGCTGCGCCCGCGCCACCGCGAAATCCTGGTGCACACCGGCCAGCACTATGACTACCGGATGTCCCAGACGTTTTTCGACGAGCTGGGCATCCCGGCGCCGGACTACAACCTGGAGGTCGGCTCCGGCGCGCAGGGCCGCCAGACCGGGGAGATGCTGGCGCGGCTGGAGGAGGTGCTGCTCAAGGAGCGGCCGGACCTGGTCATCGTCCGCGGCGACACCAATTCCACCGTGGCCGGGGCGCTGGCCGCCGCCAAGCTGCACATCCCGGTCGCGCACATCGAGGCCGGCGAGCGCAGCTTCGACCGCCGCATGCCGGAGGAGATCAACCGCGTCATCACCGACTCGGTCTCCGATCTGTTCTTCTGCGCCAGCCGCGCGGCGGCGCGCCACCTGGCGGCCGAGGGCATCGTCGAGGGCGTGACCTGGACCGGGGACGTGATGCTGGACGCCAACCTGCACAACCGCCCGATCGCGCGCCGCAACTCCGAGGCGCTGGCCCGCCTGGGGCTGGCCCCGCAGGGCTACGCCCTGGTCACCGTCCACCGCGCCGGCAACACCGACGACCCCGGCCGGCTGGCCAACATCGTGGCCGCCCTCAACCGCGCGCCCGAGCCCGTGATCTTCCCGGTCCATCCCCGCACCCGGCAGGCCCTGGACCGGCTGGGCGCGGCCTTCGCCGACCAGGTGCGCGTGATCGAGCCGGTCGGTTACTTCGATATGATGGTGCTGGAGGAGAACGCCCGCCTGATCGCCACCGATTCAGGCGGCGTCCAGCGCGAGGCCTATTTCTTCGGCGTGCCCTGCCTGACCCTGCGCGACGAGACCGAGTGGACCGAGACGGTGGAGGCCGGCTGGAACGTGCTGGCCGGGAACGACCCGGACCGCATCGCGGCGCTGTGGCGCAGCCACACGCCGCCGGCCGAGCGCCCGCCCCTCTTCGGCGACGGGACCGCCGCCGAGCAGATCGTCCGCTGCCTGGAGGCCGCCCAGCCGCTGGCCTTTGGGCGCACCCGCCGGCGCTCTGCCCTGGAGGCCGCCGGCCTGGCGGTCTGACGCGCCCCCCCGCAAGGAGACAGCCATGCGAGTCGGCATTATCGGCGGCGGGATCATGGGGATCACGCTCGGCTACCTGCTCACGCAGCGCGGCGCGCAGGTGGAGATCTTCGAGGCCTCCCCGGTGCTGGGCGGCCTGGCCGGCCCCCTGCACCTGCCGGACGGCGTGGCCGTGGACCGCTTCTACCACGCCATCCTCTCCAGCGACGCCAGCCTGATGCAGCTGTGTCAGGAGCTGGGGATCGCGGACCAGCTCCGCTTCCGGGAGACGCGCACCGGCTTCTTCCACGAGGGCGGCCTGTACTCCATGAACAATCTGGTGGAGTTCCTGACCTTCAAGCCGCTGGGCCCCATCGACCGGTTCCGGCTCGGGCTGACCGTGCTCTACGCCCAGTTGTGGAACGACTGGCGCCAGTTGGAGAGCGTGCCCGTGGACCGCTGGCTGATCCGCGCCAGCGGCCGGCGCACCTACGAGGCCATCTGGGGCCAGATGCTCAAGGCCAAGTTCGACGGCGCCTTCGCCGATATCCCGGCCACCTGGATGTGGGCGCGGCTGGTGCGCACCAAATCCACACGCAAGGGCGTCAACCAGAAAGAGATGTCCGGCCACCTGATCGGCGGCTACGCCACCCTGCTAGCGGCCATGGCCCGGCGGATCGAGGCCGCCGGCGGCCTCATCCACCTGCGGACGCCGGTGCAGGAGATCGTGGTGGAGCAGGGCCGGGCGCGCGGCATCCGGCTGGGCGACGAGGTGCGGGCCTACGACGCCGTGGCGGCTACGGTCCAGGCGCCGCTCTTCCAGCGCCTCATCCCGGGCGCGGACCCGGCCTACCGCGAGTTCCTGGGCCAGACCGAGTACCTGGGCGTGGTCTGCCCGTTGCTGGTATTGGACCGGCCGCTGACCGGGTTCTGGACCCTTAATATCACCGACCTGCGCGTCCCCTTCACGGGCGTCATCGAGACCACCAGCTACATCGACCCGCAGTATGTGGGCGGCCACCACCTGGTGTACGTGCCCAAGTACACGGCGCCGGGCAGCGACTGGCAGAAGAAATCGGATGAGGAAATCAAGGCCATCTGGCTGGAGAACCTCAAGCGGATGTTCCCGGACTTCGACGAGCGCCGCATCCGCTATTTCCTGGTCCACCGCGAGCGCTTCGTCGAGCCGCTGCACCGCCTGAACTCGACCCACCTCATCCCCGCTATCCGCACGCCCGTCCACGGCCTGTATCTGGCGACTACGGCGCAGATCTATCCGGCTCTGACGAACGGCGAATCGGTGACGCGGCATGCGCGCGCGACCGTGGACGCGATCCTGGCAGATCGGCCGGCGCTGATCCCGGCCGCCGCGCCGGCCGCCGCCGCCGTGTAGCGCACCTGGCCGCCGCGCCCCGGCTGGTCTCCCCGCCCGAGCCTGCGAAGGTGTTTTGATGTCGGCTGCTCCTTCCCGCCCCGATCTGAACCCGGCCGCCCCAACGGCCCGGCGGCGCGCCGCCCTGGCCGGGCTGCCGCTGGCCGGGCTGGCGCTGGCGGCGTTCCTGGCCTTCTACAACCTGGTCGATTACCCGCTCACCTGGTTCGACGAGGGCTCACACCTGCACGTCCCCAAGACCCTGGTGCGCTTCGGGGTCTACGCCGACTACAGCCGCGACGGCTTCCGCTACTATGGCCCGACGATCGGCGTGGGGCCGACCGTGATGCTGCCGATCGCGGCTGTGTTCAAGCTGTTCGGCGTCGGCCTGCTGCAGGCCCGCGCCGTCATGGCCCTGTATCTCCTCGGGGCGGTGGCGGTCTTCTACGGGCTGGCGCGGTATCTGGGCGGCCCGCGCCTGGCGCTGGCGGCGACGGCGCTGCTGGTGGCGACGCCCGGCCTGGGCCTGCTGGAATACGGCCGGCAGGTGCTCGGCGAGGTGCCCGGCCTGCTGTTCACCGTCGCCGGCTTCTGGGTCTGGTTTGCGGCCTGGGAGCGCAGCGGGTGGCGGCGGCTGACGCTGGTCGGGCTGCTGTTCGGCCTGGCCGTGGTGACCAAGAACCAGTACCTGCTGGTGCTGGCCCCGACCCTGCTGTTCGCCTGGCTGGCGAACCTGGTCTATTACCGCTCCGCCCCGCAGCGCGTCTTCCTCGTGCCGGGCCTCCTCACGGCCGCCGTCTATCTCGTCTGGCAGGCGACCGTCGTCCTGTTCATGGGACCGTCCACGGCCAGCGCCAACCTGGCGCTGCTGAGCGAGTCGACGGCCGGGGCGGCGCTGGTGTTCTCCGCCGACCTGATGCGGCGCAGCCTGGGCGAACTGTTGAGCCTGAAGGTGTTCTTCGGCCTGCTCATCCCGGTGCTGGCCTACGGCGCGTTCGTGGCCTGGCCGCGCAGCAAGGCCGGCCACCAGTGGGCCATCCTGCTGGCCCTGGCAGCCGTCAACCTGGTATGGTACGTGACGGCGTCGATCAGCTGGCTCCGCTACGCGTTTCCGGCCCTGGCCGTGGCCTGCCTGTTCGTGGCGCGTTTCTTCCAGGACCTGACCGACGATTTCCAGTTCGACGCCGCGGCCCTGGTCCGCGCCGTGCGGGCCCGGACGCTGACGGCGCCCAGCCCGCTGGTCTGGCGCGCGGTCTGGCTGGCCTGGCTGGCGCTCATGATCGCGGCGCCTCTGGGACAGACGACGCTGAAGATCGTCCGGCCCGAGCCTAACGGCCCGCTGGCGATGGCGGACTATCTGCGCGCCCACGTGCCCGCCGACGCCTGGGTGGAGACCTGGGAGCCCGAGATGGGGTTCCTGACCGACCACGACTATAATTTCCCGCCGCCGTCGCTGCTGCCCAAGGCGGTGAGCTACATCTGGCAGGGCGGGCCCCCGCCCACGGATTTCTACACCTTCGACGAGCCGGAACCGCCGCCGTACGTGCTGGTGGGCGGCTTCTCCCGCTGGGTGGGCGTCTATCCAGACGCCGTCCTGAAGGCGCGCTATGAGCTCGTGACGGCCATCGGCGCCTACGAGCTCTATGCCCTGCGGCCCTGAAGCGCGAGCCGGACAAACCTCCTATGCGGCGGGTTGTGGATTTTCAAGTATGGTTGTACGTGGCCGGGCGCTCTGTCCGGCCCGGACCTTGAAGGATGCACTATGACCGACCTGATGAATGGCAACAAACTGGACCGGGCGGCCGTGGCCGAGATCGTGATGGCCGGGGTGCGCGAGGCGCAGGCGCTGTCCGCGCCGGCGCCGGACCCGGCCGGCCTCAACGAGGAGACCCGCCTGATCGGCGAGGGCGCCGTGCTGGACTCGCTCGGGTTGGTGACGGCCGTGCTGGAGATTGAGCAGCGCCTGGCCGAACAGCACGACGTGGTCCTGGTGCTGGCCGACGAGCGGGCGATGTCCCAGAAACACAGCCCGTTCCGCTCGATCGGCTCGCTGACCGACTACGTGCTCCGGCTGGCGTCGGAGTCCGCGCATGCCTGAGTCGTCGGTCCCGGTCGCCCTGGTGACCGGCGCCCGCAAGGGCATCGGCCGCTACCTGGCCGAGCATTTCCTGGGCCAGGGCCTGCGCGTGGAGGGGTGCAGCCGCGAGCCGGCCGGCTGGGAGGCCGACGGCTACTGCCATCATCAACTGGATGTGGCCGACGAGGCGGCCGTGAAGGCGCTGTTCGCCGACGTGCAGAAGCGCCACGGCCGGCTGGACATCCTGGTGAACAACGCCGGCGTGGCGTCCATGAACCACGTCCTGCTGACGCCGGACGCCACCGCGGCGCGGCTCCTGCGCACCAACTTCCACGGCACCTTCCTGATGTGCCGGGAGGCCGCCAAGCTGATGCGCCGCCGCCGCTACGGGCGCATCGTCAACCTGAGCACCATCGCCGTGCCCATGCAGTTGGAGGGGGAGAGCCTGTACGCGGCCTCCAAGGGCGCGGTGGAGACCTTCACCCGCGTGTTCGCGCGCGAGGTGGCCGAGTTCGGGATTACGTGCAACGTCGTCGGGCCGACGCCGATTGAGACGGACCTGATCCGCAACGTGCCCCAGGACAAGATCGCGGGGATCGTGCAGCGCCTGGCCATCAAGCGCCTGGGCCGCTTCGAGGACGTGGCCAACGTGATCGACTTCTATGTCCGCCCCGAAAGCGACTACGTGACGGGGCAGGTGATTTATCTGGGAGGTGCAGCGTGAGCATCCAGTGGCTGCTGGATCGGATGAGCCAGTGGCGGGCGGACCCGGCCCTGGCCCGCGGGGAGACGGTGACGAGCTACGGCGAGCTGGTGGACCGCGTCGCCGAGTGGCGGACGCGCCTGGACGCCCAGGGCCTGCGGCCCGGCCAGGTGGTGGCCCTGCGCGGCGACTACACGCCCCAGGCCGTGGCCCTGCTGCTGGCCCTGATCGACCGCCAGGCCATCGTCGTGCCGCTGACCGAGGCCGCCGAGGTGCACCGCGAGGAGTTTCTCGACATCGCCGAGGTGGAGGTGGAGATCGCGTTCGACGCCGCCGACGGCTGGACCTGGCAGGCGCGCCCGGTGACGGCCGCCAACCCGCTCACCCGGCAGCTGCGCCAGGCCGGCGCGCCCGGCCTGGTGTTGTTCTCGTCCGGCTCGACGGGCAAGAGCAAGGCCGCCCTGCACAACTTCACCAGCCTGCTCGAGAAATTCAAGACGCCGCGCCAGCGCATGGTCACGCTGACCTTTCTGCTGCTGGACCACATCGGCGGCATCAACACGCTCTTCTACACGCTCTCGAACGGCGGCACGGTGGTCTCGGTCAGCACCCGCAACCCGGACGTGGTCTGCGAGGCCATCGCCCGGCATCGCGTGGAGATGCTGCCCACCTCGCCCACGTTCCTCAACCTGTTGCTCATCTCGGAGGCCTACCGGCGGCACGACCTGTCGTCGCTCAGGCTCATCACCTACGGCACCGAGGTCATGCCGGAGAGCACGCTGCAGCGCATCGCCGAGGTCTTCCCGGGCGTCAAGCTCCAGCAGACCTACGGCCTGTCGGAGCTGGGCATCCTGCGCTCGAAGTCGCGCGATAACAAATCCCTGTGGGTGAAGGTGGGCGGCGAGGGCTTCGAGACCAAGATCGTGGACGGCCTCCTGTGGGTGCGCGCCCAGTCCGCCATGCTCGGCTACCTGAACGCGCCCAGCCCGTTCGACGCCGACGGCTGGATGAACACCGGCGACTCGGTCGAGGTGGACGGCGAGTATATCCGCATCCTGGGCCGCAAGTCCGAGATCATCAACGTCGGCGGGCAGAAGGTCTACCCGGCCGAGGTCGAGAGCGTGCTGCTCCAGATGAGCAACGTGCGCGACGCCGTGGTCGTCGGCGAGAAGAACCCGATCACGGGCCAGATCGTCACGGCGCGCGTCAACCTGTTCGAGCCCGAGGAGCCGGCGGCCTTCAAAAAGCGCCTGCGCGAGTTCTGCCGCGACAAACTGGCGACGTTCAAAATCCCGGCCAAGATCGAGATCAGCGGCCAGGAGCAGTACAACGCCCGCTACAAACGCATGCGCCGGGCTGAACCTGTGATATAGTTCCTGAACAACCGGTAACGTCTGCACGGACACGCCATGTCGGCTTCGACACGGCGTGTCCGCGTTAATAGGGGTTGTGTTAGGTGGAGGTTGTAATGCGACGGATTAATGCGACCAGGATTGTCAAATGGTTGGGGCTGGCGGCGGCGGCGTGGTGGCTGGTCGCCGGCCTGTGGGGCCGCCAGCCGCCGGCCGCCGCCCAGAACGCCGGTTACTCCCTGCGCTTCTACGGCCACGGCGTCAACGACATCGACCGCGTCAAAGTTCCGCTGGATAACCCGGCGCGGCCGGTGGACGTGGGCGGCGACTTCACGCTCGAATTCTGGCTGAAGGCGCTGCCGGGCGAGAACGCCTCCCGGGCCGCCGCCTGCAACATCAACGACGGCTGGATCACGGGCAATATCCTCCTCGACCGCGACATCTGGGGCGGCGGCGATTACGGAGACTACGGCGTCTCGCTCAGCGACGGGCGCGTGGTCTTCGGCGTCAGCCGGGGCTCCAGCGGGACGACGGTCTGCGGCGCGAGCGCCGTGACCGACGGGGCCTGGCATCACGTGGCCCTGACGCGCCGCGCCTCCGACGGCCGGCTGAGCGTGTTCGTGGACGGCCGGCTGGAGGCCCAGGCCGCCGGCCCGCTGGGCGACGTGAGCTACCGCGACGGGCGCGCCACCGGCTACGCGAACGACCGCTATCTCGTCTTCGGCGCCGAGAAGCACGACGCCGGCGCCGAGTACCCGTCTTTCCGGGGCTGGCTGGACGAAGTCCGCCTCTCCACCACGGTGCGCTACACGGCCGATTTCGCCCGGCCGCAGGCGCCGTTCACGCCCGACGCCGACACCGCCGCCCTGTATCGCTTCGACGAGGGCCCGGCCGGCCCGTGCCAGGGCGCGGTGCTGGACAGCTCCGGCGCCGCCGGCGGGCCCAGCGACGGAGTCTGCCGCTACGGGGGCAATGGCGCCGCCGGACCGGTCTATGACACGGATACGCCGTTTGCGGCTGTCACCGCCTCGGCGACCCCGGCCGCGGCCACGGCGACCCCCGTCGCGCCGGGCGCCACGCCGACCGCGACCAACCCGCCGCCATCCGCGCCATCCGCGACCGCGACCCCGCTGCCGTCTGCCACGCCCGCGCCGACTTCGACTTTGGCCCCGACCGCCCCGTTGGCGACGGACCTGATTTTCGCCGATTCGTTCGAGGGCCCGGCCCTGGCGTGGACGGCCAGCGTCACCGACAGCGGCGACCTGGGCCTCTCCTCCGCCGCCGCCCTGGTCGGCCAGTCCGGGTTGCAGCTCGATCTTGACGACAACGTCAGCCTGTATGTGATGGACGAGACCCCGGCCGGCGAGCCGCGCTACCGCGCGCGCTTCTATTTCGACCCCAACGGCATCGCCATGGCGACGAACGACCAGCATTACCTGCTCTACGGTTATTCGGGTTCATCGCGCGTCGTGCTGCGGGTCGAGTTCGGGCGGTCGTCCACCGGCTATCGGCTGCGCGCCGCCCTGGCCCATGACTCGGGCGCGTGGACGAACACGGCCTGGGCGGCCCTGACCGACGCTCCGCACTTTGTGGAGGTGGACTGGCGCGCGGCCTCGGCGGCCGGAGCGAACGACGGCGGCCTGACGTTTTGGGTGGACGGCAGCCAGCGCGCGGCCCTGGCCGGCGTCGACAACGACCAGCGCCGGATTGACCGGGTCCGCTTCGGCGCCGTCGCCGGCGTGGACAACGGCACGCGCGGCCGGTATTTCCTGGACGCCTTCGAGTCGCGCCGCGTCAACTATATCGGACCGGCGGCCGGAAGCCAGACGGCCGGAAGCCCGACAGCGACCGCTGCGGCGACCGCCACTCCGACTCCGACGCCGACGGCCACCCGGACGGCCACCGCTGCCCCCACCCAGACGGCGTCGGCCACCCCGACGACCATCGCCGCCGCCCCCACCTCCACGATGGCGCCCTCCGGCCAGAACTACGCGCTGGCCTTCGACGGCCGCGACGACGTGGTCCAGGCCGGCCAAACGCCGGGGGTGGGGCCGCTGACCGTGGAGGCCTGGGTGCGCCCGGCGGCGGCCGGTTCGACCGGGCTGCTGGTGGTCGGCTCGGACGCCGACCGGGGGTGGTCGCTGGAGCTGGACGGCGGCCGGCTGGTGTTCTACATCGCCACGTCGGGCGGCTGGCGGGCCGGGTGGCACCCGGCGCAGTTGCAGGCGGGTCAGTGGTATCATGTGGCCGCCACTTACGAAGCGGGGACAGTACACACGTTCGTCAATGGCGTCGGGGCGCGGACGACCGGCCTGGGGACTCTGCTCCAGGGCCCGGCGCTCAGTTTCGGCGGGCTGCCGGGTTATCCGTTCTTCGCCGGCGCCCTGGACGAAGTGCGCGTTTCGGGTGTGACGCGCTACACGACGGATTTCCAGCCGCCGGCCGGCCCGTTCACGCCGGACGCGGGCACGCTCGGCCTGTGGCATTTTGACGAAGGCGCCGGCCCGCTCGCCCGCGATGCGTCCGCCGCCGCCAATCATGCCACCCTGGGCGTGTCGTCCGGAACCGACGACGCCGACCCGGCCTGGGTGGCCGGTCTTCCCTGGCCTTAAGGATGCGCGCTCAGACTTCATCTGCGGATTGCCCATGCTGACCGCCTCACCTCGTCGTTGGCGGCTGGCGGCCCTGCTGAGCCTGCTGCTCTCCCTGGCGGCGCTGGCCTGGCCGCGCGCCGCGCACAGCACGGGCGGGTACTCGCTGCGGTTCTATGGGCACGGGTCGAGCGCCCCGGACCTGGACCGGGTGAAGATCCGGATAGATCCGGCGACGCCGGCGGACGTGGGGGCGACGGACTTCACCATCGAGGTGTGGCTGAAGGCTGGGAGCGGGAACAACGCGGGGGCGATCACGCCCGGCGCGAACGTGAACTGGATCAACGGGAACATCTTCCTGGACCGGGACATCTACGCGGCGCCGGCGTATGGGGACTTTGGGCTGTCCCTGGGGGCGGGGCGGGTGGCGTTCGGGGTGGAGACGGGGCAGGGGGCGCGGACGATTGTGGGGACGAGTGATCTGCGCGACGGGGCGTGGCATCACGTGGCGGTGACGCGGAACGCGACGACGGGGCAGATGCGGCTGTTCGTGGACGGGGTGCAGGAGGCGAGCGCGACGGGGCCGACGGGGGACGCGAGCTATCAGGATGGGCGGGCGACGAGCTATCCGAACTCGGACCCGTACCTGGTCCTGGGGGCGGAGAAGCACGACGTCGGGCCGACGTACCCGGCGTTCAGCGGGTGGCTGGACGAGCTGCGGCTGTCGACGGTGATCCGGTACACGGGCGCCTTCACGCGGCCGGGCGGTCCCTTCACACCCGACGCGAACACCGTGGCGCTGTACCACTTTGACGAGGGGC
>Ga0101944_10001827_pt1 | contig 39648 bp, 33 predicted proteins | sample DewCreD2012metaG_FD_75245 | JGI IMG/M metagenome (GOLD analysis project Ga0101944, IMG submission 75245) | Hot spring sediment bacterial and archeal communities from British Columbia, Canada, to study Microbial Dark Matter (Phase II) - Dewar... ... | reverse complement strand
TCAAGATGGTCATGATTTCACTCATTACCAAAGATCGTGCGCGCTGGCGTTGTTTCTGTCCACTGGATATCAGCTGCTCTTCCCAAATGGGTGTAAATGCTTTGCAAAAATCATCGACATCGCAGAATAATTCAAGTAAACTGTCCATTGAGGGTCTCCTTATGTTTCGACTTATGTTGTGGTGACAAAAGTTTACTCCATTTGGAGATCCTCGTCTTATCCCGAACTCACGTTAATTAAATGGCAAAACAAAGGTGTCTATACAAAAATAATTTTTTATGGTATATAAAAGATACCCTGCTGTGTTCGCGATGCAGTACTACCGGTTTTGAGCCAACACCTTAAAAATCGGGTCTCCATCTCACTTGCAAGAAGCGATAGGCTGCGGCCAAGGCTGATTTCAAGGGTAGAGACCAAACCTGCAATTGCAGGTTCAAAACTTCACTGCACACGGCACGGCGGGGTACTTTTTTCCACGATTGTCTTTATGCAAGGTTTGTTCCAGATGTCTGCTTGGGGGAAGGCATTTTTTCAGTTTCAGAAGATGATTTTATTTTATGACGCTTTTCCAATTCGCGTTCAATATCTGCGGGGGAGAGATTTCGGGAAGCGAGTAATACAAGGACGTGATAAAAAAGGTCAGATATTTCTTCAATTAAGCGTTGATCTCCCTGTCCTTTTGCTGCCAGGATAACCTCCATCGCCTCTTCGCCAACCTTTTTTAGTATTTTATCCTCTCCCTGGGAAAGCAAGCTGGCGGTATAAGATTCTTTCGATGGCTGATCGCGGCGCTCACAGATGATTTGATATAGTTCATCAATTGTCATATTGATCCTCAACCTTGAAAATTTCTCGAAAAAAACAAGTTTTATTCCCTGTGTGGCAGGCGGGACCTGCGGGAATTACGTTTATCAATAATGTGTCGCCATCACAATCCAGCAGGATTTTGGTTACCTTTTGGGTATTTCCTGAGGTGGCGCCTTTATGCCATAATTCTTCTCGACTGCGCGACCAAAAGTGGGTTTCACCCGTTTCCATGGTTAGTCTCAAGGATGCCTGATTCATATAGGCGACCATTAACACTTCTCCGGTGGTATTGTCTTGAATTACGGCTGGAATCAAACCGTTCTGATTAAAATGGATTTCATTCAATGCGTCTGTCAGAGTTGACATAAATTGATTTTCTCCTGATCCAATTCAGATATAGGTGTTATATGTTTTTTTCATTTGATATTTGGCGAACAGGAACACCTTTCTCTGCCAGGAATTTTTTCAGTTCGCGCATATCCAATTTGCCGTCATGAAAAAGGGACGCCGCCAGTGCAGCATCGGCTTTCCCATCGGTTAGAACTTCCGAAAAATGATGGGGCGTTCCAGCACCGCCTGAAGCAATGACCGGCACATTTACCGCTTCGGCAACTGCGCGGGTCAAGGGAATGTCAAAACCAGCGAGAGTGCCGTCCGCATCCATACTGGTCAGAAGTATTTCTCCGGCGCCTCTTTGAACCGCGCGAACTGCCCATTCCAGGGCGTCGATCCCTGTGGGTGTTCTGCCGCCGTTGACGACCACTTCCCAGCGTGGAGGATTAGAATTAGCTACTTTGCGGGCGTCAATCGCTAAAACAATGCATTGGTTGCCGAATCGATCCGCGCCATCGCTCAAAAGGTTGGGATTGCGTACAGCGGCAGAATTGACACTGACTTTGTCTGCCCCAGCCAGCAGCAGACTGCGCATATCCTCCACCGACCTAATTCCACCGCCGACGGCTAACGGCATAAACACCTGATTGGCAACCTGGCGAACCATTTCAACGACCGTTGCCCGCCCCTCTGGGGTTGCGCTGATATCCAAAAAAACTAACTCATCTGCGCCAGCAGCATCGTAAATTTTTGCCTGTTCAACGGGATCACCTGCATCTCTCAGATTTACAAAATGAACCCCTTTCACCACCCTGCCATTGGCTATGTCAAGGCATGGAATAATTCGTTTTGCGAGCATAGTTCTTTTCCTTATTTTGGAGCAATTAAGTCAATTCTTGAGCTTGTAAGATTGCCTGTTTAAGGTCTATGTTGTTTTCATACAGAGCTTTGCCCACAATGATGCCAGCCAGGTTGGCATGACGGGCTTGGAGAATGTCTTGCATATTTTGAACTCCTCCAGAGGCGATAATATTCAATTTGGTCTGGCGCACCAGGTTTTGGGTTGCTTGCAGGTTGATTCCAGTCTGCTTTCCATCACGCGAAATATCGGTAAAAATCAGGGTTTGAAGTCCGATTTCTCGTAATTCCTGCGCGAGATCGATTGTCCGAATGGTGGTTTGGGTTTTCCAACCATGCGTGCGTACGACACCGTCTTTTGAATCCAGGCTGACGGCGATTCTGGCGGCGGTAAATTCGCGCAGAGCTTCCTGGACGATATACCTGTTTTCAATGACCACAGTCCCCAGGATAGCCCGCGTAACGCCCAGATCTAATACTTTTTTGATTGCTTCTATTGAACGCAACCCTCCCCCAAATTGCACAGCAATATGATGTTGAGAAGTCTGATTCAAGATGCGCCCCAACGCAGTCAAATTGGCTGAGTCGGACTCGTCCAAAGCTCCATCTAGGTTAACGACATGAATCCAGGCAGCGCCGCACTGAATCCATTGAAGAGATATTTTAGCCGAGTCATTGGAATATGTGGTCTGGTCGTCTGGATTTCCTTCCCTCAGGCGCACAACCTGTCCTTTACGCAAATCGATCGCCGGGTAAATGATAAACATGATTTATATCCTCAAAAAATTTTCTAATATTTTGAGACCAATTCGCTGGCTTTTTTCTGGGTGAAATTGAACACCATAGAGGTTTTCCATTTGAACAGCAGAAGAAAAATTGATGCCATAATCGGTTGTCGCAGCGATTACAGATGGATCAGTCGGCGCGCAAAAATAGGAATGGTTAAAATATGCGTAACAACCCGAAGGTAAGCCGCTAAACAAGGGAGATCCTTTTTGAAACCAAAGCTGATTCCAACCCGTATGTGGTACTTTGAGATGTGAGAAGTCTGGAAATCGGATTACTTTTCCTTTAATCAATCCTAAACCGGCATGGGTACCCATTTCTTCTCCCAACTCAAACAAAGCTTGCATCCCAACGCAAATACCTAATATTGGTACATGTGTTTGATAGGCTGATTCAAGCGGCTGGATCAGTTTTCTTTTCTTCACTCCCTCCATAAAAGCTGCAAAAGCTCCTACGCCCGGTAAGATGATTTTCATGCCTGGCGGGATTTGAGACGGGTCAGAGGTTACTAGAATTTTTGCTCCCAGATGATTTAATGCGTTGTGAACAGAGTGCAAATTTCCCGTGCCAGCATCAACTAATATTGCATCGAATTGTGCCATTTTTTCCTCGAAGTTTAAATTTTTCCTTTGCTGGATGGAATCTGTCCAGCGCGTGCTGGATCGATGCGCGATGCGGCATGAAATGCTCTACCAAACGCTTTAAAAATCGCCTCAACCTGATGATGATCATCTTTCCCATAGGGGACATCAATGTGCAAATTACAGCGAGTGTGAGTTGCCAGGCTTTCAAAAAAGTGGGGAAATAAAGAAACCGGAATATTTCCGAGCGTAGGGGCATTCCAGTGGATGTTGGTGGTTGCGTATGGTCTGCCCGAAAAATCAACTACCACTTGTGCCAGACTGTCGTCCATGGGGCAGAGGGCTGAAGCCATGCGGTGGATACCATGTTTGTCACCCAGAGCGCTTGAAAATGCCATACCCAGCACAATTCCAATGTCTTCTATGGTGTGGTGAGGATCAACCTCCAGGTCTCCTTTCGCAAGAATATGTAGATCAAAGAGACCATGTACTGCAACTTGAGTCAGCATGTGATTAAAAAAAGGCAAGCCGGTGTTGATGGAGTGTTGACCCGAACCATCCAGGTTCAGGTCAACAACAATTCTTGTTTCACCTGTCTCGCGTTGAATATGAGCGGTTCGATTGAGAGATTGATCAATCTTATTAGGGGTATAGGGATAATCCATTTTCTGGCGAATGATTTGAGCCTGTTCTTTCCTGGTGAATTTTTCGACCAAATATAGTCCCAGATCAATTGAAGCTGTAACCCCGCCGGAAGTAATGATTCTGCCGTCTTCTACCACCCGCTCATTTAAAACCATAATCTGTCCCATGCTCGATAACTCGTCCCGAGCAGAGGGATGCGTGGCAGCCGATTTATTCTCCAGGAAACCTGCAGCCGCGAAAATAAATGATCCAGTACATACCGAAGCCAGGATCGATGTTTCAGATGCGGTTTGTATCCATTGTAAGAAACCTTCTTCCTGGCAGATGTTGCGGCTGCCTGGTCCGCCAGGGACAATGATCAAATCATAACCTGATAATGGTTGACGGATACGGGTTGGGTTAATTTGCAATCCAAATTGATCCCGAATTTCCTCATGATAAGAACAAAAGTCCCATTGAAGATTGGGGATTATCCCTTCGGTCTTTAACCGGGTAAGAGGATCGTAAACGCCAATCAGGTCGAGTAATGTGAGGTCAGGGTAAAGGATAAACGCGATTTTATTCATTTCGCACCTTTATATCATCTCCTTAAGGGCTGAAATAATTACGTCGGTATCGCCTGGTTTTCCAACACTGATGCGAATATAGTTGCTCAATAAGGCTGATTGATAATGCCGGACAAGCACACCACGCGCTGCCAGATTATTTTTTAACTCGATTCCAGGTCTATCGAGAACCTGACACAAGATGAAATTGGCTTGCGAGGGAAAAACCTTTAAGAAGGGTATCTCTTTCAGGCGATTGGAGAGTCTTTCTCGTTCCATCTGGATTTTTTTAACATTATTAGACAGATAATCGAGGTCTGCTAATGAAGCCATTGCAGCGGTGGAGGCAGCTACATTGACATTATATGGCTGCTTGGCTTTCCATAAGGTGGGCATCAGCCAACGGGGAAATGCTCCGTATCCGATTCGCAAACCGGCTAAGCCAGCCCATTTTGAAAAAGTCCGCAAAATGACCAGGTTCTTTTTCTCTGGCACCTGTTTTATTCGGCTGATGGAGCGACCCAAGCTGTGTTCCGTGTCAGCAAACTCAATATAAGCTTCGTCGATCACAACCAGCACTGGGAGATTGAGCAAGGTGTCGATTTCAGCGGGAGATGGGAAATTGCCATCCGGGTTATTGGGAGTGGTCAGGAAAAGGATTTTGGGTTTAAATTCTCGCACCGCTTTGCATATAGCTGGTAAGTTTAAAGAAAAATCAGCATTGCGGACGATTTCTACCAGACTGCCCGCGTTGAGCAATGTATCAAACGAATACATCCCAAAGGTCGGAGGGCAATTGATAACCCTATCGCCTGCTTCGAGCAGCACTCGGACAACCAGATCGATTAATTCATCTGCCCCAGCGCCTGCTAGAATATATTCCTCTGAAATACCGGCGAAGGTTGATAGGGCAGCGCGCAGTTCCCGGCTTTCTGGATCAGGATAAATGTGGGGAAAGGGCATCTCGGCGAGCGCAGTGCGGACTCTGGGTGAGGGTCCGTAGGGGTTCTCATTTGCGTCAAGCTTGATGATATCTTGGGGAGATCGTCCCAGGCGCGCAGATAGCACCTCAAACGGTTCGATCGGCGTGTATGGCGGGAAGTTTTCAAATCGACTGGCTATTTTCATAAGCGTTTCTCCGCTGCATGGGCATGGGCAGATAAACCTTCTGCACTTGCTATAATTGCTGCTGATCTGGAGATTGTTCTCGATGTTTCCGAATCGAGAGCAATCAGGCTGATCAGATGTACAAAATCCAATACATTCAGGGGAGAAGAGAATCTGGCAGAACCACTGGTTGGCATGACATGGCTGGGTCCTGCAACATAATCTCCCAGCACTTCAAAAGAGTATTCACCCATAAAAATTCCACCTGCGGCAGTGACTTTTTGCGCCAGAGACCAGGGGTCTTGAACCGCAAGGCAGAGGTGCTCAGGAGCATAGAAGTTAGCCAGTTCGGCTGCTTCATCAAGAGAAGAGGTGATGACAATTCCACTGCGATTTTGCAGAGAGGAATTGATAATCTCATCCCGGTCAAGGGATTTTATCTGGTTTGCGGCTGATATCTGTACCTTTTCGGCAAGGTTGGAGGAAGGCGTTAAGAGAATAGCAGCAGCCAGTGGATCGTGTTCTGCCTGGGCAAATAAATCTGCGGCAATCCAATCCGGACGGGCATATTCATCTGCAATTACCATCGTTTCTGTAGGTCCTGCCAGATTATCAATGCCGACAATGCCGTAAACCTGTCGTTTTGCCAGAGTAACAAATAGATTGCCAGGACCGAATATTTTATCGACGCGCCGTATCGTCTCTGTGCCGTATGCCAATGCTCCGATTGCCTGTGCTCCGCCAATAGCGTAGATCTCTTTTAATCCGATCATCGCTGCCGTTGCCAGGATGATGGGTGATATGTTGCCGGTTTTACGATCAGGGGGGGCGACCAAAACAATTTCTTTGACCCCGGCGACCTGGGCAGGGATAGCCGACATGATTACCGAAGAGGGCAGGGGGGCGCTTCCGGCGGGGATATACAAGCCTACCCTTTCAATCGGGCGTATTAGTTGACCAAGTGTTCCACCGAGGGATTGGGTAAGCCAGGAAGTTACAGGTTGAGCCTGGTGAAATTTCCTGACGCGGTCGATGCTTAATTCAAGAGCTTTTCTCTGTTCACTCGAAAGACTGAGTATTGATTGATTAATCTCAGCCAGAGAGACAAAAATTTGGTCATCTGCCCGGTGGTCCAGTTTTTCTGTCCATTCCCGTAAAGCTGTGTCTCCTCGTTTACGAACATCCATTAAGATGCGGTTTACTACTTCAGCTGGAGAAAGCGACTTTCCAAACATTTGTTTTATGCTCTCGTTCACAGCGGTCGATACTTCCATTTCATCCAGTGGAATACGTCTTAAGAGCATGTTTCGAGCGGTTGTACTGTCAAATACTTTGAACATATTTCTATCCTTAGTATTCATTACTCGACTTAACTGAGAGGTTCAACGCCTGTAACATGGCGGTATAGCGGGGCGGTTCCTCTTCGAATATATAACTTACCGGCATCACCACTACTCCGCTGCCGCCAATACTGCGTAATTCAGAGACGGCGTTGAATAATTTGCTGCGGGAGACAATGATGTTGACTGCATACCAGTTGGCGGTCTCCTCTCTGATATAAACCCGTGAGATGGTTGGACCTTGTAAACCTGCAATGGTAGGCTTACTAAATACTGCGCGGGCGATTTCTTCTGCAGAAGAACCACGGATGTTGGCAAAAATTGCCATGTTTTCACTGGCGCGCAAGTGGGCATCAATGAATTCTAACAAAATCCGAGCTACTTTTAGGGCGGCAGGATTGGATTTCAGAATATGTGCATTACCGATTAACGCGGCTTGTGATGGTTGTATCATTCCATCAGAAAGAGGTTTCAGATGGTTGTCGCGCAGGGTTTGTCCCGAAGAAACCAGGTCAGATATCATATCGGCATATCCAATTGAGGGTGCCGTTTCGAGCGTTCCTTCAGCCAGGATTAACGATGCGTCTATCCCATTTTTTTTGAGGAAATTACCGGTTAATCGGGGATACTTGGTCGCAATTCGCAAAGGACGCTCAAGCGATTGAATTTTTTGCTTTAGTCCCGCCAGATCTGTTACATCGCTCCATTCCTCAGGTACAGCCAGGGTTAATGCACAATGCCCAAAATTTAAGGTGTCGTGCAAATATAACAAATTGGTTTGTTCATCTTTGCGCTCTTCGATTACATCAATCCCGGAAATGCCGAAATCAACACTGCCATCCTGGACACTGACAACGATATCTCCCGGTCGTTGAAAGAGCACAACCAACTCTGGCACTGCGGGTATGCGTGCTTCATATTGGCGGGGGTTAGGGCGATATACACGCAACCCACAGGCAGCTAAGAATTCAAGACTATCCTCTTGCAGCCTTCCTTTAGAAGGGAGAGAAATTCGGACAACAGATGAAGGAGAATAGAGTTTTTCGTCCATAACGATAATCCTTATAAAAAATTACCCCCGGTTCACCGGGGGTATTGTTTGAGATCATTAAATACCAGATATCCACCGGTTAAGGCTGGAGGGAACTGGTATGATGATGAAAGGAGGTCATTCGAGCAGTCTTATTCATTGGCTGTACTATATCAAGAAATGAATATTTTGTCAATCACAATCAGAGGGTGTTGAAAACCATATATACCGGCGGATTCCTTTTAATTTTCCTTTTTCAACATCCTCATCAAGTTCGCATTGTTCGACGAATGTCGCTTTTATCCAATCTCAATAACAGGTAAGTCGATAAAATGATCCCTAGCAGCATTGAGATCAAAAAGACCACATCCACTTGTTGATCCCTGCTGACCGAGCCAGGATACACCATCATTAATCGGATGATCACATTAGTTCCCTGGACAAAAATTGTAAAAGTTAACGCCAGCGAGTTTCCTCGCAAGAGCAAAACGCCTAATCCCATAAATACTGCAACCACAATGGCAATCAATATCAGCCCTGCTTCATTAAGGAAACTGGAAGGAGGGTAGATAATTGCAGCAAGGGCTGGCAGAACAAAGAAGAATAAGACTTTATCGCGGGTTGACATGAGTTCCTCCCTGCTTTAACCGTGTCCGCCGAGATAAGCCGAAATGACAGTCGGATTATGGAGAAGTTCCTGACCCTGCCCTTCCAGCACTACCTGACCGGTTTCTAGCACGTAGCCTCGATCGGCAATCGATAATGCCATCTGCGCATTTTGCTCAACCAACAATATGCTGACGCCTTGCGAGTTGATATCGCGGATAATCTCGAAAATTGTTTCCACCAGAATGGGGGAAAGACCCATCGATGGCTCATCCAGCAACAATAGCTGCGGGCGAGCCATAAGGGCGCGGGCAATTGCCAGCATTTGTTGTTCACCGCCCGACAATGTGCCTCCCAATTGTTTGGCGCGTTCTCTCAATCTTGGAAAGCGTTGCATGACGGACTCAATATCTCGTTTTACCTGGTCTTTATCATTATGCAGATAAGCGCCCATTTCGAGGTTTTCCATTACGGTTAAGGTTGCAAATATCTTGCGTCCCTCGGGGGATTGGACGATACCCAGGCGCACAATATCAGAAGCTGGTACTAGGCTTATTTCTTGGTCCAGGAAATGAATAGTGCCTTCTCTCGCGCTCAGGATGCCTGAGATTGTGTTCAGCGTGGTTGATTTGCCAGCGCCGTTCGCACCAATCAGCGCGACAATCTCACCGCGTTCCACATGAAAGCTGATTCCTTTTAGGGCATGGATTGCACCATAATAAACATGTAAGTTTTTTACTTCGAGCATCATAGCGGTTTCTTCCGTCTAAATTTTTCGGATAACGCAGCAGCGCCTGGACCTAAATAGGCTTCAATAACGCGCGGATTGGACTGGATTTCTTGCGGATTTCCGGATGCAATTACCTCTCCAAAATCCATCACGGTAATTCGCTCGCATATTCCCATCACCACTCTCATTTGATGTTCAATCAGCAGGATTGTCAGGTTAAAGCGCTCCCGGATAAAGTGGATCAGTTCCATTAACTCTGAAATTTCGCTTGGATTCATACCAGCAGCGGGTTCATCCAGCAACAACAATTTAGGCTCGGCTGCCAGGGCGCGAGCAATTTCCAGACGCCGCTGTTCGCCATAGGGCAGGTTTTTTGCAATTTCACCCTGGCGGTCAACCAGGTTGAAAACGGCTAAAAATTCCTGGGTGCGTTCGGTTAATTCTTTTTCTAAGCGTTGATATTTTGCATTATGCAAAAAGGCGTCGATGAGGTTGTAACCAGCGTGTGGATGATAGGCAATACGCACATTGTCGAGGACGGTCAAGTTTGGAAACAGGCGAATATTTTGAAAGGTACGGGCAATTCCCAGATGATTGATTTCAAATGGTTCGAAACCTGTAATGTCCTGATTTCTGAATAAGATTTGCCCCTCAGTTGGCACGTACACACCAGTGATCATGTTGAAAACAGTGGTTTTTCCTGCTCCGTTAGGACCAATCAACCCGACCAAATCATGTTCATACAGGTCAATCTCGAAATTCGAAACTGCTCTTAAGCCGCCAAACACCTTTGTTAACCCCTGGATATGCAGGATATTATTCCTGGTTTGGACAGGAGGAGATACAGCCGCATCTTGATTCATTGGACTGCCTCCTGAGGTGATGGAACATCGGGGTTTGAACTCTGATTTTTGCCGACGAGCTTTTGTTTCAATCGTTCCGGAATGGCAGGCAACATCTGACGTAAATATAGAAATTCGAACCCGCCAAATAGTCCTTTTGGTTTAAGGAGCATCATGATTAACAGCAACAGGGGGTAAATGACAAACCGCCAGGTTTCAAATCCTTGAGGGAGAAAGAGCCGAAGCACAATCTCAAGGATCAGCGCCCATAAGAAAGATGCCAGTACCGTGCCGGTGACACTTCCCAAACCGCCAAAGACGACAATAATCATTGGATCGAATGACTTGATAAAGTTAAATGTTTCAGGATGCAGGAAACCGTTGATGTGCGCATATAACGACCCTGCGATCCCGGCGAAAAAGCTGCCGAGGACAAATGCAGTGTTTTTGAAGGCTGCCACATTAATGCCCATCGCTTTCGCTGCGATTTCGTCTTCACGAACAGAAACCAGAGCGCGTCCATGACTCGAATGGAGCAAATTTCGAGTGATGACAATCGTCATGAGGAGGAAAAAGGAAACCCACGCCCAGGTAGTGATTTTGGGGATACCCACCATCCCGCGAGCGCCTTTCATTTCAACAAATCCTAACATGGTGTCAGAATTATCCAACAGCACCTTGACAATAATGGTAAAACCCAGGGTTGCAATGCCAAAATAGTCTGATCCAAGAGTCAGAACGGGTAGTCCAAACAAGAAGCTAATTTCAGCAGCGACAAAACCACCCAGCAAAACGGAAAGGAAAAATACAATCTGCAGTGCCAGATCAGCGGGAAGCGACTGCAAGAGACTGGAAACTGCCGGGTCGAGCGCTATCGCTGCATTGATGGCGATGACCACAGCCAAAATGGTCATGAGTAAATATAACGTGAAGGCAGAGAGAGGGTCAACGCTGCGCACTTTCCCTAACAGCTGATTAAGCAGCAGGATTCCCAACCCGGAGAATCCTACAGCGAATAAGATCACCAGCAGGGCAATTGCGCTGTTATCGTTTGTGAAACGATATGTAATATCGGCTGCCGTATAAGCACCTATTGCGTAGAACCCCCATTGACCCAGTGAGAATTGTCCGTTGAATCCATAAATCAGGTTTAATCCCAGGCTGACAATTGCCATCACCCCAGCCTGCAACAAGATGAGCGTGATGAAATTGGTCAACAGCTCAAAACTAATGGCAACCTGGATCACGATGAAGATAACCAGCGCGATGCCAAAGAAAACGGCGATATTGCGGTCGATTTTCATTATGCTTTCTCCCGCTGCGGTTCACCAAAAATGCCGGTGGGGCGAACGAGCAGCACAATGATCAGAATTGAGAATGCGATAGCGTCGCGCATAGGGGTGGAGATGTATGCTGCGCTCAAAACCTCCGTTTGACCCAAGATTAATGCGCCGACCAACGCGCCTGGAATGCTGCCGATACCCCCTAAGACTGCTGAGACAAACGCTTTTAAACCTGGAATAATACCCATTGAGAAAAAAATAGAGGGGAAGGCGATGGCATAAAGCATACCCGCTGCGCCTGCCAGTGAAGCGCCGATGCCAAAAGTGACCGAGATGATCAGATCGACGTTGATGCCCATTAACCGCGCTGTTTCTTTATCATACGCGACAGCGCGCATGGCTTTACCGATTTTTGTTTTGCGAACAATGTAATTTAAAATTAATAACAACGCCAGCGAAATGGCAACAATAAGAATGAATATGTTAGAAAAAAGAATACTGCCTGGAGGAGGCGCTTTGCCAAACTCGACGGGTAAAACCCCCAGGCTGCCAAATGACCAGGAAAATACATCAAAAGGACGTTGGAAGGTGATGAAATTGGGGGTGAATACAAATTGGAGCGCTCCGAAATACTCGAGGAAAAAGGAGACGCCAATGGCGGTAATAAGCGCTGAAATACGCGGCGCATTGCGCAACGGTTTGTAAGCAATCCGTTCGATTACAAATGCCATGAAAGCGCAGCTAACCATTGCCACCAAAACAACGGTCAAAGCACCAACGACTAATGAAAACGCTGACGGTAAGTCAGGCGCGAGATTTTGAAGCCAGAGGTGTAAACGGAACCGCGAAATACAATAAAAACTGATAAAAGATCCAACCATAAAAACATCGCCATGAGCAAAGTTGATCAACCGAACGATTCCATAGACCATCGTATAACCCAGGGCGATCAAGGCATAAACAAATCCAAGCTGCAAGCCATTAATAATTTGTTGAATAAAAACGGTATAATCTGCAATCAATGCAATTCCCAGCCGATAGATTGCAGCCAGACCAACAAGTATTAAAAATCCTTTTCCGAGCCAGCCTTTTTGTAATAATTTCAGTCCAAAAGTCGATGACGTCGTAGTACGATTATTGAGGAAAGATTTCATGGAGCCCCCGTAGGGAATTCTAAGCATGGGTAACTAATCGATTGAAAAGTACCCTTTTCTTCAGGAAAATGAAAGAGGGACGGTGGTTTCACCGCCCCTCTGATTTGAATAAATATTATGGATTGACCGTTCCGCCGTATACTTCTTTCCCATCTTTGATCTGTAATACCACTGCGCTCTTGATTGGGTTGTGGTCTTTATCAAAGGTGATGGTACCGGAAACGCCTTCGACCTTGATGGCTGCCATTGCTTCTGCAACTTTTGCTGGATCATCAACGCCGGCTTTGATGATGCTGGCGATGAGGATGTTCGTCGCGTCGTAGGCAAGAGTGGCTAAAGCATCGGGAGCTTTGTCGGTCTTGTACTCTGCTTTGTAGCGTTTGATCCAATCAACTACGACCGGGCGGGTGTCATCCGGGGAATAATGGTTGGAGTAATATCCGCCTTCAACAGCTTTGCGGTTCAGGTCTGAGGAGTCCCAACCATCGCCACCCATTAATACCGCGGTGATGCCTTTTTCTTTCGCCTGTGCGCCAACCAGGTTTACGATGTTGTAGTAATCAGGAATGTAAAGAACATCGGGTTTTGCGGCAGCAACCTTAGTCAAAATAGCGCTGAAGTCGGTGTCCTTGCTGGTATAGGTGTCCTTCCCAACAACTTTGCCGCCTGCCGCCGTGTAGGCTTTTTCGAAAAATTCAGCTAAACCGCGAACGTAGTCATTGCCCTGATCGAGCAGGATGTAAGCGGTCTTGTAATTCTTGCTCATTGCGAATTTTGCCATCACGGTGCCCTGGAAGGGATCAATGAAGCAGGCGCGGAAAACGGTGGGTTTGACTGATCCATCCTTGTTTAAGGTCACACTGGGGTTGGTGGAAGTGGGGCTGATCATAACGACGCCCTTCTTGACCGCAATTTCAGAAGCGGGGATGGATGCCTTTGAACAAACTTCGCCGACCACATACTTAACCTTATCCTGGTCAACCAGTTTGTTCATCGCGTTTACTGCCGGGTCAGCTTCACATTGGCTGTCAGCAACAACCGCAACCAGTTTCTTGCCCAAAACGCCGCCTTTTGCATTCTGTTCTTTGATGGCAAGTAAAATGCCATCGCGGGTGGAGACGCCGAAAGTGGGTACAGCGCCACTTAACGGAGCCAGCACACCAATCTTGATTTCATTGGTGGCAGTTGCGGTACAGGACGTTGCTAATAAAGCAACTAAAACAAACAGATACAAAATTTTTGATGCTTTCATCTTCTTTTCCTCTTTTGGCTAATTTGATGAAATTTTTATCTCTCTCCATGTCAGGAGATATGACCAAGATAATTGATATTTACCATTTTCATTGAATCCGGTGACCACCTCCTCAACTTTAAATCAGCGGGTTTGTGATGCAGTCATTGGTGATGAAAAAGGTATCTCATTTTTGCAGGGGAAATCCAGTGCATGTTTTAATGCGTTCGCACGATTATACTCTATCGGTTAAATATGTCAATATTTTGAGACTTTCGAACTTCAATTTCATCCTTTTTCAGGCGAAAAAACCTCGATTTGGAGGCTAGGCAGACTGAACCAATGGCAGCCAGATGCGAAAAATGGTGCCTTTATCCTGCGCGCTGCTGACCTGGATAGTACCCGCGTGGTTATCGATGATCCGCTTGCTGATGGATAGTCCAAGACCAGTACCCGAAATAGAGCGCTCGACATTTCTGGCGCGAAAGAACTTTTCAAAGAGATTAGCGAGCTGATCTTCTGGAATACCCAAACCTGTATCTTCAATTTCAATCTGGATACCAGCCTCTTGCGGGCGAACGCGAATCCATACTTTGCCCAGCTGCCGGTTGTATTTAACCGCATTGCTGACAAGGTTGATAAAGACTTGCTTCAACTTTTCACGGTCAGCTTCAATGGGGGGTAAATCAGCGGGCACTTCTGCCAGGATTTCGATTTCATTCTCCTTAGCTTTCGGGGCAATCAAATCAATAACTTCCTTGAGAAGTGCATGGATATCAAAAAAGGACATGCGAAACCGCACGCGACCTGATTCGAGGCTGGCGAGGTCAAGGAAAGAGGTTGCCAGGTCAGATAAGCGTTGAGTTTCGGTTTGAATGGTCTGGCACATTTGCTGGCGCTGTTCATCGCTTATCGTCGTTTTGGGGAGAATGAATGCCAGGGTATTGATGGACGCCAGGGGAGTTCTGATCTCGTGAACAAAATCTGCAATCAAATTGGTTTGTTGGAAAAGGCGGCTGATATGAATTGCAACGGCAGCTTGAGCACCTAACGCGATCAATAACTGGATATCTTCGTCAGAATATTCGCCGTTTCTTTTATTTACTACTTCTAATACCCCAATCAGGCTGTCGCTCGCAATCAGGGGAATAGCAGCGAGCGAGCGAGTAGGAAAATTGAGAGCTTCTTCCACCCGACTAAAAAATCTCAGGTCTTGATGCACATCATCCACAATGGCGGGTTTACGGTTGATGGCGACCCAACCTGCAATGCTGTTTTCGGGAATCACCATTCCCAGCATAGTCTGAGTATTGGCGATATTTGATGCGGCTTCAAATTGGAGAACATGGTTTTCTTGATCGTACAATAATATGGAGGCTGCCTCTGAATCGCTGATTTCTGCCGCGACCCTGACAATATGCCGCAGCAGAGTGCTGATATCTAACATAGAAGCCAGGTCGCGGGAAATTTCTGCAAGGCGCTTGTATTTTAACAGCAAGGTTTGGTTATTCTGGTTTTCCAAGGATGGACTCCACAATATAAGGAACGGTTTCAGTAATGTCAAAAGGAAGAAGGATATCGGCAAAATGATCGAAGGGAGTGGGCGAAAAATTGTTAATGATGATATTGGCGCCAGAATCCCTCGCCAGCCTGGGCAATGATGCTGCTGGGTAAACCTCTAATGACGATCCAATGACCCAGAACACATCACATGCTTCGGTATGGTGAACTGCAGCTCGCCAGGCAGGTTCGGGGAGTTCTTCTTCGAACAAGGTAATATCTGGTTTTAGAATTACACCGCATGAAGAACAGTGGGGTAACATTCGCCTGGAAAGTAATAGTTCATGAAAAAGTTGTGCTGAAAATTTTTGCTTACAATGGGGGCAAGACATCGTGCTCAAAGATCCGTGAACCTCGATCACATTCTGGCTGCCTCCCAGGTTGTGAAGACGATCAATATTTTGGGTAATAATAGCTTTCAACCTGCCCGCTGATTCAAGACGCGCCAGATAAACATGAGCTGGATTGGGGCGGGCATTCAAGATCCGCTCGTATAAAGGGATCAGCCAGTCGAAAAACTTTTGGGGATGGTATCGGAAAGCGGTTAGCGATGCGACTTCCAGCGGATTAAATTTGTTCCATACTCCGGTGTCCTGAGACCGAAAGTCCGGAATTCCAGAGGCGGTTGACAAGCCTGCTCCGGAGAGGACTACCAGATAATTCGCGGATTGAATTCGGTGGATGGCGTTTTGAATAGCTGTAGTGGGGTGCGCCAGGGTCATGCAGCTACATGTTGAGCAACCAGGTCTGCCAGGCGGTTGAATTGTTGAGCAATCATGCTGCCTGCTTGACCTTGAATCATAGGAATATTACGGGCGGATGCCTGGTAGGATAATTCAGGAGCAGGGGGTATCAATTGACTGACAGGGTAGCCCAGGATATCTTGTACCTGGGTGATCGAAAGCTGCATATCTGCTCGAACCCGGTTGACTAAAACAATGGTCATTAGTTTAGATTTACCATACCCTTTGGCTAATAATTCATCCACCAACAATTTGGTGCGCTGGGTCGTTGAAGGGAATGGTTCGGTTATTACGATTGTCTCATGGCAGGTGCTCAAAATTTTCTCATAATTTGGCATGTAAGTAGATCCAATATCCAGAAAAACCATTTGCGCCAAAGAAGGAAGGTGGTTGACAATCGTTTCTACCTGGGTGGTGATATCCATATCCTGGCTGTCGGAAGGGCGACTTGAAGCAAATAACAATCGAATGCCAAAGGGCATGCGAACCAATTCATCATTGATGCGCGCCGGTGTGATATCAGCAGGTTTTAACCGTACAAGGTTGTTTAAGCCATCCGTAACGGGTTGACCAAGTTCAATTCCCCAGCTTCCTTGCCCGGGACGTAATTCAGCAGCAATAACATCGGCTCGGGTTTTTTGCGCGTAGCTAATAGCAAGGTTTAAGGTTACAGTGGAGACACACAAACCACCTTTGGCAGCGATGATACCTACCGAATAACCCCGCTCAGAGGGCGTTTCACTGCGTGTTCTGCCCCGCGAGAGAAGCGCGCGAATGTGGGCGGTTAGCTCTGCGGGATGAACGGGCTTGGTCAGGTAATCATCCACTCCTGCATCATAACCGGTTACTTTGTCTTCAACCTGACCCTTAGCGGTAAACATTAATATGGGAGTTGACGCAGTCTCTGGCATTTGGCGTAACCGGCGGGTAACCTCGTAGCCATCCATGTCTGGCATCATCACATCCAGCAGGATGAGATCAGGTTTTTCACTTCGCGATACCGAGATGGCTTGAAGACCGCTGTTTGCGGCAGAAATCTTGAATCCCTGGCGCTCCAGCATTAGACCTACCAACCGCAAGGTCTCCAGATCATCATCCACAATTAATAAGACTTTGTCTCCCATTGCTCCTGCTCCATCCACCAACATTCCGGTTAGTTTATCGTTAGAATGATTGTCTGAATTCAGTCTAGCATATTCTGTTTATGCAGGCAAGATTTTAATACAGGTCAGATATCCGGTTTACAAAATTGTTTAGCCGCTGGCTTCCTCTAGGGTGACTTTGATTTTTAAGGTGTCTTTACCGCGTTGAACGGTAAGCTCAACCTGAGTGCCTGGCTCAAAGGTGAACAGGGTATTCATATATGGCTGCGAGTCGTTTAGAGCGATACCAGATATGGCAGTGATAATATCCCCCTCGCGTAAACCGGCTTTTTCTGCTGGGCTGGAGGGAAGGATGGTTCCGATGTATACGCCATATTCAACTGGCAGGTTATAGCGCCTGGCTAATGATGGGGTGATCCATTGCCATCGAATGCCTAAGTAGGGGCGGGAGACATAGCCTTTGGCAATAATCTGACTGGCTGAAGCGCGGGCTGTGTTTGAGGGAATAGCAAAACCAAGTCCTTCAACTACCGTGCCGCCTGCTGGATTGTTCCGCACGATGAGAGTGTTAATTCCAATCACTTCACCAGCCAGATTTACAAGGGGACCGCCTGAATTTCCCTGGTTGATTGCAGCATCGGTTTGGATCATGCCTTCTAATAAAAATCCTTCGCCGGTATCCAGGCTGCGACCTGTTGCGCTTATTACCCCAACCGTGACAGTGTTTTTAAAATCTCCCAACGGAGAACCAATGGCTATGACGGTTTCACCTGGTTTCAACGTGTCGCTGTTGCCTAAGGTGGCAACAGCGGGTACAGGTTGATCGGTCTTGAGAACAGCAAGGTCAGAAAAGCGATCTGATCCCACCAGGCGGGCACTTAGCTCAGACCCATTGGCAAGGATAATGCTGAGAGATTTTCCCCCTTCAACAACGTGATTATTCGTGATGACGTACCCATCTTTCGAGATAATTACGCCGCTGCCCGAACTTGTACCACCTGGGATAATGCCAAAGCGGGAAGTCTGGTCGGGCAGCTTGACCAAAATGGTAACGACGGATGGACCAACCTTTTCTACTGCCTGGGTAATTGCTGTTTCAATTTCAGTGCCGCCTAATTTTAAAAGGGTCTTTGGTTGAGAAGGAGGGGAAACTGTCTCAATTGCAACTGGTTGCGCAACTACAGGTTGGCGGTTTCCGATTGCCCGGTAAACTGCCAAACCGCCCGCCAATGCTCCAAGCAGTCCAGATGAGGTTGATACTGCGACAATAAACAAGATTAAGAAGATTTTCTTAAGAAATGAACTGCTCATTTTCCTGATAAAAGAATCTCAATGGCTTTGTCTAATTGAGGATCTTTGCCAGCCTTGATGTCATCTTCGGATAATTGAACTTCGACATCCGGTTTCAGACCTATTTTGTGTATCTGGCGTTCTTTTGGAGTTAACCAGCGCGCAATTGTAACTCGCACAGCTCCTTCGTTGTCATTTAAAGGAATCCAATTTTGAACCGAGCCTTTCCCATAGGTTTTGACCCCCACAAGGGTTCCACGACCATAATCCTGGATTGCGCCAGCAGTAATCTCGGATGCTGAAGCTGTGCCTTCATTAACCAGTACAACCAGAGGAATTTCTGTTGCCTGTCCACCTCTTAACGCCTGGAATGTTTCTTTTTTTCCGTTTCCATAGATTTCATACATCACCACTCCGCGGGGGATAAACTCTGATACCACTTCAATTGCTGTGTTCAGGTAGCCGCCGCCGTTATTGCGCAAATCGAGAATCATTCCTTTGGGTTTCTTTGCCATCAATTCTTTCAATGTGCTTCGTAAATCACGGGTGGTTTTTTCGCCAAAAGTAAAAATCTGTACATACGCCAGGTCATTTTCGAGCATTTTTCCTGAAACACTCGGAACTATAATTTTTGCACGTTGGATGGTAACTTCAAACGGCTTTTCTTTACCACGCTGAATTTTTAGTTTTACGGTGCTCCCAGCCGGACCAAGCACGCGGCGCAGAACCAGATTTCCATCGATTCCGGTCATATCATTATCATCGACCGCAATGATCAGGTCATTCGGTTTTAAGCCGGCTTTTTCGGCGGGTGAATTTGGCATGGGGCTGATGATTTTCAAGTATTCACCGGTTGTGTCGACCCAGGCTCCAATCCCTTCGTATTCACCTACCAGGGGAGCGTTTGCCTGTTTATATTGGTCAGGGTCCATGTAGGATGTGTGTTGGTCATTTAATGCACCCAACATGCCGCGGATTGCGCCGCGCATCAGTTCCACATCGTCAACCGGTTGATCTACATATTGATCGTGAATAATATCCCAGGCTTGCCAGAAAGGCTTAAATAATTCGTCACGATCTGCCGGAGGTTTTCTTTCGGTGTTGGTTGTGGTGGAAGAAGGAGCGTTGGTTGGATCTGACAAAAACGGAAAACTAGCCGCAGCCCCTTTGGGCATTGCCCAACCTACCATGATTCCGCCTGAAAAAGCCCCGGCAATGACTACAAATATAACCAGAATGGATAACAAAACCTTTATTTCTGACTTCATACCGATACTCCCTTCTTTCCTTTCCTCAAAGATTATCACGGCAGACTTAAATGTGGATGAGAATACAAAGTTTGTCTAATCTTTTTTATGGATGTGATCGTGTGGAATGTCTCTTGGACCTTTTTTTAACTCCCCAACCAATTTCGAAAGCAGATGGATATCGTTATCTTCGTTGATCCAGGGGTTACGTATTCGATCAGAGGCATTTTTCCACATGCTATTTCCCTTTGGTGAGGATTTTCTTCTCAATATTGCTACCAGCCATGCGTTGATACTGAAGATTAAAAAAACAATAAATATTAATACGATCCACCCTGTTGTATTCATTCATCCTCCTTGCATAAAGACGAGATAACATCAGGGAGTTCATACAAATTTCGGATTCGAATGCAATCGCTATGGTTCGTTTGATGTTCAGGATTGACCCAAATACACCGCATACCTAGCTCAGCAGCAGTTTTAAGATTTAACAAACTGTCATCCAACATCACGCATTGGGTGGGGGAGGTTATGCCTGCTTTTTCAAAGGCAATTTGGTATGCCTGCGGCATTGGTTTACAGTATGGCTCAATATCGAGAATATCGATAATTCTGTCAAAAAAGGATGGGATACCCAAAATTGAGAGTACTCGCTGTGCATGTCCGCGATCGGCGTTGGTAAAAATTACTTTTCGGTGTGGCAGCCGTTTTAATACTTCGGCTAATTGTTGATCTGGTTGAATATAGCGGTCTAAGGGTATGTCATGAACAAATTTCAGGTAGTCCCGCGAATCTACTTGATATTCTGTTTGCAGACCTCTTAAGGTCGTTCCGTATGATTTAAAGAATGATTCTCGTACGTGAGAAATCTGGTCTGCAGGAATCCCTACTTTCTCTAGCAAGTATTGGTCAATTCGAGCGCGTATTGCCCCCCACAGTCCCGAATCGGGTCGGTAAAGCGTATCATCAAGGTCAAAAAATAAGGTTAGTATTGTCTTCATATCTCTTATTTTAATGTTTAATTTGCATACGGTATAATATCTTTTAGAGGTTATTCGTGCCGATTCACATATTACCCGATTCTGTTGCATCCCAGATTGCTGCTGGAGAGGTTGTCGAACGTCCTGTGTCGGTCGTAAAAGAACTGCTTGAAAATTCATTAGATGCGAAAGCGGATCATATAGAAATTCGGATTGAGCAGGCAGGGAAACGGCTGATTGAAGTGGCGGATAATGGATTGGGTATACCAGCCAGTGAACTGAAACTGGCAGTAGCTCGACACGCGACCAGTAAATTAACCAGCGCAGATGATTTGTTTCGTATTCAAACCCTCGGATTTCGTGGGGAAGCTTTGGCTTCAATCGCTTCGGTTTCTCGTTTTCAGATCACCAGCCGTGTTCCAGATTCACCGGTGGGGGCGATGTTAAGAGTAGATGCCGGTTTAATGAGCGACCAGGTCGTAGTAGGTGCGCCTGTTGGGACATTGGTGCAGGTAAAAGATTTGTTTTTTAATGTTCCAGCACGTCTTAAATTCTTAAAAACTGATTTGACAGAGCGGCAAGTCATTGATAACCTGGTTTTCCGTTATGCTTTGGCTTACTCATCGATCCGATTCAAGTTGTTTCACGATGGAAAGCAAGTGATCCAGACCAGTGGGAATCAGAACCACAGAGAAATTCTGGCTCAAATGTACGGGGTGGATATTGCCCGCCAGATGCTGGAGGTTCAATTCGAAGAAGATGACCTGCGCGTCAGCGGATTTATCAGTCCGATTGCTTTAACACGGTCTAATCGCCGGGAGATTACGTTCTTTGTCAACGGGCGTTGGATCCATGATAATTCTTTGAATACGGCTTTGTTGCAGGCTTACCATACACTCTTGATGGTTGGGCGTTTTCCGCTTGCCGCACTTTTCTTGTCTATTCCACCCGAAGATGTCGATGTCAATGTTCATCCTGCCAAAGCCGAAGTTCGATTTCGCAGTCAGGAGCGGGTGTTCAGCGCAATTCAGCGGGCTGTCAGCCGATCAATAAGGTCTTTTTCTCCGGTCCCCCCATTGTCTCGCCCGACCTGGCAATCAACTTTACCCACCTCTCCCCGCGGAAAAGTGGATTCCGGGCAAATAGATATTGGCTGGCAGTTTGCGCAGTCTAATGGCAAAGATACGAGTTCTGATTCAACGGATTTGACTGCTCCGGCAAAAAGTCAGCCTGGCGATGCCGCAACTGAACAAACCGATTGGGTAGCGGGAAGACTTCCTCTTCTGCGGCTGGTTGGTCAAATCGGAGGCATGTACCTGGTGGCTGAGGGTCCTGATGGTCTCTACCTGATCGATCAACATGCAGCGCACGAACGGGTGTTATACGAGACAATGACGCGAAATTCATCGCAGGGTCCCTCTCCAGGGCAAAAATTATTAGAACCAGTTTTACTTGATTTGTCTGACGCTCAAACGCAGATGTTGACGCTTCATCTCCCGTTGTTAAATCAACTTGGATTCGAAATTGAATTGTTTGGGCGAACCACTTTCCGGATTCGAGCAGTGCCGGTTTTATTGAATGGGATTGATCCTGTTTCTGCAGTACGTGCAGTTGTGGAGGATTTTGAGGAAGACGAAACTCCCCTACAGGAAGAAGAGCATAACCGCCTGATAGCGCGAATTTGTAAACGAGCTGCGGTTAAGGCGGGAAAAGTATTGCCTGTGGAAGAACAGAAAAATCTATTATCGGAACTGGAGAAATGTGAATCTCCGCGTACCTGTCCCCATGGCAGACCAACCATGATCCACTTGTCTGTGGATTTGCTTGCCAGGCAGTTTGGGAGACGGGGAAGTCGGTAAACTCATATAATTGATCAGATATTTGGAGGAGGAGAGAATATGCAAATTGTTACGGATCGGGGATGTGATTTTTCGCAGGAACAATTGGCGAAAATCAAGGTACATTTTGTACCGATGCGCTTGACGCTGGATGGAAAAACTTATTCGAGTGGAGTAGATATTACTCCTGAAGAATTTTATGATCTATTGTCATCCACAGATAGCTATCCAACAACTTCTCAAGCGACTGTTGGAGATTTTGAATCTTTATATCGGGAATTGGCAAAAACAGATCCTGATATCCTATCCATTCATATCTCTTCAGGGCTGAGTGGTACGATTAACTCGGCGAAAGCTGCTGCAGCAAATGTTCCAGAAGCCAGGGTGACGATTGTGGATACCAAAACATTATCATGCGCTGAAGCCTGGCAGGTTGAGGCAGCTTATCGGGCGGTTCAGGCGGGCTTGCCATTAGACAAGATTCTCAATTTGTTATCCCAAATCAGCCAGGCAACAGAAGGGATGTTTACCCTTGATACTCTGAAATATCTGATTCATGGTGGGCGCATCAGCCACCTGAAAGGGCTGATCGCTTCTATGTTGAATATCAAGCCGGTCATTGGAGTAGAAAAAGAACTTGGAAAATATTACACTCTGGCACAAGAAATAACAATGAAACGCGCTGTTAAGAAGCTGGCGCAGGTATTAACTCGATTTTTCCCAGAGGGCAGCGCGGTGAGGGTGCAAATGGTTCACGGAAAAAACCCAGAGGCAATTGATCTATTGCGTTCTGCGCTATTGGAACTATTTCAAGTTCATTGGTTACCGACTTTATCGGTTGCGCCTATCTTGGGAGCGCATACGGGCGCAGGTGTGGTTGGGGTTATTGCTGGACCTCAAGAGTTATTCTCTACGCTGCCCTGACAAGCCCGATGTTTTGCGGAATATTATATCTGCCTTAAGAAAAGACTGGAATAAAACACCTGGCTGTGATGGTTGCCAGCCAGGTGTTTGAAAAGGCAAGAATTTTTCTTATTTGGGCATGGTAAAACGCAGCAAGCGATTATTTCCGCCGTCGCTTACCCAAATTCTTCCCTCTTGATCGACGGCAATGCCAGAAACCAAGCCAAAGCCCGAAAAGCCCGGCGCTGGATCTCCCCAGCCGCGGATGAATTTGCCCTGATATGTGAATACCAACACGCGAAAACCTTCGGGGTCGGCGACATACACTTCGCGATCTTTATTCACAGCCAGGAATGGTTTATTATCCAATGATTGTCCAAACCAGCCATTGATATCCCATTCGTATGCGTAAACAAACCCGGTCCTGGCTTGAGTCGGCGCAAAGACCTGAATACGCTGGTTCCAGGTGTCAGCAACATACACATACCCCTGGTCATCAACGGCAATCCCTACCGGTTCGTCAAATTGACCGCGGTCGACGCCCAGGGATCCAAATTCAGTAATATAGCCTCCCTCAGCATCAAATACTACAACCCGTTTATTGCCCGTGTCGGTTACATAGATCCAGCCTTGGGAATCAACCGCCAGACCTCGTGGTCCCCAAAATGCTTCGGGTTTTTCAGCCTGACCCGGAAAGCCCCAGGTTTTAATAAATTTTCCATCCGGCGTGAATTTTTGAATCCGGTTATTCCAGGTATCGGTAATAAATACGGATCCATCTAACCCAACAGCGATGCCCCAAGGTTCGTTCATCCGTCCGCCGGGTTTGTTTGCCGCATTCATTTCAATGAAAGCACCCCAAACATGCAGTAACTCGCCATTGGCGGAGAAGTGCTGAATTCGATGATTTAATGAGTCTGCTACATAGACCGACCCATCAGGGGCAACGGCAATCGAGCGGGGTTTCTGCAGCTTGCCTGGTTCTACGCCGGTGGAGCCAAAGACCAAATCGGGCGATAATTTAATCATTCCAGCTTCATATGGGTCTGCGCTGGTGATCTCTCCGCTACTGGATGGAACTAAACCGTAGTTCCATATTTGCCCTACGACATCTCGCCGGATATACATGCGCATTCTTGCGGCGGGCTGCCAGGTTTCAGGTTTAATGGATGGATTTTGGGTGATTTTTGAATAAAGGGTGTAATCCCGATTTAACCAGATTTGGAAAATTGCAGTACGCATATCTGGATTGCTGAGAGCATAAGAAATGCGATTCCAGGTCAGCCCAAAGTAATCCTGATTGGGCCACCATAACCGGTTATATTCATATCGGATGTAATTTTTGCTAACAATAGGTTCTAGCCTGGCATAATTTTCTTCGCCTGCCAGTATGATGACATAATCTCGCAGTTCTCTCCCGAATTTATCGGTGAACCATTTGTGGTTGGGATAATCGCGGAAATACCACCAGAAGGGATAAAGACTGTCATTATCATGGGCAACCATAATATCCTTACCCCGTGTAGTCCGTTGAGAAATTTCCTCGACCTGTTTTAAGATTTCTTTTGGACCCGGGGCAGCGTGGGCATAGACCAGGTATTCCGTTGCATAATCATAGTTAATAAAGGATGCCATGTAGGCTGCTCTGGCGGTCAAGACGATCAGCAAACCGAAAAAAGTAACGGTAAATAACCTCAAAATGTGGCGGGGTTCCCAGTCATTCAATAGACGCTGGACCAGATATGCGCTTCCTACCATCATAATGAGCGACAAAAGGAACAGACTGGTAGCAGTAAGCTCCTCGGTTGTATTCCCCTGGAACGGCGCTTGATTACCCAGAAGGCGACCAATTACCGCGCTGCTGGAGGTGATAAATACAATGATTGAGAGTATCGAAATGATCCCTTTTCCATTGACCACGTTTTTCCAGGGTGTGGTTTCTACCAGAAAACCCAACCCCCATCCCGCTGTCAAGATCAACGGCAAGGCGATATGGACAGTCAGCCAGGGCATTTTTTCCCCAGCCACGCTATAAGCAAACAGGCTGGATATCGACCAAAACAACAACATTGCGAGAACAGGAAGCCGCGTTAGGGGAGGAGCCGGAGGGAGAATGGTATAGTCCTCCAGGTCTTCTTCGACGATGTCCTCTGAAAATTCACTTCCTGAAGGGTTTAAGGTATTTTGCTCATCTGTTGAGGGGGGTTCATTTGGTTGGGTAGATTTCGGTATGTCAGGCTGCACGGACAGAGGGAAGCCAGGTATGTTAGAAAACAAGCGGTATCGAATACCAAAGTAACCTGCCAGGATCGTGCCAAGAGCGGCAAGGTATTCATAAATTGGAATCTGGATTAATGCATAGTAATACAAAGGTTGACTTCCGCGCTGGACTCCTTGCTGAGACAACCAATACCCTAAAGACCCCACCAAACCGGTAAAAAAGCCCTGACCATTGGTGAAAAATGTGGTGTATAAGATCGTAAAAACGCTGTAAAAAAGGATTGCGTTCTTAATCCATAAACGTGCGTTCCACCAGATACCGATGACCACAGAAGCCACAGATACCAAAACAACGATAATCGCAGTTCGCGGAATACCAGTGGGTGAATAATCAATGGGATTCCATCCGATCAACCGTACCGGCAGGGCACTTAATTGCGGCAATATCAAGGTGCCAACTAAAAATAATAAATTAAAGGCGGGCATCTGGCGAAGCTGCTTCCAGCCCAGGTCCTTGACCAGAATAAAAATACCCGCTGTAAGTAATCCGAGACCAATTAATACCCCCACCAGTTCAATCGCGATCACAACTGGAGATGGCGGTGTGATAGCTGGAGTTTGGGTTGTTGCCCCTGCAACGGTGTGAGGCGCCTGGATGATGGCATATCCTAAGGTTGCGCCAAGCACTACAAGTCCAGCTAGCATAAACAGTGAAAAATACTGCAGATTCTTCGGGCTGCGGAATCTTGCCTGGCGAACTTCATCTAAAAACGTAAAGAGGATAAACAGGAGTAATTGGGCAGTGTAGATAAACGCTGTCTCTTTGACACAAAAATGCATGACCAGTGAACCGGTCATTAAATAGGTCGAAAAATTATCTCTTTTTTCCATATATCGGAAAAAAGAATAGATCGTTACCACTCCTAACAGCATAATGAAGGCTTCGTTTCGGGTATATCGTCCATAAAATAACATGTAGGGAGATATGACGAAAAGAAAGCCGGTAATTAATGCACCTGCTCGCCCTAAATAGCGGCGAAATGCAAAGATCGTGAATACAATTCCTCCAATGCTGAATAAGGCTGCAGGTATTCGTGAACTGAAGTCTGAATCGCCGAAAAGAAAATATGAAAGGGCAACGATGTGAAACTGGAAAGGACCATGCGTAACCGGATCATGCCGATAACCTTTCCCTTGGAACAAATCATAAGAGGGGACAACATGGTTGACTTCATCGTGGCTCATCACTCGCTCACCGAGTATGGCAAATCGGCTGATAACTGCAAGAACGATTACCAGGGCGATGAGGACTGTTTCAACGCGAAACAATGATCGGAAATCGATCAGTTCTCGATCTAACCAGGATATTTCTTTATTTTCTGACGGCATAGGATGGGTATGCATCTTCTTTGTTTGAGATAGGAATTTGTTGGAATGACTATACTTTAACTTCATAATTCTGACAAGGTGAAAATGAAGAAGGAACCTGTAAAATTAGTCTGGTACAATTTAAAAGTGATGAGCGACTTTTCCGCGTTAACGGAAAATTAGAAGGTAATGTTGGAGAACGGAAGTGCAAAACAGGAATATTTTTGCGACATTGCGTTGGATTTCCGTAGGGCTGATCTTTTTTGCTGCCATCCTCACGGTAATACATTTGGTCATTTATAGCCGGGTGCGCTCGACTTTTCCAACAGGAATGATGGTAGGGGGGATTCCAGTGGGTGGATTAACCCAACGAGAAGTGGCAGACCGTTTGATCCTGGTTTATAACACCCCGATTGAAATCCGCTACAAAGAAGCAGTGATCCAGGTAAAACCTAACACGATTGGTTTTCGTCTGGACCTGGAAGCCATGTTGGCTGCTGCGGACATGGAACGCCTGGAGGAACCTTTTTGGAGCGGGTTTTGGGATTACTTGTGGAATCGCAGGCAGGCTCCGCGCAGTGTACCTTTGTTGAGCCAATTGTCGGAAGAACGATTGAGAGCATACTTGCAGGATGAAATTGCAGCGCGATATGACCAGCCGCCTCAAGCTGCTGCCCCTGTGCCTGGTGGAGTGACTTTCATTGAAGGAGAAGCTGGAACCGTTCTTAATATTGATCGCGCAATTGTCCTCATTCGAGATGCAATGCGGTCTCCTGGTTCCCGGTCAGTTAACTTATCTTACAGCCGAATCTCTCCTCCCCGCCCATCGTTTCAAAATTTACAGATTTTGCTAAAGCAAATCATTGAGGTGAGCAAATTTGATGGCATCCTGGGATTGTATATGTACGATTTGCAGAATTTTCAAGAAATTCATTTTGCTTATCAAAATCAAATGCTGGTGCCACCAGAAATTGCGTTTACCGCTGCCAGTACGATAAAGATTCCCATTATGGTGTCCGTTTTCAAACGAACTGGAACCCCGATGCCGCAACAGATCCAGCAACTGATTGAGTCAATGATCGAACGGTCAGAAAATGATCCGGCTGACCGGTTAATGGAATTGGTGTTGGATAAGACATTGGGACCGCTTGAAGTGACCAAGGATATGAAAAGCATTGGACTGTCAAATACGTTTTTGGCGGGGATGTTTTATCCGGGGGCACCGTTATTAACCAAGATTCAGACGCCTGCTAATCAAAGAAAAGATGTTAATGCATCTCCAGATCCCTATAACCAAACGACGCCGGTTGAAATGGGGTCGCTGTTGCGGGATATTTATCAGTGCGCCGAATCGGGAGGAGGAACCTTCAATGCGGTGTTTGGTTCTTCGATCACTCAGACGGAATGCCGGGAGATGATTCGCTATCTGATCCGCAATAAAATAGCGGTTTTAATCCAAGCCGGATTACCAGATGGGACTCAGGTGGCGCATAAACATGGCTGGATTATTGAAACGGATGGATTGATGCATACCGTTTCAGATGCGGCGATTGTTTATACCCCGGGTGGAAATTATATCCTCTCCATCTACCTGTATCACCCGGTTCAACTACTATGGGATCCTACGAATGAGTTGGTGTCAAATCTCTCAAGAGCAGTTTACAATTATTTCAATACAGCAATCGAAAAATAAACCCACTCCCCTTTTGAGGCACAGTATCGCTGGTCTTTCCAACTGCCTGCATGCTGCTGATAATTCAAAGTGTTGAAAAAGATCAAATTTGCAAGAATTCTGATTTGTGCGGGCGTGTTCATATCATAGTTAAATGATATGCTCCTCTTGCGATTATTCTTGATTGGGTTGAAAGATGGTTTTACTTTTGCCTGATCTCGAAAAGATTACAGGCAGCAAAGGAAAGGCAAGGAAATTGGCGAGTGCCAGCAGAATGAAGGTGGGGCGGTATCCTAATCCATCTACCATCGAACCAGATAACCCTAATCCGATTCCAGTGCCAATATTGGCAACAGCCATAAGTATGGAAAACATGGATGCAGCAATTCGAGGATCGGAGGCGTACATGGATAAAGCAAAGTACACCGTCTCATAAAAGCCATAAGCCAGCCCAAATACAAATACCAGAACCCAGGCGAAGGTCATATTGAATGTCATTGATAGGGCTAAACCTGCTCCAAGGCAGAGGAAAATCGCGGAATGTAAAGCGCGTTGGCGACCTAATTTATCTACTAATTGACCGCCAGTTAGTCCTCCTGCCACCACACCCACCCCCCATACGGTGCTCAAGAAACCCGCAATGATGATTGGGATCTGGAACTCGGATTTCAAAAACGGATTGACAATCTGGTTTATTCCATTGCTTACGAGAGAATATAGAGCTCCTAATAATCCAAGCGCAATGATTGGGCGGGCTTTGAATGCTCCAAATGCCTTCCAATCAAAGCGTTTTTCCGAAGGGCGAGGGCGTTCTTGGGCAAATATGACAAGCGGAAGGGGGACCAGGGACAGACCCGCCAGCGACCAAAAAGTAATTGTCCAGGAGGTCGTATTCTGGATTAAACCGATCAGAGAGGAGATAACCACAACCCCAATTGCTCTCCCACCCACCATGAAGCCCTGGATGGTGCCTTGTTCGTTTTGAGGGGTTGTGTCTAAAGCCAGCCCATCGGTGCAGGTATCGTATAGCGCCATCCCTGTCATCAGCAGAAAAGCGGTTAGCATGAAGCTGGAGTACTGGTCATGGGGATTAATGCCTGGCACAAGCACCAGACAAGTAGCCTGGATTAGTAACCCAATGAATATATAGGGACGGCGATTTCCAAAGCCGAGTAAATTTACCCGATCGCTGAGCATGCCCAGGAATATTTTTAGCACCATTGGTATCATAGCAATTACACCAATTAGACCAATTTGCGACATTGTGAGCTGGTAAGATTGCAGATAAATGGCGTTGAAGGCAGTGAAATAGCTCAATATCGCACCCTGGGCAAAATATAACAGCGCAAACATTGAATACCGGTGTAGTTTGTTCATTTTCGATCCTTCTATAGGCAAATAAAACCCGACCTGATGGAAAGTATTTTCAACACTTTCTGGAAAATAATATTTTACAGAGTATAGAGTTTCGGTTAAACTATGTCAAATAAATCGGGATGGGGATTTATATCACTCTGGTTGGTGTCTACAAAGCCGTTCTTTTCTACAATCTCGATTCGACATGAAAATACATATTCTTTTCTGGTAGAGGAGGAAGCGTTGAAAAAAGCGTTGATCACCGGTATAACTGGTCAGGATGGTTCGTACCTGGCGGAATTGCTGTTGTATAAAGGATATGAGGTTCACGGCATCATTCGCCGAGCCAGCACCTTCAACACCCGTAGAATCGATCATATTTACCACGATCCTCATGGCAATCGAGGAGTGGTGAAATTGTTTCTTCATTATGGCGATATTACTGCTGCTGATACCTTACAAGATGTAATCTATAATGTTCGTCCTGATGAAATATATCACCTGGCAGCTCAAAGCCATGTCAGGGTGAGTTTTGATATGCCAGAATATACGGGGGATGTAACCGGTCTGGGGACGATTCGGATTTTGGAAGCGGTGCGAAAGAGTAAGATTCACACCCGGTTTTACCAGGCATCATCCAGTGAAATGTTTGGTGGGGCAAAACCTCCTCAAAGCGAAGACACTCCTTTTCAACCACGCAGCCCATATGCAGCGGCAAAGCTGTATTCGTATTGGTTAACGCGCAATTATAGGGAAGGCTACCAGATGTTTGCCTGTAATGGCATCCTGTTTAATCATGAAAGCCCACGCAGGGGGGAGACGTTTGTGACGAGGAAAATAACGCGAGCTCTGGCAGCGATTATGGCTGGCAAACAGGATTATCTCTACCTTGGAAACCTGGATGCCCATCGTGATTGGGGTTATGCCCCAGAATATGTTGAGGTGATGTGGTTGATATTGCAGCAAGAAAAACCGGAAGATTATGTGATTGGAACGGGTGAAGCGCATACCATCCGCGAATTTCTTGATGAGGCATTTGGATATGTGGGTTTAGACTGGCAGACTTATGTGCGAATCGATGCGCGTTATTTTCGCCCAACTGAGGTTGATTATTTACTGGCAGATCCGAGTAAGTCAAGACGGGATTTAGGATGGAAACCCAAAATTCTTTTCAAGGAACTGGTGCGCATTATGGTTGATGCAGACTTAGAGCTGGCAGGATTAAGTTCCCCAGGCGAAGGTCGGCGCACAGTCGAGGAAAAATTTGGAGGCTGGCATACCTGGAAACATCAGGTGATCAGTATGGAAAAATAAGCCGGTGGTTTAGGCTGGGCTTGAAAAAATAGAACGTTTGTGCTATATTTCCTGTGTAAGCATTCTATTACCGGGAAGAGCCAAATGGACAACGTGCAGCGTGCAATTCTCCCAGGGGTTTTTGTAGGGATCCTCATTGTGATCATCTGGGCGGGGCAAGCGGTTTATCAAACGGATTCAACAATCTCAGCAGTGCTTGCTACTCCTACACCGAGTAAGGTAGCCAGGGTAATGGGGCAATTGTCTGATAAAGAAGAAGATGCGCAATTAGATAATTCATGCAGTATCAGCAAAAAATATCCTGTTTCCATTCGCAATTGGTGTGGTTTGATCGAGAAATATGCCAGGCAAAATAAAATCAGTCCAGATTTGGTCGCGGCGGTTATGCTTCAGGAAAGTGGCGGAAATCCCAAAGCATACTCAAAAAGTGGAGCGGTTGGTCTGATGCAAGTGATGCCGCGTGATGGATTAGCAGCCAGTTTTATGTGTTCGGGCAAGCCTTGTTTTTCAAATCGTCCCTCGATGGCAGAATTGTATGATCCGGAGTTTAATATTTCGTATGGAACGCGAATGCTTTCCGGCTTAATTCAGCGTCATGGAACTGTGCGGGATGCCCTTAAAGCATACGGTCCAATCAATTACGGTTATATATATGCGGATAAAGTGATTGCTATTATGAATAATTATCGCTAACTGGTGATGGTGGATGATTTTTTCCATTTGATCCATGTTATAATCAATACGGTGAATGAGAGGGGAAAGAAAAATTTGAATTTTCTTAAAATATTGACCTATGATCAATAATTAGGTTATAATCAAACCTTGCTTTTCGTTTGATAGCGCAAGGTTTTTGTTTCTGTAAACCTGGTGATGTGGTTTTAGGAGATCAGAATGGCGTCAAAATTGCCGACTAAAAAGAATTATGCTCAGATTCCAGTAATTTTTAACTTGCCCAACTTGATCGAAGTTCAAATCGAATCGTTTGAACGCTTGAAGAAAGAAGGTTTGGGAGATTTGTTTGATGAGATATCCCCCATTGAATCGTACAACAAGGGGATGAAATTGTATTTTCCGGGTCGAGCCACTGAAGCCAGACAATGGGACTTGAAATATTGGTTTACCGCCCCGAAGCATACGATTGAAGAGTGTGTTGAAAAAGACCTGACGTATGCCAGTCCATTGTATGTAAATGTTTTATTGGCTGGTCCCGAAGTCCCAGAGCCAATAAAATCTGAAATTTTCCTGGGTGATTTTCCTGAGATGACTGACAAGGGAACGTTCATCATCAATGGCACCGAACGGGTGGTGGTATCGCAATTAATTCGCTCGCCAGGAGTGTATTTTGAGGCTCCGGTTGACCGCGCTAGTGGTCATCGGCTAGCCAGTGCCAAGTTAATCCCGGATCGCGGGGCGTGGATGGAATTTGAAACCCGGAAAAATGATTACTTGATCCTTAAGTTCAACCGCAAACGCACCGTGCCGATCACTATCTTTCTCCGCGCTTTGGCGGCTGTGAATGATGGCATTCCCGATTCACCGCTCAAAACTGGCAATGATGATGAATTAATTGCTCTTTTCCAAAACGAGGATAATAACCCTGATCGAATGTTTATCCCATCAACAATCCGCCAGGAACCGGTCTGGGACCTTACGGGAGGATTAACCATTGCTGAAGCGGCTTTGCTGGAATTTTTTAAGCGGATGCGTCCTGGAGACCCGGCGACGTTGGAAAATGCCCGTCAGTTCCTGGAAGAACAATTATTTGATCAGCATCACTATGATCTGGATAAAGTTGGACGGTATAAACTAAATCAAAAGTTAGATTTACAAGACCTGATCCCGGTTACTCATCGCAATATTACCAAGTGGGACATCATTTACCTGATTCGCCGCATGATTCTGATAAATAATGAAAAACAGGACAAGGATGACATTGATCATCTGGGCAATCGAAGGGTAAAGACGGTTGGTGAGTTAATTCAAAATAAATTGCGCATCGGCTTACGCCGGATGGAACGGGTGATCAAGGAGCGTATGTCGATACGCGAACAGGGGCAGGTAACGCCAGTCAGCCTGGTAAATATTCGCCCGGTAGTTGCTGCCTTGCGCGAATTTTTTGGTTCAAGCCAGTTATCCCAATTTATGGACCAGACCAATCCTCTGGCAGAATTGCGCCATAAACGAACCCTATCGGCGTTAGGTCCGGGTGGTCTGCGCCGTGAACGGGCAGGTTTCGATGTGCGGGATGTTCACCACTCCCATTATGGACGCATTTGCCCAATTGAAACACCTGAAGGTCCAAACATTGGTTTGATTGGACGTCTGGCATCTTTCTCAAGGGTGAATGAATATGGATTTATTGAAACTCCTTACCGGCGGGTAATCAAAGCGCTCAGCTCGACAGATCCAAGGATGTTGAACCGTACCCTGCGTGAAACCCTGACAGATCCCCAAACGGGAGAGGTAATTGCCAAAGAAGGGGAAGTTGTTACAGAGGCAATGTTGCCAGCTATCCGAAATCTTAATAAGTCAACGATTTTTGTTGTTCCATTTGTTTCGGATGATGTGGATTACCTTTCGGCTGATGCAGAAGACAAATTTGTGATTGCCCAGGCAAACTCAGAGTTGAATGAACGAAACGAGTTTATCAACCGGCAGATTTCTTGCCGCTTCCATTCGGATTTCATTGTCTCATCATCCGATAACATTAATTACATGGATGTTGCTCCTAACCAGGTGGTTGGCATCAGCGCCGCGCTTATTCCGTTCCTGGAACATGACGATGCAAACCGGGCGTTGATGGGGTCGAATATGCAGGCACAGGCGGTGCCATTGGTCACTCCAGAAGTGCCGATTATTTCTACAGGAATGGAAGCCTATGCAGCCCGCGATTCGGGTCAGGTGTTGGTTGCAGAAGAAGAAGGGGATGTCATCTCGGTTACGGGTAGACAAATAATTGTCAAATCTACCTCAGGTTCGTTAAAAACCTTCAACCTGCGCAAATATCAGCGGTCAAACCAAAGCACCTGTATAGACCAACGACCAGCAGTATCAAAAGGTCAGCATGTTTATAAAGGTACGGTATTGGCAGATTCATCTTCGACGGTAAATGGCGACTTGGCGTTGGGTCAGAACGTGATGGTGGCATTTATTTCATGGGAAGGTGGAAACTTCGAAGATGCGATTTTGATTTCCGAACGGCTGGTTCAAGATGATAAATTCACCTCGGTGCATATTGAGAAATATGAGGTCGAAGCCCGCGACACCAAATTAGGTCCAGAAGAAATTACGCGGGACATTCCGAACGTAGGAGATGAAGCCATTAAAGACCTGGATGAGCATGGCATCATCCGGTTGGGCGCTGAAGTTGGACCAAATGATATTCTGGTCGGAAAAATTACCCCGAAAGGCGAAAAGGAATTGACGCCGGAAGAGCGTCTGTTGAGGGCAATTTTTGGTGAAAAATCGCGGGATGTGAAAGATACCTCCTTGCGCATGCCGCATGGCGAACGCGGGAAAGTTGTTGATGTCAAAGTGTTCACCCGAGAAGATAACTCTGACCTGCCAGCCGGTGTGGACATGATGGTGCGCGTCTCGGTTGCGCAGCGCAGAAAAATTACTGCGGGTGATAAAATGGCGGGACGCCATGGCAACAAAGGGGTGGTGTCTCGCGTAGTGCCGGTCGAGGACATGCCGTTTTTAGAGGATGGTACTCCGGTCGATATCATTCTAAATCCATTGGGTGTGCCGGGGCGTATGAATATTGGTCAGGTATTAGAGACCCATTTGGGGTGGGCGGCAAATCGCCTGGGATTCCGGGCTGTATCACCTGTTTTTGATGGCGCAGATGAAAATGAAATAGAAGCTGAACTTGCCCGCGCCTGGTTGGTCGATGAAGCCTGGAAAGATCTCGCACAGAAAGCCTGGGAATGGATACAAGAACAAGATCTCGCACCGGAAGATATCCGAGATGATGAAGAGGTGCGTGGGTTATACCTGGAAGCCTGGTTATCTGAAAAAGGTTATGATATTAGTGAAATGATCAATGATGAACCTTATCTGCGCAGGATAGCCATGCAGGAATGGCTGCGAGAAAAAGGTATAAATCCTGAAGAAATTGCTGATATGGATAGTGAGCATGACTTCCGTCATCATACACGGAATGATCCCAAAGCGGTCGAAGTTTGCCTGAGACTGTGGCTTGAAAGAAGTGGAGTTGACACAGCGGGTATGTCTGCTGGAGAGATTCGCGAACGGGCAGAAAAATATGCTGTCGAGACGAACAAACCTCTGCCGATTCTGGGTAAACAGTTGCTTCGTGATGGAAAGACGGGTATCCCCTATGATCAACCTGTCACAGTAGGTTTAATGACCATGATGAAGCTGCACCACCTGGTTGAAGACAAAGTCCATGCGCGCTCAACCGGTCCTTACAGCCTGGTAACCCAGCAACCACTGGGTGGAAAGGCACAATTTGGCGGACAACGGTTTGGCGAAATGGAAGTGTGGGCATTGGAAGCGTATGGCGCTGCGCATATTCTCCAGGAGATGTTGACCGTAAAATCGGATGATGTCCAGGGACGCGTTGCGACCTATGAGGCGATTGTGAAAGGCGAGCCAATCGAAGAGCCCAGCATTCCAGCAGCGTTTAGAGTGCTGGTCAAAGAATTGCAGAGTCTGGGTGTTGCAGTTGAAGCGAAAATGGACAACGGCGAGATTATTAAATTTGGCAAGGACGAAGAAAGAATTCGTCCGCCAAGAATTGAAACTGGATTGCTGGGCTTGGGTATGGGCTTAGATGAGGAGATGCCAGTTTTTCGAGGTGGTTTGTCTGCTTGACGCTGGATTAACCACATGTTATAATCTACCCCCGCTGCCTTCAACGGGCAGTACATCGTAAGAGGCTGTTTATGGGGCCATCTGTGAGCGTTAGATGGCCTCCATTTATGAAAAAAGTTTAGAAAGGTTTTATATTTCTGGAGGAAGAACGTGCCGACAATCAACCAGTTGATTCGAAAAGGACGGGAATCGAAGAAGATTAAGAGCAAAGCGCCTGCGCTGCTATATACCTTAAACTCGAAAAAGTCCCGCAAGATTCGCCAACCGCTTGGCGCTCCCCAAAAGCGCGGTGTATGCACCGTCGTTCGTACCATGACGCCTAAAAAACCGAACTCCGCCTTGCGGAAAATTGCGCGTGTACGCCTGACCAATGGGATCGAGGTTACAGCATATATCCCTGGCGAGGGACATCAGTTACAAGAACACTCTGTCGTTTTAGTTCGCGGTGGTCGTGTGAAAGATTTGCCTGGCGTGCGCTACCACATTGTCCGCGGCACGCTCGATACGACAGGAGTTGCAAAAAGACGACAGGGGCGCTCAAAGTATGGCGCGAAACGTCCAAAGTAAGCCAAATTTATTTCGATCCTGAACTGGAGTAAGACAGAATGCGACGTACTAAACCCGAAAAAAGGGAAATTATTCCGGATATCAAATACGGTAATTTGATTGTTTCGATGTTCATCAACCAAATGATGGAACGTGGAAAGAAAAGCACTGCGACGACATTAATTTACGACGCCTTGGAGACGATTGGTCAAAAGACAGGCAAGAATCCAATTGATGTGCTGGATGCTGCGATGAAAAATGTTGGACCAATCATGGAGGTTCGTCCTCGTCGGGTTGGTGGCGCAACCTATCAGGTGCCAATGGAAGTGCCTATCCAGCGCCGTACGGGTTTGGCAATCCGCTGGATCATCGATGCGGCAAAAGCCCGAACAGGAAAATCATTTGTCGAGAAATTATCAGCAGAATTTTTAGATGCTGCTAACAACCAGGGCGCTGCCGTGCGGAAACGAGAAGAAACTCACAAAATGGCAGAGGCGAACCGGGCCTTCTCACATTACCGAGTGTAAGGATTACCCAAAGGCATCTCTCTGATTTTCTTTTTTTTGTTATGACACGCACCTTACCACTTGAGCAATACCGAAATATAGGCATCATCGCCCATATCGATGCTGGTAAAACCACAACGACTGAACGGATTTTGTTTTATACCGGGAAAACGTATCGCATCGGTTCGGTGGATGATGGAACTACGGTTACGGATTGGATGGTTCAGGAACGAGAGAGGGGAATTACGATTGTTTCTGCAGCCGTTACAGCAGAGTGGAAGGGATATCAGATCAACCTGATTGATACACCGGGGCATATCGATTTTACCGCTGAAGTACAACGGAGCTTAAGGGTTTTAGATGGCGGGGTGGTTGTTTTTGATGCCACCCAGGGCGTTGAACCACAAAGCGAAACTGTGTGGAGGCAGGCGGATCGCTATAATGTGCCTCGGATTTGTTTTATAAACAAAATGGACCGGGTAGGGGCATCATATGAGATGTCCATTGAAAGTATCCGGCAGCGACTTGGCGCACATCCCCTCCCATTACAAATTCCAATTGGAAATGAAAGTGAATTTCGCGGGGTGGTAGATTTACTTACCATGCAGGCGATCTTTTGGGAGGATGAATTGGGGGTTGATCCCAAAATTACCGAAATTCCTCCAGAATTACAACAGCAGGCGTTAGAAGACCGGGCTACACTCGTTGAGCGGATTGCAGAACTTGATGATGATCTGACCGTGAAATTCCTGGAAGGTGAAGATATCTCACTGGCGGAATTAAAAGCAGCGCTGCGCAAAGCTGTGATCAATAACAAAGCCACACCAGTGCTTTGTGGCAGCGCCTTACGAAATAAGGGCATCCAATTGGTTTTGGATGCGGTTATCGATTATCTGCCTTCTCCAAGAGATATTCCTCCGGTACGTGGAACCCACCCCGATACAGGAGCAGAGCTGATTCGGATCGCCGAAGATCAAGCTCCGTTGAGCGCATTGGTTTTTAAGATTGTCACCGATCCTTATGTTGGACGACTGGCATATTTTCGCGTATATTCGGGAGTCGTCTCCTCTGGTACGATGGTCTATAACTCAACCAAAGGTCGCAGAGAAAGAATAGGTCGACTGTTGCGTATGTACGCTGACAGCCGTCAGGATATTACCGAAGTATATGCTGGCGACATAGGCGCTGTGTTAGGGCTTAAAGAGAGTTTTACCGGTGACACCTTGTGTTCGGCTGATCAACCTATCTTATTAGAATCAATTTCCTTCCCTGAGCCGGTGATCTCCGTATCCATTGAGCCAAAAACAACCGCTGATCAGGACAAAATGGTTGACGCACTGCGAAAATTATCCGAGGAAGATCCGACTTTTAGGGTGCGTGCAGATGAGAATACCGGTCAGACAATCATTTCTGGTATGGGTGAGTTACACCTGGATGTGCTTGTTGACCGCATGCTGCGTGAATTCCGCGTCAGGGCAAATGTCGGTAAGCCGCGCGTAGCGTACCGTGAGACGATAACCCGTGTGGTTAATAAAGCGGAATCCCGTTTTGTCAAGCAAACAGGCGGAAGGGGCATGTATGGACATGTGGTATTTCGCATGGAGCCTGGAGACCGTAGCACTGGAATCGTTTTCGAAAACAAAATTGTTGGTGGAGTAATTCCGCTTGAATTTATTCCCGGTATTGAAAAAGGAGTCCGCGAAGCATCCGAGAGCGGGGTGCTTGGTTCATTCCCGGTTACAGATGTGAAGATAACCCTGATTGATGGTTCTTTTCATGAAGTGGACTCAAACGAAATGGCTTTCCGAATGGCAGCGATCTTTGCCTTTAAGGAAGGACTTGAAAAAGGAAATCCCGTCTTATTGGAACCAATCATGCGACTCGAAATCGTTGTGCCAGAGGATTACCTTGGTGACGTGATGGGTCAACTGACTGCCCGGCGAGGTTCAATCCTGGGAGTTGAAGTGCGACCTGGAAACGCCCAGGCGATTCGTTCCCTTGTCCCTCTGGCAGAAATGTTCGGATATGCTACCGAGCTCCGCTCTGCCACCCAAGGACGGGGTGTTTTTTCAATGGAATTTGATCATTACGCACCGGTTGAAGAATCGGTTGCGCAAAAAATTTTGAATCTATAGTTACTAGACCAATATTTCAGGAGATATACATCATATGGCGAAGCAGAAATTTGACCGATCCAAGCCGCATTTGAATGTAGGGACAATGGGGCATATAGACCATGGCAAGACGACCTTGACGGCGGCGATCACGAAGTGGTGCGCGCTGCA